>ERZ1046148.780-NODE-780-length-17855-cov-15.881966_pt1 | contig 17855 bp, 8 predicted proteins | sample MGYA00383090_ERZ1046148 | MGnify/ENA primary metagenome ERZ1046148 (study PRJEB29581, sample SAMEA5548360) | metagenome | biome: marine; feature: coastal; material: water | depth 25 m | study: Short-term variability in the microbial, nano- and picoplankton... | reverse complement strand
CACCTTTAACAGGGTTTTTATAATAATAATCATCCCAAAAATCTGTATCAATACCTCTATAAACATCTATTAATTGTCCTGTTTTATCTTCAACTTCTTCACCCCCTCCTGTTATGGAACTAGAAAAATTATTCTTAATTTCTTCTGGATTTTCAAATTGACTCGCGCTAGGATCTACACCTCCACTATTTGTTATCGCTGTTTTAATTTTCAGCAGTTCTGGTTTTGTGTAAGTACTTCCATCTGCTTTTTTGTACTTCATGTAGGGAACCATAGCTTTTTCTACTTTTTCAGCTATTTGGTCTTCGTTTAATAACGCTTCTAATTTTTGATCGTAACGGTCGTCTTCTTCCCAATCTCTTTGATCATCTTCGGAAAAACCACCTGCGTAAGCATCTTGTTGAAATTCTTTGTCTTCATCATACTCCCAATCTACTTGCTCAGTAAACCATTCGAATTTTTGTTTTTTATACGTTTCTAATGATATAGGATCTAGTTCTTCTTCTCCGTCTTCAGTTACGGTTTGTATCTTATCCAATTTTTCTAATTCATCAAAAGTAGCTTTTTCTTTCCAACCTAACTTCTCGTTCTTTTCTCCACCCATATGTTTAAAATCGGCTAAGAATTTCCCTGGTTTTTTAACTTGGCCTTTTTGGAGCCAAGGATAAGTTGCTTCTTCTTTTGTTTCTCCAGCACTTTCTTTCTTAGATTCTTCAGAAGCTTCAGCTATCTTTTTGGTATTTTCAGCACGTTGAGATTGCCAAGCTATATGTTCAGGTGTACCTATCTCTCCCTCCCAAACATCTGGAGTAGAAGGATCGTCTACTTTTTCCTTAAGATCTTCTGCGTCTATCTCTAAAGTAGATTGAAAATCTTGTTTTTTTAGTGGGGATGATTTAAACATATTATTGAATATTAGGTTTTTGATTTTCCTTTTTTATTTTTTAACGTTAACGCCTGTTTTTAATATAGTGCCATCAAACAAAAATTCTTCTTCTCCTTTTTCCATAGCTTCTGTTCTAGCTTTTTTAAGACGATGCGTAGCTAATTCTACGGCTTTCATTTTTATCATTTGTAATTTTCCTTCCTCAAAGCCCATACCCTTCCACCAAGCGTTTTCTATTTTATATGTGTAGTATTCTTTAATTAACGTTCTCAATAGTACAATATTAAAAAATTCGTTATCTTGGTTAACTAACGCATCAACTAATTTTAACCTATCTTCTTCTGTAATATTGTCACTCCAGTGGTTTTTATCACCAGGACCTAACTCTAAAAGCTGGCCGTTACCATCAACCATTTTAAGATCTAAGTTACCATAATTAAGCGTTTTTATAGATGGGTGGTTATACAAATCTTTTCTAAAAGAAGAGCCGTCTTGTAATATCGCTTCGTCCCAAGCAAATTGTAAAACTAACTCATCTTGTTCTTTAGAAGCAGTACCATCGTTTTGCCCAAACATAGAATCCATTTTGTATTTTATAGTTCCAGTATTGATTTTAGCTTCACTGTTATTTGCTTTAGCTTCAGAAGCCGAGTCAAATTGTTGTTTTCTAAAGTCTTGATACTCTAAAGCTTTCATTTTGTCAACTATATACATATCTTTATTTCCTTTTGTAACTGGAATTAAAACAGGTTCTTCGTAAAAATTATATACTATAGCGTACTGTGAGTTTAGTACAACTGGATCTCCGTAAAAATCTATAGTTCCAGAGTCTACATCTCCTTGCGCTGCGAATACTATTTTTAAGTCCTTATTCTCACAATACATTTGTGTTGCAAAACTAACTTGTTGTTGAGAAACTGATTTTGATAATTGACTTTCTCCCTCGAAATGATCTGCGTAAAACTCTTGTTTAGCTTCCTTAACTATTGTTTGCATGTTGTCCAACATAGCTAATCTCATCATTACTTCCTTCTCAGCTTTTTTATCTTTGTTCTGTAATGCTTCGTATAATTCATCTTGCATTTCTTGTATTTGTATAAAATACACATCGAGAAAATTAGAAGATAGACTTTCTCCACCACCAGAATCAATTAATTTCTTTTGTTCTTCACGAAGAGCTTGATCCATACGTTTTCTAACCTGCATTGATTGTGGTTCTATAGCTCGTATATCTAATTGTTTTTGTTCCCAAGCTTTTTCTTCTGCTCCAGCTGATAATATATCATCCATCGCGCTCATCATACTTTCTAATTGTTTAGACTGTTGATTAGCGGCTGGATCTTGTGCGTTTCCACCGTCTGGTTGCCCCTGTTGTTTTAATGGGGAAGATAATTTTATTTCTTTCATATCAACGTCTATTAAATTATATTTTACTTTGTAGTAACCATCCTCTCCCTTTATAACAGCGTCTTTTCTACCTAGTTTAATCAAATCTTGCGCCATAGTACCAATCCAAGTCCTATCATCTCCCTTATATTTAAACGTATAAATAGGTATACCAGAGTCTGAATATTTTATTTTATTTATATTTTCTTTCAATCTTTCGTCTGAAAATATACCAGTTAATATACCACCGACTCCCTTAGCGGCACCACCAATACCCTCCATCATAGCGGCGTCAGCAGCGTTTTTATCCTCACGGTGCGCATTCATTTCCGACATGTTCTGCGACATCATTGTTGCTTCTTTTTGCATGTCTTTTTCAGTAGACCATTTTTGTCCTTCTCCTTTTCTTATCTCAGCTCTTTCAGCCCCCTCTCTTTCAGCCATCTGAAGTTTAGATGCTTCATCCATTTGAGCTGCTTGTATTTTTTCATCAGCACCAAGAACAGTAGCTTGGATATCCATATCCGCTTGGTTCTTTTGCGTGTCTAATCTACTTTGCTCACTAGCCTGCGTCATCGCTATTTTACTAGCTTCGTCAGCTGTTTTCATAGATATATCCTGAGAAGCTTCTGCCATTCTTTTAGTGTTGGCTGCTTCTTGAGCACCGATAGATGCAGATGCTTTTTGCGCTTGTAACGCCCCTTGATTTGCCATTGACTGCGCTAACGCGGCTATACCAGATCCACCCGCTGCACCAGACATTTGAGACATAATATTGGCTTGCATCTGTTGGTTTTGCTGTGCTTCAAATTCTGCTTGTTGTGTATTAACGGTAAGATCTTCAAAAGCATTTTCCATACCTTCCATCTGGTTTTTCATACCGTCGAAAGCATTTTTTTGTCCTTTAAACTTGTTTTCCATTTTTCCGGCATAAACATTTTTAGCGTCACTATAAACGTTTTTAAGACCTTCCATAGCGTTTTGCGTGTCTGCGTATGGATTTGAAGTATCTATAGCGGCGTAATCTTCCTTATTCTTATCTAAAGCTTCTTGTGCCGCGTCCATCTTCTTTCTAGCAGCCTTCTTGTCTTTACCACCTTTGATAGCACCAAAAATACCAACCCCAGCCCCAATGATAGAACCAATTATCTTCAGTGGCGAAGGTTTTAATAATTTATTACCGTTTTTATTTACCATTTTATTGTATATCTTTATTATTCATATTATTACAGTTTTTAACGCTTTTTTACTAAGAACTGCTTTGTACGTAGTCTATTGCTGTTGCAAATATTTCTGATTTTCTTTTCGAATCATTAACGTATTTTGTTTCAGCAAAGTAACCAATCACTCCAGATATGTTTGCTCTTCTATCTTTGCTAAAAAATATGTACTCATCTTCTGTTGGATCTGGAACTCCTAAAATATTATTAACTAATACCCATCTTTCCTCGTGATTAACCCTTAAAACGTTGCCGTATTTTATAGGTTTTGTCATAACAGAAGATGTAAAATTTCTACCAGACTGCGGAAAGCTAGAGGCAGACGAAGGGTCTGTAGTAGCATACATAATCATATCGCCTGGTTGAACAGAAACATTTAAAACATGTGCAAAGAATATCTTTTTTGGCATAATTATATATTTTTAAGTGATAAAAAGTTTTGTAATCTTAAAGCTAAATCTATTTTCCTTGAAGGAAAACTAATACCGTTTATACTACCTATAATTCTTACTTTTTTATAATAAGTGTAGTTATCAGTATCGCCAGAAGTATCACCGGTAGATAAAACTTCATCGCCTACACCTTCAACTTTTGCACCTATTCTAAATTTAGCGCCAAAAGTTGCTGATATTTGATTGCCATCTAGTGTTGAACCGTCTTCTCCAACAAACCAATCGTTAAATATGGTAGATTCATCATAAAGATCTCCATCTAGACCTTGAATTAATTTTTCATTTGCATCAGCGCATGTTATAGTACCATCTTGACAATCCCAACGCCTAAACTTAGAATCTGAATTTTCTTCACCGTCCCACATTAAAAATTTAGGTTGTCTGATTATACGTATACTATTATAAGTACCACCAGTAGTAGATATCACATACTCAAAATTCCACGAGTAAGGAGATCTTGTACCGTGAACCCCTTGAATATTAATTGAAGAGTTGTCTTGAGAAGTTCCAGACAACGTAGTTTCTTCTATTAATTTTCTATCTGAAATTGTAAGTTTTCTAACGGTTGCTGTTTGAGAAAAATGACCCGAGCTTTGGTATACAAAATTTGGAAAAAGAAATATACTTGTATTTTGCGCTTGGAAAGTACTGGTGTTTTCAATACGACCAGATTCTGTTCTGTCTATTAAGTTACTGTCTCTCTTGTCGTCAAAGCTGCTTATGTTTGTTTTTACATTTTCTTCTGTAAGTAATCTCATTTGCACTTTATTACCAGTGGTTGTTGATGATGTAAAATTGTTAGCCGTTGCGTCTGTATTGTTTTCAAATATTGACGGTACTCTTATGTTTTGACGAAACACTCCAAACGGTTGACCACCAACAGCAGGAGGTATAATACCTTGTAAAAACTGACCACCACTAGCAAAAGCACCTTTGTCTACATCATATATTTGACCACTTGTATTTGAGATTGCTACTCTAAATGGAGTTCCAGGTACACCTTTAATAATAACTGGTTGCACTCCTCCTAGTTGGCCAACACTTGTAGGCGTGTTAAAAGAGTATATTCTAGGTTCTTGTGATTCGAAATATTTTGGGTCACTTTGTTTAACAAAACTTGGAGTTGGTATAACAGCAAAATCTATAGAGTCATTAGATATAAAATTTTCTTGAGGAAAAGTGTAGTAAATACTAAAAACCTTACTTACTAAACGCCTTTGAGAATCGTACTTGTTGTTCATTTCAACTTTATATCTAGATCTACTTCTAGCGTTTAAAACGTGTTTAGGTGGTGATAAAAAATGGCTGTTTTCAAAAGCACTAAACTCTTTTTGTACTAATAGTATTTTTACACCAGGTTTTCCGTTAACAGTGTATGTTATTGATTTAACTTTGTTAACATCTAAAGTAACGTTAGACTCAACAGCGTTTGGGTTTGGTTTTGTTATTGTTAGTAGATTATCGTTTTCTGGACATCTAACTGTTAAATCAACCCTACTAGAAGGAAATCTACCAGAACCACTTATAGGTATATCAAAAACAATATTTTCAACACCACTTATGGTAAAGTCATTAGATAAATAAACACTTACATTTACTTTGTTTTGAAAATCTATTTTAGATCCCGTGTTACTAAAAACTACTTGCGATATTTCTTTTGGCAGTAGCCCGTGTGAAAAATCTTTAGCATTCAACACGTATCCATACCTAGGTAGTATCGTTAAATTATAAACACTTTTAACGCCCTTTTTTACAGTGCCGCCTATTGACACGTTTTGCGTTACGTAATTTACCGTGTACGATGTGTTAATTGAACTTGATCTAAATACTAATTTCATTTTTTATTTGTTATATGGTTATTCCAAAGTGAATATTAAATATACTGATAAGTTTATTGTATATATCTTGCTGGACAGTTGTTGAGGTTCGGAGATCCATAGATTCATTAGCTATTGTTATTTTCCCATTACCACTATTACTCCAATAATTAAAATCAGCTATGTTTCTAATGTCAGGATAACCATCTTCTGAAAAAACTGTATCTGTAAAATCCCCAAACGCAGTGCAATCAGTTCCGTCAACATCTCCAGTTACAATACAGCCTAATATTTTCTCCATCGCTAATTGGTTAACTGGATGAGCTCCGGTATCTTTATGAACAATACTTAAGAAACAACCACCATACTCTATAGTTCCAGCGGTTTGTACTAATTGCAATTGGTTTCTTAAGTATCCTATATCTAAAGCGGTAGAACCTTCGGATTTATCTTGATTGAAAGCAGGATTAGAGGTAGGTAATCCAGACCAACGTTTAGGCCCATGCTTACTTAAATCCCCACAGTTAATACCATGAGTAACGCTAACGCTTTGGTCGTTATTACTATTTAATGTTAAACCAAGAGGATTATTCAAAATAGAATATGCGGCGTATGAAGGTGAACTTGGCCAGTTACTACCACCTCCACCTCCGCCATCACACCCAGCCGCTGCATCTGCTACGGTACCTAGTGGCGTACGATAATGCGGGTTAACTTCGTCACCAACAGAAATCATAAATACTTTTTCTATAGGCGATTGGAACGTTGTTAACCCTTCGTTCATATTTGCTTGAATGTTCTCCTGTGTTGTATCTGGATCTCCAGATTGACCAGCTGCAGCAAGTATACCACCAGAGTTACCAAAATAACCGCCAATTACTTGGTCTACACCATTTAAGGGGTGGTTGTGAAGTGGAGAAATGTTAGCTAAATAAGCCGCAGGATATTCCCAGGCTTCTATATGTGAAACGTGGGCTTCGTACGCTTCTTTACCGTTATAAGTAGGGTCACAAGCCTTAGTGCAATTACCATTGTCACTACAACCGGAAACACCCACGGAGCCACCACAATTCCCTTGAATCCAATCTGGATGATTAGCGTATATATCCTGCAAGTCTGTACGTAAACAATATTGCGTTCCGTAAACTCCAACAATAGCGTTTTTTAATGGAGTTGTTATTGCGGACATACTAGCACTAATATCTTGTATAATTCTAATATAAGTATCTGGTGTAACGTCTGGATATTCACAAATATCAAACTCTCCAATACAATGTCCAATACCAGCGTTACACTTTGTGTTTGGGTGAGGATCTGAATTAGATCCATGGGTTGGAGTTCCATTACAATTATCATTCCAGTTTACAGCTTGCGTATCTGGACATCCACAGACTATTGCTTCACAACAACTATCCCAACCTGGTTTTTCTGTACCAATTGCTTCTCCATTACAATCGCAGTTTACGCCTGGGTTATAGTTATATGCTTCTTCATCAGTACAACAATTAGCACCACTACAATTACATGTCAAGCAAGTGCCGTCGTTTAACGTAGCGTTTAGGTTGAAGTTTGAAGCTCCCGGATCGGTACATCCTGACGTATAACATGAACCATCATCACATGTTGCTGATGCGTTGTAATTAGTTGAAGATACATCCGTACATCCATAAACACAAAAATCACACGTTTCACCATCGTCACATGTTGCAAGTGAATTATAATTATTTGCTATAGCGTCCGTACATCCCCAAACACACCATACACAACTTCCGTTGTCTTGCGACACGTTGTCAGTACAACCTGGATTTGTATTGCTACCATTACTTGGATTAGGCGATGGATAAGAACTACCACCAATACAATCTTGATTTAAAGCTCCGTTACAACCTACGCCACAACCATCGGGAACCGTAGTGTCCGTACAACCCTGCACATAAGCACAACTACCGTCGTCACACGTGGCACTAGCGTCGTAGTTTGTTGCGTTTTCATCTGTACAACCATCTACGCAGTAAATACAACTACCGTCATCTTGCACGGCGCTTGGGTTGTAGTTAAACGCCAGTATATCCATACATCCAGATATAAACTGACAACAACCAGTACAAGCTGTTTCCGCGGTTGGATCGTAATTTGTTGCTAATGGATCTAAACAACCTTCTGTATAAACACAACAACCGTAACAAGGGAATGACGCCGCTTGTTCGTAATTTAGCGCTGTAGCGTCCATACATCCTTGGGTTCCTGGAGTAGTAAAAATACTAAACTGTCTACCTAATCCCTGTGCTGAAAACTCAGCTGTATCTATGTTGTCTCCATCTTTAGCGTCTTCAAAACCTCTTATATAATTAAACCATTTGTTTTCTTTATCAATAAACTCAGCGAGTTGCCCGTGCTGTAAATCTGTTTTTAATTCCTCTACTCTCCAACCGTCTTTAGGCCAATTGTCATAGTACTCTTGCCCAACTTGCGTTCCCTCTGGGTATGTAGCAACTTTAGTATTAGGATCGATAGATGGTTCCCAATTGAAAGCTGTTGAAAATAATGGTGCGCCATTTGTGTCATATAGGTAAAAATGGTTGTTAGGCCTGTAAGTTACCTCGGCTTGTGTACCTTCGTAATTTAAAGTTCTAAATCGTTTAACGGAACCTTGATCACCATTAAACATAACTGTAACGGAAGAAAAAGCAGGTGTACCGTAAAAATTATTTCTTGAAGAGGTGAACGTTATTTCTTCGTTGTCGTAAATCCAAACGTTATTAGATAAAATAACCACAGCTTCACCAGTACTACCAACACCACCGCCCGCGGCCATTGATGAGGTTATAGATACAACCGTTGTGTCTATCGGTATGCCGTTTCCAGAAACAACCATACCTGGTATAATGACGTAATCAGATGCTAACCAACTTACGTTAAACATTTTTACAGTAAGTTCGTTGTCGTTTTCTACCTCCTCAGTTAATAAAGCTTTTATTTCTATATCTTGGTGGTGCTTCCAAAACTCTGCGTTACCTATATTGGAACCATATTGAAAACCTAATGGAGATTTTAATAAGTTAACTAAAGACGTATCTCCACCTCCACGATTGTAATGATTTGAAGGGAATGTATAATAGTTGTTTTTATGGCTAAATCCATCTTGATGTATAAAGCTTTTAAAACTAACCCAACCTTTTCTTGATTCTGTAAAGCTAACTGTATACGCTGGCGCTGTTGAAGACTCTGTTTCACCTAAAGACGAATTAATACTTGGAACATCCCAAGATTCAATAGTAAGATTATATTCATCTTTTTTATCATCAAAACTACCAGCTATTCTTTTAGCGAACCTTAAGTTATCTTGGAACCAGTCTTTCATTCCATAATCAGAGATATTAGTTATACCATCTCTTGATAATCTTAAAACAGCGCCTTTTGCTTTGTCTGTAAAATACATTCTATATGACTCGGCAGCAAAAGAAGATGGATCTGTTGATATACCGTATTCACCAGTAAACGGCACTGTCTGTCCTAGCACTTTCTGAGTAGCAGTAACGTTTGTATTACCGTCAGCGTTAAATAAAGCATCTTTTTTAGCTAGAATTTTAAATACTTTGTTTTCACAAAACGTAACTAAATTTGTGTCTCTAGCGTACAACTTTTGTATTGAACCATTAATAGGATTAAGATCTTTAGTAATAGGTTCTGCTTGTATAAATTGATTTAACCTATTAACACCGCTTGTAGAGTTGTATATACCTGAAAATATTAAGCTAGACGGTCTGTGTTCTTCTTCGTACTGCTCAGCTAAAGGCATAGAGGCCTTAACACCTTTGTCTATTTGAACTGCGTTGTAGTCGTCTCTAATTCTGTTTGATTCAACTCCATTTGCAAACGAATAACAATTAAAATAACTTAATAGTTTTCTTTCGCTATGTACTATAGGTTGTATTTCAAGAATATTAAAGTTGTTACTATAAGATTGTTTTATCGTAGCTTCAACAAACATTTTATCTTCATAAGCTCCGTACCAACTTCCCTCTCCACCCCACTCAAATATAAATTTAGTAGGATTATTATTTGCGTCAACAAAAGGTATTTGTGCTCCTACGCCTGGGGTACTCTCGTATATAAATGAGTTCAAAAATATTAGATTACCACTAACCCCGTCTACAACACTAGATAATCCGCTGCCACCTTTTATTCTACATGAACTTCCAACGGGTATGTATTCTTCACCTCTGTCGGAGTAATCGTACCAAGTGTTTTCTAAGGGATCAGAGTTTTCTTCAGTTCTCCATCTTTTTAAATTTATAGGATATGATGGACTAGCAGCTTTGTATATATCTAATCCAACGTCTTCTTTCGGTTCTGTTTCCCAAACAGCCGGATTATTACTCATTGGTCTATCACCTTCGTCACCTGAGTACTGAGAAACAATTTCTATAGTTGTATAATTTAATCCTCTTTCGTGTAATCCAATGTAAGCATCTGTGTTAGTAGTGTAAAACGTGTCGTTTTTAGACGATGGTTGTTCAGTCTCTCCACCACCAGCACCGTCATTAGCGTTCCAATAACTATTTAAATTAAAAAATCTTTTACCTGATGGTGTAGCTCCGTTTCTTACAGTTGCAGAGCCGTTACCGTTGTCAGTAGAGTTTACATCATAATTTGCTTTTGTGATATTCTCTGCTTGTATATTGCTTTCACCACTGCTGTCTACGTGGTTTGTTATAGGATGAAAAGCACTAGGCCCATCTCCAATTTTTTTATCTAACGTTACTGTATATCTTACCCTACGGTTAAAAGGAGATCCTCCACTATATAAAGTCCTAGCGTTCCAAGCAACTCCCTCTTGTCCACCTAATAAAAAGTCAGACATAAAAGCGGGTTTTCCAGCCCAAGATCCAGTGTTTTTATTTTTACTACCGTATGATGGCCATAATCCTTCAGCGCAACCGTTACCTCTTTTTGCCATACCGGTCAGTGATCCATCGTTTGGTCCCCAACCGTCGTTATCAGTTCCACCTGGATTGTCAATTCCATCTACGTAACCCCAAGTACCACAAGGTGCTTCGTAATTGTATATTGTTTCCACGCCTCCCCTGCCAGATATTTCTGCGTTAGTTATCGTATAAACTATTTGATCTGGATCTTGTTTAAATCTAAAGCTAGTACCAGTTGTACCCATTGCTTCTGCAAAAACTAATTCGTCTGGTTGGTATTCAGCAAGATCGTGGCTTCTAGAACCTATATTGTTTGTGTATCCCATACCGTAGTAAGAGACATCCATTTTACTTACTTGTCCAGTTGAATTATCATATATACCAGCGCCAGAATATCCTTGTGCGGCACCAGCTTTATCTATAAACCATCTTTTCCACGTTGAGGTTAAAGGCCAATCTCCATTCATTCTTCTACCTGCTGCTAAATCATACCAAGCACCACCAAGCTTCCATATGGTATCCATGTCGTAATTCTGCGGATCACCACCGTGTCTACCATCTCCTCTGTCCCATATAGCCGACATATTCGAATGGTTTATACCGTCCCACTCAATTGGCGAAACAACATCATCATCATTTGTAGTGGCAACAATACTAGCATCAAACTGTCCAGCTTGTGTAAAAATTGTACCTGTTGACGGGTTTTTGTCAAATCCTGGTAAAAAAGAACTAGGGAAATATGAAGGCCACGTACTCTGTGTTGTACCAGACATAGTTGTAGCTCTTCCTTTTACACCTATAACAGTAGCCCACTCATCAGTAAGCCATCCTCCCGCTGGTATTGGTGGTGAAAACGATGTGCTGAGAAGAATATCTTTATAGACTTCTAACTCTTGGTTTCCGGGTCCTAACGGCCATAATATGTCAGATCCGTCGTTCCACACAGAAGTACCTTGAGGGTAGTTATTACCTAATATCGTACCGCTCGTATATACTGGTGCTCCAGTACCAGCCTTGTTGTGATAACTACTTATAAGTCTAGGTGTAGTGCCGTTGTTTGGAGCGTGTACCGCTGGAGAGTTTGCTGTTACTCCACTGGTAGCTGATTGTGAGTTATTTAATATGTCAAAAGCGTTTACTGACTCACCTTGATAGCCAACGTAAACACTATGGTTCCAATCTTGTCTTCCTGGGTGAGCAGCGCATACATAACTAACGTCTTTTGATTGTAGGACTTGCCAGTTTGTAACATCTTTTGTTTGAGGCGCTATAATGTGATTTTCTATAGTCGCATCTCTTTCTACTTTTACAAAAAATCTACCTTCAAATTGTGATTTGTCTTTTATTATTTGCGTTCTAGCTTCTAACATTAAACCTCTTGATAAATCTAAATTATCATGAGCTTGAGTAAACCCAACGTCGTTACCTAGTATTTTTTCTAAAGTTAATCTAACTAACTGTGTTTCTGTAGCCGCTTGTTCCACTTCTTCTATAGTAGAACCTATTATGTTTCCAGACGAATCGTAATTATAAGTTTCTTCTTCAACAACTTCTGGCGGTTGTCCTATGTGGCTAATGTTAGCTACGTCGTACCATTGAGAGTAATTAGTTACAGTATTACCAGAGGCTGTGTATGCGGAAGGCATACCAGGCGCTTGAACTATACGTACCTGGCACGTTGGTTTTTTCTCTAAATCTGAAAACACAGATTGATCCCAGTATTCAGCGTAAATATCTAAATATTGATGTTTTGGAAGGGGAAGACCAGATGGAGAAAACATACCGGATTGCCAACCACCAGGCTTACCGCTACCACCCCAACCAGGAGGAGGTAACATCATAGCTAAACTACCCCAATATTGATTTTCTGTTTTAATAAACGTTGGAGCATTGTTTTTTATTGAAACAACCTTGTATCTTGTATCTTCAGTTACAGGTGTGTGAGTATCGTGTTCTTTTTTTAGTATTAATATTGTGTCGTCATTTATTTTATTTCTTTCAGAAGAGGGAAATGACAACCAAACGTTACCATCATCAGCGTTATACCAACGATCCATAGAGGCGTTGTAGTATTCGTTTGAAGTTTCTTTTATATAAAAAGTATATGATTCCGCCCACTCAGGATAATTTGCTTCACCGTTACCGCTATCGTTTAAAGAAACGCTTAGCCTATTAAATTTATACGATTGATCTTTACGTAAATGTATTGAACCGGATTTAGATGTTAACACAGGTGTTTCTCTACCGTACTTATCCCTATAAACAACGCCTAGCTGATAAGTTCTCATGGTTTTTAAAGATTTAGCAGGTTTACCTATGTAATCTTCACCACCTAACACTGTTGAAATATCGGTGCTATCTACGTTTACACTAAATATTGGCTTTATAGGAGCTCCTAAAGTATCTATAGTTGAATAATTTTGTAAATAATTAGCGTATATTAATCTATTTGCTGTTACTTCTTGTCCTAGTGCTTTTCTAGGTACATTATCCCAAGGTCTAAGCATTTGGTTCGAAGGTAACGTAGCGTGTATTAATTCTGATGTTACGATGTATTTACCAAAATTACCACCTGTTGCCGGTGTGTTCCAGTAGTTGTATAACGAAGAACTATCTGGTAAAGGATCGTTTTTTTTGAAACTTTCTACGGTATAAACATTAGGAGAGTTTGATTCTTTATAAAGTAAATCTACTTGAATAACGTCTTTAGGAATATTTTTAGGCACAAAGTCTTGAATCTCTAAAGATCTTACTCTATTTGTCATACCTAAATTATAACCTTTCTTTGGTAAATAATCAAAATCCTCTGGTATAAAAGCTATCTCAGACCAAGGGCTAAACACAGAGTATTCTCCATCTTCGTATTTATATCTATAAGCAAATCTAGGAAATTTATATTCAAATATAGGTTGTTTATCTAAAAATCTAACAGTATATATATCGTTTGGACCTATTAGTTTAGGCGTGCTTGGTGATATAGATAATATTCTAATTTTTACACCATCAAAACCTGGTCCTAAAGTTGTTGGTGAAGCCATGCTAGTTATAATACCTGTAACACCACATCCTTTTTGAACACCAAAAGAATTAAAATATTGACCAGATATAGTTAACGTATCTCCTAGTTTCCAGTCTTCACCGCTTTCGTTAGGAAATATGTTTAAAACCACTTCGTCACCGGGCGTGTATCTATTACCAAATTCATTGTAAAATATACTTGTATTAAGATATCTTTCACCTCTAGTTATTCCATCGTCTTGATATAACTTACTAACACCAGAATAGTTAGTACCATTAGGATATTTATCACTATCGTCAAAAACAGAACCAGGTATATTAGGTTGACCGTTTGAATTTAAAATGTCATTTGTTATACCTTGCATAACACCTATAACGTCAACAACACCATCTGGAACTCCACCTGGTCCGTTTATATCCGATTGAGTGTAACTATACATTTCAAGCGTAGGTGGAGCTGTAGGTCCTTTTCTTATAACCGTCATATGTTTTTCTTCCATATAAGTAGGTCTACAGGTATATGTAAACACAGTTGGCGTTGTTTCGTTAACGCTTCTTACTGGTGCTGGTGGAAAAATAGGTGATTCACTTGGGTTAAATGTATTTCCCTCACCAAGCACTACTCCACCAAATTCGTTTCCAGTCCAATTACGTGATATTCCTTGTGATGGAGACGAAACACCACTGTTTGTAGTTTTACCATTTCCACCATCTTCTGGTAGATCATAGCCGTAACCATTAGCTTTTAACGGAGATGCTTTATGTAATTTTTCCTTTATTACTTTCATATTAATATTGTTGTAAGATTACTGGCATTCATTTGTTGCGGTTTAGGCACCCTGGATCTACTTGGTGAACTATAGGTGTTGAACCTACTGGATAAAAAATTGGCGTAAAATAATCTGGCGCAGTCTGAGTTGGAGCTCCTTTCCAATGACCTGAAGTAAAAGGACTAGAAACACCTTGGTTTATAAACGTCTCTAACACGTTTGCCGCTCCACTTAAACCACTAGCTTGATACGCGTTCCATATAGCATCTAAATTTGAATCCACAGATTGTAATTGCCAAGAATACAAAGGAACAGAACTTCCACCTGGTGTAACAGAGCCAACACAACTTCCGTCATCAAGCGTTGCGGTTGGATCGTAATTATTTGTAGATAAAACCTGTGTATCCCAATAACCTGAAGTGTAATTACCACTAGGACCTGCACTTGTTGATTTCCAGTATATTACCTCAAACGAAGGTATTGTACACCCGCATATAGCGCTGGAAAACGACGGTACAACAGGATCCGCACAAGCATCGTTGTCTACTATACAATCTTGGGGATTCACGCCATCAACTACTAATCTAGTGTGTTGATCGAAATCCCCATAGTCAAATCCAGAAACACCGTCTTTTAATGTGGTGTTTCTCCAAATGTCCCAAGTTTGATCTGTTGATCCTTCTTTTGCTCTTTTTATATTTATTTTTTTTGGTTCAGAATAATTATCAGTCCAAAACAACATTCCATCTAAAATGTTTATACCTGTTATAGGTCTTTCAGTATGAAAGTTTAAATTTCTATCACCGTGAAAAAATACTTGTTGTCCAATTAAATCTTGTAATTTAAAAGGTAATTCAGGGTTAGAAGGATCGTAATAAGAATTTGCGTTTGCATCGTTTACATTTATTCTACATCTTATACTAGCTGGAGTAGAACCAGATCCATCATCTAATATTTCCACTCCTTTTATGTATATTCCGTGTTCAGCAAATATATCATAAGCACCGCTTGTTGTCATTAACATTCCCCAGCGTATTTGGTATACGTTAACAGTGAAATCTAAAAAAGCATCTTGATCACATGGTCCTTGGTAAAAACCCGTACATATCGTACGTACCTTGTAAATATCTACCATTACAGATCTTTCTGTGTAAAAAGGTGAAAACACTAACCCTGTTCGTTGCCAATCACTGCCTTTACCCTCTGTATTAAACTCGGTTATACGATCCATCCACACGCCATTTTCTTCATCCGGCGTATGTGTAAATTTATAAACATTGTCAGTTTCAACATCAACTACGTGTGCTATGTGGTTGTTAAACTTAGTGTATTTATTGTTAGGACCTGAAACACCTAATGTTTGTTTAAGATTACCAAGTATATTTTGGGCAGCTCCAATGTCAGATCCTTCTGATGTAGCTACTTGAATATTTAAAGCTTCTCTATATTGTCCATTAGCAACGATTCTTTCATCGTTGTCTTTGTCCATTTTACCACCGGTAAAAGTATGTTTTAATTCTGGCATATTCTAATGATCTATAAATTTAGATTTACCCCTCATAATCTGAGTAATTTCTTCTATTTTAATATTTGATAATCTTATTTTTGCTTTTCTAGTTTCCGCAGTTTTTTCTCTTTTAAATCTTTGTATTATATTTTCAGGGATATTAGCTCTAGAGATTAAACACCCATAGGCAATCCACTTGTACATAGCTTCTTCTGCGAACTTATGTATTATACGCTCGGTAGCTGTACCGTGATGATCGCTTAAATAATGTAGTATTATAGTTTGTCCAGATAAGTTAGAACTAAAATGTATTTTACCTGTTTCACAATCTATATAAAACGATCCATTTGATTGTGAAAACTGAGGATCCATACCGTACCTTGCTTCGTTATTAAATATATTATCGTTGTCTACAGAAGCGTTGCTTGTTACAGAGCTATTTAATGGTATAGAGTTTGGACTAGAATTTTCATAATTTTCCCATGTTTCAGAATTATCGTCTACTTTTAATTGATTACCGTCAATCTCGTAAACTCCATCTTCGTCTTGACTAATAGCAATTGGATTTGATGTTTTAATAGCAGGGTATAATACATGTTCTATCCCGTTAGAATCACTCGTTGTTATTTTAGTGTAGTTAATATAATCGTGAGGTAATGGCATTTGTAACGACGGAGGTAATGTTATTTCTTGAGATTTACAAGATTTTAAAGTGTCGTAAGATAATTCCTGCAAAGCTCTATGCGCGTGATAATTAACGTCACCCGCCATTGTACCTTCCAATAACTTTCCAGGTCCTATAAAAGTAGCCTTAAAATTATCTATAATATCTTGTAGGGTTATGTGTTGATAGTTACCTAGATTACCAGCAGTTGCGGCTCCCGTAGTGTAGTATATACCACTACTATCTGCTCCGCTACCTCCTTTTGCATTTGCTGCCATAATTACTTATTTTAATTATTTATATTCGTTCGTCTGCTGTGTTTTGTCCTTCTTCTTGTGACGCTATTCCTGTTAACTGTGGGTCTTCTATAGATATTCCAGCTAATTCTAATACTTTTATAATTATATCTGGTTGTTCTGAAGAGTGTAGTTCAAAAGATTTGGATTTAGAAGGATCGTATATTGGTTTTTCATTTATAATAACGTACCCCCAGTATACTAATTTTGGTCTTCTTAACACTGTTTCAACGCGTCCTTCTGCCAAACCACTTGAATCAGCAAGAAACGTTTTTCCGTATTCCGAACTCCAAGTTACAAGTTCTTTAGCTTGCGCCATACCTTCTTTATGCCACGCAGAACCGACAATTCTATTGTAATCTTCCGGAGCCATTTCCTTGGGAATCCTTGTTAAAACTCCACCTGATTTAGAAAAAATTCTACCAGTTCTACTGTTGTTTGGTAGCAGTCCATTAGTTCCTAAGGTCGTCATTTGTGTCCACGGTTCCAATTTGTTTCGGATCATTTTTACTGAGTCACCTATTTCGTGCTCCTCAGGTCTTTGTTGCCTCATAGCATTTAAATCGTAAAGATACTGTTCAAATATATCTAGTTGCGCTTGGTTGGCAAACAAATTAAACTCTTGCGGTGTTATATAGCCTCTTTGTTCTTTGTTAGCTAAAGCTTGTACCGTTTGATATACTGTATCTATATTTACGCCGAATTCTGCCATTGTTTTTATTTTTTATAAGGAAACATTTTGTTTAATTTTTTCTTTCTTTTTTCACAACCACAATCTTTAATAACACCTTTTTCTTGAAGCATATTAGTTAAAGCGCCTAATCCTGTAGCTGTTGTAATTTTTTCTATTGTATCGCCTAATCCTTTTGATTTTTCCATATAATTAAATTTTTAATAAATGGTCGCCCCGA
>ERZ1046148.776-NODE-776-length-17885-cov-8.433315_pt1 | contig 17885 bp, 23 predicted proteins | sample MGYA00383090_ERZ1046148 | MGnify/ENA primary metagenome ERZ1046148 (study PRJEB29581, sample SAMEA5548360) | metagenome | biome: marine; feature: coastal; material: water | depth 25 m | study: Short-term variability in the microbial, nano- and picoplankton... | reverse complement strand
CCATATGCTTTGTAACCTGTAGCACCCATTCTATTTGCTAATACTTCTTCATAATTAGTAGCACCTACTTGAACGTGATAACCTGAACCTCTTACAAACATTAAATTATCATGTGGTATCATCTTTATTAGTTTAGCAGAGTCTTCCATTTGATCATTGATATCTGTTGTCCATGATTGCTGTCCTAATTGTCTAGGGTTAGCACCATCCATAGGTTCACCATTAATAACTAATAGATCTGCTTTCTTAGATAATGAATCAATACTATCTTGCCAAGCATTAAACAAAACTTTCTGTAATTTATTTGGTCTGTATGAACCACCACTTTCTCCTATGGTTGGTTCAGCAGAACACACTGATGTAAATGAACCGTCATGTATATCAGAATAAACTGCTATTGTTTTAGAAGAGCCTTTTCTTCCACCCAATTTTACCATGTTAGTCAAATAGATTCTCCCTTTATAACTGTTTGCTGTGTTGTATTTTTTTCTACTGTTTTACTGATTCTTTTTTTCAATTCTTTCCAATACTCTTGTCTTCTTTTTGTTGACTTGTAATCATCAGCTAGATGATGTATACATGGTTCGAGTAATGTATAATCACCACAAACATCACAGTTTTTTATTATCCTAGCCATTTTTTTCTGTGCTTTTTTCCACCAAGGAGAATGCCAACCGTAGTCTACAAAACCTACTGGCTTCTTGACTTTCCACTTTCCGTTAGGCTGTTTTTCCCAATCGATCATCGTTTCTTCCGTTAGTTAAGTCAGCTATATCAATACCTACATATTTTATTTTCCTTCTAAACCTAGACGGTACTTCATATTGTTTTATCATACCCTCAGCTAATCTATCATGTATCTCAGATGAAAAGAATTTTCTTTGATCTCCTGCCTTACCATAGAAATCATCATATCTTTGTGATGTTAATTTATCTGGATAGTATATTTGAAGTATCATATGTGCTAGCTCATGACATATGACTGTCATATTTTGTAAGAATATTAAAGGGTTTGTACTATCAGTAATGTAACATAGGATGTCACCTTTACCAGTAACTCCATGTGGTATATCATAATCTAATCTATCGTTTGGTGTGCCACTGTAAAACATCCTATCAAACTCTTTTGTAGATGCTATAGTTATTTTCCATGTATCCTGTGCCATTACTCTATCATAATCTTTGTAATAATAATGCTCATAAATATAATGTAGTATCGCTTTTTCATATAGTTTTTCATCTATCTTATCTGTTTCAAATTTTATTATCATATTCTTTGGAGTCAATTTGTTACATATATACATTTCGAATTCTATTTTTATATCTAACATATGTAGAGAGTCTTCTTTTACAACATGGGCATTTCATTTCTATAGTCTTAATAGATATGGCACATGTCTTGCATTTCTTCCAGCCTTTACCTAGTATATGCCAGCCACATTGTATCTTTTTTGTGTCAAACTTTTCACATATATTTTTACAAACATTCAATCAAAAACACCGTCACTACAATCAACTACTGCTCCACAATTCTCACAAATTTGATGACAAACTGTCATTTTTCTCATCTCTTTACCACACTTATCACATTCCATAAAAAAAGAAAAGAGGTTGTGGTTTATTAATGTTTCTAATCAGCAGTTTGATTCTGCTTTGGAGGAAACATTGAAAGTGCTAGCATGGTTCTTTGACTTCCTTCGGCTTGTCTTTCAACAACCCAAGCATCAAGACCATCAGAAGCATCCTTCTCCACACATTTGTTTACAAGATCATTCCAATACTCACTCTTTGCTTGACCAACAACGGTCTTTCCGAATGAGTGTTTCAAACCACTAGTGGTTTTCAACTCGGCAACATCTGCACCTACACCGTCAACATATTTGACGTGTAACCCTTGGATAGTTATCTTTTGACCAGCCTCAAGTTTTTCAGATCCTGTAAACGAACCTTCGATATCCATTACTTCAGATACATTCATTGATTATAATAATATAGTGGGGTAATATAAACCTAGTCTTTTTGTAGTCTAGTTATATAGCATAGTTGATCTATGATTCTTGATCTTATCTGTCCAAAGACATGTGTGTTAACATCTTGTTCAGGGTATATAGTTTTAGTCATATGATGAGCGACTACAAAGTATTGCATCCAATCATCAGCCATTTGTTTTACACTATCACTTACTGCGACATCAGGAACTTTGGTTATAATTATATCTTTATTAGATGGATTAAAAGTGGCTTGTTGATAGGTAGAAATAGTTCCTCCTTGCTGCTTGAAACATTCCTTGTCTCCACATATTGCTTTAGGTGATTTCTGATAACAGATGTCATCTCCTACAGCCCACATTGCTCCACAAATCTTACAGTTTCCTGCAAATTTTGCCTTGATCATAGAACCCATGATAAACTTATAAATAAGATGTTAATATAAACGTTGTGGATTTAATAGAAAAAATAATCTGGATAGTATGTATAGTATCTATAGTATCGTTAGTATTAATTTTTAGCATACTGTCAGCAGAGGCTCAGAAGCCATATGATGGTGATAAATATGAGTACCTTGGTATAAGACATGATATTAGACCACAAGTTTGTTTGTTTGAACCTAATCCTACACACATCGATTGGAAATATTGGAAAGATGTAGAGTTTGAATCATGGAGAGCAGTATTAGATTGGCAATTAGAAATGCAAGAGTTCCTACCTGATGGTGATTGGACTATGTTTATACATTCTACAGTTCCATATCACGAACACTGGAATAAAACACCTAGTGATTACAGACATTGTACTATATTTTTAACTTATGAAGCATTCAATGAAGATCCAGAAAGCAAAGCGTTAGGTTTAACAGGTATTGATTTCTCTAATAGTTCACACAAGTTTACATATATAGTTACATATTTACACGCAATAGAACACACCAATATAGTATTGAATTTTGAGGATGCACAGAAAGATCCTGTTACTGGGCTAACTAAATTTGAGATTAATCTTGAGAGAGAACAACTACCATTACAAACTGTATATAATATAGTCTTACATGAATTAGGTCATGGGTTAGGATTAGGACATTATGAAAGCGATGCTCCAAAAGGACACTATCGTTCTGCAATGACACCAAGTTTAAAACCTTTTAGTAATGAAGTTTTTGAAATTAAAATAGCAGATAAATTTATGCTTGGTTATTTATATGGAACTGATGGTTATAAAAAACCACAACCACATTGGATAGATGATTACTGTCTCTTTGATCATGGAATTAAAGTCACAGGTTGCTACTGAGAAAGACTTATATAAGTATGAATGAGTGATATGACATGGCAAGAAGAAAAAAAGATAATACAAACACTACTATATCTATATCATGGAAAGACAAAGAAGAATTTAGAAAGTATGCTAAGCTAGTAAAACAAACTAAAACTGGAGATAGATATGAAAGTGATGCTGTTTTATTTAGAAAACTATTAAAATTCTGGATAGAAAATAATACTATTTATAGTCCTCATACAGAACCTAGGTCAACCTACCCTTCTCTAAATAAATCCCAGCCAAGTTCCGATTCCTCCGAATCCAACTAATCTTTATATTTCCTCTCATTTTTCTATCACATTTTTCATACAATGGTATAAGATGATCAGTTGTTACTCTCCATTTACCATTCATTTGATTCACTACCAGTTGTGAGTCACTACATATAAGAACAGGTTTATTTTTATAATTATTATTAGTATATTCTAATGCATATATAAGAGCCAAATATTCTAATTCATTATTTGTAAGTAGACCATCTCTTTTTTTTACTATTATTTTATTATTTAAATTCCTATCTACTAAACATATCTCACATCTTTTTGTTCCTCCATCAACGTGTAGAACAATCATATTCTATTCTTTTTTTCTCTTGTTATAATTCTTTCTACAAAAGTCTGAACAATAAATTCTTTGTCTTCCTTTATACCTGTATGGTAAATCTGTATTACATTCAATACATTTATATGGTTCGTCTTTTTTCATAACTAACGGTTATATAAGTAATTAATAAAGGTTACTCTTTCTTCTTACTTCTACCTGAGAATTCCTGACCACACATATTACATCTGCTTATGTCGTCATCTATTTCTAAATATTCTGGTGATCCTACTGGTGTGTGATTTGAACTTGCTCTTCCTTCTCTTGGAGACTCATGCCAATCACTATGTTTTCTTGTTTGGTCTTCATAAGTTACTGGTTTTTTTTTGGTATCTTCTTTAACTATAAATTGTTTCATTCCCCATGTGCTTGCTTGTGTTTCTGGAATTCCTTTTACTCTGTACTTTGTTGCTTCTGTGTAAGTAAACTCTCCTCTCATTCTTGGTTCTTCACCTTTCTTTTTTTCCTCATCATCTTCTTCCTCTTCTGCTTTGTTTATAATATCTACTGTTTTTTTAGTTTGTTTTCCTTTACCTTCATCTATCTTTGGTTTCTTTTCTTCGTGTTGGAACTCTACTTTTTCTTGTGCATCTCTTTCTTTACTTCTACCTTCATAGTCATCGTCTGCTTTGATAGGTGTGCCTGTTGAGATAGGTGCATAAGGTGCTCCTCCTACTGCTCCATGTCCTGCTGCTTCAAAGTCTGTTTTTATTGTATTTTGAATAGCCTCTTGTAATTCTTTTGGTAGTTGCTCCCACTCTTTTATTAAGTATCTTGGACTTGGTGCATGTACTTTTTGTAATACTTCTACTCTTTCTGGTGGAGTCATATCATTCCAAGTTTTATTTATTAGTATATCTTTTACAAAGAATGTTTCATTTACATGGACATCTTTAAATGATCCGTCTTCTTTAAAAATTGTTATATATGAGTTGTTCATTTTGGCTACTACTCCACTATCTTCTACCCCATTTGCAAAATATCTGATCTCATCGCCAACTCTTGTGTTTGATATTTTATTCATATCTGTCTTATTTGTAGCAGGTTTTCCTATATAAGTTTCATGCTTATCTTCAATTCTCTTTGGTAAGTCGCCTTTTGGCTTACCAACATATGTATCATCGTTTACTTCAGAATCTGCATCTACGTTTTGGGCATTAAGATCCCCTAAACCATAGCCATCTTTTCTCTTATTAGTCATCTCTTTCTCCTGCTCTTGTGCGTTTCCACTTAGGTTTTTCCTTTGTGCCTCTAGCACCTGCTCTGGTTCTTGCTAATTTTTCTTTATTTTCTTCTGCACTAGTTCCTCTTTCTCCTGCTCTAGTACGTTTATGTTCTTTACCTGTTTTTTCTTCTTTAGTTTCTGCACCAGATCCTCTTCCTCCTGCTCTAGTTCTAGTGTATGTTTGTTTTTTGTTACCTTTTTGTCCAGAACTGTCATCTGCTTGTGACCAACTTCCACCTTGTTTTCCATCTCCTTCTTCTGAATCATGTCTTGGTGCAGATAATGGATCATCATAATCTGTTCTAGTGTGTGGTGCTCTTCCTCCTGAAGGAGTCTTTGGTTCTTCTCTTACAGGTTGTTTTCTATCACCATGATATTGATGACTTTGTGAGGTAGTATCTTCTTTGTGACCACCTATTTTTTTATCTTGTTTAGCACCACCTTCACTCCAAGGACTATCTTTTTGGTTATTACCACCTAAGAATCCTTCTGCTTGTGAGCGCAATTTACCTAGTTTTGATCTTACACTTTCACGTTTCTTACTTTTTGGTTTTTTCTCTGATGGTTTACGTGTTATAGGATTCCATTCTGTTTTCTTATCTGGTTTTGATTCACCTTGTGGATTGATTAAATTTAGTTTATCTTGTGACTCCATCTGTTGTGTTTTACCTTGACCTGTTGCCTGTGTTGCTGCTCTACTTTCTGGTTCTTTTGGTAATGTTCCTGTTTGTTTTGGTTTATCTGGTGTTGTTTGATTACCTGTGTATCCATCAGGAGCTGTCATAGAAGTTTGACTTAGATCTCTTCCTGTACTAGAAGATAGTCTTTTAATTGGTTTATTACCTCTTGGTGCATTAGATCTAATAGGTGCAGTTTTAATTGGTTTACCTGTATGTTGAACTCTTTCAGTATCTAACGATGCTTGTGCTAATTTTAATTTAGTAGTTAATGATGCCATTTTCAATTTTCTAGCACCTGCTCTAGTTCTTGAGTATCCCTTCCCAGTTGTTGGCTTTGCTTTAGGTGTTGGTGTTTTCTTTTCTTGTTCTAGTTTTGGTGTTGAGCCTGTATCACCGAAATGTGTACCTTCTTTTATAGGCTGTTCTTTTATATTTTCTCTCCAGAATCCTGCATCTTTTACTTTCTTTCTATCTGCTGGTGATAAACTATCATAGTCTCCTATGCTTGATAATCCTAATGTATTTCTATGTTCATTTCTAACACCACTGTCCATCCTATTCCATGATGTAACCTTACCTTTAGCTGATTTTTCTACATCATCTAAATCAGGTAATTTCCCTACTAGTTTTTGTCTTCTAGCTTCTCTTCCTTTAGCACCTACGTTGCTTCTTTTTGCTCTTCTTTCTTCTTGCATTTCTCTTAATTGTTGAGGATCATTTCTTTCTTTTGCTGAGTGTCTATCTACTGGTGTAGATGTTTTTTCTAATGGATGACTTCTTTTATAATCTTCAACTGCTAAATCTCTTAATCTTTTAATTCTTTTTCTGACTTTATCCATAGTATCAGAAGCTTTATCTAACTTATGATCCCAAGACATACCAATACCTTCCCTTCTTGCTTTATCCCAAATCTCTTTCTTTCTTTTTTTGGCTGCTTCATGTTTCTCTTCTCTGATCTCTTCTTCAGTAGGAAATTTTTCTTGTTTCTCATCTTTTAATTCCATTGTTAATGATTTTAATGCTTTTAATTTTTCATTCATTTTTAAATCATCACCTTTAGGGTCTTGTAACGCTTTAGGATCAGCATCTGTTTCAGGAGTATCAGGTAGTATTCCCATTTCTTTCATTTGATTAAACATATGATCATGATAATTTGCTAAATCGTGAAGCTTTCTTTGTTTATCTTCAAAAGTATCATCTTCCTTAATATCATCACTATCAATTTTAGTTGGCTTGTCAAATTTACCTTTCAATTCTTCTGTTAATGATTTTAATTTCTCTGCTTCTTCTTCGAATAAATCTGATTGTCTAACTTCTTTCTTCTGTCCATGATGTATATTTTGTGGTTTATATTTTCCTGCAATTTGTGCCTCAAGTTCATCTTTTACAGCACCTGTTGCTTTTTCTAGTTCTGCTATATCTCTATCTAAAGTTCTTCTAGTTCCTTCTATATTAGATTCCTCTTCTATATCTGGTGTGACTATTCCTGTTTGAAAATTTGTTGCTTCTCCTATAGTTATATCTTTTTCATCTTGACCTCTATGTGAAAAATTACCACCATCTCTTTTACCTGTTCCTTCTACAATAGGAGTTGGAACACGCTTATCACCACGATTTCTATCAGCTAATACCTCATCTATATGTTCTCTATTATCAGAAGGCATACTATATTATCCATACATATGATATATAAAGATGTCTAGAATCCAAGAGCCTCTTTAATTCCTTTTCCAACAGGTAATATATGCCATCCTTCACCAGATGCTACTGCTCTACAGGCTAATACAAGACTATCAGGATAGTCGTCATGCTCATCAGATTTGATCTTCATTATTCCTGTCTCTGTATATTCTCTTCGTAAGTATGATAATTGATATACCATTTTATTAATTTGTTTAAGTGTAATCTTTTTATTTTCAAATAATAGTCTTAAATTCTTATACATATCTGCTTTCTCTTGTAATGTAAACATAACACCTCTAGAAGGTAATCCTTGTTCTCGTGTTAAATCTATAAGTCCACCACCAAGACCAGTTTCATCTACATATATAGTCTCAACGTTATATTGACTTGCTATTTGACCCATTCTTCCAGCAACATCCACTACGTTAGATTGTTGTTCTGCTTCTACCATTTCTAAGAATACATGATCATTATCATCAACTCCTATAATAGTATATACAGTTTCATCTCTACCTGTTCTTGCTACATCCACTCCCATATAATATCTGATAGTTCCTTTTGGTTTCTTATCATTGATAGCATCCATGATTAATGAGTTAGGTATAAGAGCATCTCCTATATCTAGGAACTCTCCTTCTACTTCTTGAACATATTCTTCTCTTGTTAATTTTTTAATCTCTTCAATAAATACTGGATCTTCTGCTACCAGTGGGTTATCCATAGATTTCACATGAAACTCTGTCCACATTCCGTCTGGATTTTTTGGTTTCGAATTCTGACATGCTTCATAAAAATACCCTGACTTACTGAATGGTGTAGATGTTAACCATACTTTAGCCCTTGTAGCCATACCAGATGGTAGAAAAGCTCTAAGTATATCTGTCTTAATGAAAGAACATTCGTCTGCTATAATAACATGTGGAGAATAACCTCTCAATGAGACACCAGTTTCACCTGTTGCCCTTGTAATTATTTTTGTACTACCAGATCCATCTAAAAACCCAACAGTCATTTCTGTTTGAGTATTTCTTAATACATATCCTGACAGAAAATCATTTTTCATTATGAGATCTCTAATACGATTAAACATAATAGATGACTGATTTTGTGTAGGTGCTGCAATAACTATGATGCATTCGTGTTTAACACTTTCCATTAATATAGGTGCAAAGAATGCAAAGTGTATTGTTTTAACTGCTGTTGACATAGTTTTACCTACCTGTCTTCCACTACGATATACTATGAATCTATCTTCACAGTCTACATATTTTACATTATAATCAAATAATTCATGCCCTAAGAATACTTTACTGAATACACTAGGAGATGTAGCACAATGTGATATTGTTTCTATGAAGTTTTTACGTTCTTCTATGACTTCTTGATCTGGTCTTGCCATTAAACAGCCCTCGTATGTGTTGCTTTTATATGTTCTATAACCTCTTGTGAGTCTTTAAACCCTTTTTTACCACACCAAATACAGTGTCGTATATTATATACTTCGTTCAAGATTTTGCTTTACACCCCTTACATGTACTATACCCCTTACTATGACCATCATTTTTACCATATGTCCAAACAAATCCTGCTTTCTTTTTACATTTAGGACATGTTTCTATCGGATAGTTACCAGAACCCCAATCAGACATCTTTCTTTGCTTTCAGCTCCCTAAATATGTTTACCAAGTCTCCTTCTTTGGAATACTCTTTTTTCTCTGTAACTGTAATTTTACTACTAACTTCAGACATTAATTTTACTAGGTTTATTAGTGTATTAGTTTGTGCTTGTGTATTTCTATCAGGTATATTACCATCCATTTTTGCCTGAGCAAATGCCATCATAACATTCTCAAATGCTTGCTTTGATAAAAAGTCTAACATCTGTTTTAAATCTTCAGGATCTCTAGTATCTAGTTCTGTTAGAAATCCTTTGATATCATCACGTATAGCACATACTGCATCTTTTTCATATACAGTACATTTACCATTACCACCTTCATCAATAGATCTATATACACATTGATTACATTCTGCTGGCAAATCAGCATACTTAAAATTCTTTATTCTATTATACACAGACACCGTTTGTCGTTTATTTTCTTTAACTTTTAACCCATTAGCAACAGGCTCTATCTTAAAGATCTTATCATCCATAGTAGACAATTAACGTTTCAGTTAATAAAGTTTTCTTCGTAAATACCTAAACGTTTACACATAGGTATATATAGGATAGGAAATGATATTTTTAACAATGAATAATATTCGTTCTCTAAAACATCAGATTTCTGAATGTTTACTTTTTCTAGATTGTCACTATACATCTCCAAAGCATGCTGTAGTTGTGGCTTCATATTCTTACCCTTCTCCCCAAAAAACATTGAGTAAGTAGAAGAACCATTCCACACTTCACATTTTTTAGACATAGCAGCAGATATCCATCCACTTGTATCAAGTGAATCAAACAATCTTTTCTCTAAATATTTACCTTTAGCAAGTCCATGATATCTTACATTTCTAGGAAGTTTTCTTATCTGATCTTCTGTCTCAAGTTTACCATGTACCTCACCTAAACAAACATAGTCATCTTTTTTCGGTCTTAACAAACTTAAATGATTTAGATAGTTTTCTTGTAATACAGGTAAAGTCCAATCAATTCCTATATCTCTTTCCTTATTTAAATAAGCCATAGTTTCTTTCATGTTATAGAACACATCAAATTGAGTAGCATAATCATATAGTTCTTTTTTCTTTTTCAGGAACTCATGATATTTATCTGGATCTGATTTAGTACCAGCCACTATAAATATAGAATCAAACATATCTCTAAATTTATCTATATTGGCATATGAATAACGAAATGATAGCATCACATTCTTAACACCACATTCATGTAGAGCTTCTAAATGTGCTTTGTTATTTGCATTAAAATATATCTTCATCTTAAGTCGTTATCAACTTCTTCTGCAACCCATCTTAATGCACGTATAAATCCTCTTCTTTCACAATCAGGCATAACTGTGAATTTTTCTGGAATCATGTAAGTTTCCATATCATCTACATCTTCATGTAATAATTTTTCTTTACTATATAGTAAGAGATATCTTATCTCATCATCCTTCTTCAATAGTATCACCCTCATCTGTGAAGCATTTAGTTGCATATGGACAATATCCATCACAGAGAAAGTTTTTTGTTCTTTCAGGAAGTATTTTCTTTTCATATACTCCTTTAATTGTTCGTGCTTTCTCTACCATATCTGCTAGTGTTGTCTCTATATCAGCTAGTTTGAATGGTTTTACTTGTGGTTTATCGTTCTTTTCTTTTGATATACTATTAGATACATATATGACTGCTCCATATTTTGCATCAATATTATAGCATTTTTTTAATAATACTCTATATCTATTAATCTGATCTACATGAGATTCACTTGCCGAAGATCTAGCTTTACTGAAATAATCTATTGAACCTGTAGTTTTCTTATCACATATGACCCACTCAGTACCCATTTTTACCAAGTCATCTATACTACCATATATTATATCCAAATGTCTAGGATCTTCTTCAGGTATTTTTAATGCTTCTTCTCTAGTTAATGGTTCATCTTTTACATAATCATATGCTAAAAACATCTCATTATGTTCTTCATCATTAAGCACTGTTATATTATGAACAGCCTGACCAAAGAATAAACTCTTAATATCTTCTGTGGTTTGTGTCTTTGGTAGAAACTTACTATATGCTACATATCTCATACATGGTTTTATGATATCAGATACGTGTATTTTACCAAGTCTCTCAGTTGACATGCCTTCTACTTGTGCTTTTCTAAAATCAAAATATACTTTTTCAGCTATGTCATCTAGTTTTAACATAGGTTTTGTTTACTAATACCCTATATAAACCTAGGTATTACATTCGCATTTGACATTACCTTGGTCATCATGCTCAAATTTTTTCTTACATGTTCCACATACACCTGATGTGACTATCTTAATATCTGTCATTAGTAGCTCTCCTCTATAACAAAGTTAAATGTTGATGTCTGTTCTGATATATTACCATCAGAATCTTTGAGTTCTACTTCTCCTTCCCATACTCCAGCATTTGCTATTGCTGTGTTTGTTGATGTTAATGAATAACTTATAATTCCATCTGCTCTATTATCAAACACTATAGCACCATCTATTACTAGTGTTCCATTTGGTTTCCATACCTTCCATCTACCTGATGCATATGTTGTGGCATTAGATAAACTCTTTGCTGCGTTAGATGAGTCTGTTATAGTTAATACTAGTGTGGCTCTACTGCCTGCTTTTACTCTGTATTCGTCTGCTCTTGGTGTCATATTCATACTCAATTCTAATTACCTGCTCCTTTTATTCTTCTCGACCTATTAAAGATTCTTGATGATTTTGTTCGTGAGAATATACTCATTGATTTAGAACGTATTCTTGTACGTATTCTACCTGCTGATATAGATACTCTTCCACCTTGGAATTTAGTCAAAATTGATTCTGCTATACTTACACTTTCATTTATACGTAATACTATTGTTTCAAATGCTTGTCTTACTTCTGATACAGATACGGACTCATTGATAATTCTTGCTAAAGTCCTTGGTAATCCTGATAATGCCTCTATGTTAACAGTCTCATTTAGTACCCTAAACATAACTCTTGATGCTAATTTGGATTCTACTGCCTGAACAGTCTCACTTACCAATCTAACTAAAACTCTTGGTAGTGATTGTATATCTTCTATTCTCTCTGTCTCATTAATGAATCTGTATACATTACTTAATCTATTCTTTGTTTCTGATAATTGCATTGTATCAGATATTGATCTTGTAATACCACCAAATCCTAATGCACCGTCAGATAACTGTAATGTACTATTTAATATTCTTACTAATGTTCTTGTTGCTAATGATGCATCTGCTAACTGTATGTTTTCTGCTAATATTCTAACTAGTGTTCTAACACTATTTGCACTCTCTGATACTTGTAATACGTCTGCTATTGTTCTTATTAATATTCTAACTGTTATCGGTGCTTCTGATATCTGTAGTGTATCAGATACAAGTCTGAACATTATACGTGTTCTTTCATCAAAGTCCTGTATATTCTCTGACTCTGATAGTATTCTACATAGAGTTCTTGCACTTGCTAACTGTTCGTTTAATGCTTCTGTTTCATTAATATGTGCAAATAGACCTATTATTCTTACATTAGCTTCTGCTATACTTAATGAGTCTGAAACTATTTTTATTAGTTCTGACTTTAATTCGAATACATTTTCTTGAAATATACCTCTTTGGAATACTCCTCTAGTACCCCATTGTCCTTGATATACGTTACTTTGAAATATGTTACTTTGGAATGCTGTTGATATAACTGCCAATTATGTTATCTCTGTCCATGAATCCGATGTTGCGTTCCATATAAAATGTTTACCTGTATCATTCTCCTCAAAAATTGAATTATTATCTGTTGTATCACTTACTACATCATCACTTGCTCCTAGTACGGTTATGTATGAACCACTTGCATACGAACCTGTACCACCATTATTTGCTATTATTCTTGTAATTTGATTAGATGTATTAGCCCATTTACCTACTAATTCTTTTCTTTCAGGAGCATTACCAGCTCCACTTGCACTTTCTAATCCTTCTGATATGAATAATTTTTCTTTACTAGCTTCATTTAATATATGAACAGTTGCAAACACATTACCTGTGACCGTTCCTGTTAGATTATCTGTATTTGCTTGACTTACATTTGTTGAATCACTACCACCATTTACAGATTCTCTTATTGCATAGTTGGTTCCTGTATCTGAATTAAATGTTAAATTACAATTTACAGTTCCACCTGTACCAATACCACTAATTATTACTTTCATATTTTTCTTTGCAGTAAATGTACCACTATCAATGGTATCACCTGCACTACTTAATGCAACATGAGCTAATCTTTGCCAAGTGCCTACCATTAGTCAGAACCCCATACTTTGACGTATGAACCTATACCAAAGTTGCCTGTTTGATCGTTATGTGCTGTTATAGATGTTATTTGTCCACTTGTTGTTGTCCATTTAAATGCTGCTTCTGTTCTTGAAGGATCTGAAGTAGAATTATTTTCTTCTCTTACAGCGTGCATAATTCCAAGTTTTTCTTTACCGTCTTTATTTACAATAAATAATTTTTGATATGAATCATGTTCTTGATCTTGATCTCCAATTTCTAATAAATTTCTACTGGTGTACGTATTATCACTACCACCATTTGATGATTTTCTATAAGCATACGTACTACCTGAACTAACACCATTTAATTTCCAAGCATTTCTGAAATTATTTCCACTTCCACCAACCATGTATGCTTCTACCATTAGATATTTTTTAGCTGTAAAACTAACGGTAACATCATCGCCTGCACCTGTTAATTCTGTTGAACCTAACTCTTGCCAAAAGTTTGTGCCTGAATCAGCTTCATCATTATCATATCCTAATACGACTATTTCTGAACCTGTATCGAATGAACCACCACCTACATTTTTTGCTTGAACTATGTTTATTTGATTAGATGTATTAGCCCACTTACCAACGTGTTCTACTCTATTAGGAACATTACCAGCTCCTGCTGAGTTAGAATCAACCAAATCTGCAATAACAAGTTTCTCTTGATTTGCTACATTTGAAATATCATAAGTGATGAATTCATTTCCAGTAGCAGTATGATTTGTGTCTATTGATGTTTTAGATGTACCTGTTCCCTCTGTTCCATTTACTTGCCATCTTACTGAATAATTAGAACCTGTGTCTATTGAACCATTTCCAACTTGTAAAGAAGCTTCTATATTTCCACTTGCTAAACCAAAAGTTAATACCTTCATATTGTCTTTAGGAGTAAATGTAGATGTAGTTATGGTATCTCCTGCTCCACTTAGACTAGCTCTAGCTAATTCTTTCCAACTTGTTGCTGGAGGTGAAGTTATATTTAATGCTGTTCTTTCAGCAGCAGTTCCTTGTAATCGTTTACCACTTAGATATTTAATAGCCATTATTCTAACCACCAATCATCCATGTGTTATCAGATTGTTTCCACCAGTAAGAAGGTGTATCATCTGTTTGTTCAAAGATTGTGTTAGCTGGTAGATTAGTCATTCCATCTAATTCAGAAGTTGTTGAAGCATCGTTTTTACAACCATCTAGTGGTGCAGAATCATTGTAAATTTTTAAATCATATAGATAACCTTTGATCTGCCCTGATCCACTTACCTTGTGATTCATTATTTTGAAATATTTTAAATCATCTGTTGCAGTTTCTAAAGTTGTAGCTGTATGTGTAGTGCCACCAGAGTAATCAGAGTTGGTTGAAATTGTTGTTTTCAGTTCGTTTGCACCTGTTCTACTACAAGTAACATAATAATCAGTACCTGTGGATATGCTAGTTGTACCACCATCTGTTCTATTAGTAGAAGTTAAAGAAGCTCCACCATTATCTGAACCATTTGAAAACCCTGAACTTGCTTTTGCTCTAACACCTGCAAACCTCTGTGACACATCTGAAACACTTGCGTTATCTGAAAATCCTATCCAAACTGTACCTGAACCTGTTGAAACAGTAAAGTTAATTTTGAATCTCATTGTCCATTTTGTATTACTTAGATTTGAACCTACTAAATTTGCATTTGATAAATCCAACGTACCTGATGTTTTTACAGTAGAATGATCCATGTCAAACCATAGTCCATTAGTAGAAGATTTGTATGGTTCTAAGTTGTTCTCATATCCACTAGTAGAATCTTCTGTCCATGTTGTAGGTGTTGCTTCGCTGAAATCTTCTGTATGATCTGGTGTAGATTTTAATGATTCTAAATCTGTACTATCCATAGTATAATGTGCTTTTAGACCTGACTTGTTAGTTAATGATGATACTAATGCACCTGCACCACTATTATATAATGCTGTTATTTCTGTTCCAGTAAGGACTCTATGCCATACACCCATGTCGTCTATACTTCCTTGTATAGTTTCATTAGCATTTTCCAGTCTTCCTATTCTTGGTGTATCATCACCCCAAGCTGAGGTTGCATTAAGTGTTCCACTTGTATTCTGATTAGTTTCTATTGTTCCATTAATGTAAAGTTTAACAGTAGCACCTGTTCTTGTGACAGCAAGATGAACCCATTCGTTTTGTGGAACAGCGTTTGTGGTCATAACAGTTCCATTAGAACCAATAGGCAAAGATAATGCTAGTCTATCCTCTTGACTTGAAGTTCCACTAGAATTAATTCTAAATTCACCTTCTGATGAACCATTACTATCTTGACATCTGAATATTTGTTGATGATCACTATGACCTGTATGATAAACCCAACAAGTTATTGAAAAGTCACCTGTAGCTGGTAATAATTTATTAGCAGTTGCATTAGGGAAATGAACTGGGTTTGTACCTGATAGTGAATAAGCACCTGTGCCAAGTTTCTTATTTGATGTATCTAATGTAACTCCACTATTTGTTCCATCAGCACTTGAACCTAATGAATCTGGTACTCTATCAGATTTAATTCCCTGTACTCTCTTTGCTCCTAAATGTACGATAGCCATTTATGCTGAACCTCTCTCTTTCCACTGAACTGTATCAACTGATGTAGCACCATTGTAAAATTCTAAATCGTAAATATAACTGTTTAAATATCTTGTATGTGTTGAACCATCATTATCTCTAAAACAAATATATCGTAATCCACCAACTGAACTTGGAATATCTGTTGCTGAAATAGGTGAACCAAGTGCATGACTACCTGTATGACTACCTGTTCTAATCTCAATAGTAAATTTAGTTGCTGATTCTCTTTTCATAGTAATGTAATAATCTGTGCTGTTTGAAAATGCACTTGAAGAATTTCCATGATAACTTCCACCTTGAGAAGTTTCACCATCTGATAATCGTATATTTGCATAAGCACCACCAGTTCCACCTGATGTTTCACCAAACCACATTCCAAGTGCATCTATTGTTGTGTTTGAAGAACCAGCTACACTTGCAGAAGATAACATTGGCATCATATATTGTGATGGCACATTTGAACCACTCATATTGAATTTATATCTTAATACCCATGCTGTATCACTTGCATTATTACCTGAACCAAGAGTTGTTTGTAAATCATAAACTACTGCATCATCGTCACCACTATGATCAGGATTGTATTGTAATCTGCTGTTAGATTGGTCTATTGTAATATTACCTGTTCCAACTTCTGTCCAACCTGTATTACTTGAGAAATCTGTTGAATATGTAACTGCTGTATAGTTTTCATTTTTACGATATATTTTTCTTGTATCTATTTCTTCATATCTAGAATTTGTAGGAACGTTTGTTAGTGTAGTTTTTTCATCTGTTACTATATCATCACTTGCACCGAATACAGTTATGTATGATCCTGTATCATAACTTCCTGCTGAATCATTTGTAACTGTTATTTTTGTAATTTGTGCTGATGTATTCGCCCACTTTGTAACACCTTCCCTTCTCATTGGAGCGTTTCCTGCCCCTGCTGTATTGGAAAATGTTGTTTGCCATATTGCTAATTTTTCTTTATCTGATATGTTTGTAATATTTCCAACTGCATAAGTATTTCCTGCTGAACTGCTAATAGAACCACTTATACTTGGATCGCTTGTTTGACTTCCTTCAGCACTATCACTACCACCATCTGCATTACGTCTATAAGCATAATTACTACCTGAATCTGTATTATATCTTATTGCGTGGTTTGTAGCTCCACCAGTTGCTATTGTATGAATTATAACTCTCATTTTTTTTCTTGCAGTAAAAGTACCTGAATCTAATGTATCGCCTGAACCACTTAATGCCACATGAGCTAATCTTTGCCAAGTACCTGCCATTAGTCAGAACCCCATACCTTTATGAAAGAACCACTAGCAACGTCTCCACCAGCTACTTGATTGTTTAATCTAATATTTGTCATTTGGTATGAAGTGTTAACCCACTTTGCTACACCATTTCTTCTTTGTGGAGCGTTACCAGCTCCTGTTGTGCTTCCACCACTACTAGCCCACCATAATACTAATTTTTCTTGTGCTGATTTATTAACTATAAACATTCTTAGATGTTGAATATTATCATCATGGTTTGTGTAAGCATATATGTATGGGTTGCTAGCATTAGTGCTATCAGCTCCACCATCTTGTTCATACCTATCTGCATAATTAGAACCTGTGTCCATAGTTCCATTTGAATGACCAAACTCAAGCCTACCTTTAAATCCATTATTTGCAGGGATTGTACAAGCTTCAACCATAAGATATTTTTTTGTAGCAAAATTTCCAGATTCTAATGTTGAACCA
>ERZ1046148.774-NODE-774-length-17930-cov-6.612923_pt1 | contig 17930 bp, 4 predicted proteins | sample MGYA00383090_ERZ1046148 | MGnify/ENA primary metagenome ERZ1046148 (study PRJEB29581, sample SAMEA5548360) | metagenome | biome: marine; feature: coastal; material: water | depth 25 m | study: Short-term variability in the microbial, nano- and picoplankton dynamics... | reverse complement strand
GTTTTAGTATTACTAGTCAGTTGACATGTACTATATTGGTCGTAATTACCATTAATAAAAGTAACCGTATATGTTTGAGGATATGACGTGTCATTTACATCCACGCTAGTCTGTAAAGACCCGGTTGCATTATTAGCTTCATCGTATGATAGTAGGCTAAATACAAGTGTTTCAGTACCTTCTAGTAAATTATCATTCTTTAATGTTATTGTATGGCTACCTGTGTTACCATTCATAGTTACCCAATTACCCCAAGAACTATTACTTGGTGAATCACCAGCGCCTGCGCCCGAAGACCAGCCGGATGTTACATCTTGTTGATTTACATCTCCAAGATTCATATTCACCCATACACGCGTTCCGTTAGGTATATTGTTACCCGTTACACTTACTGTAACTTGTTGTCCTTCATCTACAGTTCCACTAGGGTTTGCTGATATGCCAGTATAAACTGGTGCTGAGCTTACTGCTCCACCGGTTATTGTTACCACAATGGCATTGTTTGAAGTGTTTGTAGTATGAGCTACATTAATTTTAATACTACCGTTAGCTGTAATAGAATCTACCGATACACTACCTTGTGAAACAGTAGCACTTACTTGACTAGTACTTGTAAACTGATAACCTGAAGCCGGCTTCATGTAGAAAGTTCTAGACACGCTAGTACCCGCAGTTGCTATTCTAGTATCAGTATTATCTACTGATGAGCCCGGGCTATCACTAACATGTACCGTTGCATTACTTACCGACTCACCGGCCGTCCAAGTAGTAGTATATGTAGGTGCATCCGTTGTCGTCGCAAGAGTCGTCGTCGCAAGTGTAGTTGCTTCAGTTGTTGGATTAGTTAATGTAAAATTAAGTGTATCTGTACAACCGATAAGATCTCCATTAGGTTTAGTACCCATATCAGTTAAAACTGCGTAATAAGTTCCGGCTGCTAATGCAAATGGATTTACTTGTTGATTGTCAGATGTTCTATATACATTGTAATCATAGTTTGCAGAACCACCGGTCGCAGTCGCTGAATAAGAACCATTAGTTCCACCATAAGTAGTAGGATTATTTTTACTAACTTCTACCGCAGTAAAGTTTGCACAATATGTACAACTTCCATCGTCACCTGTAGCGTTAGGGTTGTAGTTATCAGCATTAGGATCTGTACAGCCTGCGCCGTAATTTGGATCCGCTTGCTGTGTAACATTTAACGTTGCTGTTGCATCATTTTTTTGAGGGTGTCTAATTATTATATTCCCACTTCTAATACCTGCAGAGTTAGCCTCTATTTTCATTGAAAGTTCAGGTCCATTATCAACTCCCATTGTACCTAAAATCTCGATCCATGCCGGGGTTGTAACATCACTTATACTTTCAATAATCAGACCATCTACTGGCCCAGTTGCATAATCAATTGACCCTTGCCCTCCAGCATAAGATATATTATCGTAATTACCATTATCTGGTCCAAATGTAATATTTTTAGCCTCTGTTGTAGTTGCCTTTGTTGTAGTTGCCTCTGTTGTAGTTGCCTCTGTTGTAGTTGCCTCTGTTGTAGTCGCATTACCATTCCATACTGCTCCTTCATCATCAACTTCTAAATCTCCACCTGGTACTATCTCAACTGTATTACCTACTGGGAATCCATATTGATTTAAACTTAAATCATCACTAGGTGTAATGCTAATAGTTACAGGATCTCCTCCACCTTGTCCACAAGGGGACATACAGAATGATTTCCATGAAACATTCCCATTCACGTCTTTAACAGCACCCCAAAAAGTATCTCCAAAATATCTAAGCTCTCCACCTTCTAAAGCAGGACCATTAGTCTCAGGTAATCTAAATACACTTTCTGTAGAATTATCTCCAAAACTAACGTTAGAATTTTTAAACGTATACTTATCTAAGTTTACTAAATATTCAACTACTTCATTAGAATCTAGTCCAAGTGTTTTGTTTAATTCGAATCTAGTCCAATCAGTAGTGCCGTCTGTTTGTTCAGAAGTACTAAGTGTAATAGAAATATTATTAAGTGTATTACCTCTTCTACCGTGCCAATATGTTAACAATTCAGGAGAAGGGCTTGTTCCACCTACTGCATGTTTACCTATAGTTAAAGTAGCTCTTGACGTTGTAAATCCATCAAGGCCATTAATTTCATCAAATTCTTGATCTCCTAAGAATATTACCGGATGGTAATTATCATTAGATAATTTAGGTTTAAGTATTACATATTGATTAACATTACCAGCGTTCTCAGTAACAGGAATTACTTTCCATCTAGAAGAAGTTGCTCCAGTTTCACCTTGAGGTCCTATATCACCTTTTTGTCCCTTTTGACCTGTAAGTCCAACAGAACCTTGTATGCCTTCAGAGCCTTTATTTCCCTTAAGACCACCACCATTTGCTAAAATTTGGTCAAAGTTATAGTTAACCTTTTCCCACTTAATTTGGTTAGAGTCACTAGGGTGTAGTATTTCTTGAATATTGATGGCCATGCCTTATGACGTTATTTTTACCATAGGTCTAATTCTATAAGAATAACCTAATCTTTTATTATATATCAACCTAAAATTAAGGGGCTTTTGTTCGTGTGATGAAAATTCAAAGTTTTGATCTGAATTATAGTTATTATCATCTAAATTACCAATGGCATCTACATTTTCTAAAGTAGAATCGCTACCTTTAAATCTCTTAGTATAAAGTTTAATCTGGTCTATATTAAAAACGTTTATTAAATTTTTTCTAATATAAAGTTGTGCATCATCAGTTAATGTTGTCTTGTCAGCAGCTGAATTTACAGCTAACACATATTTTTTAATAGTATTTAAAACACCATCACCACTTAATTTTTTATTAATTGTAAAGTCTATGTAAAAGTCCATTACAACTCTTTTTTTATCTTCAAATAATACAATATCTGTTCTATTTGTAGAATTAGCTAAAATATCATCTAGCTCTTCTTCTGTTTTAACTCTGTCAACTTCAAAGTTTAACATCGTGTAACTGTCTTTTATCTTCATAATAGTAGAAGCTAAATACGATCGTTCCTCTTTAGTTTCAAATGTACCAGGTACTTCTTCATTAATACCACCAGATAAAGATCTAGTATAATAGTTTTTATCCCATGAAGATTTAAATACATTCACGTCTTTCTTATCAATAGCAATCTCTCCTATTAATGGGTATAATGGCGGTTTATCAGAAGATACTGATAGTTTAATAACACCGCTAGACTTAAATTCATTTACTTTTCTATAGAAATGGTTTTTAATAATACCCCATTGAGCATCATGAGCACCTCCATCATAAATAAATCCTAAGTTAAACGCAACACCACATCTATTATATCTTCTATAATAGTCTTTAGCTAATTGAATCTCTTTTGTACTAGTTAAAGAGTGTTTATACATTTGTTCTTCTAATTCTAATTCAACAATATCAGAAGTATTTTGAAGAGTATTTGTTTTCATGTGAGTATACACGTCTGTAAAAGTTACAACTGGTGTCGTATCAATAGTATATCCTCCATTATGTCTAATTAAGAATGGGTAGTAAACTCTAGTAAGTCCTAAATTATACCCAATATTACCTGAAGATAATTTAAAAGATTCTGGTTTATCATCATCCACATCAATGTCTAACTCAGCCTTTTTAATAAATTCAACACCATCTTCTAATAAGATAATAAATTTACTTAAACCGATACTACCATCTAATTCTACCGTAGAATATTTAATATTATCTGGATTCCTTAATAGCATATCTGCCATATCCTGTGCACCTAAAGACTCTAAAATATATTTGTACGCATTAACGCCACCACCTTTATATGTGTATCTAGCGTTATATTGCACATAACTAGGCAAGTCACTTAAATCAGTTTCAATATTACCGTTTGAAAGATCTTTTGGCTGGCCAGTAAGAGTTATTTGTGTTTGACTTTCTACGTTAGAAATATCAAGTTCTATTGCTTTAGTTCCAAACATTGTAGTATACTCTACAATTAAAGATCCAAATTCATCATCAGTATTTTTATTAATTTGTTCTAAAAACTGAGGTACTTTACCATCCGCATGTTCTAGTCCGTTTATTACTAAATAATCTTCACCATCTGGGTCAGATAAATTAGCACCTGTTAAATCTAAATGTCCATCAACTTTAACATCAGAATATTTAAATGTACCCTCCTCATTATTCCATACTAAAGAATGATTTAATTCATACAATAGTTTTCTGGTTAGAGTTTGATCTGCCCATAAATCGTCTATACTTAAAGAGATAAAAAATACAACGTATTTAAATTTCTTATTTTGTATAACTTCATACTCAATTCCATTAGAATCTTGAGATGTTTTTACGTTTAATACAGTACTAAATCTATATCCATTAAATTCAGAAGATTTAACGAAATCCACTGGACTTGAAGCGTTAAACTCCTTTCTGTTTTTAAATATTACTTTTAGACCTTTAAATATTGTATCTGCAAACGCGGTATCGTTACCACCATTCACTAGCGTGTATTTCTTTTGTCTATTAGTTTTTACAAATGTCTTATATTTGTTATCGCTTGTAGTTTCAAATCCTTCAGTAACAAAGAATCTATCAAAATAATCATAGTTAATATCTTTAAACATTGCCGAAGACATTTCAATACCCTCCATAAAGTTAAGATAACTAAATGATTCGTTTAATCTATATTCTGGATTAGTATAATCACCTTGATTCTCTTTTAAATACTTTGGTAAGTTATTAATATAAAACCACTCATGTGTCATACCCACTCTATTTCTTCCTCTAACAGAAAGATCTGCTGAAAAATTAGATCTACCAAATGCTTCGTTAGCGTTTAAATAATATGGTTGCTCTCTAACAGTTAATGTGTCTTTTAAAACCCATTTGTTGATTGTAGGTACAACTCTAGAATTAATCGCATATTCTTTTAAATAGTTTTCTTGCAATCTATCATACTCGCTTAGCACTTGGTTTTCGTTTGCGTCATCCGTTCTCTCCTCTTCTAACACATCACTTAATCCGGTAAAATAACTTACTGGTGCTTTTAAATAATCTGAACTACCTCTATCTCCAAATGGATATATGTCACTTTGATTATCTACTTCAGGTTCATAGTTAATATTATTAGCTACTTCCCATTGTAATTCTTTTAGTTCTGAATTAGCAGTATCATAGAAATCAAAATTCATATCATGAATATCAAATGCTGAGAATAAACCTATTCTCACTAAGTTGTCTGCAAATACATTTACTTCTCCGGCTTCTAACGTGTTAGTTTTTTCTAGAATTAGTTTCTTATATTTTAAAGGTAATCTTTCAATATCATCTACAATATCAATTACTTTATTGTAAACTCCTATAGAACTAGTTTCTAAATAATCGTTAACATTAATATCCGCAACAGAATCTAAACTCGCTAATACTGATTTACCTCCTGAATTTCCACCGTTAAAGAAATAAATCTTACTAAATCTAAATGTATTAGAAGTACTACCTGTAAGTTGTAATCTAAGTTTATTGTTTTCAGTATATTCAATTTCATTAGCGCTATCAACATGTACCCAGTCGTTAGCGTTGCCATTAGGAACTGCAATTCCAGACTGCATTAACCTGTAACCTACTACATCATTTTTTATATAAAGATGATCAGCGCCATCGTATGTTAGTGCAGCAAACCCATTATCTTTTGAGTTAATAGATTTTGTTAAAGCCTGTGCTATTTCAGCATTAGTACCCTGTGTTGAAAACGCAGTAGTATTAAAATGTCCAGCAGGTAATGCATCGGATCCAAAATACATATTGTTTTCTAAATCAAAAGGTACTTGTGTGTATTGAACTCTAGCAATTGATATATTGTTAGAACCAGCAGGTTCTATTATTGGATTAATTGAGTTAAGTGTAACTTTTTTCTCATATATTAAGAAATCATTACCATCTGCTTTAAAAGTTAAATTAGCATCAAATATATCAGGGTTTGAAGCAATAAAATCAGATACAGTTTTATCCATAGTATCTTTTAACTCTAAGTCAAAAGCATAAATTACATTATTCCATGTATTAGAGCTTTCATCTAATGTATTAAGAGTAAGCGATAAATTATATAAATCTCCCGGATTATATCTTACAAACTTAATTCTATAATCTTGTTCTTTAGAAGGGAATATAGATATTCTATCATTATTAGCAGGAGTCCCATTAATAGTAAGTTTAACAAAATCACTTTCAGCAGATGAGTTCTCAATTATATCAATAGATGTTCCGACTTCCGCTAGTTTAATTTCATTAGGAATTAAGTTAGTAGAGTCTTTAACACGTAATTCTAAATTTAATGTATCGTAATATGAGTCTGTTGAAATCTTGTAAAAATTATTAGAAACATGAACATATCCTAGAGTAGGAGTAGACGACATTAGTTTAACCGGCGGTATTGCTGATTCTGGATCTTCGTTAATATAAGAATTTAATGTTTTAAATTTAAGCAGTCCATTCATAGAAGATTCTAAACTACCATAACCTGAATCTACGTCATTTACATATAACCCAAAATATCTGTTTACCTCATAATCATCTGCTCCATCATCATCAAACAAAAACTCTAAGTTAATAAGATTTGCACATGCTAATTTATTTCTTTCAAAACCTGCAGTAATTAATTCATTTTCAGAAATAATAGTCTGGTCTTGTTTTACGAAATCATCAAATAAGTATTCACCCTTATTTGTAAACCCGCCTCTTACTAAGTCAATCCCATTAAAATTTGTTCTTTCATTCTCTGAAAAGTTTACACTAATTGGATTGCTTGGAAATAATTCAGATTGCACATGATTTCTAAGATATGTACCTATGTTAGAATCTCTAGTTAAATCAAATGTTTTAATTAATTCACTATTCTTTAAAATTTCATTAATATTATTAAAGTTACTTTGTGTATCAAAGTCTAGCACAGCAGCTGGATCACTAACTCTAAATATTACAAAATTAGAAGGAATATTTTTATCTAGCCAAATAGGAGCTAACATTCTAAAGTCTTCATTATGTAGTTTAGAATAGTTGTATGTTGTACCATAATGGTAATCTTCTTCTATTTGTTTTTCAAAAGATTCCTGTACTGTAAAGTCTGAAAATCTTGATTTACTAAAGTATACAATATCGGATGGAGTCTTATTACTATTAAAGAATTTTGCTAAATCATAAGACCATTTGCCTGATTTATTAACAGGCCATTTCTTATATTCAACTGACGCTAACTCTTTCGTAGCATCAATAGACTCGATATACATAGCATCAACACTATTGACAACTAACTTAGCATTAGTGGATAATTTAGGATTTGTTCTTAATAAAGGTTTAGATATGTTATCTAACTCATAATTCTTCTCTAAATTAAAATTAGGAAGCGATCTATTAATTACATCAGCATCGTTAATAGAGTCTAATGTAAATGTACTTGCATTATCGGCATCAAGTATGCAGTCGATACAGGTCTCTCTATATTCAATTACTGCATTGCTGGCGAAGCCTAATTCAACCGGGTTTATTTCTACCACTCTAACATCACCACCATATTCCGGTAAATTTAATGCAATTGTACTAGCATCATTATAGTTAACTGCAAATATTTTATGTTGTAGTGTTACACATTCTAACATGGTATCACCACCTAATTTTAAACGTGCTCCCGCATTTACATTAGGCTCTATTACGTCTATTAATTTTTTAATATATGATGTAGAATTAGTAGCAAAAGTATGCAACCCATCTACTATATAAAGGTTCCAGTATGGATCACCACCCTCGATCTTAGACACGCAAGAATAAAAGGCATAAAATACGTTAGTTCTAGATGTGTCTAGGTCAGAAGTCGTGCAGTCGTTATTAGGAAGGCCTAAACAGAAATTAGAATTACCATCTGGTTGTATAAAGTTAGCTGCACAATTACCTAATAACGTCGAGGTATTTGAATATTCTAAATCTAGTGTAGCTGCATTTGCTCCTACCCAAGAATACGTAAAATTATTAGCCGGGATACCATCAATGTATCCGCTATCATTTTCATTATCCCATATAGCAAACTTTCTTTCATCTCCAGGTACATAGCTTGATGGATCTTCAATTAATTCAATTTCAGACTTAACTGCAACAAACACGGTGGTTTCCCATAGTCCATTATAGTTAACAGAGCTAGCATCCGCTTCAGTCTTATAGACTAAAACCTGATTTTTCATCACATATTCTAATGCCCCGTGATGTGTATTAAAAAATGGAGCTTCACTCTGCATAATGCTAGCGTCTAACCTAACATATAGTTCTGCATTAGTTAAATCAGACTCTTCTAATGAACATATAGCATCTACAGATTCTCTGTTTGATTCACTATAAAATGCATTAAACTTATATGTCGCCCATTCTATCTCTATAGGACAATTCCATTCGTATATCGCGGCTGCATCACCAGCTGAACCAGATGAAGCTTCCCATACACCTATCCCTTCTGCGCTTGTAGTAAATTCATAATAAATTATCTGCCCAGGATCTGCATCTCTACCTTCATCATTATAGAATCCAGGGGCCACACATATCGATGCAGGTGCATACCTTCCCGCGCTATTGATATATTCGGGCTGGTTAGCGTAATACTGGCTTGTAAATAATTGACCACCAGCGTCTATTACTTTTTTTAGTGTTATGTTCGCGTCATCATCCGGATCAAGTCGGTTTTGATAAACAGTAGCTTGCGTTACTGTATAATCCAGAGGTCCAGGTTGACATAGGTCGTCTGAATTAGTAGAGTAATTAATATCAATAGGCCACGCGTTATCAAAACTCTGTGCACAATCAAAAATCTGTACTATCGTACCATCTGCTGCTAACTTAACCGCTTTTACAACAACACCATCTCCAATGTTTTGTTGAATAGAATACCAACTATTGGTATCTGCAAATACAGTATTGTTTTTAAATTTATCTGAATCTTGTAAAGTATTTTCCGTGTAAATAAACTCAGTAGCATCTAGGCCATTTAAGTCTGTTGCGTTAGTAGCATCTAAAAATACACTTAATCCCCTAGTATCATCACAGGCCTGGGCCGATGTAGATCTTCCGTTTGTAGATATAGTACATCCACTAATATATGATACACCCGTTATTGTTAAATTTATAGAGTATGTGTCTTCTCCATTAAATTGATCTACTACCTTAATAATGTAATTGGTATTGTACGATGTATTTGGGAGCATATCCCAATCACCTGAAACATACGTCCAAGCACCGGTGGCTGAATTAATACCAAAATTACCCTTTTCTTCGGATGCTGTATTATTGTTATTATTAGCATCCCATTCTGCTGACCATGTAAGTGCATGTCCCTCTGCATCAGTAGCAGTAACAGTATTAGTACCTAAGGTTACGGTTTCATATTGGAGTGCATTAAAACTAAGCGTATCTTGCGCGGTATTACCATTAATACTTATAGTCGGTGCAGTATTTGCCGCCGCCGACATCGTTACTATTATTCTAGCAGGTTGGGAAACTAAACCTTGGCTATCAGTAGCAGTAAACCAAAACTCATCTACGACATCAGCATCATTTGGATTTAATGTTGGCCCGTTATATGTGTACTGTATTACGCCACCTGCCTCATTGAAAACACCGTCGTTTCCAGATCTACTGCTGCCGCTAAATAATACAGGAGTACCACCGGCATTGCTATCTACCCAATTATAGGTTAAAGTTCCAGAAGCATCGTTATCATCAGTAGCTAAATCGCCGTTTCCATACGCTAATGCACTGGTAACATCTCCGGTCGAAGCACCTGTAATGCTCATCGGCTTATCAGTTGCGACTGGAGCTGTATTTGCAGGAGGCTGAACTGTTAATGTTACTGTATATTCTTGAGATTCTAGGTCTTCGGAATCTTTTACTTTATATTTAAAGTTAATTGCCTGTGTCGCAGTTTCACCTAACTCATTGTATGGCGTTAATTTTATAGTTCTAGCGGCTGTACCTGCTAGTGTATAAGGAGTTGACGTTATATCATAGGTACCATCTGATGTATCTTTTAATGTTGCGCTAGAACCACCTAAAGTTAACCCGGTAATATCGGTTATTATGACATCCGGTGTTTGATCTTCATTATCGTCGATTCCAGACCCAGTCCAACTAAGAGCTCCCGGAAGTACAAAATCTAAATCTTCATCCCCTGCTGAAGATGTCCATGTAATCTGTTTAGATATATTTCCTCCAGTTGGTGGTTGATTACCAGCTGATTGTGTAATTGTAAATAGTGTTGTTTTAACCGTATTATCTTCTGGGTGTACTAATTGAATACTTACACTCCTAGGATTTGCACCGGAATAAGTATTCGCTGAAATCTCTAAAGTACCTCCACTAACCGTTGCACTAGTTAACGAAACATTTACCCACGAATTGCTACCTGATGTATATTCAACATGGTTCCCAACATTAAAAGCAGTTGCATTACCCTGAATAGTAACCAGCTTAGTTTGTGTCGGTGTTCCAGATGAATCAAAAGATAAATCAGCAGTATTATCAAGGCTAATTGTTTTAGCTACTGCGACAGTTTCACCAGGAATACCAGAACAAACAAGTATCTGTCCTGTATTAGAGTACCCGGCAGGTACATCAACGTTAACAGTATAATTAGAGGTTCCAGTTGCTGTATTAAATACAGCAGGACTTATAGCTTGTATTGTACCTAAAGCTAATGTTGTATTATCTACTACATTTGCACCAGGAAGTCCAGATGCAATAACGATACCAGCATCACTACATGTAAATTCTGGTAATGTAGTTGTACCAACGTTTACATCACCTGCGCTAACTGTACATTGTTCTCCTTGGGCGCCAGTATTTGAATATCCGGAAGGAACTTCAATCCCTGTAATAACATAATCTACGCCTAGCGTTAAAATATTTGGAGTTACTACCCAGTCGTTGTTCGCTGGATCTACTGCCCATGAAACAGAAACAGAATCTCCTACAAGGCCATCGGCTATTTGAGGCACTGCCACAGCACAATCATATACTGGTAAAGTAGTAGTTGTAGTAGTTGTAGTAACTGCAACATTTTGGATTACAACATTAAGTGTTCCGTCAGCAGAATTATTATACCCTGGAGGTATATTAATATTTGCACCGTAGTCGCTAGTTCCAATTGCATAATTTGTTGGAGCGTAAGAATCAATAGTAAGCCCACTGTTTACAGTACCTGTTACGAGCGCACCATCTGCACCTCCTGGAATATTAAGGCCTGTCATGGCAGCCGTGAAGTCATCCATACCTTCGTATGCAATGCTTACATCTCCATCGGCTATATGTAGAATATAAGGGTATGGATTTCCGTTGTCAGAAGAATTACCTCCGTCAAATATCCAAAATTTATCCAGCCCGTTAAATGGAAGACTAAGGCTGCTATCACTAAACACATTTACACTGGCGCCTGGTTGTCCCGGAGAAGGCCCAGGGCCCATTCCAGCATCATCGTAATATATGACTGTTGGCTGTCCGGAAAAAGTGGGATTAGCTTGAATCTCAGCTTTTGCTAACTCTAGCGTGTCGTAATGTAGTGTTCTTAAATTTACTGTTATAGTAGCCATTAATTATTCATATCTATTTTCTAAAGGATGTCTCCTCTATTATATATTCACCTAACATTAGGTTATATATTATCTAAATAATCTGGCTGCCTTAACTGAATTTAAATTCCTTCCTTTTGGACCGTACTTTGCAAATACTTCTAAGTCAAAAGAAAATTGTTCACCATATTTGTCAAAAATGTCTAAGCCGATTTTCTTAGTATAAGTTAAGTTATTGTATGCAAGTCTAGCAAATCCACCAACTCTTCCAGTATCAATTGAATCTTCATTACCGAAGTAATCTGTCATTCTAAATTGGAATACAATATCTACAGAAACTGCGTTTGACTCATTATCTTTTCTAGCTTTAATCTGCTTAGCAGATCTTTTAGTTTCACCACTTACTTTTAGAGTATCTGCATTTACAGGAGACATGAATAAGAATGCTCCACATGATTTTCCACCTAACATATATTGGTCATTTGCCTCGAAAGACATTTTAAAAGGTCTTTCTCCAACACCATTTCCAAATAAATCTCTTCCCTGGTGGTATGCCAATTGTTGTTTAGCCTGAACTTGATTATTACTATCAGCACCAGAACCAAAAATACTAAATAAAGTTCCACCTGTTGCTAATGTTGCAGTTTTAGGCATTGAAAAGATCATAGAATCTACGACACTAGTAAATGAATAACTATTAAGATCTTCACTTACTCCATCATATAAATTAGCTAAATTAGGATGATCTTTATGTACAAATAATCCAGAGTTATATTGATTAACTGTTACTGCACTAATAGGAGACACATTTATTTTATCTTTACTCCATTCACCAGCGCCTGCACTGTTGTTAAAATCACCAGACCATATAAAGTTATTATTATCATCTGTTGCCGGAGCACCTGACGGCCACGCGCCGCTTCCAGCACCAGAACCTGTGTTTGAAAGGCCATGTTCATAATTAAGAATATTGGCATTACCTTCATTTCCAATTGCATTTGTCATGTAATGTGGATTCTGGTTTGCAATATCCATATATCTACTATAGATAAATTGACCTCTTCTCTGTGCAGATTGATAAGGAGCATCTGAAGTTTTTTCAAAGTCTTCAGATGAAATATTTTGATATTGAACAGGAACTAAATCGTAGTTACCTTCTTCTAAATAATAATTATCTCTTTGAACTTTAGTATCAACCGCTGAGTTCGTAGCGTTTGTTTCGTTTTCGATTCCAAACTTATTTGAAGCCGCATCAGTATTTGCATTAATAGATCTATAAACCGGTTTTGATCTATCACCTACCAGTCTTGATACTAATTCTAATTTAGTTGATTTGCTATTCTCTAATTGTAGTTTAAAAGTTTTAGTAACAATATGTCCCTTTCTTACTGTTAAATCTGCAACCTCATCAACATAATACCCAGCAAACAATTGAGTCGTAGTATCTTTATTGATATTTGTTACCGATCCGTCTTCCGATACGATCTTAACAACTAGTTCTCCAACTTCAGCTTCAACTGTACCCTTAAGACCTGCGATCTGAGCTTCAAGCTCCGCTATCTTGTCATATACAGATATTGGCTTTTGTTCCGGAGATAAGAATCCTGATGCAATATTAGTTGCAACGTGAGCATAATAATTTTCATTAGCTGTAAACGCATCACTAACGTGTGTAAATACACCCTGTCCAGTTAATTCTTCCGTAATTTGTACTTTTGCTAATTCAGCAGTATTAACTTGAACTACTGCAGCAACATCGGTTGTATCAATCTCTTCTTCTGGAAATGAAATAGTTACTGGTTCTGACCAATCAGAAATTATTGGGTTAGCAGGGAATCCAGCCTCAGAAACAGATTTAACTCTAATTTCTACTAGTTCACCCTGTTTAATAGCGATGTCTAATTGATTAAAGTTAATTTCTTGTCCATCTTCAATCTTACTAGCTTGCCATGTAAACTTTTTAGCAACAGTACCGTCGCTGTTAAGAGTTTTTGCTCTTTGTCTTACTTTACCCTTCTTTTCATTCCAGTTTGAGAAGATAGCAGATTTATCTCTACCATCAACAGTAAACTTTAATTGAGAAGCTTCTGCAGCTTTACCAGATGTTGATAAGTATCTATATTGTACAATAAACTGTACAACCTCTTGATCTAATGTATCAGCAACTTGTTTTGCTGTAGGCACTTTCCAAAAACCTCTAACTCTATATTTAGGATTTATCTTCTGTGCATTAGAAGAAGATGACAACGCCTGTATTTGTGTTACAATAGAGTTATATAATTTTGCCTCAGAAGCTCTTTCTTCGATTAAGGCTATTAACTCATTTTTATCTTTATCTTTTTGTACTCTAGATGCATATTTAGTACTAGCGATAACCGATCTCTTTTTAGTAATCGTTTCATCTAGTTTTTTAATAGCCTCTTGTACAGATATTTTATCAGCAGATAATTTCTTAATTTTATCAGCAGCATCGTTTTCAGTTAAATGCTTATTGATTTGAACTACTTTAAAGTTCTCACCATTTAATTCTGGAGCATCTGGTGTAACACCAACTGTTGCCGGAGGAATATTGTCCTCTTTAATAGAAGTGATAAACTTACCAAAATCAGCTACATTCTCTTTATAGAATTCTGATAAGAAAATAATACTACCATCTTCTTGCAATACCTCTAAGTCGTTTGAATAGAATCCAGCACCTGGAGACCATTTCTCAGCTAAGATTTTTGATTCAGGATCAATTGCTTTTACAAACATTAATATTCTTTCATCAAATCCTACAGGAACTTCAATACTTAAATTGTTATCTTCTGATTTATAGATCGATAAAGTACCTCCGCCTATTTTAATAGACTCATAGCCTTCGACTAATCTAAGCTCTACCTGTCTAGTTGAAGCGTCTAGCTTGTCAATTATATACCTGGTGTTTTTAGAACCGCCAGTCACCATTAATTGATCTCCTACGCGTAATAATTCTGTCTGATCTAAATCTTTAGTATTATCTGAGTATGTTAAACCATCTAATGTGTATAATTTAATAGACTGTTTTACCGTGTTGCCATTTTCAATAACTTCTCTTTTAGAATTAGAAATTGAAAGAACATCAAATCTTCCAGTATATTGTGTAGTTCTATAAGGCATATCTCTCATCTCTTCATCAAGAGTATATGCTATATTGTTATTGACAATATCTCTAATTGCCGTTAAGTAATCGATGCCATCTTGGTCTCTGTAATTCTCGTTAAAGAAATCTACAGCAACTTGATTTGTTCCATCGAATAAAATTCTTTTAACAAGAATTCTTTCTGTATCATTTGGTATTTGACCACTTACATCTACCGAAGTAGTTAACATCGGGTTTAAAAAGTCTTCAGCAAAATAGTTTGCTTTAGACGAGAATGCAGTAGGTCTGGCTAATGCAGTAATATCATTTGCCGGAGTCTTTAATGAAGTTGTAATAATATTTTGAAAAGTACCGTCTGGCAATTTCACTTTTGTACTACCCTTTCCTAATCCAGCTAACGCTTTAAGATTACTATCTAATCTTTCTAGCTCTTGCTTCATATAACCAAATCCAGGAACTGATACTATTTTAGTCCCTTCGTCTGTTAGTATCTCTAATGGAATAGTTTTCGCATTAGTAGTTACAGCTTCGTTTATTCTTTCAAATGTTTTTAGAGAATTAGTATTAATTTCTAAAAGCTTCTTTAAGGAATTAGATATGGAATTGTTAGTGTTCATATTATCTTAAAATATCTACTTCAAATACATAGTTGATTGGATCTATACAAACCAACTCAATGTAAGGTTTAGTCGTTATTAACTGTGATGGGTCGATGTCCACGATATTTTGCCAACCTCCAGATTTATTAGTTAAAACCTTTATGTTATTACCGTTTATATCAATAGTATCTATTGCTATTTTAAATACTTGACCCTTCTTCCATCCGTTGGTAGAATCATCAATGTATATATCTAGGCTACTATTTAGCGACTCGTTGTTTAATATGTTATTTAGACTTAATCTATTAGTATAAAGGTTTAATTTTGACCATACACCGTATTGATTAGCCTGTGAATTATCGAATAGGTTTGATGAGTTTAAAACACCTGTTGTAATTTTAGACGCAATATCCCATTTATATAAATCAGATACTACATACCCTTCAACCTCATTGTTAATTTTAATTTTACCAGCTATTGATTTATCAACCGTAGTACCTTTACCTGAAAATATTACATCTGTATTATATTGTAATTCTACTGGTATTGTACCATCTATTAATTGATTAATTTTTTCATGAGCATTATTAATTAAAGTTAATAGTGCATCTGAATCTTGTAACTGTAATGAAGACGCTGTAAAGTCATCTTCTAATTCTTTTATTCTTGCTTCTAGTTGTGCAGCTTGCGCAGTGCCTAGAATAACATTTTCAATACTAGTTAATCTTTCAGCAATCTTTGCGTATCTATTATTAGCTTGTAATAGTAGATCAGTCGCGTTCTCAAGCGCTGTAGTAGTGTCCATGAATAAATCCATAGAGAATGTAGTGAAATCATTTACACTAGTCTCAACGCCTACATTATCAAGAGATGAATTAAATTTAAGATTTAACTTTAAAGAATATGCATTACCATTTAGGCCTGTTACTTCATTAGGCTTAAATTTAATTTGTTCGTGGATCTTAGATCCAGGTCCATAAGCATCTGTAATATCATCTAATATTAAGATACCATATAAGTTTGTAGATCTATTAGCAGGTACAGAAGAGCTATATAAATCATAGTATACTAAAACGGCATTAAATCTGAACTGTTGTCCAGTCTTGGCATAATCCAATAACGATTTAACGTCTGGATTATTTTGAATCTGCTCATAAGAAGCAGTGTCCCAATCTATTTGTACAGAATTCGTAGCATTAGTTTGTACATCATAATATGGACCTGAATTAAGAGTCCACTGATCTACAATTGGTAATAAGTCAATATTAGGATCTGGGTGAGTTTGTCCCTCTCTACCTTCTACGTTTACAGCATTCACATCACTAGGATATAATTTAGTTGCTGTTGTATTATAGTCAGTAGGCTTAAATAAGACTTGAGGCGTATAACCTACCGATGTCGGTACGTTAATATAAACTTCATGATATGTATTTCCCTGGTATGCAACGTCATTCTCTGCGTCGATGCTACCTAAATACTTTACTACTCTATCATAATTTGATCCACCTAAAATTGCGTTATCGTTTTCCGCATAGGCCCCAGTCGAGGACTCATTAGAATCCGTGGGTCTAAAATCAATTGCACCTAATGCTGATAACCACTTAAAAAAGATCTTTTCAGCATCTGACGCTAAAATAATCGGGTCATAATCATCATCATTTAAAAGAAGCTCTTCTAAATTTAATGCATAATTTTGGAATGTTTGTGCAAAATCCACATTTGGCATGCCAGCATTGTATGATTGCCCAGAAGCTTGTTTTAAATTTAATTCAAAATTAATTGAATTTTCATTGTTAACAGATTGCGTGAAATCAGGTAAGTCTAGTAAAGCGTATTTACTAAACTCAAAATTAATATCAGCACTGTTAAACGCCCTGGTAATATCTCTTGCTGATGAAGCAAAAGCATACATTGTGCCACCTTGCGGCTGTGGTATTCTAACTAACGGAGTTGCCATCTACGGTTTGGGTTTTGTTTAATTTACGATATTGCTGCGTTGTGCGAACCAACAACGTACCATTTAGAGTTAAAACATCTAAGTGTTACAGTTGAATTAGCTTCATTCAACGCGATTTGTGTTGCTGCTATTTCAGAACCATTTACAGGTTGTATTAAAACAGTAGCAGCTGCTACGTTGATAAGCGTAACTTCTTGTCCATCAACTCCAACCGGTATACCAAAGTTCCCAGCAATAAAGTAAGTACTCTTATTTAAACTAGAAGGTGTTAATTGTTGAGTAGCGTCTGTTGCAGATCCAGCAACTCCTGATTTGATGATTGAACCACCAAATGTCGCAGCGCTAGTAAATGTCGCAGCCGTACCAACTTGAGCACCTGATGAATTTACAACAAATAATGTTGTTCCGTCAACTACACTTAATTGTTGTGCCGTAGCAGATGTTAAACCGCTTAAGACTCCAGTCACAGGGTTTAATAATGCCGTCACAGACGCTAATTCGTCATTTAACAATTCAAAGTTACTATTGATAACTGGTCTTGTCGATGAAACCGAGTCTGTACCTAAAATTTCAGTAATGTTTGCCATTTTATATTTATTTTACTTTTAACATGTTGCGTTTTACAACGTTCTTATTTCCATACGTGT
>ERZ1046148.758-NODE-758-length-18142-cov-21.971416_pt1 | contig 18142 bp, 16 predicted proteins | sample MGYA00383090_ERZ1046148 | MGnify/ENA primary metagenome ERZ1046148 (study PRJEB29581, sample SAMEA5548360) | metagenome | biome: marine; feature: coastal; material: water | depth 25 m | study: Short-term variability in the microbial, nano- and picoplankton... | reverse complement strand
CGCCTAGTGGCACTGGTGATTCCAGTCAAGCATTATCTGGTTCAGTAATAGAAATTCATTCACAAAGCCGTTTGGGTCAAGATGACATGGGAGAGAATACTCGACGCTTAGAAGCGCTTCATAGTCACTTGAGTGATGCTGAATCAATTTGGGATTAAAAGCTACCAATTGAGATCATAACAACCAATACAACAATTGGCAATATTAGTGCGATGACATTTACTATCAATGCTGATTTCACTTTATCTGCTTCAGGATGACCAGGAGCAGTATTTTCAATATTCAATTTCGTAGCCATACTAATTACTCCGACCAAACTTATCAGCCAACATAGACCATTGCCGAAGAATCCAACTACGCAAGAAACGATACCCATAATAAACCAATCATTTGCGTATATTTTCTTATAATCTTGCTGATATTGTACAGGAATGTTGAATGGAGAAGCCCCTTGGTTCATTTGATGATTTACAGTACCCATCATCATTGGCTGAGGTGCTTGATGCATCACTTGTGGCTGTGGTTGTGGAGGCTGGTACACCACTTGTGGCTGAGGTTGCTGTGGTATTGTTTGAGGGGGAGCCTCTCCCCAAGGAGAATTTGCTATAGGTGCGTTGCCGTCTGCTGGTTGCATACTAATCGCTATGCACATCAAAACTTAAGTTATTCCCACACACAGGAATAGCCCTTCAAAATACTCAAATGATTTTAAATGCCTTTGGTGATTAATGACAAAAGCCGGACCGCAGTGTCTTGAGCATTACCCAATTTGGTGAAAACTATGGCAAATAGAAGAAATAATCCTAATGAATACAAATTTGGTCGCAATCATCATGTCAAAGTAAAGAAGGGAAAGGGCAAACAAAACAATCAAAATCATCGAGCAATGAGTTCATTTGGTTCAAATAATTATGGTAACGATACTAATTACAAGTCAATTGATTTGCACAACTCCGCTTTACACCAAGCAAAAGATAGAATCAAGGATGAACTAAGAGATGCCTATTCAGATTCATTGCCAGGTGTCAAATTTATTCATGGTTTTAACAACGGCACTGCAATTAGAGATTGGCTTCGCAGTGAGTCATTCCAGCAATTTATTGAGTCTAAAAAAATGACCGCTAATATTTGGTATAATAATGAAGGAACAACCAATGTTTCATTCGGAAGAACCAATTGAAAAATCACTCATCGTATGGTTGCCAATCATCTTGATCTGGCTCTCTAAACCACCAGTAACCATCTTCATCTTCGAACCATTCCACACCGTTTTCATCAATTGAATAACCATCGTCTTCCTCTTCTTCATCAGGATTTGCAAGACCTGACTCTTCTGCAAACTTCTTTTTGATATCGCCGATATCATCCTCTGCGCCTCCAAAGACTCTATGCTCTGTGCGAATGTCTGCTTGGTGGTCTCCCGATTCAATTGCTTCATCAGATTCCGCATAAAATTCGTCGGTCATACGCGCCTTAAAATCATCAAATTCATCACGTCCGAAACTTCCAACAAATTCTTTTCCGGTAGAAGTCATCAAGTCATCAAGATTCTTACGTTTCTCACGTTTTAATTCAGGTGCGTCAGGGATATCCCCTGCATAAAATGCATCTTCATCTTCTGATATTTTTGGAAAAGTTCTACCTTCAGGGTCGGCTTCTTCAATCGCTTCAATAACCAAGTCATGTTCTTCCTCATCGATATTTTCTTCTTTGAAATTCTGTCCTACGATTTGGACCAGTTTTTTGAGGTGTTTTGCGAGTTTTCTGTCGTTACCACTATTTTCTTTGACGAGTTTTTCAACCTGCTTGAGAAGTCTTTCGTAAGGGCTTCCAGTAATCGCCCCCAAAATCCGACCAAAGCCGCCTTTCTTCTTCGCCATGTGACAGCCTTTACCAAGCACCCTCTTCAAATATTCCGTTATTGTGTTCTATATGACCGACCTTATCATATGTGAGTGACTGGCCAAACTGAGCGAGATGGTTGAACAGTGGCTTGTGGATTTGATGGTATCCTATAACGTTGAATCTTTGGCCAAAAAAGAACAGTATAGTGCGCAAGTGCATATGCGTGGTCACCTGTTCGAAGAATTAGTTTGGTGGGCACTTCAAGCCTTACCAGATGAAATCTTGGTAGGATTAGATGTTGATTCAAAATCAACCAATAGACTTGACGTCGAAACAAAATATCGTAGTTTTAGTCATCGCAATAATTTATTCCAAGGCCAGGGCTACATCATCAATGAAGCTAGAATTGTCAACAGGGGAGATTCATATTCAGTTCACCATCTTCCCGAAGAATGGACAGATGGATTATTTTCAGGAGAGAGAGGCTCAAGGGCAGGGAGATTCACTCATTGGTTACACACGCATCCAAATGCCCCTGCGATACCCAGTAATGCGGATGCAGATGCAGCACAAGAAACAAATGGCATAGATATGATACTCGGTTTACGTTTTAGCCCCGAAGGGCCACTTCCTTGGTTTGATGATGTCGAGGGTCAAAGAAGAACGATGGGAGATTCAACAAAAAAAGCAAAAAAATCTGGTAGAAGAAGACGTTCATTTTTAGCAAGAAATAGTCTGCCAATACTTGGAACAGCCCCAAGTGGACACAAAATTCACGAATTACAATTGATTGCATTTCATAAATCAGGTGTTGGCATAAATGTGGTTTTAGTTGATGAAGATGGAAATGCATATTGAAACAATTATTGTGTATTCAATTATTACACCATTTCAATTATGAATAGGTACTGGGAACATTATGCACCCATCTTACAATGTCTTAGGAACAAAATTGGAACTTTGTTCAAAAGACCCACTGACTGGATGGTTTAGAGATGGTTGCTGCAATACAGATGGCAATGATAAGGGCCTACATACCGTTTGTTGTATTTTGACAGAAGAGTTTCTCGCATTTGCAAAATCGAGAGGAAATGACTTGATTACCCCTGCGCCACAATTTGGCTTTCCTGGACTGAAACCAGGCGATCAATGGTGTGTATGCGCCCAAACTTGGCATGATGCTTGTGGAGAAGGTGTTGCATGCCCCGTTGTCTTAGAATCAACACATGAAGAAACACTTCAGATTACCACGATACAATTATTGGAACAATACGCGTATACAGAGGATTAATTTGAATCATTTTTCATCTTGAAATCATTCCAAATGTTAGATGTTGCCAAATCAAATTTTATGATTCCTTCATTCGCACCAATGCTCAGCATTTTCATGTTGGCTCTCCGTTCACTTGACATTGCAATGACCATATTTGGCCGGCTAATATCTCCACACCTCACTGCTTCGTTGAGAGCAACTAATACCTCGTATCCTTGAGTTGGTGGCATGAAGTGGTCAAGTAACAATACATCCGGTGAAAATTGTTTTATTATTTCTAAAAAATTTGTCGATGTCCAATATTGTACAAACTCAATATCACTCATATCAATAGAGCCACTTATCAGTATCGCTTCAATATCATATCCATCTTCAAAGGCAAGAACTTTCATTTCGCCCTCTCCAAAAACCCTCACGGAATTGGTTGATGTTCCCACCAGTGAGGTGCTTCAAACCAATTCTCATGCCCTTCTCCTCTCTCAATCAAAGGTAGGCTTAGGGTCGATGAATCATCCAAATTAACATTAATTCCAATTGCTGCACAAGGACTTGGCAGGTAATCTTCTCCACTCTCAGTTAACTCAACTCTAATTTCATGACCTGCAGGTAGCACTACATCCATTGGGTTGAATTCCATCTTCATTAGATATTCAACTAATGGAAGAACAGGATTTGCATCATATCCACCATCTCGGTATCGCAAATCCATAGTAGCATGTCCAAGTCGCAATCCAGATGTATCGTCATACATTGTAGCAAATACTTGGCCCCCATTACAAGTTCCAGCGCGAACTCCAAGATGTAAAGTTGGTAATCCAGAGATATGAATTTCTTCTTCAAAGCCAGCAATCGTAAAACTAGAAGAAGTGGTTGAACTTACTCTGTTGCCTTGACTTTGTGCATTATCAAGAGTTATCTGATTCCATTCCAAATCCTTAGGAGGCCAGGTTTCTTCTACGTGCCATCTTCCATCATTGGTTTGCATCTGTACCATTGGTTCAGGTTCTTGTCCAATGTCTTTAAGATAATAATTGAACCAAGCATATAATTCAACAGCCCAATCCATCCGACTCATATTCGGATAAGCTTCGCTACCATATCCACTTTCCAACTGGCCATGTCTATCCGGTTGGTCTGGGTAGTTATGCCCCCATTGTCCAGAAATAGCACGTGCATTAATTCCTGCATCTATCAATTTTTGATATGTTGGATATGCATGATATGGATCAACATTCCAATCCTGCATACCCCATACTAAATACACAGAGCCACGATAGTTTTCTAAGACATCTGGTAGATGTCTCCTCTCGTCCCAATAGTCATTCCATTCAGCCCCTCCAAATTCAGCAAAGCCCCAAGTCGATAGAGGGTTCAATGGCCCTATGACATCATCAGAGCACATACGCATATCATCAGTAGTAGGGTCACTTGTAGCACCTTGGTAAGCGATATCATATCCCATTGCTCTGGCCTCACTGGAGCCATTTCTATAGAACATTTCTTGAACTCCGATAGAGCCGGAAATCGGTACAATAGTTTTCAAATATTCAGAAGGTTGTTGAGCAGCCTCCCAATTTGTTGTACCAGCATATGACTTACCCATGAGACCCACATTGCCATTTGACCACTCCTGAACCCCTAGCCAATCAACAACCGCCTGAATACCAGTTTGTTCTCCTAGACCCTTTACGTCTTGACAATGAGTTGATTGACCAGTTCCAAATGTTGATGCTTGGGCAAGAGCATAACCATGAGGTACAAATGTATCGTATACCCATTTTCCGACTCCACCATCGGGAACGGTATTGGGCGAAGAATCTTCACCAATTCCAGGCATACCTTCTCCTCCAAAATCATAGTACGGGTGAATTGTCAATATTACTGGTACTACTGTACCATCCGGAACATCTGGTAACCAAAGTGAGACATGCATTACTGGTGGTTCCGGAAACCCAACATCTTGTTCACTTGCAGGTAAATCAACAGTCACAAAGTGTTCGGAATATGGTAGTGCTTCATATGTTCCATTTACTGGAAGTTGTGCCCGCAGTGTGTCCATTGGTAAATCCATTTTGTAGCGCAAATGCAACGGAGTATTCCACCAATCTCCTGAAAAATCATCTTCACTTGAACTTTGAATAACCGCATCACCAATAGTCATGGCCAACATCAAAAATACAATGGAAACAGCGACAGTCATAGCAGTAGGAATTGTCAACATACGCTGTGCAGTTCCTTGTTCTAGTAGTAAACCGGCATCATTTGATGAAGTATCAGTTATCTTCCCTACCAAGATATTTGGTATTACAGGCAAGGTTGGCAATTCGATTATTTCAGCCTCAAGGACTGAATCATCGCCTCCATCACCAATTGCCATGTAAAAGGCCAACTGTCTCTCTCTCAAGAGGATAGCGCCTTATAGTGCCCATAACTGAGATTTCACAACATTAATTGATGTCTGCAATCGTCTCATTCCAAAGTTCACTAATCATTGTTTGATTTGTTCTTCTTCCAACTTCGACTTGATAGACAAAACCTTCTTCATTGATGAATACAGCATGCGGTATTGCTTGTACGCCAATGTCGCTACCAAGTTGTTCTATGTAGATAAATGGCCTATTAATCGAGCGATTAAGATTTTCTTCAGTTCTTTGATGCCAATCGCTCATGTTGATGTATTGGGGGTCATCTTCATTTGAAAAAATCACGTATTTACCATCCGGTATTACTTGGTCATAAGCATTCAATGTCGCCTCACAATGGGTGCACCAAGGTGCAGAAAAGTATGCCACCCATGCTTCTCCTTCCATCATTGAATTATTCCACATTGTTGAGTTGTGATCATTTGCTTGCCACTGTGGAAATTGAATTGGCAATTCTTCTTCAACAATAGGTTCAGTTTTTTCCTCCTCTTCTTGAATTCTAACCTCGCCTTCATGCAAGCATCCCGCTAAACTAAAGAAAAGCATCATTGAAACAATAAATATAGCGCGATTCATTTTTTCTCAACATCCAATTGCGCATCTAATACAAATTCTTCTTGATTGAGTAATTTTGGAGTTTCCACCGTAGCAAATATCATGATGAAAATTGTAACAGGTATTGCGATTAATATTCCCATGCCAACTGCAGTCCCCATAGCTTTAGCCCAGAAACTTGGTCCTTCAACTTCTGGCACATAATCGCCCCATAGAATTCCCAGTGGGTCAGCAACTCCGACCATTTTTATTGAATCAATTTTTGCTTGATAAACAGGTCTTCCTGCAGAAGATGCAGGATTTTGGATATCTTCATCTCCAGTAGGGTCATCAGAAGTTGGAGTAGCTGCTATGGCTTTAATGTGAGACATACCATCTCGAACGATACCAAATGTTGCATAGCCCTCATCATCTCTATTTTCAGGGTCTAAGTTGTGCGCTTCAGTCTCTGCGATATACCATTGCGCATCAGCAGAATCAGGATCTAATGAACGAGCCATTCCAATAGCACCGTCAACATGGGATAGGTTTTCGTTATGTTCTAATGGAATTGTTTCTCCAGTACCACCTTCACCACATTGTAAAGAAGTGATTGGATATGCTCCTATTGCTTTACATTCAGGGTCGCCTGATTGAGTAACGAAATCATCAATTACTCTGTGAAAAAATATTCCATCATAGAGGCCTATTTCAATGTGCTCAATCATATTTTGAGTTGTAATTGGAGCCCATTGTTCAAACAATTCCAAAGTGACGACGCCATCAACTCTATCTTCAAAATGCCCTGGAACATACGAGACTTCAATCTCAAACACAGCATTACCATAATAGGAATCTTTCATCGGAGTATCCTCTTCAACAGGACCATCAGTCCATGTGAGAGGGTCAATTCCTACAGTTCTCCAAATCGGTTGTTCTTCAGCATCAACTATTGTCATAATTGGAATGCTTGAAAACATAAGCAAATTGAGAGTAACCAGAATGACCCAGCGCCCAACCATGTCATGCTGAAAGCATCTTCCCTCAAGAATAGTGCGGCCAAAGTGCTATTGATACAATAGACTCATATGGACAGTGATAGTATCTCAATTTATGACAGAAAGTAATGTAGTCAAGCCAGATATGCTAAAGTTTGCCAAATTTGCAACAATTTTGGTAATTGTATTAACTCTAGGACAAGCCTCAACAGGATTGTCTGGTATTGATAATTATGGATATAATGTAAAAGCTTCACATGCATATGCGGCACAAATCGGTCTTCTCGCTTGTTTCGCAGTAGTCGCTTTGGTAATAATGTCAAAGAGTGAAAATAAGAAACTCAAAGGAATGTCATTTGGACTTGCTACCGCTTGGTTTCTTCAATACGGATTAGGAGAAATGTTCGCAAAAATGGCTTGGGTTAGTTTAATTCATGCAGTTGTGGCAATGGCAATCTTTGGACATGCACTTGCATTAATGCGAGCAATTAGTGAAGAGCATGCTAGTCATAGTGAATAAATTCGACATCTAATACAACATGTCTTACCCTTGGGGCAAACCATTTGACCTTCTCTAAGTGTAATACTTCAACATTGTAATTTCGTTTCAATTCAATTACGTATTGTTGTAATGAGTGAATAGTAGAATTGATCCACTGTTCGATTTTCTCTTCTTCCACATTCATATGGATGTGCAAGGTTCCCCCTTTTTCCTTTAGACAGGCAATTGCTAATTTCCAAGCCGATTGTGAACTTGGCAATAATCCCAAATGACATCTGTCAGCAATACCTTCCAATTTGGTCATCGTAAGAGCATTATCACCCTGATGAATAATCAATCTATCAGAAACATTATTCGCCTTAGCACCCCATTCTAATGCAGTAATTGAATGGTGATTTAATTCACAAGCATGAACCAATTTAGCACCCCCTCGTACCAGCATAGGGAGTGTGTAATAGCCAATTCCAGCATAACAATCGATGATTGTTTCTCCCTTCATATCCATATTTCCGATACGATGACGCTCAGTAACATTTCCAGAAGAATACATTACCTTACAAGCATCAAAACCAAACCTCACTCCATAATCCAGTAGTTCAACCCATGATGAATCACCCAGCAATAATTGTGCTTGAGATGAACGTTCAACATCATTGCGAATATTTTTCTGCCTCCCAACCCGTTCTGCTTTAAGGGCTTCAGCAATACATTTCCATAATGACAATTGATTTTTGTCAGAGATAATAGCAGACCATTGTTTGCTCTCAAATGCTGTTTGTGGAAGAAGTATTAGGTCGCCTAGTCGTTCCCATTTTGTTGGCACCTCGGACATTAATTCGGCCATTACTTCAGCCTTTGATTTCCTTTCACCAATCTCAAGATTCTTTTCCAACCATCGGGTTATTGATTCTTGTAATCTTGAATGAGGTTTAACTGATGGAGGGCTAGAATGTAAGATGACATTTTCAAATCTAATTCCAATTGCATCCCTGTTCAAAAAGGCGTTTATTTCAACTTCCGTAATGGGGCATTTTTCATTAATTGGAATAGCCAAAAACCCATTAGCAGTTTCTTTTGGTTGCATTTTGGGATTTAACCATTTTTTTTCCTTCAATAGATGGTATAAGGCCTCTCCATGCCCCTTTTCAACAACAAGTGATGCCGACGAAATCCTCTTCTCAACACCTACCATAAACAAACCTGTGAAGGGTAACTCCTTTCAATGTCTTGGAACATAACAGGTTTATGGCGGAGTCGCAGCGGCACAGTTCAAACACCCAAAGAATCACTTCAATCGTATTGATGAGTTGTTTTTTGATCCAAATATTTGTTCCTTTTGTATCAGCAGCGGGAATGTCTACTTGCTCGTTTAACAGCGAAACATGTGATGATTATTCAAGTGCTGATGATGCAACGGCTGACCAACAAGATTGGGTTGAAGGAGTATATGTTTTTGACTTAGAGAGCACTTCCTCGATAGAAGTACAATTAACTTGGGCAGTTAGAGAATTTAATAGAAGTGCACTTGGTTTTGATGACCCGACAATAAATGCAGCTTTGGCAGCAGATGGATTAGATGCGGAAGACGGCGCTCCTGCGGATTTAATTCGCTCATACTTCAATGAAGAAACCGCAGGACCAGGTACCCCTACAGTGGGGCAAAAATTGAAAGTTGAGGTAAATGATGCAGTTGAAGAAGCTCTTCAATCAGGATTTGGCACCGTTTCTTCAATTACGACTGACTATGTCTCCACCTATACTGAAGCAAGCGTTACAACCGACTGTTCAGTAGACTCTAGCACCGATGCATTAAGCGAAGGAGCAAGTGAAAATAATGTATTTGAGCCCCCAATCTGTTTTACAACTACAGCATCGGTACAATTGTCTCATTCATCGTTTAATTTAATTCCAAACCCTGATTTGGATTTGGAAAGGGCCTATCAAGGTCTACTTATTATGGGGACAAAGGTTACTACAAGTTTTGAGTTAACAGCAGAACCGGGTCATAAGGCAACATTTGCAATTAACCCGCCAGCATACGCAACAATAGATGATGTAGATCCTAATGGAACCAAAGTTGCATACGCAGGTCCACCTGCTTTTTGGGCAGGACAATGGTCAATTGATAATCGTGCAGCGCCAATAGGTGGCTCTTCGATTGGCCAACCAATATCAATGACTTTGGCGCATAGAAACAGTGTCCAAACTCCAACAGTTGACATTGGTGTAGATGAAAAGGCCCTCGATATCAAATTGACTTTAGATGTCCGTGATGAATCTAATGCAATACTTGATTTCGTTGTCGCACTGCACTATTTGGATAACCAAACACTTGAGGATTGGGGACTTTCTATGGTCGCAACAGCAGACCATGCCGAAGTTCCGGTCATTACTTCGGATGGTATTAGATTAGCCTATCATAATGGATTAGTTGACCTAGATGGAGTCGGCGAACAATTTCCAATTAGTAGTATTGCAGATGGTGTTTCAAATGCTATAGAAGGAATGGATCCCATTCAGATGAATGATATGTATTGGGTTTCAGATTCGGTTGCTGATGGAATGGGTGAACCTACTGGAGGTCTGAATTATTCTCATTCTAGTGGCTGTTCCGAAACAATAGGTGCAGGTCAAATATTGTACTATTGTATTGAAGGCGGAAACGCGATGGATGGTGACCATCCAGTATATTTACGAACAACATCACAACCATTTTCAATGAAATTATTGGATATTATTGATGCTTATATTAGCAATCCCGACCAACAAAGTGTACTCGATGTGGTAACGGAAAGTCATTTGCGTGCACTGATGAATGCTGGATTCGGTATTGAGACCTCATTATCGGCGGATTTCTTGTCGGCAGTTATTCCAGAAGATTTACCTCCAAGTGAATTGACATTAGAGATTATTTTACCTACTTGGATTGAAACTATGGATGGCGAAGACAGAATTATTTTGACCGACACCATCTCTGGAAATGACGATACTAATGTATCATTTACCGGAACAGACCCATTTTTATGGGATCATAATGTTACCAATGCAGATGGGGATGTAATTTGTACAAGTCAGCAGCCAACATGTATTGGGACATCTTTGCTGATAGATGCAACTCAATTAAACTTCCATGAATGGAAGCAAGCAGTATCATTTGAATTTGCGCTTGAAGCAGAAATGTCTGTTCACCGAATTGGAATTCCTCAACCACGAATGGATGATTATTCAGGTTCAACCAAAGTGACTCTAGAAGCATTACCAAGCGATTTGATAAGGCTTGGATTGAGTATTACAGAATTAATGGATGAACCATATACAATTAGAGATATTAGGCTGTGCGAACCAGAATCTATGGAATTGGAAGTTTGTGACGAATCACTTGATTTAGTATTCACTCCAGCAGGAATAGAAACATTCGTCTCTTCTTATGGGGATTTGATTACGCAATTTATCCGTCAGAATCTTGAAAAGAGTTTGACCGATGAAGGGGCAAATTCAGCATTTGGAAAAGTAGACATGTCGGCCTTCTCAATAAAAACTTCAATTTCTGGCCTTGGTGGATATGATGGAGAAATGAGCGATGCCACAGGTCTTACATTCAATGTTGAAATACCAAGAGTGAAATTTATGTTAGATTTACAAACGCCATTTGGTGAACTCATGGATGGAAACACTGAGAATGTGAAATTAGATTTAGTCACATCTAGGATGAATCATTTGATCATGGCGCCACTAGCAACAGCTGCAAGTTCATTGACAAAGGGTTTGGTCAACGGAATTTTTACTGGCAACGGGATTACTTTGCCTGATACATCAACAGATTCACAGGAAGTAAATACAGGACTTATCAATTCCACAATTAATGAAGAGTTTCAACTTGCTGTGACAGGCCCAATTACTTTCATTCTTCCTAAAGGATTGAGTTTTGTAGATGCAAAATCAACCGCTGGTAATTTGGATATTTCCGAAACTGATGGCCGACAAAAAATCGTCTATACTATCCCTCCAGGTGAATTTGAGGATACAATCTCATTTAGATTCAACATCTCATGGTTGTATATTTTCATGCAATTTTGGATTTACCCAATGGTTTTGTTATTGGTGTTATATTTAGCCGGTCGTAAGATAAGAAAGCGTCGCAAGCGAAAGAAGGGTGCAAAGAAGGCAAAGAAAGCACGTGATTCAGCAGAAATGAAAGGCCAAATCGGTGATGATGAATTCGCTGACCTAGCCGGATATCATAGTCCGACAATACATGGAGAACAGGAAATATTCCAAACTTATGAATCTACGAGTGAGTTAGATGATGGGCCATTATCCTATGTGGATGAGGGTGGAAGGTTTAGTTGAGTTGTAATACTTGATGAATTCTTTTTGCTAATGAATTGCCAATGCCCGGTACTGTTTGCAATTGTTCGACTGTAGCATGAACAATTTCTTGTCTACCACCAAAATGACGTAGTAAGGCTTGCATTTTTTTGGCACCCAAACCATCAACTTGTGTTAACGGGTCACTCAAACGCGCTCTTCCTCTTCGCTTACGGTGATATGTGTTGACGAATCGGTGAGCCTCATCACGAGCATGAACCATCACTCTGCCCATCCGATCAAGGACTAGAGGCTGATGTTCCAATCGGTGAATCGTTTCCTCTTTTTTTGCCAATGCAGCAACAGGGAATAATCCTAACACTTTGTTTTCTTCAAGCATTTTTGTTATTGTTGAAAGGTGTGTTTGACCACCATCAAGCAACAATAAATCCGGCCATTCATCTTGTCGTTTTATCCATCTTTTTACTACTTCTTGCATCATTCTCAAATCATCAATCGCATCACCTTTGACAATATATTTTCGATATTCTTTTTTTGCAGGTCTGCCATTCCTTAGAACTACGCTTACTCCAACTCTTTCATCACCTAATAATTGGGCCATATCAAAGCAAACGACATGATCTAATCTCTCCAAGCCAAGTGTTTTGGCACCATCATCTGCAGCACGTTGTTCAAGTGAACCACTTGTTTTTGCTGAAAGGCGAGTCAATTGAATTTCAGAATTTTGGCGAGCAAGATTTGCCAAAGTCACCAAATCTCCTCTACTTGGAATGCGTAGGTCGACCTTGGAACCTCTTCGTTCATCTAGCCATTGCTGAGTTCCATCAAGAAGAGGTGTTGGAATGATTAACAAGCGCGGAGGTCTTCGGTTTTGGTAGTGTTCTGTAATGAACGAATCAACAGATTCGCCAATGTCACCGCGGAAAACGAGTGGCCAAACCTCTTGTCCTTTGACAACGCCTTCATCTGCATGTAATACTACTACTGCGGCCAAATCACCTTCACTAGAAATTCCAATCGCATCACAATCTCGGTAGACTTTACTAGAAACAACATGTTGCTTAGTAGTAGCATGAACAGCACGAATTAAATCTCGCTTTGCAGCAGCACCTTCAAAATTCATATTTTCACTTCTGTTTTCCATCTCGTTGGCTAATTCATCTAGTAAGGAATTTGCATCACCGTCAAGAACTCGGCGGGCTGCACTCACCGAATCGGAATAACCCGATGAATCAATACAAGGTCCAGAGCATAGGCCAATGTGCATTGATAGACAGCCCTGTGGAAGTAATTCTTTACAATCTCTAATTCCAAATTGTTTTCGCAATAATTGCATTACTTGTTTTGCAGCTCCAGCATTTGGTAATGGGCCCCAACGTTGCCCTTTTTCGGGAGGGTTTCTCGTATACATTATTCGTGGTATCTCATGGTCTGTTAGTACCAAAAATGGATAAGATTTATCATCCTTTAACATTGAATTATATCGAGGTTTATGTTGTCTTATCAGTTGTCTTTCAAGGACTAAAGCTTCCTGCGGAGTATTTGTCACAATGCATTCAATATCATCTGCAGCACGAACCAATTTTGGAATCATGGCGCGGTCAGGATTTGTTGCAAAATAACTGCGAATTCTTTCATTTAATTTGGTTGCCTTTCCAACGTATAGAACTCTTCCTTCCGAACTTTTGAAGAGGTAAACACCAGGTTTTTTTGGGAGGTTCACGGTTGCTAAGTCAACTCCCATATCAATTGGATACAGGGCGCCTCCTCAAAAGCAAATCGTCAAAATATTGTGATTTCTTGTATTGACAGGGAGGGGGATGATTATTCAACGAACAGCATCTATCCTTAGTTGGAGGGAGTATATGAGGTCAACTGCAGAGATAAAAATTCTAAGATGGCTAGGACAATTTCCCCCAGCCCTTGAATCTGCATGGGATATTACTAGGGAACTTTCTCTGCCAGGGGTTGCAGAGGCTTTGGGAGTCGTTCGCTCATCACTAAATATTCCGCTGAAAAGCCTTCAAAAAGATAATTTGGTAATGACGAGAACAGCCCATGTAATTGGCGGAGGTTCTCGCCGCCGTTCCGTATTTCATATCACAATTAGCGGACGAGAAATGCTTCAAAAATTGATTGAAGAAGGATTAACAGAATCGCCATTGAAGAAGGCAGAAAAGCGTTCTAAAGCAGGGAAAATCTTGGGCCCAGCACCCCCATTAAACCCATTATATGGCAGGGGTGAATTATTGTCAGAAATCATTGAACAATTGTCCAATAATAGTTCTGTTGTGATTAGCGGATTGCCAGGTATTGGAAAAACATCATTGGCTAGAAAGGCACTTGATGAAATGGCGATTAAAGGATACGATATTCATTGGGCTAGTTCGGGTGAATTTACTGATGTTGGAAATTTATTATCACAATGGGAGATTTCTGTAGATGGGGTTGAAGTAAGCGATATTGATGCAGTGATTTCATTGTTAAACAGGGAAAAAAGAGTATTATTTATCGATGATGTCCATATGATTCATTCTAGGCATATAGAGTCAATAGAAAAGGTATCTAATGCACTTATTGATTCAGATACCAAAATTTTCCTATCAGGCAGAGAACCAATGCCATTCGGCCATGAACTGACCAAAATAAAAGTCCCATCACTCCACGTCAGTGAAGCAACAAAATTACTTGGAGATGAGATTGAACAACAGCAAAAAGAACAAATTGCTAAGAGATTAGGAGGTCATCCACTTGCTCTATTATTGTATGATGAAGAAGCAGGATTACCCGAGCAAGGAGCAGATGTTCAACAATATGTGGAAGAGGTAGTATTGGCTCATTTGGATAATAATTTGCGTGATGAATTGGACCAGTTAGTAATCATACCAATGCCAATAATGGCTGAAAGCGCACCAAATAGTGAGAGTATAGGATTGTTTGATGAGTATGCCCTATTACGTTGGACAAAAGATAATGAGAAAATGGAAGTTCAGCACTTAGTTAGAAATGTTAGGCGATCAATACTATCCGAAGAGGCTCTAAGAGAATTACATCATAAAGCAATATTACACTGGCAACAAGGTGCTAGTAGCGATGAAGAAAAGGTGAGATTATTATATCATAGAGTTGCTGCAGAAGATGAAAATTTGAAGTTCCACTTTGAAAGAGAAGTTGAATCATTGCTGGCTACTCAAAGTGCAGCTATTTCAGTTGTATTACAAGCGGCATTGGAGGTACACCAAGGAGATGTTGACTTGCATTATATGGCTGCCCATGTTGCAATCCAAAGAGGTGAAGTAAGGCATGCAGAAACACATTTGGAAAAATTATTGGATGATTCAAGAGGTGCGGAAATTGCTCTTGCGATATCTTTGCAACAAGGAAGAATCTCAGAAGCAGAGGAATTGATTAGAGATGGTTTAGAATTAGCAGAACCAGAAGAAAAAACACGACTTGCTCTTGCTGCTGCAAGTCGTTGTTTGGATGATAGAATTGGCACGGACCTGAATCCAAACATTAGCGAGCAAATCAATCTATATTTGAAAAAAATCACTTTGCCAAAACAACCAGATAAACGTACAGCTGTATTGATTTCAATGTCGTTAATCAAGCATTCAGTTGCATTATTAGATGAAGATTTGGAAGCGGCTACTGAGATAAGAAAAACATTAACCCAAATCGGTGGTGTTGACAATGGGATGTTATTGGCTTTAGAAATAAAATCGCAATTAATTGATGCAAAGGGTAATTTGAACGGCATCAAAGATGTAATCAATAAAGCCAATATCGCAATTGAAAAGCAACCATCAAAACTACATTCAGATGCATTGAGAATGAGTCTCGTAGAATCTATTATTGAATTTGATAGAACTAGTGCTGAAAAATTATTCAATGAAATTGACCCACCACAAAAGGGCTTGTTAATAGCGGCTCAGAAACGTTTGAATGCACGTTGGTGGACTATGAAATCTATTCTCAACCCATCGATGGCAATAGTGGCTCTGCGAGAAGCAATTTCACTGAATAAAGCAACAGGTTGTCATCACGCGGCAAAACAATTGACAGCTAGATTGCACAAATTACTTTGATTATAATTCTGCACCGAGCAGAGTTTTTGTATCTGCAATTCCCTCAATTGGGCGAATTTCTTCAACAATGCATTTTGTCAGTGAAAACTCATCATCGGAATGTACGCGAGCGATTATGTCATATTCACCGAATAGCATCCAACGGGAAGTGACCAATTCAATCTCATCAAGCTTGTCTCTAACGGCTTGTTCTTTCCCAGGTAATGTCGTAATTAATACAAATCCAATAGCCATAATCTCACCTCATTCCTCCACTGCAATCAGCGTTTGCGTCTCTCGAACACCTTCGATTTGACGGAATTCTCCCATCAGCATTGAAGTTAGTACTTTTGCAGAATCTGCGCTTACACGAACTAGTAAATCGTACTCGCCATATAGGGCGTGTACCTCTGCAACATTGGCATGGTTTGTTAGTGCAAGATATACTTCTCTCTCGCACGAAGGCTCAGTCTTGAACAGTACAAATGCTTCGGGCACAAACCCTTCCACCAGCAACTCGGTCTTATTGCTTGCTCTATGTTAGAATGTGATTTTTTGTGAGATTATTAATAAGCATTCATGCGAACCTTTGATGTAGCAACCTCAATTGAGGCTTAGTATGTACTACCGCGTGCGACCTCAAGTGATTGTAGTTTCAGTTCTATTGATGTTGCTAATCGCACCTTTTTCATCAATGTTCAGCGCCGATGATTACATCGAGCCAGCACTTGAAGAAGGGTCTTCAACACTAGTATCAGCAAGAGCGCAAACCACTTGGTCAGGCACTCAAACATTAACTTCATCATATACAATTTCGGTACAAGACGAATTGATTATTAGTGCATGTACAATTGTAAAAATGGATGAAAATGTGCGTATTTATGTAGACGGACGTCTAACGATAGAAGGTACAAGCGCTTGCCCAGTCACCTTTTCTGCAAATGGTGCAGGAGACCATGAGGGTATTCAATTCAATAGCAGTTCAACCGGAAGGGGTTCTGTTATTGACAATATGACTATGGAAGATGCAATATATGGAATCACTATGTTTGGTGGTAATCCATTGATTCATAATTTAACAATCGTTAATCCAGATAGAGTTGCCATCGATATGTTCAACAACGCAGCTCCACAAATTTATGATTTATTTGTTGACCAAGCAGGTAGAAATGTTCCATGGCAAAGTGATTGGAGATTTGGATTGGGAGTTTCAGTAGGTGCTGGTTCAACTCCAATAATCATCGGAGCTCATTTCAGTGATATTCTAACACGCGGGATCAATATTTGGGGTGCTTCTGGAGGTATCTTTAGAAATATCACTATGGATAATGTTACAGGTTCTAGTTGGGTAATGGTTGCTGGAATCTGGGTTGAGGATAGTGTACCTCTGCTGACAGATATTACAATCGATAAATCTGATAATGGAATAGTCATTAGACATGTAGACGACTCAGGTAATACAAGAGCCGTAGTAAAGAGAGCCGACATTTCCAATTCAATGTATAGAGGAGTTTATGTCGATAAGCAAAACCATACAAATTACACAAATTATGAGACCGCAGATTTTACCGATTTAACAGTTACAGGAACTGGTGGTCCAGGTGCAAAAACCGCTAATATTGCTTATGCTGCAATAGAGGTAAACGCTACTGGTGCTTGGTTTGAGAATACATTGGTAGACCAATCAACAACCGTAGGAGTTCGCTTATACTTCGTTGATTCTTCAACTACATTTAGGGATTTAACAATTAGAGATTCGGGTGATACGGGGCAAGGCCCACACGATTCGGGCATAGCAATACGTTCGTCATATTTCGCGCCCACATTTGATGGATTGGAAATATCCGGTTCATCCGGTTCCGCAATCTATTCCAGTTCAGGTGGCGCCATGCAAGGTAATGATTGGTATTTACATAATAATTCCAAACAGGGTCTGTACATAGATTCTGCAACCGTAGTAGTTGAAGGAATGATACTTGAAAACAATTCATTTGCAGGTGCACACGTCCATGATTCACGTTATGTGACCCTACAGAATGTAACTAGTCAATACAATGGAATTGCTGGAAGTGCAAGTAACCCCCAACAAACTGCAGGTTTGGTTTTCACCAAAGCCAATGATATTGAATCAGTTTCAGGCGATGTTCGCTGTAGGAATTGTGACACTTCTA
>ERZ1046148.754-NODE-754-length-18200-cov-9.647727_pt1 | contig 18200 bp, 15 predicted proteins | sample MGYA00383090_ERZ1046148 | MGnify/ENA primary metagenome ERZ1046148 (study PRJEB29581, sample SAMEA5548360) | metagenome | biome: marine; feature: coastal; material: water | depth 25 m | study: Short-term variability in the microbial, nano- and picoplankton... | reverse complement strand
CATTACGGACTGGGACCTCATCCCAGCGCCTTTGACCAAGCTGGGCGACCCCTGCGGCGAGTTTGCCACATTTCACGCGTATATCAACAGCGCGTTGGCTCAATAGAAGACTGAGCAGCAGGTCAAGGAGCCATCGGCGGCTCTTATCTCGCTCATATCAAGAATTATACATTCAAATCCTTTTTCCTCAAGGGCAGATTTGACCGTTGGATATCCTTTGGCAACGATGACTTTGTTCCCTGGCAGACCGATTGTATTGCAGCCATATGCTTCCTCTTCAGGGAGCATTATTACTTCACAGCCTTCTGGCATTTCGCCAAAGGATTCAGGAGTTAGATAACCTTCAGGAACAAGGATTACTTTGTCGGAAGGAGTTGAAGAAATACTTGTCAGATGTAGAGCCTGGGGCGGAATATCAACAACGCGAAGTTCGTGTCCAAGATGGTCGAGTAATTCTTTCAATTCGCCAATACCTGCGTCGTTTGTCCGGGTAGAACGCCCCACAAAAAATAAGTTTCCTAATCGTAAAATATCCCCGCCGTCCATCATTGCCGGGGGCACCATTTTGCAGATTTGGTGGCCGTGGAGAACGCTTGATAGAAAATTGGCAATTGGGGGCTGCTCGCCCCGGCGAGATTCGTGTCCCGGAACAGGAAGTAACACGTGCCCATCGATAACTACGGCCTGGTCTTCGACGAATACACAATCTGGATGATTGTGATCTGCAGCGATAGTAGTAACTTGAACGCCATTAGATTCCATTGCGGCTACATAGGCGCTATGTTGTGCTCTTGCTAGTTCGATTTCTGTAGGCCCGCTACCGAAAAATTTGGCTATTGCACTGGTGTAAGAATTCGAAATTGAACGCACAATTGCTCGAGATTTTTGGTCGAGGCGAACAGTTGCCATCATCTAATCCGGCCATTGGTCCATGTATAACGCTTATCCTAAAACCGGAAAGTGTATTCCGCACAACGGTAATGAGATTCTAACCATATGTTTCAACAATATGGTAGTTGTCGGCCGGCTTATGGATGCAGTTCGCGCTCTGATGATGGTCGCTGTGATGTCGCTTGCTTCTCTATCTGGATGCTTTGGTGAAGATGAGGGGTCTGGTGGTGTTGATGCCAGCGACTTAAAGGTCTCTCCGAGTTATCTTCCTGGTGGAGAATGGACAACAATAGAATTGTCTGCTGATACTGATATGAGTGTTTTTATTCCTTACTTTATTCAAGACCCGGGTTCTTTAAGAGCGCAGAATGGAACCGTTCTTGATATCGAAAAAGGTAGAACTGTAAATGTGAAAATCTTGTTTCCCCCAAGGAACCCAGATGTTGTATTATTGATTGGAGATTATGGTCGTGAAAATTGGCCGATTCGTGCAGCTGATGAGTCTTGGATGGACTGGATGAATGATTCATCAAGTGGTTCGTCTGTTATGGCCTCTCCAAATGAAGACCCTGGTGGCGAGTGGGTTTGGATTATTCCGGCTAATTCCACAGGGGGCGGTGTTGAAATCAAGCACCTAACTACACTTCGAGATCAACGAAGCGACCTTGGTGAAGAGAATGGCGTTGGAGCAAGTGGCGGCTGGTTGAATGGCCGTGATGTCTATGAGTGGGTCGATTTCATCACTGACGAAACTCCAGACCCGTTAGACCTTGCAGATGGAGCTAAAGGATACTTAGACCGTTGGATTGGTAATGGGAACCCGGCATATGAAGATGCTATCACCTACTTTGAAGGCGTAATGATTGGGTACGGACTTGACGTTCAGGTTCATCGATTCCAAACAGGAACTTTGTGGGCCGTAAACATTTGTGGGTATAAGACTGGAAGCGTATATCCTGATGAGTGGTTGGTCTTTGGAGCGCACTTCGACATTGCCCCTCCTGCTGCATATACCCCAGGGCCTGGCATACCAGGATATGGAACTAGAACGGGCGCATATGATAACACGGCTGGAACCTCGATGGTTCTGACAACCGCTAGTGTTCTTGCAGACTTTGATGCTCGAAGAACGATGGTATTCTGCCTTTGGTCTTCTGAGGAAGAAGGGCTTTGGGGCTCTGGGGCGTTTGCCGGAGACATACCTGATGGAGTAACTGTGAGTAATTATCTCAACCTCGATATGGCGGGAATAAATTACCCGGGAGATTTCGCACTTTCCGTATATCTTGGACCAGATGGTAGTGGTGATGTAATCGACCAGCCGGGCATGTATCACTTAGCTGAATGGATTGGTGCTGATGCGTTTGACTTGTCCTATCAAATCGAGCGTGGTCGTGAAGAGTGGGCTGCTTCGGGAGAGTCCCCTTTGTGGCAAAATAACTATGAAGACATGGTTGCAATTTACGAAAGTCCAACCGCTCGAAGCGATCATGACTCATTCCAACAGATTGGTGTCGCTACCCTTGGATGGAATGGTGTTGTTGACGGGTATCCTTGCTATCACCGAGATTGTGACAAACTTTCTACAATGGAAGAATATATGGTAACTGAAAGTGCAACCGGTGAAGCGAATTTAGTTCATTCGTGGGATATAGTAACTTGGTGGGCCGTCTATGCATTCCTACATATGGACCAAACACCAGTTCCTAACGAATTGTAATTATCCTTCGATAACCGGTGTTGTGTCTTCTTGTTCAGACATGACCATATTAGCCCAGAGATATTTTGTTCTACGTGGGCGACAAGTGCCGTTAGAACAGCGTCTCTTCCTTAGCAGTTCGTGTATAAGTGGTGCAACCATTGCCATTATTCTCATATTATATTTGCACTTGGAAGATTATCAAACCTTCGTATTCTTGATTTATCATATAATCGCAGCATTGAGAAGGGATTGCGGGCACGGAGGGTTATGCAGCGGCCATTTACAGCGGGTATTCTCGTTCTGTTATTTTGTTTGGCCCCGCTCAGTGGATGCTTTGCAGACGATGATGATTCGCCTTTGAGTGCAAAGGATGTTACAGTAACTCCGGGCTTATTGTCAGGAGGTACCTTTCAGGGCTTGACCATTGCAGCTGATTCTGACCTTTCCGCATTTGTACCGTATTTGATTTTAAATCCAGATTCTGGCTTTGTTCAAAACTCTACAGTAGTTGACCTCAAGGCCGGAGAATCGGTGCTACTAACAGTACTAGCCCCCCCTAGAACAGATACTGCTGTAATTCTCATCGGAGAATTTGGAAGAGAAAACTGGCCTATTCGCGACCTTGAGGAGTCTTGGCGTACATGGTTTGCCCGAGACGGTCATGAAAGAAAAGACAACCAGGGAATTAGTAGAATCTCGGGCGACCCATTGGACACTGTTGAGGCTTCTACAAATAATGGTGGAACAGTCACTGCAGTTAGAATCCCAATTGAACGCCCAATGGCTGCGGCTTATTCAGAAGATGAGGGGGGGCGCCATTCTACGGGTGTTGTGAATGGAAGAACCACTTACAATTATCTCTCAATGTTCACAGATCAAACCGCCGACCCTACCGAGCCCGATTTAGCAGTAGGCTATCTTAACAGGTGGGCTGGACAAGGGAATGCTGCTTACGAAGATGGTGCTCTTTACTTGATTCAAACCCTCGAAAGTTTTGGTTTAGAAGTCATGACTCATCGGTTTGAATTTACTGATATTTTTGGTAAACAAAATCCAGAAGCATACAATATCTGTGGGTATCGCTGGGGTGAAGAAGACCCTGATAAATGGATGGTCTTTGGCGCCCATTTCGATGTAGCTCCGCCTGCAAATTTAATTGCGATAGATCCACACATAACAGGTGAAAGAACGTATGGAACCCGCGTTGGAGCCTACGACAATACTGCCGGAACAAGTATGGTTATGACTGTAGCTGAATCGATGAGTGGTTACAAAACCCGCAACACAATGGTGTTCTGTTTGTGGTCTGGCGAAGAAGGGGGCAAGCGCGGAAGTGATTACTGGACTGATTATTGGGTGAAGGAAGACAACCCTAACGTCGAAGTTACCAATTATGTGAATCTCGATATGGCTGGTGTAAATTGGCCCGGCGGTGGAGGGGCGCCTCATGGCGACCCTGCAACTGCTGTTGATGCTGATGGTTATCCGAAGGATGAGGAGGTGTGGCCAATGCGTGTTTACATTGGACCAAGTATAGATCATGATGTCATGAATCAGGCTGGAATGGTAAATCTTGCACTTTGGATTGGCTCGGATGCGATTGGTGTCGAAGAACAGATGTCTACACTTCTTGGTACTGATTTACCTGAGGACACTTGGAAAGTAGATGATTGGTTGAATGTTGGAAGGCCGGAGGTAATTGTTCATGAGGATACTACTGCAAGGTCAGATCATGCCGCATTCCAAGACAATCTAGGGACTGTTACAATGGGATTCGGCGGATTGGTTGATGGGTACTGGTGCTATCATCAAACCTGTGACACCCTAGAGGAAATGGAAGCTTGGATGGACACCACTGGTAAGGGGTATGGTGAAGAGCATACTGGGACAAGTAACCTTGTTGACAGTCTTGATATTATCACCTGGTGGGCAACTTACTCATTCTTCCATCTCGATGAAAACCCTGTACGAAATGCGTACTTGGAAGAATAATCAGAATATTTCTGCAATACTTATTACCAAGTCTATTGGGTTGAATGTTCCTGTGAACCATAGAACCGCTAGTACTGCAAATGTTGCAAATGAGGCAAGCCATACCGATTCATTCCAATCTTTGATTTTAGCACCATCGAGTGGACCAAATGGAATAAGATTGAATAATCCTAATCCCAGGTTTGCGGCAATCCAAAAGAACACTACGTCATAAATCATCGCTTTGAGGTTTATCGCGCTCCCGGTTAGATAACCCAAATCTGCAGAATCTACTGCTCCACTGAGGCCCAAAATTACACCACCAAGTGGAATTCCGATTAAAAATAGTCCGAAGTTTACAGCAGGCCCTGCAATAGCAATGTGTCCGTTTTGTCGGCGGGTAACCAGTCCTGCAACCATAACTGCACCGGGTGCCATGAATAATATTCCAGTAAGTGCCACAAGTATAATTCCAAATTTTAGGCCGCCGGGATCTGCCCTGAATTCTGCCCAACAACCATACTTCTTAGCAATTATTTTGTGTCCTATTTCATGTAATAAAAACGCAGGACCTACCGCAATTAGCATCACCGGCATAGAGAGTAATAGAATTGCTGTCCAGGTTCCAGCATCTCCGTCGCCGACACTGAAAACTCCTCCAACCCTCAACAGCCCTAATGCAAGTGTAAAAGCGGCTGTGGCAAGAAAGAGGTGGTGTTTTTCTTCCTTACTAAAGTGCCAAATTTTACCCTTGTGTAATTGAATGGGTTGGCGGTTATTTATTCCAAACATTCCACCTTTAGTGTTAATGTGAATAGTTCCATCATCGCTACGTTGAGCGTGGACTCGGTGAATTCTCTGGGTTGGCTTAGGAAAGAGGTCGTCCTCGAGAATATCCGCTCTCGGGTCCCTCGCCATACTCCTTTCTCGCGACGGTGGGATTTGAAGCCTCGCGCGGAAGGATTCTTTGCTTCCGCGGGTTAGGACAAGATATGGCGATGCCGCGTAGAGCAATGAAAGACTTGGGATTCCAAGCCTGTTGTCTACGCTGTGACGCTAAGGATGTTGCAGGAAGTGACCGTTGTCGGTCGTGTATCACCCACCATAAAAAGGTGAGAGATTTGATTGCAAAGGCCCCACAATCGGATGAATTATTCCAGCTAGCTAGAGACTTGTTAGCCATGGCTGCCTCACCAAATAGATACGATCACGACGAGGCCCATGGGCCGGTTCTTAGAGAACAACAACGGTTGGCCAATTCTATGGCTGAAACAAAGCCACTTCCATCTAGTGAAGATATTGGCCAGGTATTTGCAGAACAAGCAAAACGGGATAAAACGAGTGTTGTGCAAACTATTGGAAATCAAAACCCTTGGAAAAACCAGTTGCCGCCAGAGGATGTGTTAGAACGAATGGCAGACACTCTTGAAATGGAAGATATCGAGCACGGTGTTAGAACAATTCCCAGTCGCCCCATAGCCTCAGTAGACCGTTCTGACCGCTTAGGAGAAGACCGAAAAATGGTCGATAAAATAGAGGCTGAGCGCGCTGCTTCTAATGTTGTTGAGCCATTGAAAGAAGTGGTTGAATCCGCCACTATTGCTCAGCGTCAAAGGGACCGTGCTGGGTGGGAAGATGCTCAATCTGAAGTATCTGAATTGTTGGATGATGATTTAGACTTATAGGCTTCTCAGAAAGACAATGATGTAGTTTCTTCTCAAGCAGCCTAAGTTGTAAATAGTGAAATGTCAACTCTCACAGCCATCAAGTGTGTAACTAACACGAGTTGTTCCTTTTCCCTTGTTTTTCCGACCTATAAACTCGAGGTCTCCTATCTCCCCGAGAGCTCTGACGTGCGTCCCTGCGCAGGGGCATAGGTCTACATTATCTCCGATTTTTATAACTCTCAGTTGCTTTACTGAAATTGGAAGTAAGTCCATATTAGTTCTTTCCCGAGGCATGATTGCATTGATTTCTGCCCTCGTCATAATACAATCGGTAACTGCCATATTCGTGTCGACCATTTCGTTTGCTTTGTGAAATAATTCTTCAATCATTTCGTCAGTAAATTTTACTGGATTAAAATCAATGCGTGAGCGATTAGCATGTATTTGGTTTCCAACTGTTCTAGCCCCATCATACATCTCATAGACTATTCCGCTGACTAAATGCTGGGCTGTGTGCATTCGCATGTGTGCATGCCGGCGCTCCCAATCAATTTCTCCCTCTACGGTTTCTCCGATTTCTAATCCATGATCTTCCCCAATGAAATGCTGAACTTCGCTACGCCCTCTGACTTCTGTAACATTCAGTTTTACTCCGTTCCATGAAAGGGTGCCTGTATCCCAGTTTTGCCCACCCCCTAACGGATAAAATAGGGTTTTATCGAGTGTTACTGAGGTTTCGTCAGCAGCAATAACCGTTGCTGAAAAGTCCCTGAGGTAACATGCATCGATGCTCTCCATGTACAACTTCTCGCTCGCCATGGACGGGTGGCGGCATTGCCTTTCTCAAAGGTTTGCTTGGGCATATTCTACAGCGTTTCTAAAAATCTGCATTCCTTCAGCTAGTATTTCTTCGTTAACATCACTACGTGTATGGTGGGGGTGGAGGAATGTTGCATACGCTGCTTCAGGGTGAGGCATTAGCCCGAATACTAATCCTGTAGGGTCGCAGATTCCTGCGATATTCCTAATACTGCCGTTGGGACATAATGGGAAAGGAAGTGTTTCGTCTGTAATTCCTTTTCCTGGTTCGGTTGATGGGTCAACATATCGAGTTACAATTTGATTGGATGCATCTAGGGCGTCTAAATCTGTAGACGCCGGCATAACAAAGCGGCCTTCTCCATGTCTAACTGGGCATTCGATTCGTGTGATTCCTTTCGTCCAAATACATGGGCTCTCGGGGTCAAATTCCAAAGTCACCCATCTATCTTCATAACGTCCGCTGTTGTTCAGTGTCAGGCTAGCTCTCTGCTCAAAATCTGGCACTTCTTTTCCAGGTAGTAGTCCGGTTTTTACCAATACTTGGAATCCATTACAAATTCCAATAATTGGTTTACCAGCAGCGACGAATGCTGTAAGTTGTTCTCGCATTGCAAAGCGCATTCTGTTTCCTAATAGACGGCCAGAACCGAGATGGTCACCAAAAGAAAAACCACCGGGCACGGCTAGAATGTGATATTCTGACAAATCTCTGTCGCCATTAACAAAGTGGTTTACGTGAACCCGCTCACTAATCGCTCCAGCCAACTCGAATACTGCGGCTGTTTCTCTATCACAGTTTATCCCAAACCCGAATAATACTGCAACTTTAGGAGTCTCAACCATCACTGGTCACCTCCTGTCATATCCAAACTTCCTTTCCAAGCAGAAACCATATCATCGACATTGGCGTCAATAATCAAATCGTCACCATCCCAGATACTGAGATTGTCTCCTTCTGTGGTTTCGCCCATGTAAGTTAAGGCGTTTCCTTTCATTATTGATAGGAATTCTGCGCGATTATCTTGCTTTACCCCAACAAGAATGCGCCCTAGAGATTCACCCCAAAGCCTACCCCATAGGTCTGCCTCGCCGGGACCGTCGATGTCGATTGCTGCCCCGCATCTCCCGCCAATACACATCTCCGCAATGGCTACTGCCACGCCGCCTTCGCTACAATCGTGGGCTGTTCGAACTATTCCGGATTGGATTGCTTTTGTTAGTGCTTTGTAAGATTGTAAATTCTTTTCTGGCGTTGGTAATTGAGGGACTTCGCCGCCGATTCCTTCTACAATTCCTGTTTCTTTGAGCATGAATGCCAGTTCGCTTGCACCTAGTTCCTGCTTGGATTCGCCAACCAAATACAAACTTTCACCTGGCTTTAGATCAGAAGTTGTAGTGTATCTCACATCGGGATGGTTGCCGAATAATGAAAACAACAGTGTTGGAGGAATTGAAATCTTATTTTCGCCGCTTCCATAGTCGTTCTTCATAGAGTCCTTTCCTGAAATACAAGGGACGAAGTAGGCTCTACAAATTCGTTCTAGTTCCCGGTTTGCTCTAACTAATTGAGCTAATTTGAATCTTCCATCAGGGGTCTTCTTACTCTCGATTGGATCGGGCCAGCAAAAGTTGTCTAGGCCTGCAACTTTAGTGAGATCAACCCCCGCGCAAACTGCGTTTCTTACCGCTTCATCTACCGCAGCTGCAGCCATCGCTCCTGCGTCTATGTCGCTATATCTTGGAGAAATCCCGTTTGACACAACTAAGCCTCGAGTAGAGCCGTGAATTGGTGCTAGTAGGCCAGCATCCCCCGGTCCGTCTCTCTCAACTCCAACAAAGGGTTTGATTGCGGTTTGGGCAATGACTTCGTGGTCATATTGTCGAACCCAGGTCTCCTTAGATGCAATGTTTGGACGTGCTAGCATTTCTAACAATAGTGGTGTGTGTGTACTAGATACAGGTGGTATGAAGGGTGTTGATTCGGGTTTTTTCCATTCACTTTCTAATCTCAATTGAGGTACCCCGTCATGAAGGAATTCGATAGGTAGTGAGGCAACAGAATCCTCTCCGTGAATGACATGGAATAATCCCGTGTTCGTAAAATCTGCAACCCATGTTGCTTCGACTTCATGTAAATCTGCAAGGGCTTCGAATGCTTGTACATCCGATTCTTTAACAGCTACAGTCATTCTCTCTTGGGATTCTGAAACTAATATTTCCCAAGAAGAGAGTCCTTCTTGTTTGAGGGGGACTTTGCCTAAATCAATTTGACAACCGTTCGTATACTCCGCCATTTCGCCGATACTAGAGGATAGCCCGCCCGCACCGTTGTCGGTGATACAGGTAATCAGTCCTGCATCTCGGGCTTCTAATATCATGTCTAGCATTTTCTTTTGTGTGATTGGGTCGCCGATTTGAACAGCGCTTGATGGCGATTCCTCGGTCAGTTCAAGTGATGAAAATGTTGCACCGTGTATTCCATCATAGCCAACTCTTCCGCCCACCATGTACACTCTATCGCCAGGCTGTGGGTTCTTTTCGTGAGATTCTCTTCCATCGGCTAGACGGCGGGGCATCAATCCAATAGTTCCACAGTAGACTAGAGGTTTGCCAATATAGCGGTCATCGAAAACAATTGCTCCGTTGACTGTTGGAATTCCACTTTCGTTCCCTCCTACTCGAACTCCCGCATGCACGCCGCGTAATACACGAGATGGGTGGAAGAGGTTGTCTGGTAAATCCCCCTCCCAGTTCGGTGGACCAAAACAAAACACATCGGTATTTGCAATTGGGCGTGCGCCCAACCCAGTCCCCATTATGTCGCGGTTAACCCCAACGATTCCTGTCATTGCACCGCCATATGGGTCTAGTGCGCTTGGTGAATTGTGGGTCTCGGCTTTCATACATACTGACCAATCATCATCCCAGGCAATTACGCCGGAGTTATCGTGAAATACAGATAATAGCCAGTCAACCTCCTCTTTCATTTCTAAAGTTGGATTCATAATATGAGTCTTGAATAGTGAATCTATTTCTGTGTCTTCTCCAGTTTCAGTATCAACGTGATGAATATGCGCTGCGAATATCTTGTGCTTGCAATGTTCAGACCAAGTCTGTGCTAGACATTCTAATTCGACATCGGTTGGGGCGTTTTCCGGTAAACCAACTTCTGCACGCGCCGCTCTAATTGCAGGATCTCGATAGTGCGCTTGGATGGTTTGCATTTCTTCAAGGTTGAGAGCCAGTAGACCCTCTTCGGATAGTTTCATTAGTTCTTCGTCCGATATTTCAAGATCGATGGTTGCAGGGGCTGTATACTCGATTGGTTCTACTGGAGAGTACTCTATCTTTGCAGACGCTTCGCCCTTTAGAGAACAAATTGCTCTCTCGATTAATCCATTGTGTAATTGTTTGGAAAGCCAGTCTACATCTATTCCATCAGGAACCGAGGTGAATGAATAGGTGATGTATGTTGAAACCCTTGCGTTTTCTCCTGCGTTTGGAAAAATCGTCTTGAAACCATCTAATGCTGCTTTACCAGGATTGTCTGTCACGCCCGGTTTGAATCCAATTGTAACAACCATATCTGGTTCTTCTGAAAATAACTCCTCGTTGTCTAAATGTAAACAATCTGTTACGCTCTCTTCGATTATTGGGTCGGCGAATACATCATCTATCCTTTCGTTCACTTGGGTTGCGTCTATTTCGCTATCAATAAGAAAACCGACGATTGACCTTACGCTACCAATTTCGATGTTATGATCGGCTGCCAGTTGTCTCTTTACAGAGTCTCCGCGTACATCCCTCATTCCTTCGCCAAGCTTGGGCGTTGTCTCGACTCTGACAATATTTGATGGCACCTGGTACACCTGCCCCCTTAGGGGGCAGAACGGCGGCAGCGACTACCGTCCATGAATACTACCCTTGGAAATTATTTCCAAAATTGGGATTTTTTGCAACTATAGCATGTTTTTTAGGAACTGTCCGGTGAAACTACCTTTCACTTTTGCAACGTCCTCAGGAGTTCCCATTGCAACTATATTTCCCCCGCGGTCTCCGCCTTCGGGCCCTAGGTCGATGACCCAATCTGCAGACTTTACGACATCTAGATGGTGTTCGATAACTATGATTGAGTGGCCGGTAGTTCTCAGCCTTAGTAGAACGTCGATTAATTGTTGAACGTCGGAGAACGAAAGACCGGTTGTCGGCTCGTCGAGAATATACATTGTATGCTTGTGAGGGGGGCGTCTAAGTTCACTTGCAAGTTTCACACGCTGTGCTTCTCCCCCTGAGAGAGTTGTTGCGGGTTGTCCAAGGCGGATATATCCAAGTCCAACGTCATTAATTGTAGAAAGTGTACGGTGTAGTTTGCGGTGGTTTGCAAAAAACCCGACTGCTTCGCTAACAGGCATTTCCAAAATATCAAAGATATTCTTTCCTTTCCATGTAACCTCAAGAGTTTCTCTTGTGTACCTCTTACCTTCACAAATATCGCACGTAATCCATACATCCGGTAGGAAATTCATTTCCAGTTTTATTGAACCTCCGCCTTTACAGGCTTCACAGCGCCCTCCTTTCACATTGAAAGAAAAATGCCCCGGGGTATATCCTCTTTCCTTAGACAGGTTGGTTTCTGAAAATAGTTTGCGGATATCGTCGAATGCTTTTGTGTATGTTGCAGGATTGGATCGGGGAGTTCTACCGATTGGGGATTGGTCGATTACGATTACCTTGTCGACCTTTTCGATTCCTTCAATATCGTCATGTGCGCCTGGTTGTGCGTCTGAGCCGTGTAAATGCCTCTGTAGTGAAGGAGCAAGGATACTAGAAACAAGAGAAGATTTTCCCGACCCTGATACTCCAGTTACAGCTGTAAGGCAGCCCAAGGGAAATTCAACATCGATGTTTGCGAGGTTGTTTTGACGCGCTCCTATTATTTTCAAATGTCCTTTCAAAGCCGGGGCTCTTTCTGAAGGTACTGGGATGCTTTTCTTACCAGAAAGGTATGCTCCTGTGATAGAATCTTTGGCTTTCATCGCTATTTTGGGGGGCCCGTTCGCAACAATTCTTCCCCCTTCTAATCCAGCACCAGGGCCTAGATCACAAAGCCAATCTGCCTGGCGTAATGTTTCTTCATCGTGTTCAACTACAAGCAGAGTGTTTCCTAATTCTGATAATTCACGTAGAGTTGTTAGTAAGCGTTCATTATCTCTTTGATGTAGACCTATTGATGGTTCATCTAATACATACATTACACCAGTTAGTCTACTTCCAATTTGAGTTGCTAATCTAATTCTTTGGCTCTCGCCCCCAGAAAGGGTGTTGGCTCTTCTATCCAAGGTAAGATAGTCTAAACCTACATCGTTAAGGAACTCGAGTCTGCCTTCTATTTCTTTGAGGATTTCTTGACCGATAAATGCACTACGATCATCAAGAGTTTCGGCGCTTTTTCCTTCACCCTTCATTGACATTACAATTCCTAAGGCTTCGTGTACACTAGCTGCTCCTATTTCGGGAAGTCTCTTCCCCGCCACTGTAACTTGCCTTGCCGCTGCATTGAGTTTCTCACCATCGCATTCAGGACAGTCTTCATCATTCATACATGAAATTAATCTACTTCGGGTTCGCTCTGATGTGGTCTCAGTGTATGTTTTTTGTAGTCTAGCAAAAACGCCTTCCCAGGGTTTACTGTACTTGTATAAAGAGCCTGTTTCGGAGCGGAATTCAAAATGGATAATGGTTGAACCTGAACCGTTTAGAATAATGTCTTGTGAATCTTCGTCTAAATCTGAAAATGGAATATTTGTTGGGATTCCGTAATGTTCCGCTGTCTGTTCCATTAATTTTCGATACCAATGCGGAGACATTGATTGTCTCCAAGGAATAATGCACCCTTCGCCAATGGTTGCTTTACGATTTACCAATAAATCCGCACTAAATCTTCGTTGAATCCCAAGTCCTTGGCACGAAGGGCAAGCGCCAAGGGGGGAATTGAAAGAAAATATCCTCGGGCTCATCTCTGGCATGAATGCCCCGTGTTGGGGGCAAGCAAATTCTTCCGACCAAACCATTGTTTCACCAACAGTTGTTTCGTTTGATTTGGACCCTTTGCTTAATTCGTAAGCTTTCTCCGGGGGTTTTAGGCTCTCGATAGCAACGGTTCCGCCACCTATCCTTAATGCAGACTCTACCGCTTCAGTAAGTCTTTGGCGACGATCTTTTGTGCAGCGTAACCTATCGATTCTAACATCTACATCGTGACGTAGATTTTTGTCAAGACCGTGGTCTTTCTCGAATGATGCTTCTCTTCCATTGATGCGCCCTTCTGTCCAGCCTTGTTCTACGAGATGACGGAATAAATCTGCATGAGTTCCTTTTCTATTACGTATTGCTGGGCTCCATATTGAAATTGCGTGCCCCTCTGTATTCCAAGTGATGTCATCTACAATTTCCTGGACGGTTCTTCTGGCAACTTCTATTCCACAGGTTGGACAATGCGGCTTTCCAATTCTGGCCCACATTAATCGTAGGTAATCCATTATTTCTGTAACTGTAGCAACAGTTGAACGGGGGTTGTGGCTTCCTTGTTTCTGATCGATGGAAATAGCAGGAGATAATCCCTCTATTGCATCACAATTTGCTTTTTTCATCTGGCCAATAAATTGACGAGCATAAGAAGAGAGGCTCTCAACATACCGCCTTTGTCCCTCTGCATATAGGGTATCAAATGCAAGCGAAGATTTGCCCGACCCAGAAACCCCCGAAATTACCACAAACTTACCTCGTGGCAGTTTGACGTCAATGTCTTGGAGATTGTGGGTTCGCGCACCGCGGACCTGTATCCAACCTGCGTCTCCGGGCTTGCCCATTATTTTCATGGGCGAGTCAAGGGTTCTTGAGACCTTGCTTATCTCTCTGGTCCGAAGGGTATTGGTGCTTCAAATCGAACTGGGTCGTCACTAACTGGATGTAATAGTTCTAAGGCTGTAGCGTGGAGGGCAATTCTTCCAATCGGGTTGCCTTCTGCGCCGTGTTGCTCATCGCCGACTACCGGCAGCCCTAAATTTGCTAATCCAACTCTAATTTGGTGCCTCCTTCCTGTTTCAATTGTCAGCATGAGGAGGCTTGCTATGTCGTCACTATCCTCTAAACTCCAATGGGTAATTGCTTCTTTTGCGTTGGGTGTCTTTTTGTTCACAGTCCTGACACGTAGGAATTTATCCTCCAATAGCCATTCATGAATTGTTCCTTTATCCTGTTCTGGTTTGCCTTGGACTAATGCGTGATATACTCGATGAACCGATCTTTCCGCGAACTGCTCCTGGAGGTAATCCTTGTGTCGTTTATGTTTAGCGAAAATCATCGTTCCTGATGTTTCTCTATCAAGGCGATGAACGATGAAGGCCCAGGCCTTTTCGTTTTCTTCTTGGAGATAGTCTACTACTCGTGAATGTAATGTGTCGGGCTCCATTTTATCAGTAGCTACTGAAAGTAAGCCTGCTTGTTTGTTTACTACAATAATATCTGTGTCCTCAAATAATATTTTTATTCTTGAAAACTTCTTTTTTGGTTGTGGAGGGGGAGATGAGAGGGCCGCTGATTCTCTATCGCTAATTGTAACTAAACTTCCTGCTTGAACCAAATGTTTTGCTTTATGTACAACTTTACCATCGACAAGGGCGCGGCCTTCTGTCAATATTTTTCGCAGTGTGTTTCTCTTCGAACTAGGTAAATGCGCCGCTAGTGCCTCTATCAATTCTATTTCTTCTTCAAATTTCATGATATCGCCTCAAAGAAGTATTACCTCTACCTTATCCCCCACTACACTTTTTTGGCCTGGTTGAAGAACAACCATTCCTTCACTAAATGCTATGCTTGCCAGGTTTCCAGAACCCTGGTGTATATTTTGATGTGCTAACAAGCCATCGTCGCTCATTTCAATAGACACTCTTCTAAGTGTAAGACAATCTTTGGAAGATTTGACAGGGGTTGTAAGGGTTGCAATTGCTCTGTGCTCTAATGGGCCGTTTGCTGCTGTTATTTTGCGGATCCATGGCCCGACTAGCATTCTAAACACAACGTGTGAGCTTACCGGGTTTCCTGGTAATCCAAAGATTGGTGTGTTCTTCCATAATCCGAAAAGAGGGGGTGAGCCGGGGCGTAATTTTACTCTCCAAAAGTGAATATCTCCTTCGTCTTCCATTATTTTTCTGACTAAGTCCCACTCTCCCATAGACACGCCGCCGCTTGTGAGGATTATATCACATTCATTTGCAGCTGTGTTGAGTGTTTGGCGTAATGCGTCTAGTGTGTCTTTGACGCTGTGAATTCGTACTGGTTCATGACCAAGCCATTTGACTAAGCCGGCTAAACCGAAAGAGTTCGACTCGTAAATTTCACCATAACTGAGATCTTTTCCTGGTTGTTTTAATTCGTCTCCGGTAGAAATAATTGCTACCTTCAATTTTTTAACAACAGGTATTTTTCCATGGCCCATCGTTGCACATAAACCAACACGTGAAGGGGTGAGAAAGGTTCCTGCCGATAGGGAGATTTCCCCTTTGGTTAGGTTCTCCCCCTTTCTCCTGATGAAATGTTTCATTCCTTCTTTTTGAAGTGTAACCATGCCTCCTTCGGTTGTGGTTAACTCGACTTGGAGGATTGCATCGGCTCCTTTTGGCATCGGCGCCCCCGTCATAATTCGAACCGCCTGGCCAGGATTTACCACGATATCATCTTCCTGCCCTGCTGCTTGAATTGTTCCAATAATCTGAAGTTGAGTTGGAGGATTTAAGGTGTCTTGGTATCTCATTGCAAACCCATCCATTGCCGAATTGTCAAAGGGTGGGTCATTGACTAGAGAATTCAAATCTGTAGCTAGTATTCGGTTGTGACTGTCGATTAATTCTACTTCTTCGATAGAAAGTTCCAAAGATGTTCTTGCGCAAATTTCGAGGGCTTGCGTAAGTTCGATGAAATACGGTTGCTCGCCCATAAAATCACCATAATGTGGTTGGCCTTGAGTTTCTCGGTGTTAGACTATTGAATGAAATCCATAATGTAACGGATCAAACTTGCAGATATTGAGCATAAAAATACAATTGTAACTATGTTTTTTGAAATATGTTTTATTGCGAATTTCGCACCAAAAAAGGCGCATGAAAACGCTAAAACGGGAACGATAATAATTGATAATAAGCCGACTTTATCATACAAATCTCCAGTAATTCCATCTAATAAAATATGACTTAATAATGCAACTGGGACGATTGTTGCTGCAATTAGATAACTGGTTCCTGCTGCTTTATGGGCATCCATTTTCAAAATTGAACGGTTGAGGGTAACTAAAATCGCCCCCCCTCCAATCCCGAGAATTCCTGTGGACATTCCGGCAAATGCGTTTCCGATTTGGTATTGACGTTTCTTTTCAGAAATTGGTATTTCTTTATCGATCTGATTTGCCTCCAGGCGCATTTTTGAAATAGTTCGCTCTATAACATAAATAATGACTATTGTTGCTAATATCTTGATACCAACATCACCCACCTTGTCTAGTAAAATACCTGACAAAATCGTTCCTATTATTGCGAACGGTATTGCGGTACTTCGACCTATATTAGCAACCTTGTTGTCTGCATACCCCGATTTAGAATGTGCTAAACTGCTACCTAGTGAAACCATAAATATCAAAGTTAGAGAACCAATTACTGCTGCTTGCATTTCCCATTCCAAAATGTAATGTAAAATCGGAACATAAAGAATCCCCCCTCCCAGCCCCAATGGGCTAAATATTAATGCAACAAATAGCAATAATCCGATTGCTGTTACGGTCATTAATTCCACAAAATCACCCTTTGTCTAGTTTGTTTATTTGGCCTACGATTGAGATATTATTGATTTGAAGATTAAGCGGGTTTTGGTATATCATCCACCCCGTTCTTGATGCCGACATAATGTTCTCCCCGCCTATGGTGTAAAGCATCTTTGCAAGAGTTGTTTGTTTTGGGTAAACTATTCCCCTAACAACCTCTGGAGCGTTTATGGAGGGTACGTTGCTGGACATTGGTATCCTCTTTTCGATTTGTGTTGTTGCGATGTTGTATGCAAGTGTTGGACATGGGGGGGCGTCTGGTTATTTGGCCGTACTATCTCTTACAGCCTATGCCTCTAATGATTCGATGTGGCTTAAACAGCACGCGTGGAGTTTGAATCTAATTGTTGCTGGAATTGCTTTTATTGCATATAAAAAATCTGGCTTTTTTAGTTGGAAGTTGACTTTGCCTTTCATTATTGCAAGTATTCCTGCTGCCTTAATTGGCGGATATTTGAAAATTGATCATGGTGTTTATGATACTCTTTTATCGATAACTTTGATATTTGCAGCATGGAGATTATTAACAATAAAGGATAAAAATTCGGACGGTATTTTTATTGAACCCCCCTCATACTATGTTTCGGCAACAGTAGGGTTTGTTATTGGTTTGCTAAGTGGAATTATTGGGGTGGGTGGGGGTATTTTCTTGTCGCCAATAATATTGTTATTTGGTTGGAGTGATGCGAAAACTACCGCTGGTGTTGCTGCAGCTTTTATTTGGGTAAACTCGGCTTCTGGTTTGATTGGAAATTCTATCTCCGGTCAATTGATGCTTGAAAGCGAGGTGTTGGTACCTTTCGCTATCGCTGTGGTAATTGGTGCAATTATTGGATCTAAATTCGGCTCGGATATATTTTCTCAACAAACCGTTAGAAAATCTTTGGTTTGTGTTTTGCTATTGGCTGCAGCAAAACGCCTTCTAGATTTAATTGGAATTTTTTAATCAGTTGAAAGATTCGCCGTGTTCACAATGAGGGCAGGTAATTGTGTATTTTGCCTTCTTTGGTTTTGGAACTTTCATAATTGTCCCACACATTTCACATTGGTGTTTTATTGTATCTGGGCCTTTTGGTTTGGCTGCCGCCTCGAGAGTGCGGCCAACATCGGTTGACCACCCTACTGAATCTGAGTATGAGTCGGTCTTCTTCATTTTCTTACTCTTAAGTGAAAGTTTTAGCTTCCTCTTCTTCCGGCCTTTGCCCGGTGGAGCCTTGCTTGCCATGATTACCGCTATGCGTCACTATATTCAATCACTTCGGCTATTTTCATCAAT
>ERZ1046148.747-NODE-747-length-18353-cov-5.991365_pt1 | contig 18353 bp, 9 predicted proteins | sample MGYA00383090_ERZ1046148 | MGnify/ENA primary metagenome ERZ1046148 (study PRJEB29581, sample SAMEA5548360) | metagenome | biome: marine; feature: coastal; material: water | depth 25 m | study: Short-term variability in the microbial, nano- and picoplankton dynamics... | reverse complement strand
GGTTATGTCGATGGTTTTGTTGCGAGTATTGGCTTTGAATGCAGCGATTGGCTCCGCATTTCTAAATACAAGATAAGCAGACCCGAATCCGAATTTCTGCTTTAGTACATCTGCGAAATATGGAGCGATTGGATCGGATGGAGGAAGAACAAAGTCACGAATCGGACTAACTCCCTTAGCGTCATCAAGAAGGTTCTTTCGACCCCAACAGACCTCATGTAAATCTTGGATTAGGAAACCTTTGATCAAAGTACCATCTTCTTCGAAATCAGTTAGAACGGCTTTGAGTTCTTCTGGTTTGAAAGGAGTTCCAGCCAATTTAATGAATTGTTTAAGAGTGATTACTGGGTAATCCGAGACTAAATTACGTAGGAATTCCTTGCGCAATACAACCGGATCGGCAGATGCATCTATGTGAACAGACCTAAATCCTGCGCGATAGTCTTGGACGATGTGGCCACTTCGAATCAAAGGTTGTATCAACTTTCTAAATTCAGCCCTTTTCATAGCATGACGCTCCATGAAAATATTCGGGTCAGAATTACCCGTGAAATAATCAATAATATCAAGTAACTCTTCAGGTGGTTCTTGACCTCTTATTGCCAGTAATTTAGCAAAGTGATCATGAGAAGCCCAGACTTGATGCCCTCTGAGATTAATTCCCTGGTGTAAACGATGGGCACTAGCCATATTCTTGAGTCCTACTCTGAATATTTCTGAACGGCCACGCAATGCAAAATCATCTCGTATTTCATCAATATTATCGAGTGCTCGAATCTCATTTTCCAAACGAGTTTCTTGATGTAGATGATGGCGATGGAATAAGGCACGTTCTGCGATTTCACGTGGTTGAGGGTCGACGATTCCACCTCGAATCATCCTCTCTCCGGCAGTTTTGAAACCAATTCTTTTCAATGCTTCAAGTGTTTCCTCATCAAGAGATGAAACAGGTTCTCCATTGAAATTAGAGAGAACTGATACATCGACTAATTGATCTGCATGGTTATCTAGCAATTTCTCAAAAGACTGACAGAATTCATCAAGATAAGCATAAGGTATGTGAATATCTTTAATCTCAAGATAATCATTGACTTTGAACATTAACACCTTACCAATCGGATCTACTCCCTTGAATACCGGTAAATACCAACCTCTATCCAGTGTCGAACGAACTTCCCAAATAAAACGAGATACGTAGGGGTCGGATTGAGTTAAAATACGCATTGTTCGGTCTTCACGTCGTGGATGATTGAGTAGAGTTACTTCCTCGGGGACGACATAAAACGCCTCTGGTTCTGGCACTAAAGCCATTACTTTGGTTATTCTTCCTGCTCTCTCCATCTGTGCTAGAGTCATTGCTAAATCTTCTACGCTTCGTGAAACTAGGTATCGTAAAGTAAAGGCTCGAATAGGACCAATTCTTCGTATGACTTCGACAAGTGAATCGCCGAAATCCATAGCAGTATAATTATCTATAACTCGATGGAATAAGCTCAATCTACGTCTTCTCCCGACTACATCTTCAAATTGCTTTACCACACACATCTGTCTTTCAAGATTTGAAAGAGAGTTCTTTAGGTCACGTTGCAACGAGGTGTAATCATCACCCTTTGGGAAGTCTGCCATTACCTCTTGCCGAGTTAGATTTTCGTCGGCAGGGATTTTCTCAAGAATTAGTTTTTCCATTTCCCCAAGCCATGGTTCAGGTTTCATTCCCAATAGCATTGGCAGGTTTTTCTTGGTGCAATAGCCGATACGATTATGGAGTAATCTTCCCATAAGCATATCACTATCGAGTTGCAGATCCTTCCAATCTGAAAATCTGAAATCAGCTACACGATATAGCAACTCCTGTTGCTTTTGGAAAAGTACGTGTTCATCAAACGCAGTAAATGCATCTGGATGTATCTTGAAAGATTTATCCATGACTAAATTCTGAACCCAGCGATATTCAACAACCTCATCTTCGCCACCTGTGATTCGATGTTCATCGATTCTCAAGATATACTCAGCATCGTCGGTTTGGCTGAAGAAACCTACAGAAATTACGTTTCTGACCTCTAATTCGTGAAGTATTTTATCGATTTGTGGTTTTGGGAATGGTAATCTTTCAATCAGAACATCTCCTGTTTGTGGACCTTCACTACCCAACATTTCGATAATTTTGACACGAAGTGATTCATGAGGATCGATGATGGCCTTCTTCTGCCATTTAGTTGGAATCATACCATCAAATTCTACCGCCAAATCAAATTCTAATCCTCTTGTGTAAAGATCTCGTAAATCCTTAGCATCTTTTCCTCCGTTCATTGCTAAGCAGCCGAGAGTTCCATGAACTTCAGCCATATACGAGGAGAACCATTTGCCATCAAGTTCATCCATACCAGTACCTTGTATTTTCGTAATACTGCCGTTCTCTACCAATTCCTCGACCCATCCTTTGATGACATCGTGTGAAATACCCTCTAATCTGTTAGCATAGAGAGGGTTATCCCAATCTCGATTGAGACCTCCTCCTTTGGCCATTAGGTTTAGCAATGAGTTTGCATTTGATGGAATAGGAACTTTTTCATTGAAGTATTGAGCCAATTCTTCATCATTTAATTCAGTAGCAAGACTTCTGGTTCCGAGTAATCTCTTCAAGACCTCGGGGTCTATGTCCTTGATCAAGAAAGCTCTTGTTCGCATTGAAAGCAAATCTTCGAAAGAACTCATGTATAGGCTCATTCCTAATTTAGAAGGCATCTGCACCTTTGAATGAACTAAACGTACATCAGAGGTTTTCGAACGTTCTAGGAAATCGATTAAACCTTCCAAGTCGATATCACCATTGAAGATTTCTTGCTTTGCTTCACGCATCAACAGGCTATCTTCGATATTGCGATGCTTTTGCAGCAAAGCATCTGCTTTTTGTTGGAAATGTTGAGGGCTTACTTCCTCAGCACCAATACGCTTGGGGATGATTAGAGAACGACCTGCAACCTCTCTAAATCTCTTAGCAAAAATCTGTGTGCTAACTACGTAGCGTTCCAAGATCTCCATGTGATTACCGGTTTTGAATGCATCATACATCATTGATGGTCCAACTTCCGCACTTGTTTTGAACAACAGTCCGTTCTCGTCGAATGACAATTCTAGAACAGCGATTCCGTTGTCTTCAGCAACTCCTGCCATCAGATAACCAAGAGCAGTATTGAATGCTCGTCCACGACAAGAAGTCATCAGATATGTTGGCATACCGCCTGATATTATTTGCTCGACTAGGATTTTATCATGGTCTGGAACTTGGAATGAATCTATACAATGTTCTTCTAAATGCCTTGCCATCGAGTTTGCGACTTCTGCTGATAATCCGTAGACATCGCGTAATATCTTACGAGGGTCTTGTTGACGGCGCAAAGTAACTAAACAATTCTCTAGTAAATCCAGTAAGGCACTTGATAATTCCTTGGAGCGTGAGCGTGCTTCACCAGCCCAAGAAGGTACGGTTGGTCGATAGCCAGTAACAGATGTGACATTGACACGAGTACCCTGTATGTTTACTACTCTATAGGTTGAACCGCCCAGTAGAATAACGTCACCACCGCGAAGGTTCGAGACGAAAGAAGATGATAGTTTACCAAGAACTGCACCTTCGGCATTGAATACTAGATATGAGTTATCAGGGGCTATAGTTCCAATATTTGTGTAGTATATCATTCGCGAATATCCACGCTTGCCATAGAGATTCTCCTCCCAATCAATCCATATTCTTCTCTCGTCTTCGAGCATATCCAATACTTCGATGAAATCATCATATGGGAACGCACGATATGACCAAGAAGAGGTAACGATTTCAAAAGCCTCATCGATATCTAATTCATTAATGATGACCAATCCAATTAAAAATTGAGCCAATACATCTAAGCTATTTGTCGGGAAGTGTAATTCATCCATCTCTCCGGCTTGTATAGCGGATTGTAATGCGGCTAGTTCTAGCAGATCATCTACACTTGTCGGTAGGAAACGCGCTCTTGGAACGCCTCCTACGTGGTGACCAGCCCGACCGATTCTTTGCAAGGAAGTTGCTATGTCGCCTGGGCTACCGATTTGTAAAACCAAATCTACTGAACCGATGTCAATTCCCATCTCAAGTGAAGAAGAAGTCACACAAGCTCTCAACTCACCCATTTTCAATCTCTTCTCAACATCCAGGCGGATGCGCTTGTCCATCGAACCATGGTGTCCAGCGATTTTTTCTCCTAGGTGAGGCCGTAATTTCTGGACGATGGTTTCAGTCATTTTCCTAGTATTAGCGAAAACCAATGTCGTGTTGTGAGCGGTAATCAAATCTGCTATGACCTCTATATTACCCTCAAGGATTTTCATGACGCTCATGTCGTTGAATCTTGCATTTGGTAGAATGATGTCTAGGTCTAATTCTCTTGCACCACTAACTTTGGCTATGTGAACAGTGACTTCGTCATCGTTACTAGGTACCAAATATTCTGCCACTAGTTTTAGTGGTTCCATGGTTGCAGAAATTCCTATTCTTTGTACAGGGTTTAGTAAGTGAGTATCCAAAAATGCCATAGTAAGTGAGAGATGTACTCCCCTTTTTGTTGGAACTAATGCGTGCATCTCATCAATTATCAACCATTCCACTTCAGCAATTATTGGCTGGAACCTCTTGGAAGAGATGGCTATTGCCATACTCTCTGGTGTGGTTATTAGGATGTGAGGTGGCTTACGTAACATTTTTTGTCGGTCCGATTGGGATGTGTCACCAGTTCTGAGACCAACTCTTATTTCCTGAGCACGGTCTGGGAGATATTTTTGCTTTATCTCTGTCAAAGGACCGATCAGATTTCTTTGGATATCATTCGCTAATGCTTTGATAGGTGATATGTATATGCAGTAGACTTGGTTTTTCAATTTATTATCCAATGCTAAACGCGTTAATTTATCTATTATTGTCAAAAACGCAGTCAGGGTTTTACCGGAGCCAGTCGGAGAGCAAAGGAGAAGGTTTTCACCTCTAATAATCGTTGGAATCGCTAATTTCTGGGGGTCAGTGAAATCGGGAAATTTGTCTACAAACCAATTGCGAACCGGTCCACAGAGGGATTCTAACAACTCCTCTTTGCTAACTGGATTGTCAAGATACTCTATCACAGGCATTTTCTCCCCCCTATGTGCTAGAGGGGGAGCGTGTGAGACGAGTTATTCAATCCTTCTATTTCCGGGCCGAATAAAGTGCTATCAAATCAATACTATTTTTCGTCGATTCAAGGGTTTGACTATAGTATGACTACCGTGTCCAAAGTGTATGGTCGAGTTCTCGGAGCAGCGTCTTGCACGTTTAGTCGGCATTCTTCGTCGACGTGGTATAATCTTACCAGCATTTGAAATTCATGGTGGATCTAAAGGTTTCTATGACTTTGGGCCAGTGGGTGGAAGATTACATCGAAGAGTGAATCAGCATTGGGTTAATCATTGGTTGAAGAAAGGTAATATCGTCGAAATCTCTTGTCCAACCGTAACTCCTTTCCAAGTTCTTGAAGCAAGCGGCCATGTTGGTGAATTTAGCGATGCTATGACTACATGCAATTCCTGTGAGGAGGCTAGTCGTGCGGATATAATCTTGGAGGATTTTCACCCGAATCCCGATTCTCTTCCGCTAGATGAATTACAAGATTTACTCGAAAGTTCACAACCCCCCTGCCCCTCATGCGGTGAAAGTGATTGGAGTCGAATAGAACTTCAGAATTTGATGTTCAACACCTCGATCGGCAGTGGTAAGAGTGCAAAAGCAGGGTTTTTACGGCCAGAAACTGCGCAAGGAATGTTTACATCCTTCCCATCGATTTATCGCCATTTCAGAGAGCGTTTACCCTTTGGTGCTTTACAAGTTGGCAAAGGATATCGCAATGAGATCGCCCCCCGTCAAGGAATGATTAGACTACGTGAATTCAATATGGCTGAGTTAGAATATTTCATTGATCCCGAAGCAGTAATTTCTGATGACATAGAAGGATGGCCTCATGAAGTTAATCTTATTGCTGATGGTAAGGGTGAAGCTAAACTAACTTTTTCTGCAGCTCTTAAACAAGGTATGATTCGTCATGCCACAGTTGCTGATTTCATGGCTAATACAATGTCGTTTTTGGTCGAGGTCGGCATAGATGCTGACATGATTAGATTTAGGCAACATGAATCTGATGAGATGGCTCATTATGCTCAGGATTGTTGGGATGCCGAGATACGCGGGTCATATGGCTGGGTAGAATGTGTTGGTATCGCTCATCGTGGTTGCTATGATTTGGAGGCGCATGAAAACGCAACAGGACAACGTCTTCGTGCATGGAGAGGTTTTTCGGAACCTCGTATCGAGCAGATAGATGGCTGGACGATTGAAGGTGCAGTCGCTGGTCCAGTCTTCCGTGGCGATGCAGGTAGTGTCAAAGAGGCCTTGGAAAAGTTACCTGCAGACGTGGAATTTCCTCTTGAGGTTTTAGTAGATGGAAGAACAGTCAATGTCTTGAAAGAACATGTGAAGCGTGTTCAGAGAACAGAGTCGATTTCAGGGGAATGGTACATCCCTCATGTGATTGAACCTGCCTTTGGCATCGATCGTATTATCTGGCATGTCTTAGATCATGCCTTTGACGACACAGGAAAGGATGGAGATGAATATTCTATGCTGAGGTTTAAACCAGAAGTTGCGCCAGTAGACTATTGTGTATTACCTCTCTTTGAAAAAGATGGTATGGGTGAATTGGCACTTAAGATTCACCAACGTTTGTGCGCAGAATCTAATTTGGTTTCAATACTTGATGGAAGTGGATCTATTGGGCGTAGATACGCAAGGGCTGATGAAATTGGCGTGCCGATTTGTATAACAGTTGACCACCAATCGGTTGAAGATGGCACTGTGACTATCCGCCAACGAGACGATGGCAGTCAAACCAGGGTCAACATATCTGATCTTCCTATCTGATTGGCGCCAAGGTTCTTGGAGTGCTGGCATTAGGGTGGTGGTGTGAACCTCAGCGATTGGACCGAGCGTTACCGACCCGAGACCGAGCGGCAGCTCGAGGGTAACGAGTCTAATCGCAAGATAATCCGCAATTGGTTAGAGCAGTGGCAAAATGGTAGGCCCAAAAAGCCGGGACTATTGCTTGTCGGCCCGCCTGGTGTGGGTAAGACTACTATCGCTCGTGCTGTTGCAAATGATATGGGTTGGGACGTTATCGAATTGAATGCTTCTGATGCTAGAAATGCAGTCGCAATACGTAAAGCGGCTACGAATGCATCTACGCATCGCTCTTTATTCATGGATGAGAATTCCAATAAGCGTACATTGATTCTGTTAGACGAGGTCGATCACCTCACCGGAGGGTTACGAGAATTATCTGAAGATCGTCTGAAAAAAAATCTAAGTCATGATGTGAATGCAAAAGCAGTAAGCGGTGATAGTGGCGGTAAAGCAGAATTATTACGCCTTCTCAGCGAAACTAAACAACCAGTCTTTCTCGCATGTAATGAAGAAATGGGTTTGTGGGGGAGAGGTGGGTCATGGCGTTCGACTCGTGATAGATTCATGCGCCATTTAATTGCAATAAGATTTGTTCGAGTAAGTAATGATGGTTTGAGAAGAATCGCTAAAAGAATTCTTTCCAGTGAGAATTGTACTATTGATACAGACGCGTTAGACGAATTAATCAAACGCAACCCTGGTGACCTTAGGGCACTAGTTAGAGATCTACAAGTAATCTCTACTCTAGCATCTGAACACATTTCCAAAAAAGACGTCCTTACTCATTATCAACTGGGTCAACGTGATACTTCATTAGAAGTATTTAGTGGTTTACAAGAACTCTATATGGCGAGAACAGCCGACAAGGCCAGTAAAGTAGCTCGCACTTTAGACAAGAGCCCTGATGACCTAGTTGCTTGGGTATCGTGGAATAATGCTGCAGTGATGACTGAAAGTTCTTCTATAAAGCGCGGCTCTAAGGCTCTATCTGTTGCTGACAAACTTCTTGCTTCAAGGTTTACAAATACTGCACAAAGGTCTTGGTATTGGGGTTCACAATTGGCATCGCTTGCTGCTAGTGTCACATCAAATGCAGGGCAAGAAGGTCGCATCTACTGTTCCTATCCTGATTTTTTACGATATAGTGGCGCATCGGTTCGTGGTTCGATAATAGAACGTCTCGCTGATACCTGTGGCTGTTCACGAAGTGCGGTAATAGAGGAAATACTCCCTCCTCTATTAGCAGTTCAAAATGGGGAAGGTGAAGACTTTTCAATCTCTTTAGCCTTAGGTCTAAGTCCTGAAGAACATGCTTCGCTTTCAGGATTGAATACGAGTCATAGATCTACCAAGGAATTGATGGAAAGATACTCACTGGAAATTAGTCAGAAAGAACATTCAGTTGCCGAGGAAGAAGTCACTGACGTAACTCCTGTTGAAGAAGAAAGTGTGTCTGATAGTGGTCAGAAGACGCTTTTCTAAATTATTTCTTCGAAAATATATTCTTAAACAGTTTAATCGAAGTTCTATCCGGTGCTTCACGTTCTTCTCTTTTCCAGGTTCTTGGATGTAGTAACAAGAAAGCAGTCATTAATTCAAGCCTTCCAAACCACATTAATACCGATGTTATAATCAGCGATGGAGTTCCCATGGACGCCCAAGTATTGGATGGTCCATAATCTCCTAAAGCAGGCCCTGCGTTTCCTAATGAAGATGCAACAACTGAAACTACTGATTCAAAATCAGAATCCGGCATCGTGACTGCTAATATGATAGATGATAATGCAAACAAGCCGGTCCATACCAGTAACATTCCAATAATTAGTGTTAGTCGATCATTTTCAACTACTTCACCATTCATTCGAACTCGCATGATTCTTTTTGGTTGTGCAATCCTACCGATTTCCCTCCACGCGACCTTGAGGGCTAGTTTAACTCGCATCAATTTCAGACCACCACTTGTAGAACCGGCACATGCTCCGACAATCATCAATAAGAACAGGAGAATGTGCGTTACAACAGGCCACAACATGTAATCAGAGGTTGTATAGCCTGTGGTTGTACCTATTGAAACAACAGCAAACAGTGAATCAAATAAACCTTGGTCAAGACTACTTCCTTGGGATAGTAATGCAATGAATACAAAAGTAGTAGTTACAAAAACCAGGAGTACGTAACTTCGACCTTCTTGATCAGCGAAAACTTTGTCCCACTGTCTTTCCCATGCCAACCATATAAGGGTGAAATTTACACCTGCTAAGAACATGAAACAGATAATTATTGATTCGACCACAAAGCTATCGTAATACCCTATCGATGCGTCATGTGTTGAAAATCCACCTGAGGGCATTGTGGTTAGACCATGGTTGAATGCATCGAATATAGACAAACCTCCAATCCCCCATAAAAGAACGATTTCCAGTGCTGTTAAGACGATGTAGATGGTCCACAGTGCCAGTGCTGTCTCCTGTAATTTAGGGCGTAGGCGAGATAATGATGGTCCAGTTAATTCAGCTCTAGCAAGTGCCATTCCGCCACCTAATACTCTTGAGAGTAGCATCAAACCTAGCATGATAATACCCATTCCACCTAGCCATTGTGTGAGAGACCTCCAAATCAAAATCCCTCTAGGTTGGGCATTAATACAATCTTGAGTGATTCCAATAGCGCAATTAGGACTCATCGAATGCTCGATAACTGTGGCACCTGTTGTTGTGAAACCAGAAGTAGATTCGAACCATGAATTGACGAACCCTCTTGCCATATCCATCATGGTTGAACCGTCTGTAAATGGTCCGTGGAATACACCACCTAACCAGAAGGGCAAACTTCCGATTAATACTGCGAATGGCCAAGCTAGAGCAACAGCAGCGAAAGCCTCACGGTCACGTAGCCTTTCACTTGTATCAGTTCTAACGTAATATCCGAGCAATAATACTCCAATCGCTGCACTCAATAGTGTAGGGATTAAGAATGATTGAGCCGCTATCGCAAAGCCATCCATTGCCCAAGTAATTAAGAAACAAAGAGCCAATGGAGCAATCAATGCAATCATAGTCCAGCCCACAATTAGGGCAAGTACGTCTTTACGCATTTTTTCACACCTTGAAGCGTTTTTCTAAATCACTGACTCGGTCAGGGGGTAGGAAAATTGTCATTCTATCTCCTAGTTGAATCGTTTTTGATGGAGAAGGCCTTAATGTTTCAAATCCGCTTGTGGTTTGTCGTTGGATAAATGCAACCTTACACCATTCAGGTATTCCAGAATCAGCTAGGGGCTTACCGATGAATTTCACTTTCTCAGTTACGGGTAAACAAATACCTACTACGTCAGAAACTGAAGAAAGAACTGCATATGGCCCTGGTAATTCTGTGTGAACCTTTGCTAGCATTCCATCGACCGCAATACGATTTTTATCAACAGCAAAGGTAATCCCCATTCTTCTTACAACATTTACCAGGTCTGTTGAGTTGAGTATTAATCCAGTTCTTTCGACACCGAGATCACTAGCTAATAGAGTTGCAGCAATTGATTCATTATCATTGGTTAATGCAGCAATAGCAATGTCGTGCGAAGAGATTTCGATTTCAGATAGCAAGCCTTTATCGAGATGGTCACCGTGAATTATTTCCAAATTGGAATTACTTGCAATCTTAGCTCCTGCGAGAGAGTTTGCTTTTTGCAGATGTCTTTCTACAATCGTAACACTGCCACCAAGTTGCAATATTTTCTCAGCGATTCGAATTCCCACTTGGCCTGCACCAAAAATAGCTACTTTTGGTGCGACAGGGAAATCAACAACCTCGTGGCCAAAAATCCTCAGAATCCTATTGAAAGATGCTTCCCCGGTAGTTGCTACAGCGATACGATCGTGAGGTAAGATTTTATCATCTTCATTGGGTATCTTACCGGGTTCAGATTGGCGCTTTAATCCGACGATTAATGGCATGTCTCCTTCGATTCTCTTACCTGATTCTCTCAGAGTCGAAAATGTGACATCACCAGCATCTGCTGTAACGTCTAATTCGAGAATATATGCTCCTGAACCAAAAGGTATCACTTGCTCAAATGCTGAAGACCTCAGGCCCGACATTAATCGCTCAATTGCGCCATCTATTGGATTTATCACAAAGTCAACAGTTGTCCATTCTTTGAGGTCGCCACTTATCGATTCTGCGACTAATTTTGGGTCATGCAAGCGGCAGATCGTGGTAAGTTTACTACCACTTCCATTGGTCGCTTTAGCATGAGCATGTTTTGCTAGAGCGCAAGAGAGTAAATTTCGCTCATCTGATTGGGTAGCAGCAATATACACCTGAGCGTCTTCGATACCAGCTTCGACAAATTTCTCTCGGTGTGTAACGTCACCTTGGATTACTAGAGCATCAAGACCCTGAGCGCTCTTGACGGCACGTGAATCATTATCCATTAGAACTACGTCTTTCGATTCATTACGAAGTGCCTGTGCTAATTCGGTACCGACTCTACCGGCACCGCCAATAATGATTCGCATATTTAGCCTCCAAATTCCTCTGCAGAGTACTTGTTCATCCAATTACCGCCAGTAATGACTGGTTCTCCTTTGGTGAAAAACAACCTTGGTTCTCTATCCATATTTCCCTTATGGATGTCATAATCATATTTAGTGGATTGATAGAATCCGTTGATTTTGTCTCCCGTTGCATCTGGTTGTTCAATCCAATCGATTAAAGCAGTTGGTGTTTGTATCAGCCATTTCTTATTCACTACGTCTACAGGTGCTTCGATGTAGCAGGAACTTAATGAGATTCCAACTTTGTTACAGTAATCATCAGACAGTGGCATCATAATATATGCCCAACCATGTCCTTCCCAACGCCCATAATCAGAGGAGGTAAGGGCGCCAAATGCATACCATGTTGGAACATTTTTAACTCTCATTATGCTCATGAATGCACTGGATTGTTCATCACAATCTCCAATGGAACTAGCGAGACAATCTTCAGCACCACGAGGAGGCTTTCCTTGCCTTGATTCTAAAGACATTTGGTAGAGTTCCTGTGCAGTAGGATATCTTACAAATGAATCTGCATTAGGGTCAGCCATGTAATCAAAGGCTGCTCTTGCGTACGCATAGACGTTATCTTTCAAACTAGCAGGCAACGATGCATCTATTTCTGTTGCAGCCTTGATAACAGATGGAGCACTATTTGTCCCATCGATAGCCCAATTAGCAGTGGAACCGGGGTTCGCTCGATTATACCACGTTTTGCTTGCTCCGAAAGTACTTGATCTGAAACCTTGCTCACGATTAGTAATCTCTGAAAATGAACCCGATCGTTCGAGATTAATTCCTTCTGATTTACCATCGATTCTGCTATCTACAGAAACGGAATTCCACCAAGAAAAGCTAGTTGATTTCAATTTTATTTCTACATCAATACGACGGTGGCAGGTGTCATCAATTGGCAACCCGGTATATGGATTTGTGATTTTACATGTTTCACTAGTAGTTGTACCTGCTTCGATATAAGACGCTACTTTGATACAAGGGCCATGTTTACAATAATCACCAGTATCGTCATCTTTTATATCTGCTGGCCACCATACTTCAGTCCCCTTTTGAGTAGTTACTGCTGATGCACGACTTTTTTGTACACCATTTGTATCAACATCAATTATTTCACCATCGACTAAAACTTTGATCGAAATAATTTCTTGAATTTTAATCTTACCTGGTGATTTGGTTTGATCATCAAAGGCAAATCCATCACCGCGTTCAAAATTATATATATCCGGCGGAATTGGTATGCCTTCAATCATAGCTGAAGTTTTAGTATCATTATTCCAATACGATACACTTCTCACCACTGTAAATTCTGTTTCATAAGGATATTCATAACCTGGCATCACCATATCAGCTGCTAACTCTTGAATTTCGGCCCATTGCGCTAAAGCATATTGTTTAGCGTCAGGTGAAAGGAATACAAATGCAACTAGTCCAAGCATAGCGAGTTGGTAGATACGCGATTTTTTCTTTCCTCTTCTGCGCCGCATTGGTTTAGCAGCCTGTCTAGGAGCCATTCCTCTTTTCGCTCCACGTGATGATGAACGCTGAAATTCACCCTTTTCACGGCGATCCATTCCAGAGGCACCACTGATTACTCTACCGCAACTATAGCAAATAGAGTCCCCTTCCATAGTCGGGGATAAGCAGAATGGACATGTTCCCATCATGCTGACCATGTTCGGAGCCTCCATGAAGGTTGCTGAGGGGCAACCTTTGTTCATCTTTATCAATGATAAGAGCCTAATTAGGCCTTAGTATTGCTAGTAGGCGAACCCTTACTCTTCTTCATTGGCTGCTGCTCTGGCGTTTTCAGCCCATATGCGCCTCAACCTTCTACGCGCCGGTTTTGGTACTGCTGCCCAAACCCATTTCTCTGCGTTCCTTTCCGCTAATAATGCCAATGGAATGATGAAGATCCATACCAAGGGTTGAAGAACTGTGAAATAAAGTGCAGATATGAAAATCGTGCGTATGAAAAATGAACGAAAAACCGCTCGCCAGCGCTCTCCTTCGAGCATACGATAGCCATGATACGAGCAAATCAATGCTTCACAACGTGGTGTGACAACAGCTAAAATAACTAAGTTCGCAACTATTGGTAAGGTGAAACCGTAAATCTGGATTACTCGAAAAATCAGGTACATGGCTGTCATTCCACCAATTGCTAAACCCAATGCCCAACCGCTAGTAGGTTGAGAACCGGTTTTACGCACTCTTGTTCTTCTTAACATCATGTGAATAGTGACGCTAATTGCTAAAATTATGACTAGATTTGAAATTGAATTACCAGATGTAACACCGGTTAAACCAGCGGTTATGTAAGGTACGAAAATGTAACTGTCTGTTAGTGATGCGTATATTCCGCCAATTAAGATGCCCCAAAAGATTTGATTCCATGCCGTTGGCAAGTCATAAAATCCCGAAAAGCGTGTCATTACACCGCGCCATCCTAGTGACATGCCAACCAGGGCCGTAATAGAGGCCACTTGAAAGAGGACGGCTTCACTGACCATGATGGCCCCTAATGTCTTCCATTCATCTCAGTTGTGGCAGCGAGGGGTTCAAGTCCTTCCTCTGTGCCACAGTGACATGGCACGACTACTCCTGTTCGGTGGCAAGGGTGGTGTGGGTAAGACTACTACCTCTACTGCAACTGCAGTCGGTTTGGCAAATGCTGGTCTGAAGGTATTGTTGGTTAGCAGCGACCCCGCACATAGTACAAGTGATAGTTTGGGTGTCGAATTAGGGCCTGTTCCTACTGAAGTGGTGGAAATACCAGGTCTTTGGGGTCTTGAATTAGATCCTGAGGCTAAGATTAGTGATATGTTACCTAATATTTCAGAATCTCTGGCAGGTCCTATGTCTGGTATGCTTGGCTCTGATGCACTTCAAGAGATGAATGAGATGAAGGAGGAGGTTTCTACCTCTGAAATGATACTTCCCGGGCTCGATGAAGCAATGGCATTTGACGAATTGTTAAAACATTTAGAGAATCCTAATTGGGATGTCATAGTCTTCGATACTGCACCGACAGGACACACATTGCGTTTCTTAGCACTGCCCGAAATAATCGAAACATGGGCTGACAGAATCATACGCATGCATCGTGTCACAGGAGGTATTCGTTCGATTCTATTCGGGCGTAAAGAAGGAGATAAAATGCGTGATGAATTAGAACGTTTTAGACGTAGAGTTTTACATGTTAGAAGAATTCTTTGCGATCCAAGTTTAACACGTTTCACACTTGTCACTATTCCTGAAAAGATGGGCGTAAATGAATCGATAAGAGCATACGAATCACTTACTGAATTCAATCTTCCCGTTTCTGGATGCGTTATCAATCGCAAAACACCTGACCTTGATCATGAATTCATAACTCGTCGTCGAGAGATGGAAGCAAGATATTGTATGGAATTAGAAGAACGTTTGGACAAATTGGAATTCAAGCATGTAGAATTGCTCGAAGGTGATGTCCATGGTTTTGAAAAGTTGAATGAAATGTCTAAATTACTTCATGGAGAAATCGAATTGCCGGATGGTCTTGGACCATTTGATATCGGATTGGGTTTGCAGGTTAATCGCGGTAGTTGGCGTGATGGTAACGAGGTTTTAGTTCACCTTCCAGCTATTGAAAGAGATGAACTTTCATTACGTTCAGAGGATGGTGTTCTAATGGTTGGAATAAATGGTAGAGAGCACGAAATTGAACATCATTCACCGGTCAAAGCAAGTCAGGTCGGTGCAAAGTTGAATGATGATGTTCTTCATCTTTCATTCCCTGAAGATTAGCGTTGGGTTGAAACCATTGGCCTGATTCGCAAGGCTGATGGCGCTCGAAGGTCTCTCACGAGGTATCCTTTCCTCACTTGGTTTACTCAAGAGTAGACGCAAGCTCGATGAGGCTGAAATGAAAGAGATGATAAAATCTCTACGCCGTGCTCTGCAAGAAGCCGATTTCAACGTAAGACAAACAAAGGAAATCACCGAACGTTTAGAGTCGAGGATGACAGAGGAGCAGCCTAGACCAGGCACGACTTTACAGACTCATGCATTGAATATAATTTACAGCGAATTAGTCCGAATGCTGGGTCCAAGTCGAGAGCCAAGACCAAGACAAATCACTATGCTTATGGTTGGTCTTTACGGTCAAGGAAAGACAACTACCACAGCCAAATTGGCAGAATGGTATCGCCGTAAACACGGTGTTAAAGTAGCGGTGATCGAAGCCGACGTACACCGCCCTGGTGCATATTCTCAACTAACTCAATTATTGGAGGATTCCAGCGTTGAGGTTTATGGTGAGCCCGATAATAAGGATGCGGTTTCAATTGTTAGAAATGGGCTTGCAGCCCACGCAACTGCAGATATGGTCATAATCGATACAGCAGGACGTCATCAACTTGATCAGGAACTAGTCGATGAGTTAGAACAGATTAGCGAATTAGCCAGAGCAGAAGAGCGAATCTTGGTAATCGACGCTCAAGTTGGTCAGTCTGCAGGACCAGTTGCAGCATCTTTCCATGACTTAGCAGGAATTACAGGGATTATCATTACCAAACTCGATGGAACTGCCCGTGGAGGCGGCGCACTTTCTGCGGTAGCAGCGACAGGTTCTCCGATAATGTACATCGGTGTTGGAGAGCGTGTGAATGATTTAGAACGTTTTGAGGGTGACCGCTTTATCTCTCGTTTACTTGGCATGGGAGATATCAGAGGATTGATAGATCTCGCCCCTGAAGATATGGATGAAGAAGAAGCCATGCGTCTAACTCAACGTATGATGAGTGGTAGATTTACTCTTAATGATATGTACAAACAGATGGAGATGATGTCAAAAGTAGGTACTATTGACAAGCTGATGTCATTCCTCCCCACTGGAATGTTTGGAGGAATGGGGGCAATGGGCAAGGCTCAGAAACTTGAAATGCAGTCTAATTTAGACCGTTTCCAGGTAATAATGGATTCTATGACAACATTTGAGAAAAACGAACCTGCCAAGGTTAAGGCTGAAAGGATAAGAAGAATCGCTAGAGGTTCGGGTGTACGCGAAAAAGATGTCCGTGAATTGATCGCACAATGGGGGCGCTCAAGAAAGATGATGAAAGGAATGAGCGGAAACCGTCAAATGAGCAAGAAGATGAAATCCATGATGCGTGATGACAATATGGATCTCGAAGGACTCGGATTGTAATCAATATGAACGTGATAGCAAGACGCGTCTCTTCGTTGTCTTTCCAGTGACTGCACAATTCATATCTTCTGGATATTCAGAGGTTGAATCTCCTAAGAAACTAAGCGAAGTTGCACGTTCTATAATTTCAGCATCAGCATCACTACCATCGAACGGCATCTCGTAAATCTTATCATTTTCGACTTCGCCATCCATCTTCCATTTACCATCAACTTGTTTGAAAGCCGGTAGTGGTTGGATTATATTTTCAGCACTTGCCGCAGATCTACTGCGCAATTCATCTGCGATTTCTGATAATGCAGATTGTACTTCAGCAACGATATTATCTAGTGGTAGAGGTTGTTTGCCACCGGTACGTTTTGCCGAAAAAGCATGACCATTCTTTACATCTCTAGGGCCAATGTCAAGTCTAAGTGGTATCCCCTTAATCTCACAATCATAATATTTAGTGCCTGGGCGTAAATCTCTATCGTCGACCTTGTAGCGTATTCCCACTGCGTCTAACTTTCTACAAACATCTGCTATTGCTATTCCAACCGCTGGGTCTTTGTCCGGCATCACTGGTATTATTGCAACCTGTATTGGTGCAATGGCAGGGGGCATAATCAAGCCATCATCATCTCCATGAATACCTACAACTGCGCCAAGAAGTCGCTCGGACATACCATATGTGGTCTGGTGACAGTATTGCTGTTCTGCATTTCCATCTTCGTAAGTAATATCGAATGCTTTAGCCCATTGGTCACGATAATGATGACAACTAGCAACTTGTAGTGTTCTACCATCTGGCATAATCGCATCGATACCAATAGTATACCATGCTCCGGGAAATGTATCCCATATTGGACGTTTTGCTTTGATAATAGGTAAGCAAAGATCATGCATTATACGATCAACCATTTCCATGTCTTGCTGAATTTGACGATTGGCACATTCTTCGTCGACATGAGCTGTGTGTGCTTCGAAAAAGTGAATCTCTCTAACACGGATGAAACTTCGAGTTTGTTTGGTTTCATAGCGAAACGTGTTTACCATTTGGTATATTTTCAGAGGTAGGTCAGCATGTGATCTAATCCATAATGGAAACATTGTATACATTGCAGTTTCAGAAGTAGGACGTAAGAACATAGGGATGTCTAGTTCATTTTCCCCGGCATTCTTGACCCAATATACCTCTTTTTTGAATCCACCCTCTTCCTCTTCCATACGTAGTTCATCAGGATCAACCCCTTCATCACGTGCTTTTTTCAGTCGTGCAACCAAGGCATTTTCCTTGTCTAGGAGATTCTCAGGTATTAGTAATGGGAAATTGACTTCTTCATGGTCTGTCCGATCCATCTCACGGTGAGTTAGTGAATCGATTAATCGCATTGTCTTCCAACCATAAGGTCGCCAGACATCCATGCCCTTGATTGGATATCTTTTGTCAACTAGGTCACTGGCTTCAACGATGAAAGGATACCATGCGGCAAAATCATCATTCTTGGAAGGAATGCCACGCTTTGCCTTTCCCATAAAAACACCTAAAGTTGTTATTTCATCAATCTGGCGCTTACTTTTTACGACCGAATAGTAAAATCAGTAAAATGCTACC
>ERZ1046148.746-NODE-746-length-18375-cov-55.484989_pt1 | contig 18375 bp, 9 predicted proteins | sample MGYA00383090_ERZ1046148 | MGnify/ENA primary metagenome ERZ1046148 (study PRJEB29581, sample SAMEA5548360) | metagenome | biome: marine; feature: coastal; material: water | depth 25 m | study: Short-term variability in the microbial, nano- and picoplankton... | reverse complement strand
CTCCAGTTCCTAATGCTGTAGAAGACCTTCTATATGCATAGACTACTGCTGTATTTGTGCCTTCTCCAGGTAAACCATTCGCTCCTTTAGGAACTAGCAGTCGGGCGTCTGTCCAATCTGCAGCTGCTACAGTATCTGTAGCAGCTTGAGAAGTTGCGATAGCTGTGCAAGCGTATATTTCATCCGTACCGCTGGGTATCTCAGAGTGAAAGTCATTTCCTAGAGCAGTAATAACAGTACCACTAGAATTTTTAAAATTAGCATCTGCAAAAGTCCATGTTGCAGATGTAGAGGGTTTATCGCTTGCTCCAGTTCCTAATGCTGTAGAAGACCTTCTATATGCATAGACTACTGCTGTATTACTTCCATTTTCTCCGCTTGCTGACATTTGTTGTGCTGCGGACCAATCCGCAGTAACTACAGAATCTGTAGACTCTGCGGATGATGCTAGGGCTGTACAGGCATATAAAGGGTCTGTGCCGCTGGGTATCTCAGAGTGAAAGTCATTTCCTAGAGCAGTAATAACAGTACCACTAGCATTTTTAAAATTAGCATCTGCAAAAGTCCATGTTGCAGATGTAGAGGGCTTTTCTGTTGTTAGAACTGTAGAAGATCTTCTATATGCATAGACTACTGCTGTGTTGACACCTGAAGCACCTATAAGTTGAGGTGATGACCAGTCAGTAGAGGTTACATCGTCAGTAGTTGCTATTGAAGAAGCTATAGCTGTACAAGCATATAAAGGATCTGTGCCGCTGGGTATCTCAGATTCAAATTGATTTCCTAAATCAATAGTAGTAGCACCGTTAGAATCGCTAAAATCAGCATCTGCAAAAGTCCACGTTCTAGTAGTAGAAGGTTTAACTGAAGCCCCTAATTCTGTAGGGGACCTTCTATATGCATAAACTACTGCTGTATTGACACCGGTTGCTCCTTGTTTTGCTTTTGTGAAAGTTTGTACTTTTTGAAGAGTAGTTGTAGTCCCTATACTACTTTTTATTACAATATTATATGTTATTTTCCCTGTATCCCCGGGCATGGCTGTAATATTTCCTTTAGTAAAGGTGTAAGTACCTATAGTATTCCCTGTTGAAGGTGTTATCCCGCTAGCGGCAGTCCAAACTCTAAAAGAAGAATTATCATGAGGAGAATCTTGATCATTAGATAGAGGTGTGGTACCCACAAAAGCTCTAATAGTTGTACCTGTGTTAGAAAAATTAGGGTTTGTACCGTCTGGGTCACATTGTACAGATACATTATCATTAGTTAAGTTAACGCTTAAACCATCTATTGAACCATCTGATATTCCGGAAATTCCATTGTTGGTAGAAAGAGGCTCGTACTGAGAAAATCTTTCTTTTAATGCAACTGTACTGTTTCCTAGTGTATTTCCTACTACAGCATAACGTATCCAATAATACCGGGTTGTTTGACCCTCGTCTATAATTTGATCTATATGAGTATCTGTTTTTGTAGTGCCTACTAAATGTGCTGAGGCGGAGGCTGCCTCTCCTGATCCTGATCCCGCCCCTGTGGCAGTAAATACGACGCCTACTGTATCTGCGGATGCTCCTATTGCTTGAAAGTCTGTGTCGCCCACTGTTTCAATAGTGTATGTTTGGCCTACTACAAAGCTACCTGCTGATATAGTTTGGCCTGCAAAATTTGCATTATCGTTTCTCCATATTTGAACAGAGTGTGTAGCTGCATTAAAGTTGGCAGAATTTGCCCATGATAAACTAATGCCTCCTCGATTATTATCTGTTGCATATAAACTTGTAGGCTTAGAAGGCAGGGCTGTGGGAGCTCGTCCGCTTTCTGCACCTTTAAGAGTAGCGTCTCTGTTAGTTTCTTGAAGTAGAAAAGCTTCGTTGTGGTGTTCTTCGGCATTTACCTGAACTAAACAGTCTTTTTTAAAGTTTAAGTTAGAAATTCTAAATTCTTTATTAACCCATCCAAATCGCGGATAGTTAAGTTTAATTATTTCTCCGGCAAGAAGAAGCAAACCTTTAGGTGCCATAGTAAAATTAATACTTAAACCATATCTTGAACGTTCTAGGTATTGTTTTGCATTAATACGTCCGTTAAAATAATTAGTAATATGAGGAGTTCTAATATCTCCTTTTTTTGGAATATTTTTATCATCTTTTAAATAAGTAGAATTAAAAAGAGTTACAGACCTATCTTCATATCTATTTTGCGGGTCTTTTATAGAGACAGATACAGTATTAAAAGTACCTTTTTGACCTGCGTCTTCGACATTAATACTACCGATTATATCTTCTTCTTCTATTAAGCTAGGAGTATATACGGTACCGTCCACTGTAACAGTATCTAAAGAATCTGGTGAAGCTCCTGCAATTTCTAAGCTATACAAACCTCCTGAGTATCTTAACATACCGTTAAACTGTGCTAACATACTATTAATGTTATCAAAAACAGAAGTATTGGTATTAACTACCGCATTTGTTTGATGCCTAGTAACATGTCGTTGATTTTGACTTTCCCAACCTAAGTACTTCCAGTATTTTACCTCATCACAATCATACAAAGAATAGCCACTAAGATAAGAGCTTTCTGAAAATTTTCTAACTATAGGATTGCCTTCAGGGGTCATAGCTGTTGTACCCCCTAATGTTAGTGAGAGAGATGCTGGAGAAGAAGTATTTCCGGATACTTTTGCGAGAGCCAGCGAGGAAACAGTAGATATTCCAGAACTAAAATTGGCAGGTATTGGTGCTGCACTACCAGTTTTTGTATACACGGAACCATTATACCATACAAGGTCGCCTACTTGATAAGTTTTCCAATCATGCCATTTTTGTCCAAGCTTTCCTATTACATCTTTCCAAGTTACTTCATTTAAACTATTTTTGGAAGCAACACTTTTTACAGTACCCTGCCATAAAGTTTTTCCCGCACTATTGCTATACTTATAAACATCATCAGCAACAACAGTAGTACCGCTACTGATAGAGGTGGTAATATCTGAATGACTGTCACAGTCTCGAGCCGCTAACTGAAAACCTTCTAAATCTATATCGTTTTCTACGTTTAAGCCACGACCATACCTTTTATTAGATATATAATTTAATAATTGCATTGCGGGATTAATACTTACTCTTTTATCTCCCTTATTTTTAATTTTGTAAGTATAAGTATCATCAGGTACATAACCCGGATCAAAAGCCATATTTACTTTAGCTACTTTTGTGGTACCATTATACGATATAATTTCTCTTTCTTGTACATAGGGTACACCTTCATCAATTTTAGTTAGTTCTAAAGTTTTTCCTACATAAGCATCAGTTACACTACTGGATCCAGAAGCTAGCTTAACTACATCTTTGAGTACTATGGTTCCCAGATCTGAGCTATTAAAATCTGTGGAAGAAAAAGAACCTAAATTATCTAATTCTCCTGCTGTATCTGTTGTTTGGATTTTTAAATTAAGACGACTAATAGCCTGTCTTAAAAGCCTGTGGAAGAGACCAGTGCCAGAGAAATTAAAACTTGCTAAATCAGCGTCTGGCAAAGCCTCGGCTACTGATTGTCCGGTTCCTGCGGGAGATGTAATAGTTACTTTTATACCTTTAATTGTTCCTGCTTCTGCGCTGTCCAAATCTGCTTCTAATTTTTCAGCTACTGTTCCTGATACTGTAACATGGTCATAGGTTTGTAGGTAATATTTATGCGTTCCCTTCTTCATATAAAAGGTAGAAAAAGCTGAGTTAGGTTTAGACTTAAACTTCACTCTATGAGTATCAGTTCCTGTTTCATCTTTAAAAGTGTATATATCTTCAATTATTACACTACTTAAAATAGACGAGTCTGTTTCTGTATAAAAAGTTTCTACTTCATCACCTATATTAAAATTAGAAATATCAGCAGAAGTCTGAGAAGGATCATCTTGATATGCAAAGTCATAATTATAGCACTCTAATATTTTACCTCTTACTACAAAGTCTAAAGAGGGTATTTCGGTTTCTCCTTCTCCTATTGTATATTCTACTACTACATAAGCCGTGTCTAGAAGTCTGTGATTTCTACCCCAGTACTCTTCTGCTTTATCATAGTAGTCACTTTGAATTTTAAAATTATTAGCTTGTGCTATTGATACTAGTAAAGAGTCTGCAACTTGTCCTCTTTTACCCGCATGAAATACAATCCGAGCATCTATAGGAGTAGTTATAGAATGCCCTTTTTCATGGGATATACCTGCTCCAGTCTGTATAGGTGATACGGTACTACCAAAAGTATTTTGAATTCTTTTAAGAATGATTTCTTGAGCAAATTGCTGTGTTTCACCCATAGAATCAATCATTGCTTCCATCTCTTCATCCGGATCAATCTCTATTAAATTGCTCTGATCCAGCACGTCTGTAGAACCTAGTACGTCTCCTCTATCCATTCGGCCTCTGCATAGTACGTCTATAGTATTTTCAGAAGTTTGAGTAGATCTGGCATCGTTATCATTTTGATCTATACATATACTTGACGTATCATCAAAATAAATATCATATAAACCAGCTATTTCTCCTTCACATATTGCATAGGCTACGTACACTTTTTTTGCATCAGTTTTTAAAGTATCTACAAATACTGGAAAACTACTCAATTTTTGAACACCATAAACTACAGGTAAATGTTTTGCATCAAGATTAAATCTAAGATCTACTTCTCTATCAACCTCTACTTCATACTCTACCTGATTATATTTTTTTATAAGACCAAAAAACTTTTTCTTTTTTTCCAGTCTAGTTTTAGTTTCTTTGGCTTGATATATAGATACTAAATTTATTGCCTGTTCTGAGTGTAAAAACCCTAAATCATCTGCATATTCTTTTCTGTCAAGTGCTGAAATATCTGGTATACCTGAACCATCTAAAGCTCTGTGATGTTGGTCTGAGGTTAATCTACCATTTACATTTACGAAGTCTCCCCAATGACTATTAATAACCCACGTTATGACCGAAGATTTTAAAGGATTTTCAACAATTTTTGAGGAGGCTATTATACCTTTAAATAGCAGATAAGGAGACCCAATTATTATACCAGTGTCGGGCTGAATATGGGCTTTGTAAACTTTTACGTCTCTATTTATATACCCTGCATAAGTAGTATTGTTTTCTTTAGGATTGAGTAAGCCTATTACCTCTTCAGAAGAAAATGTTATTTTCCCCTCTCTTTCAGTAGATATGGCTGTTAAATCTGATGAGGGATCGGCTAATAAAGTAGTATCAATTACTGCTGTTTTATTATTGTTTGTGAAAGATTTTATAGTATAATAATTACCACTGTGAGTAGTTGCGTCTCCTACGCCTGTCACTGTGAGTTGAATTTTGTCGCCTTCTGCAAAACCCGCATCCACTAAATCAACATTAGTAATTATAGAAGAAGAAGTCGTTGTAAAATCTATATTTGTTTCAGTATTTAAAGCAGCAGCAGAAAGTTGTATACTAATAGAAGAGGCTCGGGCTTCTATAGTTTCTGAGATACTTCCAGTACTAATTAGTTTGTTAGCAAAATACGTACGGGAACCATTAGCAGCACCACTTCCATCTGTAGAACCATCATCAAAATCTATATCAAAACCAGAATCTGTAATGTAAGCATAGTCACTAGCCTTACGAGAGTTGTCTCCTGTTATAGTTTTTACTGCTTTTTCAATTTTTACTAGATGAGCATATGCGAAAGCATCATTTTTAAGTAAAGAAGCTTTTATATCACTGTCGGCAGAAAGGCTTGACCCTAGAGTCCTTAATGTCATTGTACCTCCTCCAATTGTAATCCGAATTTATATAAACCATTAGTACCTAAAGAATACTCTTGTATATCACTAGAAAGTATTACTTTTATCAAAGGGTTGTAGAAACGAAAGTCGTCGTTGTTTCCCACTGCTTTTGCTAGTCCGGGGGTAAAATGAATACGTACTTGATTATCAAGACCATCACTGTCGTTTATGGGAGAGCCTGATGCTGTATGATAATCACCTTCATCATCATCAGCATGTTCTACTCTTGTAACCATATAAGCCTTTTTATGGTTAGAATTTGTTCCATCAATATTAAATAAATCACCTGGTTTAGGGCTTTTATGGGTAGCTACGTTATAACTACTATTTTCATTACTTACAATTGCGGAAGTAGTACCTGCCAACAAAGCTCCACTAGCATTTATACTTTTTGTGCCCGCTGTACCAATAAAAGTTGCAAAATCACTGTCTTGAGGAAGACGATATTGAGGTAAAGAAACAAAAAAAGGTGTTAAACCTCCTCGTTTATGAATTAAAAAGTTATAAATTCTTTGAAAATCCTCTCTGGTCATGGGGTTATATTCAATAGATATTTTCCATAAGTGGTACCCTATAGCTCTGGAGATAAGACGCCCAGAATTTGTTCTAGTTCTCATAGTGCTGTTTTCAGAGGATAGTTTTACGGAAGCATAGCCAGGGCCTGCTGTCCCAGCTACTTGTCCCGCGTCTCCAATAGTATTATTAGGATCGGGAAGAACATCCTGAAAATTTGTAAATCCTGCCATTATTTATCTCCTGCCTTTATCTTCTTTTAAAAGTATTGCTTCCGTATGCACGTTCTATACCGCCGCCAAATAAGCCGGCCCCTTGAGTTGGTGTCATTGAAGAAGTATCTACTTTCTCCATAAAGGGTTCCCCATACGAATTAGACGCGTCTCTTAACATACCTATAATATTACCTCTTTGTTCAACTAGTAGTTCTTCCACGCCTGTGGCATCTACAGTATTAATATTGAAAGTTATAGCTTGTACATTGCCTTCGCCGATATCATCGTTAGCAACTACTCGTCCCGGAGTTTCAGGTACAAATAGCTCAGGACCTCTTTCTCCTACAACAAAACCTACATTGCCTCCGGCACCTCTATATTTGGCACCGCTAAAGGCTGGTTTAAAGTTTTCGGCTCCGCCTGTGCCATCTTGACCTCTAAAATATGCTAATTCTCCAGCGGCGCTTTGTGATTTAGCCATGTCTGCACTGCTTTTTCTATTGCCCATAGAAATACTGGTGGCCGCTCCGGTTCCGGCTCCTCCTGCTCCTGAACTGCCTCCTCCTTGATAAGAAGTACTGGCAATAGTTGCAAGACTTTTCGCTCCCATTGCAATAACAAGACCTGCTAACATTGCACCTACAATTGGCCCCGCTGCACCCCCTATAGACATTCCTGTGGCGTAAGCCTCTATAGCACCGGTTGCTGTAGCAACAACTGTTTGTGCCATCTTCATTTTCTTTTGTGTTTCAAAAGATTTACGTGCAGCAGCGTCTTTTTTCTTTTCTAAAGATTTTAATTTTGCTACTGAGGCGGCGGATTTACCGTCTCGATTTTTCTCTGCTGCTATTTCTGAATCAATTGCTTTAATTTTTTCTGCAGAAGCCTGCTTCTGGATCTGCGAACCCATAGTAAGTATTGCACCTACGACTGCAAGACCTGCTTTCACTTTATCAAGAGCGCTTCCACCGTCTTCACCTAACAAAGTGAAAGCAGTATTTATACTAGCAATGCCATCTAAAGTAAGAGCCATTAACTCTCCTTCAGGTCCTATAGCTCTTAGATCTTCGGCTAGTGCATTCATAGACAAAGAGGCTTCTTCTCTTGTTGCGATCATATTTGATTTTTTTGCTGCGTTAAGAGCGTCTGTCTCCGCTTTGTTGTCTTCTGGATCTGCTTTGTCAACCGCATCCTGAAGGCTTGCTATATTTGCAGCCCTGTCAGCACGAGCCAGAGAATTTTTAGCTCCTTGGGCTACCGTGGCAGATCCAGTAGCTGCTGCAAATTTATCTATAGTCGCTATTTGAGCGGCTCTATCTTCTTTTCTCTTAGCTAGTCTTTGTTTCTCAAGTTCTAATGTTTTTAACGCCAGATCATATTCATAAGTAGCAGAGGTTTCTACCAGCTCACTTCTTTCCTTTTTAAGTTGCGTTATTATTTTTTCGTGTTGCTCGTCTCTTAAGTCAAGAACCCGTTGTCTATCTCCAAGCATCTCTGCGTTTTGTATTTTAAGATCTATTTGGTCTAACTCTAGTTTTCTGGCTTCTTTGGCTATTCTTAGCCCTAACAAAGCTTCTTTATTTGTATCTTCCGCATCTTTATCAGCAAATTCAGCTTTTTTTGCTTCTACAGCTAATGTTTTTGCGCCGGAGACTCCTCCTCGTAGTTTATCAATAGTGTCAAGAGCGGTCTCAGCAGCTTTGTCACTCAACTTATCCTCGTCTCTTAGTCTTTCTATTTTTGATTTTTCTAGTGCAAACTGAAGATTTAATAATTCAAACTCAATCCGTATACGATCTAAAGCTGCTGTTTCTTTTCGCTCTTTTAAACTTTCGCCTTCCTCGTTTTTTTCATTTTCAAGTTTCTTCCTGTCTCTGAGTAGCTGTAGTTCGTCTGCCGCACTAATAGAAAGACCTTGTTGGGCTTTTAACAGTTCTAAAGATCTTCGTGCAGAAGCAGTTTTAATACTATTAAGTTTTTGTTGCGAAGCGAGCATTTTATCAGTAAAGCCAAGCATTTGTTTTTCTTGATTAAGTCTAGCTATTCCAACTTTAAAACCATCATCTTCAGTTGCTGCAATTTTTTGCTCTATAACAAGTAACTCAGCTGCGGCTTTTTTTACAGATTGTGCGTTTTTATCGCCGCCTGCCTTTGCTAATTTTATAGCCAACGCAGATTCTAAGCGTTTTTTCTCGCTTTCTAAAGCGCTTAAAGAGGCATCTAGCTCTGCTTGTTTTAATGCTGCATTATTTTTCGATACCTTTCCTAATTCTGAAGCTAAAGCAAGATGTGTTTTAGTTATTGCAGGCTGCTCTGCTAAAACATCTAAGTGCTCTTCATATAATCTTTTGGTTTCTACTGCTTTTTCTTTTAAACTTCCTGAAAAATCATCGGCTATACCTAAAGCTTTCCCCATGCTATCAAGAGCTTTTACATCAGCTTCATTTACAGGGATTTTCTTGTCTCCTGCACCTAACTCCCCTAGTCTCTCGGTTCCTTTAATAATAGCATCAAGAGCATCAATCTCTTCTTTACCCTCAGCTCGTGCTTTAGCTGCATTTTTCCTGCTTAGCCGGCCTAGTTCCTCATAGGCTCCTATCACTCCCTCTGTTTCTTTAAATACTTGTGTAGTTACTTTAAGCCTATTGTCAAGTGCTTCAAGCTGTTCTTTTGTCTGACTTCCCTCTCCTTCTAAATTTTTTATTTCGTTCTCTAATTGCAGTATTTCTTCAGCGTAATATATAGCACCCTCTCCGACCTTCATACGAATTACTTGCTCGCTTAGCATACCTTTGATTATCTTGTTTTTAACTGTAACCTCTTTTTCCTCCATTGCGGTATATGCAGCGCTTGCGTCTGTAGCTACTTTTTGCATTAGAGCTATTTGCTCAGCAGTAAAACCTTTATTTTGCATATTAATTACATCTTGCTCTGCCTTGTGCTGTCTGGTTTTTAGCTCTATAAGTTTTGTCGCTCTTTCAATTTCTGCGGTTTCTTCAATTTTGGCCATACCTGATCTAATTTGTTCCATTAAACCTGAGCGTACTTTAAGGGTTGCCATATATTTTTCTTCAGCAGATTGTAAATCTCCTAGTTTTACGGTTAGTTGTGCAGTTATTTTTGAAGTATTTTCCATAGATTTACTTACTTCGTCAGCCGCTTTTGCAACTGCGCCCTTACCCCATAATTTCTCCAAATAAGGCCACAAAAGACTGAGCACAAACAGGAGTTGACCTATATAAGGTATCATGTTTAATAGGGCAGAGCCCATTAGCATAGCTGCTCCAGCCGCTGCTTTAAAACCTACCTTAAGTCGTGCAAGTCCTTTTACTCCTTTATTGTGTCTATCAGTCAACCCTTGCATCTGTAGACCGGCATACTTATAGGCTACGGCGAGTTTATCGAGTACGCCAGTTGTTTTTTCCATTTCAGAAAAACCACGGGCTGTAATACCTTTTACATTACTCCCTTTTCTTGCTTCTGAGGAGGCTGCTCCTTTAGTATACTTTTGTTTATCTGCTGCTGCTAGGCCCTCCATGGCCATTCTCTGTTGGACTATAGCTGCGGTTTCTGCCTTATAATTTATCAAGGCTTCGCCACTGTATTTTTTATTTTGCTTGTTTCTTTGGGTCTCTGATATTTTTAAAGTAGTGATTGATTTTTTAAGCTCTTCTGAGGAGATTTTTCCAGATTTGAATTGCTTTTCTAATGACTGTACATATTTAGGAGAGATAGAAAAATCTAGTTTTTTGATAGTAGCCTGAGCTTCTTTGTACTTTGTGGAAATAACAGTGGAGGCTTTTTTAGCCATTACAGCTGCCTGAGCTGCAATTTGTTTTTGTTTTGATGCCAGATCGGAAACAGCAGGAAGAATCGATTTAACAATAGTAGAACCAAACATAACTAAAACACCCAATAAAGCAACAGGGTTTTTAGCTAAAAGAGATACTAAAGGTTCTAATACATTACCTACAATTTGTAAAAGTATTTTACTCAAATCTGCGAAACTAGCCGCAAGTTTATCATAAGGGTTTGCTTCTACAGACTCTGCTATAAGATCAAACTTTTTCTTGCCTTGCTCAATAGTAGCGTTCAAAAAAGCTTGTTGCTTTTCAAACCGGGTTAAACTATCTACTGCCTTGTCATTTGCATCCGCATACGTTTGGCTTGCTTCGTCTAAACGCACAAGAATACCTAATTCATCCAGAATTTCAGGCTCTAATTTTGCCGTACCTTTTGTTAGTCGAGTTAAAGCGTCTCCCATGTCTCTACCAAGCGCTAAGGATGCCCCTTTTGCGACTTTAGTCAACTCCTTTAATTGTTTTGTTGAAAATCCTGCACTTATTGCTAAAGCAGTGGATTCCATGGCTTGTTTCATGGATACCGCGGAACCTGTGATATCTTTTATTTGAGAAGCTACATAAGGAAGATTTTGTCCGGCAGCTTGACCTACTATTTTTAGACCTTCTTCTAATTGTGCTGTGGCTTGAGCACGTTGAAGAGCACCAAAAGCAGCAGTAATAGCAAATACATTAGCGGCTAAAGTAGCATAGGCGGGAACAAGCCCCCCAGAAATACCAGTAGTCATTTTTGAAAAAGCCTTGGCACTGCTAAGACCTGCTTGACCTACTCCTTTTTGTCTCTTTTGATAATGATCAGCAGCATCTCCAGCGTTTCTTTGAGCCTTGCCTACACGTCCAAGTGAATCAGCAGCTGCTTTTGCTTTTTTCTGAACAACATCAAGAGAGCCGTTATCTGATACTCTAATAGTTAATTTAACGTCGTTAGCCACTATTTTTTTCTCTTTAGCTTATCATGCTCCCTTTTAAGTTGTTCTTGGGACTTTTTGATAGCTCTTGAATCAAGGAACTGCAGTACTTCTAAAAAGAAGCCTCTATCCTCAATTCCGTAAATTTCTATATAAGTATTTAAATTAGTATAGTCTTTTCCTACAAAGCCTATATCTGGGTATACTCTATCCCCTAAAGTGTTGAAGGTATTTATTGCATATACCATTTCATCTGGAAGATCCTCCCAATCGGGAGGAATTTCTGAGTCTTTAGGTTCTTTATCTAATTGTTCCATCATCGTGAAATATTTATCACGAGTCATTCCTGTATCAAGATTCTGAAATAGTTTTTCCAGCCTTTCCAGGGCTTTTTGTTTTTCCTTTACTACGAAAGTTTTCTAAATCAAAGACTACCTCGTTGAGCCATGTATCGAATTCGGTTGAATTTGTAACAAGAATTTCTCCATTTTCTTCCGAATACTCTACCTCAGCTGCGGGATCTTGATTATCTGTATCAATGAGAAGTAAAGTTTCTAAGTGTGCAATTGTAAGACCTTTCCAGTTTTGAATAGTTGCTTTTGCAAACTCTTTAACAAATTTGTCTTCGTCTAAATTTTCTACAATCTGTCTAGATTTGCGATCAAACTTACTAGAAGTACATCTTTTTCTTAAGCCTGTTAATTCTTTTCTGGAAAGGTTTGACACCTCTATTTGAAAATTTTCTAATCCGGGGAAATCTATCCATATAGATTTTGTATCCACCATTAATTTTTTTAGTTCCATTTATATTGACCTCCTCAGTCAGTTATATAATTAAGTTTTGTTGCTAAACTAGAGACATTTTCTACCATTCTCCAGTCATAATTTTGAGTATACACCGTTCCAGTATTTACTCGATTAGTTATACTGCAAGTTGCTGGCCCAAATGAAAAACCTCTAAAATTAGGGCTTGCTAAACCATTTCCTGCACTTATAGTCAGACTCGCGTCTGTATCCCAGTCTAGTGTATTAGATACAGTAGCATCTGTGAGATATTGAGTAATCGAACCGGAGAGTATTTTTTTAGAAAGAACAAATGCAGTTGGATACATAGTATTTGAGGCATTTGTAACTGTCAGAGCATTATGTACAGTAGTGTAGGGCGTCCATGAAATATCATTCTGTAATTCCATAGCTACACTAGTTACGCCGTCTAGCACAGTACTATTTAAAGTTATAGAAACTCTAGGTACTGTATAAGACATAGCAGCACTTCTATTTTGAAGTGTTCCTACTAGCGTTGCTCCTCGAGTAAGCTTTGACGCTTCTCCTTGAATCTGTATACTCAGGGGTCGAGATCTCTCAATTCCGAAACTTCCATTTGTAATTACAGCGGTTTCAAGTTTAAACGTGTCTGCTGAAGTTTTAATATATAAGTCAAAAGAACCAGCATCTAACAATTTATCTCTTACTATTTCAAAATCTGCCTCTGTGATAGCCGGTATAGTAAAAGAAAAAGTAGCGGCGTTAGCTTTATTTATAATACTACCTTCAAATACATCATTCTGTGCGTGAAGAGTTTTAACTGGATAACTTTGCTCACTAAATGTTTGACTAAAAGATATGTCCTGTACGTCTAATTTATACCTAAGTCCTCCGCTTACTATAAATACTTGGGACTCTCTTTTAAAATTATAGCTTGGCATATTTTTTCTCTTTAAGAGAGGTAGCTCTCACTTTGACTAATGTATAGTATAGTTCATAGGAGAATAAAAGTCAAGAACTATTTTTGCTAGGTATAATAAAAAAGGGGCCTAAGCCCCTTTTAAACTAAATCAGATAATTTTAAGATGCGAGATACTTAACAGTAACTTCATCTGTATTATCAATTGTGCTAGGAAGTGCATTGAAGTTGCTTTCTAATGAAATTACATCTTCAATTGAGTGTGTGGGAATTTCAATATGACAATTAGGCATATTTACTTCCAAACGTGGAGCAGTACTAGTAGTTCCTCCAACCTTAAAAGTAAGATTTAAAGAGTTTGTTACCACATTGGTAATACTTCTTAAATCATCATAAAAAGCAGAAGAGTCTTGATCACTATTGCTGTCACTTGTTAGATAGCAGGTGAAAGAGCCTGAAACTGTACGAGTACCTGTAACATGACCAATAGGTACGTTTACAGTACCTAAAACTTCTGGAGTAATATAGCTTACGTTATTTGAAATACTAATACTTCCTCCTGTCAGTGTCAAGTCATAACTAAGTTCTAATTCTTGAGTTCCATCCTTGTCTGGGTCCGCAGTTCCATAAACTTCGGGGGTCGTCCCTGCATTTGCCGTAGTAGTAATTGTCAATTGAGTTAAACGATTACGAATAAAGTTGTCAGTACTATCAATAGCTTCATTGATATAAGGAGTGACTGCAGATGCAGTAGTATGGACATATAGTCTAAAGTTTTCTGAACTATCTAAAAGAACGTCTCCTATAGTTTTGCCGCTGCCTGCTTCTGCTGCGGTATAGGTACTTGCTCCAAAATCAATTACGTCATTAGAGTTTCCTGACCAATTAATAGTAGCAATACCATCGATATCAAAATCAAGAGTAGCTTCATTAACGGTAATATCCTTTAGCTTCATAACTTTACGATCTGAATCACCAATTACAAAGTACAGGTTTGCAGGCTCAAAAGTAGAAGAGTTAGAAGCATGGAAAGAAAATCTGCTTTCAGTAGTTGTTGGATTATTTACTATACGCTTGCAAGTTGCGTCGGTATTTTCAGAGTCCGTTGCTGCAGTGGCAGTTTTAGTAAAAATTGTTCCCGCAGCGAACCCTGCTGGAGCTCCTATACCTGCCCAGTTAGCAGATGGGGATGTACCTGTGCCCACAGCTACAATTTCATAAGTTTCCCCTTCTTTTGTATCTGTGATTGGAATTGCAGTTGAGTTCTCAAAAAAACTTACTCCGTTAGAGGTAAGATCATTAGTATAATCATCTGCACCCATCATTAAGGCCCATAGTAGTTCTTCTACTGCGTGTACTTTTGCGGATAAATCCGCAGTGCCCGCAGTGTTTCCTGCTGCAGCTTTAAAAGGTCGTACGTACGTTGAACACGACCACTCACCAGGAGACAAAGAATCGTTAAATGCTTTTCGTCCTCGCCTTGATGCACCTGTAGAGGATTCCATCTCTGCGAGAGTAATCTCACTTGAGTTGGTAGATTGAGAGAAACTAAACCCGTCTAAGACCGGTACCTCCCAAACATAACCTTTAAACTCGATAAACATCTTCGAGTCGCGACTAAAATATAGTTGTTGTGCCATAGTTTTTCTCCTATGTTCCTTGAAAAGACTTGAACGTGAACGTTTGTTCTTGCAAGTATTTTCTAATATCGAACCTCTAAAGCAATTTCACCTACGCCTAGAGGCTCTAGTACACCTTCGTCAGTATCAATACTAACGACCGTGATCTGTTGTGTGAAGTGAGGGGCATTTAGCCTATCTCTATATTGTAGTCTTGAGTTTTCTTCGACTACTGTTTCTACGTCTTCCATTAGAGCGTTTAGAGCGTCTTGAGCATTTTCTTCGTTTACATAACATCTAACAGTTAAAGAAAGAAACCTGTCTTTAAACCCGCCCGCTTGATAATCTCTAGACTCGCTTCCTGCATTAATATGTAGGGCAGGAAAATCATCTATTTCATCCCAGAACTTAAGAAAGGGATGAACATTGTCGGATACATCCGTAATCATTTTACCGGAACCATTTATACCCTTAAATTGTTCAACTAACGCATTTACTATGTTTGCTCTGCGAGATGTATAAATTCTTTCATTAGCCATTATAATCTCCTAGTATAAAGTCTTCCGATACCGTATTTTGCGGCAATCTCTCTAATAGAAACATCTACTAAAGCTCTGGGATCTCTTTCAGTGCTAGAAAACCTTGATCCACTACTATTTTCAAAAACTTGATAAGGATTTTTTTGGTAGGTGTATCCTACACTTGGAAAACCCTGTCTTGTTTGTGCAATATCTAAAACTGTAACACTTCTAGAAAATCTTCCTGTTTGAAAGTTAAGTCTAGGAGCTCCCATATTATTAGCTACTGTAGTAGGAAGCTCCTGATTAAATATGCCTATTAAAAACTTAACATTCATAGTACTCCTTGGAGGCGAAGGTTTTCTTTTATTTTTTCTTACTTGTTTTTTTCTTCCTAAAGATTTGGACCCCATTGATACAGCAATTGCTTTAGAAGTCCTTGATATCTTTGCAGGTTTAGTATTTTCCTCTATCTTAGTATTTTCTACTGTTACTTTTGCTCCTTTTATGGCTTTAAAAGGGTCTGTTACTGCTTTTATCGACTTTTTTCGATAAGAGGTTTCTAAGCTATCTGAACCGTCCAAATTAGTTACATCTAACTTTGCTATAGCATTTTTTAACGCCACCTGCAGCCTATCAGCTAGTCCTTGTTCCAGTTTTCCCGCGCCTTGTTGAGCATTAAGTAAAGCACTAGAAATACTTACATCTACTTTTCCGAGCCTACCATTTTTTGTGATTTCGAGAAATGTTTTATAATCTTTAGTATCTAGGTATCTTTTTAACTCGCTATCTATCTTTGACATATTGCTAGCATCACCATATGTGGCGTCTAAGGCCCCATATACGGCATCATTCATTTGATGCAATACGTTACTTCCTCCTTCATGAGTTAAGTTAAAAGCACCTCCTGCCGAAGAAATGGTGTGTATCTTATTACTGCTTCCGCTTTTTCTTCTTAAACCCTGAGGTCTTCCTAAGGCCTTTAAAAGGTCCGTATACCAGTTCTTTAATGTTACGCTATACAAAGCTTGTATTTGACGATAATTACGTCTAATAGAACCGTCTTTATTTGTAGATACTTCAAAGATAACAGAACATCCCGCTCGGATCTTTCTATAATGTATATCTCCCTTATGCAAGTCTGCATAGTTATAGAATATAGTCCTGAGATCTTCAGTTAAATCTCTTATTCGCTTGTTAAGATCTTTAGGAGATATATAGGCATTATCTGGTCCTTTAAGTTGATTCCCTTGTTTATCAAAGTCTGCAGTATTATTTAAATTAATTAAAAGATTTACAGCTGCTCGTATCTTATGGTTTTTATGAGTAAGAGTAGTATACTTCCTGTCCCCCACTGCTGTTCTATAATCCTCGACATCTCTTTCCATCTCTTTATCGAGTCTATTTAGGAAAGCCAGTAAGCTAGCACTACTCATTAAAAGTTTTTATACAAGTCTAAGACTCGCTTAATATGGTCTGGAAAACCAACATTATCATTTAAACTGGTAGAGCTAGGATTTTGAATGCTTGCTCCTCCTAAAGTTCTTGTTTCTCTGTGCTCTTCTTTTAGATAGTAAGTAATCAAATCTATTACTGCTAACTTTAAATCTGCGGGGCAAGTCGAATACCCTGCAGTATAGGTAACTTTAATTGCTCCTGCCCCTAGAGGCCAGTTTTTGTAGGTAGATCCCGTTACATATAGTACACTATCCGTCGCTTGGTCTAGATAATAGTCTGTTGATGGCACGGTGCTGTAACTTTCTGAAACGGAATCTCTTTTCTCTACAGAAACTATTGTATTAACGGGGCTTTCTGTAAGCTGCACTACATGAGTATTCCACCCAATATTAAATGTCTCTACTTTATTGGTTGAATAATAGTCTAATATACTATTACCGCAATAAGTTTTTACTAATTGACTCACAGAAGGTATAAGCGGAGAAAGTTTTAAATCTTCTTTTATAGAAGAAATTCCTCTAGCGGTCTTATAATCATCTATTGTAATTAAATCTGCCATATTCTATAAGTCCATTAGTAAAAACTTAGGGGAGATAAACTCCCCCTCGTTTCTATAGCTTAGCTATTACGCTACTGCGTTAAGTCGAACTACTGATACGTCAGTTGCAGTGTCAGCAACTAGCTGGTTAAAGCCAAGTGACTGAGTAGCAACGATAACGTTACGCTGGTTCATTACTTCGTAGTCTTGCTCTACATTCACACCACGTAGGCGTGGAATAGCAAAGTTACGAATGTTGACTGCAAGGCCAACACAAGCATTATCAGCTTCTGCGCCAAAGTTATCAGATACAATTACAGGAGTTCCGTAAATTGCACCAACTTGACCAGTGAGCTTAGTAGCAACATCAGAACCTACGTCTGTAATGTCAGCAAAAGCAGTATCTGCGATTAGATCGTAGTAACGCTTCTGTGAAACAACATACACGAGCTCTTCAGGCATCATACCATACTTACCCATCAGCTTACGAGCACCCAAGAAGTCGGCTGCATCTACTGAAGTAGTTGCAAGTGCTGCAGCGGATACTGAAGTATCAAAGACGTTGGTTCCAGCTGTCTTAATCAAACCACTGAAGTCGTCAGAACCTGTTGCATCGTGGTTCAAGATAGCGTCGTCAACTGCGCGAGCGTGTGAACGTGCTACTGACTCAACGAGCATAGGCATCAGATTGATAAGAATCTCTTCATCTACATGGTTATCCATGAGAGTAGTGGAGATCAAGCGGAACGCTTTCAATGTTACCTGTGCTGGAGATGGAGCAGCTCCACCGCGAGTTTGCAAGTTACCAGCTGTAGCAGCTCCAGTTTGGAAGGTAGCCAAACCAGTGTCTTGCTGAATTGGCAATACCTGTGCTTGTGAATTAATCTGAATTTCACGGAAAGCACGTGCAAGTTTCAACTCACGCATGATTTCTTTCTCGATTTGACCAGATACTTCAGTAGCAATGTTAGGCTGTGCAGAAGCATAAGTTACACCAGCTTTTTCAATAATGTCACGACCATATGCAGTGCCTTCAAGGCCCTTACCAGTCATTACACCAAGAAGGTGTGCGTTCATAAACTCTTTGCCCCACTTAGAGACAGTGTTTAAGCTATCTGAACGATCAGAGAATACACGCTTAGACTCACGCATTTTAGTGATTTCTTCGCTTTTCTCTTCCAACTCAGACTTGTACTGCTTAAGTACTTCGTCCATTTTTGCGTCTTTTTCAGCTAGCTTAGCTTCAACGTCTGCCATAAGGGCTTCAA
>ERZ1046148.735-NODE-735-length-18506-cov-8.675140_pt1 | contig 18506 bp, 6 predicted proteins | sample MGYA00383090_ERZ1046148 | MGnify/ENA primary metagenome ERZ1046148 (study PRJEB29581, sample SAMEA5548360) | metagenome | biome: marine; feature: coastal; material: water | depth 25 m | study: Short-term variability in the microbial, nano- and picoplankton dynamics... | reverse complement strand
CGAAGATCGAAAAGTTCCGCAAGAAGGGGTTCGATATTTTTGAATCGATTCAGAACGCCGACGAAGAAATCAGAAAAGAGCAGGCCGCTTTAGCCCCTCCTCCTGATGAGACCCAAGCGATGGCCCCCGAGATGGCCCCCGGTTTAGCCGGTGGCCCAGAGGCAATGGGGGCCGCTCCTCCTCCCGGACCGCCGCCTCAAATGGCTCCGGCTAACGCCGTCGGCGAAATGCGATCTGCTCTTCAGGCAGGTGTCTGATGCCGCGCAAACGTCAAGCCCCCCAAACCGCTGGCCTCGAAGCAGGGGCAGCATATGGAGAAGTTAGTGAAAATCTACAGGCTCAAGATCCTTCCAAAGGAGGAGTGCCGTTACCGGGTGGTTCGCGTCCTGTCCCTACCTCATCCCCCCAGCCTTCTGCGAATGTAGCGACAACCCCGCAGGGTCAAGTAATGGGTGTAGCCGCTCCCCCTGCTACTTCATTAGAAGCAGCGAGGAACTATCAGCCTAACGTTACACCATTAGCAGGTCCAGATAACATGCCCGAGGTCGATATTACCGCTGGGCTTCAGCGTCATCTACAGTCTCCCGAGGATCAGATGAAAGCCTTAGGACACCAGCGGGCGATCGCTTTAATGGAACGCTTCGCTGTATCTACAAATGATTCGCAACTCTTTGGTATTGTTACTCGATTGAAAGCGACTCACCGTGGCACAAGGTGATTTTAGATCCCCTACAAGACAAAATCATAGCGGGGGGCTTGCTCCTATTGGGGGAAGAAACGTTTCTGGGTCTTCTCTTGTAAACGACGAATACTTTGGCAACAGAATGCAACTCTTGCGTTCGACCGGTATCAGCCAGTACGCGGAGATTGATCCATCGACGATGGTCGATTTGGCGATGTCAGGGTTAAGCGATAACGAGATACTGCAAGCATCTGTAGATATGGCAGATGTGCGTGCTGTAAATGAGATGATCGACAACTTAAGTAACTGGCATAAGCCTGCTCAACAGGCTCATTACAACCAGTTGCCTGAAGAAATGAAATCCCGTTTATCAGAGCAAGGGTATGTTCCGCCTGACGACAGAGAAGGATCGAAGGCTGGTTTTTGGAAGCGTACACTTTGGCCGGGGTATTGGGACGACAACGTACATGACCTAGTAGGAGCCGCCCCCTATGTCGGGGATGCTTTGGCTGCGGGGACTCGAGCCGCATGGTTCCTCCCATCTAAAGCCTTCTACTTCGGGGTGAACCGTCCAATAGCAGGGCTTTGGAACACTTTCGAAAAGGTGGGACGCTTCTCGCAACGTGCGTCCCGTACATATTTGCGGATGAGAGAAGACGGGTTCACAAGCAACCCGGTCACCTTCTTAAGGGATCCCGAACGTGCTGCTCGAGCGAACCTTTCTGCCTTAGATGCTTGGAGAAGCACAGAACACGAAGGATCTTCTTTCACTCGAGAGGCCGAAGAAGAAGCACGCGACATCCTAAACGACGACCGCTTATGGGAAATAGCACAATTAACTTTCCGCCACAAAGGAGTGGAAGCAGGGGCATGGGAGTTTTTTGCGGCCCAAGGAGAAGCCGAAGGGTTATCTCCTGAGGATCCCAAAATCTATGATCGGTGGTTAGATTTCTTAACAACGATGGAAGAAGAAGTACCTCGATGGGATGACGCTGTGCAGGTGCTTACAGATAATACTGTAGACCCTGTTTCTTGGTCTATACGAAAATACGATAACGCAACGGATAACTTGCGGCATCTGGGCGGCCCCGGAAGTTGGACTGCCGACTTAGCGCAACGCGATGGGATCATTTCTCCACACACCGTAATCGCTTTAGGGGCAGCCCTAGTAGGGGAAATGGCATTCGACCCTACAACTTACAGCCCTTTCATCGTCAAAAATGTAAAAAATGCGGCGAAGGTCGCCCTTAAAACAGGAATGTCAGGAGGCGATGTTTTGAAAAGCATCGACTTGATGCATCGCATAACAGCCACCAGTCGCGCAATCAGGTTACTGGAGACAGGCTCCGATCTTACCCCAGCGTTAAAAACCACGTTAGCCCGTCCCGGTCGAGGTCAGGTCCTCGGACCTGTGACCCATGCGAAACTATCTGAAACGATCGTAGAACTATCAGGCTGGGCTGCCGATCACGGTGTGAACTGGTTGGGGCAAACCTCAGGGTTCCTACTCCGGGCGGGCAACAGAAGCAACGCCTACATCGATCGTGTAACAGATGCCTTCGCCAAATACGACCGTTGGATATTGGAACGCACAAAGATCCTAGCAGCGAGGCCAGGATTAAGCGACCGCCAACTCGAAGCAGCAGTATTGGAGGCTTTGAGAGTAGAGGGCATAACCGCTGAACCCCTAACGGCTCTAGTCAACGACTTGCCTGAACTTGGGACTCTCATAGAGTCGATGCGTGGATGGCATATCCAGCAACGTAATTACATGACTGAACTTTTGGATTCTAAGGGCGCACGAATGACCCTAAGGAAAAAAGGATTATCTGAGTTCGACGGATACTGGGAGTTCCTTTCTGAGGTAGAAGGCCAACGCGCTCTCTTTACAGGGATGGGTGGGCATAATACCGGTGGAATATTTTTCCCCGAGACGACATGGAAAAATGTTGTACGGATGAGAACCAAAAGTTGGGCTACGGGGTTTCTGGCTAAAGGTGAAAAGTCATTCTTCGATGCGGCTGGAGACGTTATCAAAGCCGACATAGGTGAACTTTCTGGCGAGTTTTTGGCAGCCAGAGAAAGCATCCTTTTAGATGCGTTGGAAAGAAGGTTCGGGCCGACGGGTTCCCTGAGTCTGTCCCGTACTTTCAGCAGAGACGAATTGTCACGAGTTCTCGCTGGGGACAAAAAGGCTCTCGAGACGTTCCAAATCTCAGACGAGGACTTTAACGTAATTATTGGGGTAGCGCGTGAGTTGGCTCCAACAATGGCTAAACGTGTCAAAGACTCGGGGTTGGTCGATGACTTCTTTATCTTCCACGAAGGAGCGCACGGAGTCACGAAGTTCGATGACGCTTCTCGCTTAGCGGCTGCCCCCAGACGAAAACCGTTGTTCCGTCATGGCCGCAACTTCACAGAAACCCTTCGCCACAACCTGCATCGCCCGGGGAGCATGAACGCTGAAGCCTCATGGATCGACAAGGCGTTGGCACCCGTAGCGAATGTCAGCCCTCTGGCTTCCTCTATCCTTTTTGAAGCGATGTACCATCCAGTTAACTTCGCCCGCAAGTTCACAGTTCATGTGCCTAAAAGCACCGTCCTAGATGTGACTGATACCAAGACCGCTGTGGCAGAGTTTAAGGCAGCAGTCGAAATGGGTTTGATGGCAGACATGCCTCGAGAGGTCATCAACTCTTACCTGACAGCATTCACTTACGGAACGTCCGCCCAACGGTGGGATGTCGCTACCAAGTTCTTTTTAGACTTCATGGGTCGCAGCGGCATGCTTGTCCACGGAGGAAAAAACGTAGATGAATGGGTTAAGAAGTTTATTGCCCAAAGCGATTACACCTATTCTAATATTGGTTTAGATTTCCATTCGATTAGCAACGTCAAAACAAAACGTGCTTTGATAGCGGGGGAAGCAAACGCTGGCCAGATTTCCAAAATGAATGTTATCCCCGACTGGGGAGAAATGGCGAAAGCCGCTCGCTACATGTCGATATACCGCTATTTGGGTCACATGCTTGGTGCATCCCAGATCGATCAGATATTCCGTAGGTTCTGGAAACCAGCCGTCCTTATGCGCGTTGGTGTTGCCATCCGAAATGGAGCCGACGAAGCGTTAGGGTTCTTGCTGAGAGAAGGACCGCTGGCTTACACCAACTCCAAACTAGCCCGTGTCGCACAGAACTCTGCGAAAACATGGGACGAATACGGTCGCCCGCTTTGGATAAATCTTGACGGTGCCGATGACACCCAGTCCGCTGCACGCTCAGCAGGGATCTCGCATGAAGCGCGGATCCCCTTAGAAGTCCGGCGGGCTTTACTGATAAAACCGTTCACTCGCATCATGCGAACAGTTAACGATTGGACTGGGGTCGGAGATTTTGCAGTAACAAGAAAAGCCATTAGAAAAGCGATGGATGACACCGGCCATAGTTGGGCGTTGATGCGGGCAGATGAACAACAGGCTGCTATAAAAACTGCTCGTGATTCGCTCATGGCAGATATGGGTCCGCGAGGCCAAGTGCAAAGAGGGCTCTTCGATTTCGCTGATGGGGTGTCTCAACGCTCTGCCTACTACATGCATGAGTTGGCTGTCACTAAGCGTTTGCCGGGATCGCGTCCAAGCGTGGCAAAAAGCCTACTCGAGATGCAAGGAGAATCCGCTATTCAATTGGCGAGGGCTAAAGCAATACAAATGACTAATCCAACGTTGATGCAAGCCGCACACGAAAGAGTCTTCGGGGCTTACAAAACTTATTACGGGGGGACTTCAGGGGATCGCCTTGATGAACATATTCGTTCATTGGGGTTCGGAAAATCTGGAGACGTACTCCCATACATACCGTTGGATTACGCCAGCAGCGAAGTCCGTTGGATCAGCAAGGGGATGGATGTCCACCAAGCCACACCCGTCGATATACTTGATGCAGCAGACTACCAAATCCGGCTCCACGCTGACGCTCCTGAAAGCATCGCAGCGGTTAGGGAACTCAGCCACTACATCGACCCCGGAACCGAATCATATTTTCAAGATTTGATACAAAGAACTCTAGGTGTCCCAAGCCAGACTATAGGAGAAAAAGGCACAACGGCTTCTCGCCATGCGTTAGAAATATTTAGAAAAGCAACAAACGTAGACGAGTTCTCCCCTTCCTTTTTACTGCATCTGCGTCGTGCCGCTGCCGAAGCGTTACCTGATGGGAAGTTCCGGGTAGCGATTCATGGTTACACCGATTGGGATTCAGGGTCTTCTGCTCTGGTAGAGAAGATTCGCGAGGTCTACGGGGACGGGCCAGCAGAGTTTATCCATGATCTTTTGTTCCGTACAGATTTGGGTGGCAACCATCTTGGCCAGCAACCATTGGCGTTCCTTCTAAATGGTTCTATCGATTCCTCCAGATTGTCGGCTGATGCGGCCAGCATCGAGAAACGGATGCAGATTGCTCATCGTGCTGTCTTGGCGGAACCCGATAGTTACCAGCGTGTCCAAAGCCTGAGCCGGATAGGGGGTTCTGAACCGAACGCGGTTAGGACAATGCCTCCTGCGACTCCTCAAGAGATCCGCTTGTTCTTTCCTGTGTTACCTGTAGAGGGCGAACACATCAAGATCCTTACTCACATTTTGTCGGGTGGGGCTGCGACCAAAGACTATTTGAAAGCGATCCGAGCGGGCATCGAAACAGAGTTCGTTAAGGTAGGCATCCCTGTTTCGCAAGTAGATATTTTCTTAAAGAATCTGCATCCTCATTCAAACCCGATGGGGTCACCGGGGGTAACGGGAGCAGACGCGCTACAACAACTTGCGATTTCTTACGGCCAAGCACAAACCTTGGGCGGGCCTTACTTCCCCCTTCCTGTTGGTAGTGCTAACCCGATGGTCGCTGAAGCAATTTCTCGTGGCTGGGATAGGGCGATGGATACTATTCTCGGAGGGGCTACTCGTAGTCCAAAGAGGGCGGTAAACGCTGAGACCTCTACACCTAGAGTGATGGCGCGCCTGTTCGGACGCAGCGAATACGATGCGACTTCAGGTTTCGGTAAGTTCTACGGGTCGCGTACGGGGCATACCATAGAACGTGCAGGGGTTAAAAGCCGCCACGAAGCGGTGCCGAAACGTATCTATCTTCAGGGCGATTCTGCATGGGGAAGCGATATTGAAATCCCACCGGGGTTTGTACGTTTCGAAAATGCGGCAGGGGAACCGATCCTTTCTGCGTCAGGGTCTGTTCAGTTTATCCACCCGTCGAACCTTGTGGACACCAGCAAAGGGCCAGCATCGTTAGGTGAAGCCCTTGTAGATGTCGCAAAGCAACCGGCAGAGGACGCGCTTTCGCTATCTGTAACCGCTCAGGAAGAACGGTTAGCGTTACTTCATGGGTTGGAGAACCTCGCCGACGAATCTGTTGTCATGGTTCCCGCTTATACCACACAGAAAGTAGCGGTTCCTACGAAGGTTAATGAAAAGTTAAAGATCGAGCATCCATTTGCTTCGGCGCGCCAAAGTTTGGTTAGAGAAAAGCATAGAGTATGGACTCCCCGGAAACTTAAAGACAACCAAGTTATTGTTTTCAGCAGCGACATCGATGGCCGCCATGAAAAGGCTGCGCGTATCGTCATGGACTCTGGGGCAGTACGAGGGCAGGGCCGGGGTAGGCAGGGGCAAAGTTACGCTATCACCACTTGGGATCCGGCTCGAAGCGGCCCTGCCGAGGGATACACCGTTGGCAACACAGGAACGTATGTCAAGGGCGGAGCAGCAAAACCTAACTCCAATTATGTAAACTCTATTTACGGAACAGTTGTTCCAACTAAACGGTCTATGACCGGAGACGAAATCCATGAGCAGTTGCTTGAGTTGGTCGAGCATGCAAAAGAAAACCCCGAGACAGAGTTTTTGTTAACTCCTATTGGGGTCGGACCGGGCAAGGGCAACTTTACTTATGAAAACATAAACGAGTTGATACAAGACATAGAGTTCCCTGATAACGTTATTAAAACTTGGTATTCGAAGGAACTCGAGGAGACGGGCGACCTGCCTCCTCGTTTCATAGATATAACGCGAACTAAAACTACCGCAGGTGGACCGTCGGTAACAGCGGCTGCTCCCGGAAAGGGAGACGAGTTCACTCGTACCGTTATGGATCTGGTGGAGGCTTTGAACGATGGGGCTACTGACGAACAGATCGCTGCCATCTTAGGGTTGCCCGTTGAATTGGTTGAAAGAATATCAACGGGGAAACGATCTCTTCTTGTCGAGCAGGTCGCTCCGTTGGATAACGCTCCGAACACAGTATCCATTGCTAATCCCTACGAGGTTTTCTCTGGGGACGAAACGCCGCTTGCCGAGTTGCCTCGTTGGGAACGGGCAGGGCTCTCAGAAAAACCTCCTCGTTACAAAGGCCCCTTGGAAGGCGTAGATAAAGACGGCGATCCTGTACGGTTCATAGATGACGATCCTGACTTTTTGCGTCGGATCGGGTTGTCTGAAAAAGAAGTAGAGAACGGGGCTTGGGTCAAGATCCATAAAAAGGATACCCTCGGTGCGTTAACTCCACGCCAATCGAAAAGGGCTCTTCGTGGGGTCGATCTAACTGGAGAAGCAGGGTTACGCGAAAACGTATATCTCGCTACTGGGAATATCAAGATACAAGGGAAGGTGATTAAACCGAAGCCCCGCCCCGGACGACGAAAGAAGACCGTGACTACTGTTACTCGTAACGATGTGCCGGGTGGCGAAGTCGATCAAGTATGGTTGAGAAACTACCGGCTACAAAAACTCGCCGAAATGCATGAGGCAGGCGACATCGACGAAGTGGTTGTGTTCGATCGCGGAACTGCTTTCGAAGGAACCGATCCCAGCCCTGCGCTATCTGGCCCCGGTGTTCATCCAGACATGGTGGGGGCAAGATTGGCTCCTACCCCCACGAAGTTCAGAAGTGACCCTGAGTTGCAACGTTTCGCTGAGAAGCATGGGACGTTACGAGATCGAGAAGGATTTGTTTCTCCTGAGAAAAAACGGGTTCGACACAGAATGCAAACTGTTGGAGATACGGGTCATGCTCGTACGTTCCACACATGGGATCCTGATTTGCAGATGCCCGTTACCCCTAGAGACGTAGGTGGATTCGGTGACCGGCTTATCGTCGGGGTTGCTCCGGGGCAGATGAGCGGCAACGGGGTTGATGTTATTCACACTCTTAACGATTCTCCGCAGGTTGCCATTCAACGGCTTTACAAAGAAAAAAGTACTGGGAATTATACTTGGTCGAGAGCAGGTGCGCCAGAGGATCTCGAAAGGTACAAGAACACCGACGACTGGGAATTAGTTGATGAACAGTACACCTCTTTGTCCGACATGGAAGACTCGATAAAAACTTTATCGATTGAAAGTACCCGCGAATTAGTCAATCTGCTATCAACGTTGAAGGGGAAACCTACAGTCCGGTCTGCCTCTAAAGGGGCTACGACTCCGGTTAAACCTAAAATAGCGGTTGGGCGTAAAGGGACGCGAGGAGATGCGGGTCGCCCCCCTGTGGCTGACGAGGCTTTAGATGCTCCTCCTGAACTCGGTGCGCCACGGATCGAAAACGCTCCTTCGGACGATCCTCTTATTGGGGCTCTAGAGGTTCCTGCTGAAATTAATGTGGCGGGGGAAACTGTTGTTAAATATTCGACAGGGGAGAACCAGATTCTTTCCAATTTTCAAGAGGCTCCGTTCGAGTTCCGGGGGGTAACGTACCGTACTGCTGAGGGGGCTTATCAAGATTGGAAGACTGGTCAACGATTGAGTTCTCTTTCCAGCAAGGAAGAGGCTGTTCTTGAAGCACAAAGAGTTCTTGCTCTTCAAGCAGAAGCGTTTGGTCGTTCCCTCCCCGAGGATCCCATCGAGGCTTTGAAGACTCTTGCTCGTTTGGCCGAATCGAACGATCCGTCTGCCTTGTTCCCTGTGGAATATTTGGATGAGTTGATTGAAAGGTTAGAAGAAGTACCTTTGGCTGCTGGAGCGGCGGCTGTCCCCGATGAGGCCGCTGACCTTATTAAGGTTTCTGAGTCTTTTACTTTCCCCCATCCTGTTGACGACAACCTTAGTTTGGAAGAGATCCATTCAGCGATAGAGGATAGCGAGATAATTGCTATTTATCCTGCCTACCGCGGTCGGTTAGACGATTTTACGTCCACCGACCTGAAAGATTTGTTGACGGCGGAAGAGTTCGCTAACCGGTTCGAAAACCCTACGGCAACGATAGATGCTCTCATCGAGTTGTATAAAGATGTGATCGCTGAATGGGATCCTAAGGATGCCCGATTCTTGAAAAACGTTTCGGACCGACGACACTTTGGCGAATTGTTTGTAAAAGATCTTATAGCGAATCCTGAACTCGAGTTGTTGTCAACCGACAGTATGATTTCCCGTCTCATAGACGCACGGGCATCTCTGGCGAAACGATTCCCAGATCGGCAACTCAATCTCTTTGGGCAAGAAGTTGCTGCTGATGGGGCGCGAGTACTCCCTAATGTTAGAGAAACAACAAACTTCCCAGAGATGGCAGGAGCAACAGCACGGCGACATGGAGCAGGCAAGAGTCCGAAGATCGAAGGTGACGCAAACGTTGACTTGATGAGAGAAATCTTAGAAGCGAAATACGATCAAGTACGAGAGTTCCAGATTGCGTTGGATTCAGCAGGGACCATCACCCACCCTGTCCAAGATGAGTTCTGGGCAAACAAGTTCCCTGAGTTGTTGGAGTCTTTGAAGGAGGGTAAAAAGCCTGAGGTTAAGCCACGGGGTATGCGTAAGACGAAGGTTCTGTCCGTTGAGAGGGTTAGAGAGAACCCTAAGAGCGCGTATCTTTTCGCAGACAGTTTGTCCGGTAAGGGTAAACGTGGTCAGGCTGTTATCCGCGATGAACCAAACGCTTTCGGCATCCCTGTAAAGAAAACGTATTCTGGAAGGCTTATGCATTTCAGCGATGACGATTTCGTTACCAACAAGGAAGCGATTGATGCGGCGTTTGACGCTATCCCCGATGACATGGATGTGGTCGTTCCCTCTGCTGGGCTTGGTAGTGGTGCAGCGAAACTTGAGGAGAAGGCCCCTAAGACTTTTGCTTATATTGAGAGTAAGATTGAGGAACTTCGTTTGATTAAGCCTGCTCCTGTAGCGGAGGTCTCGAAGATCAAGGAAGCACGTTTGCCTACTCCGTTTGCTGATAAGGCAGCCGAAACAACGAGAACGTCGTCTGGTACAAAAGTTAAGATCGAGGGTGCAACCGCAGAATATTGGCCTCAAGAGGATCTAGGGATAACCTACGATCAGGTAGACGAGATCATATCCGGGCAAACCCCGGTTGGTTCAGGTACTTCTGGTTGGGAACCTAGCCGTTTATCCCCTAAGAATAAACCGTTGTCGCGGGTCGTTGGGGACGAAGGATTATCTTACCATTACACCGGGTCGACCTATAAGGCCGAAGCGTGGCCAGAGGAGATCCAAGCCCTCAGGGAACAGATCGAAGAGTTAACTGGTTACGAATTTGATTTAGCGATTATCCAGAAATACCCTGATGGGTCAACGGACCTTGGGTGGCATTGGGATACGGAGTATATTGAGGGTGGGGTGCGTGTTGCTGAACCCGGACGCGGAGTAAGTGGTGAACCTGAGGGGGTTATTGTTTCTGTAAACTTCGGGGCTACCCGCAAGTTCGAGTTCCGTCCACGGAAGAAACCAAGCGGCACCAAATATGGTTACAAGGAAGAGCGAGCCGCTGCGGGGTCGGTCGATTTGGGTGACGGCGATATTTTGTTGATGTCGGGCGGGACGCAAGGCAACCTAGAGCATCGCATCGTTAAGGAGACAGGGCAGGTTGGGCCGCGTATCAATATTACTTTCCGGCAGGTAGGGAAATCTCATCGCAGCCCTCGCAGGTTCAGGGATCCTTCTGAACCACCTCTTCCCAAAACAACTCAAGCCACAAGCGGAGTGGCTCAACCCACGATGGCCACATCCCCCGAGATGCGCTCCACCCTAAGCCCATCCGAAACACGGGTAAACCACGCATGGACGTTAGAACTCGCCCCTCTCCCCCACGGCGAAGTCGTCCCCAACGCCCATCAAATACATGCATACGCCGACATGAGCCTCGTCCCAGACGGACTCGTCATGCGTGTCCCAGTAGCAGCAAAGAAAACTATCGGCGACCGGATAACAGATACTTTCGGAGCATTCTTCGAAGGAGTCATGAGCCCCATCGTCGGTGCCTTAGCACGGGAACCCATGTTTGATTACTACTTCGCTAAAGCCCTTGAGATCACACGGCCTTTCCGCAACCACTTTAACCATGAACCAAAAGCGTTCGACTCGTTCTTCGCCTTTGACGACGGGCTTGCAATCGGAGCAAGAAAACTTGACGACGGGCAGGTGGTCATCGAAGACCTCGAAGATTACATTATGTTCGATATGCCTAACAAAACAATCGACCCCGACTCGAAAGAAACAGCCCTCGGGGATCTACTAGAGGCTCGCCGCCATGCCCATGACCCATATGACAAATCCTTAAGAGAGTTCCTTAAGGTAGAGTTAGGAGACGCTTTCGTCCAGGGTGGACCGGGTACCCCGGATGATGTGGAAAACATCATTGGGCAGATACCTATGGTTAGTGGTCGGTTCTCTGATGTGTTCCCTGAAATGGATTCGGTCTTCATCAAAATGTTTGAAGAGGATCCCGATCAACTTGACTTGGTGATCAAGCAACTCATGGACTACATGAACTTTAAGTTCACCCAGAACCAAGCCCATGTGGATGTGGCGGCGGAGCGTGCGCTTCACCAAACATCGTTGTTTATCGATGACCATAACTTGCGCTCCCAGTTCCAAGAATCAGTAGGATCATTAGTTCCGTTTTGGTTTGCTGAAGATCAGTTCCTTCGCCGTTGGGCGCGAACGATGCAGGAAAACCCAGCGGCTTTGCGCCAACTACAAGTAGGGTTGAATGCTTCGACACGGGCAGGGCTAATAACTGAAGATAGCGAAGGTAACCGACGGCTGATTATCCCCGGAACAGAAATGTTTGTGAAAATGGTATTCGAGGTCTTGGGTGAAATACCTGTGGTACGAGATTACTTCGGGGCAGATGTCGGTTACGTTGGTGGCGACCTATCGTTAGGGCTAAACACGATTCTTCCCGGCTACGATTTGGATACTGTGGGTCAACTCGGATTCGGCCCGCTCCTCTCGATGCCTATCCTCGCTGCTTCTCAAAGGGACCCAAGCCTCCGTGGTGAAGGCTTATGGGGTTTCGGGGACAACATGGTGAGCCGATTCGGATATGACCAGTCTGCCGGAGAGTTGATGTGGTCGAGCGTTATGCCGCTGCCTCTTTCTCGAACAGCAGCAATAGTCTTTGGGTGGCAGATGCCGATGTCGGAAGGGCGGATCAAAGCCGAAACTGACGCTATTATGCTAATGGCATTAAACGAGTCCTTGCCGACGGAAGAGGACCTAGTAACCGCTGAGAACCCTGACTTGCTGGCTGAAGATGTTTACCGAAACGTTGAGCATTTGGGGCGGCAGTTACAGTTGCTTCAATATGGCAGTTGGTTCTTTGGGCCAGGGGCCGCATCTCCTATAAATCTTTACGATGATCCTGCGTTTGAATGGAATGAACGATTCCAAGTTCTCCGAGATAGAGGGGTTCCGTTCGAGGAGGCTTTCTCTTATTGGCGCAAAGAATATCAGGAGGAATGGTTCAAAGAACTTGCAGAATCAAAAGAACTCCCCGTTTCTTATATGAACTCGGTTAGCACTTACCGAGATAAGGGGTTTGATTTGCTTCCTGCCATCGCTGCTGCTGACAGGGATTTACGGGCAAAAGGGTTTGAGCCTACTGTCCGGTTGAGAGAAGAGTGGATGAGGGAAGAGTTGAAACTCTCTGTGTTCCGTCAGGGCAAGACAACTAAAACAAGTATCGCTGCTCAATGGCAAACCGAAGCGGCACACGAATGGACATTAGAGAATAGAGACTGGGTTTCAGCGTATCCGTATGCTGCCCCATTCTTTATCCCTCGCGGATCGTCTCTAGACGATACAGAGTATTCTTCTGAGGCGCGGTCATTGCAGGTGGCGATGCAGTTGAGGGAGATAAATGAGCCGGAAGAGTTCATTCGCTCCGTATACACTTCAGCGGCTTCGATCCCTTATTACCAGCAATCTTTGGAGCATCAACGCAGGTTGGCTGCTTACCGGGCGCGAGGGGCTAACGCTGAGATCGAATACGAGAATAAGATTTGGGACGAATGGAAGAACAGTTACTTGCGCTCCCACCCCGTGTTCCACAACACAATGTTCTCTCAAGATTCAAAGGCCCGCCGCACCCAAACCGTTGACCAGTTCCGACTCATTCTGGCAGATGAAAAAGTCCCCGAGGGGGAACACAGGGATGATGTTTTGGCTGGGATGGCATTGGTTGTTGGTTTTGAAGACCGCATGGACCGCTTATTCGGGCTGACTTCTGGGGCGGCTCGTGATAAACGGAATAAGGTTCGCTTCGAGTATAACACTCGATTCAATGAACTTATAAAAAATCGCCCGTGGCTATACGAAATGTATTACAATCTGTTTGTGCCATTGATTAGCGAGGCTTGGATTGTTAAGTTAGAGGCTGGACAGTACGATGATTTGGGGATTTACGCATGACTAACGAAGATATACAGTACCCGGTTAGCGGCAATGTAGCGGGAGATGGAGGCACCCCTCCTGATGATGCCCGGATTAAACGGCTTTTTGATCTTATGGCAGCGGGGATAAGCCCTGATGCATTGAATATGACTGATGAGGAGAGGGAGGCTGTAAGTCAACTACAGGCAGGGGTCAATGCTTCGATGAGGGCAGGGCTAGAGGGTCTCTCTCGGATCCTCCCTGCTGCCCCACTAGATGTTCCAAGTGCTGGTGTTTCTCCAACAACTACTTCCCCTCCAACAACTACTTCCTCTCCAACAACTACTTCCCCTGCAACAAGTACTTCCCCTGCAACAAGTACTCCCCCTCCATCCATATCTGTCGCTCCACCAATCTCGATCCCACCTTTGGTCGCCACAGATCCTGCGCTCCGATCTTTATACGCAAGCACGGGAACCTACCAATCGGGGTTCGACAAGTTCATTAGCGTTCTGCTTGACCGTAAGCAACCATACTTTGTTTTCCAAGACGACCTTGTTAGCGACCCGTATGGCATGGCCAACCCCCCAGAAATATCCGGGGCAGGACAGACATCATCGTATGACCGGATCGATCTACAAACCGACGAAGGCCGACAATACATTCGGAACTATATATTGTCTCCGAAGCCCACGATGGGCGGCGAACGTGGCACACCAGCGGCCCCGATTTACGATACAGCGGAACTCGAACGACGAGTCGATGACATAATCGGCAACGCTCGATTCATGTATGTGCAAGGACAACAGGCTGTTACCGGAACGGGTGAGTTCCTTGATACCTCCGGTCTTCAACTAGGTATCATCATGTCCTACGATGGGACACCTGCCGGAGACGTAAACAACATCCAAGAACTGTTGCAAGGGATGAGGCTTGATGGGCAATGGTTATCCCAAGCCTTAACTAATGTCGGCTTCCAAGATCGCAACACAGGAACAGCGAATCTTGCCTCGATCAAAGGACAACTCGCTGCCGCCGGCTATTACAACGTCTTAGAAGGAGGGGCAGCAAGCGTAGAGTACGGGTCGTACGCTACCGAAGAAGATGACTTCGTGTTCCGCAACTTTGTTCAAGATCTGATTAACGAGAATCTTCGGATCGGAGACCTCCAGCGTCAAGGACAACAGGTCGCTGCTCCCAGCGTAGAGCAATTCATCTTGGATAGGACTGTCGCTAACTTTGAATCAGAACGGACATTGCATGGTTCCCGACCTACCGGGAGTACTCAAGAAGATCTTTCTGTGGTTGCCGAATCAGTTCTTAGTTCCATGACTAGATCAGGGAGTGGCTTTTCAAGTGGGGCCTCCCTTAAGGTTCAGCAAACAATCAACCAACTCCATGCCGATGGTGAGATTGATCTTGATTTTAGCAACGAAGCGTTTATGACTGGGGGAGCCGGTGATGATGAGATAGCGAACGCTGATGCTTTCTTATCTCAGTTCTATGGGGGCGGGGAAAATTGGATAGATTCTATTGAGATCGGGACCGCGAACTCATCACGGGAATGGATGCAAATGGCAGTACGGGCTGGGATACTCGACCCCAACGAAGGCATATCTAGAATAGATGCCACCTCCGGCAGAAGGGGAGATTGGATGCAATCTCTTTCCGATGAGGACAAACGAGATATAGCCCGCTTTGGATACATCACTTCGGCACGCAACGCTGGGACTGATGACGCAGCAGCAGCCAACCTGTTCGCTAACACCTTCGGGGAACGAACGTTTACACAAAACGGTAGAGAGTCATCGTGGCTTGACCAAGTTATGGCAGACTACCGGACGACAGGCCAACTCGTTGGGAGTCAAACGACGGCCACGTTATTGGGAGACGATATTGCTGCACTCGAAACAGCGGAAACTCGCGCCTTGGCAGCGATGGGTGTAGATCTTGGTTCTTCGACTAACACCCGAGTATTGAATGACATGTTGCAGGCTATCGGCGGGAATACCGGCCAAAGGACATCACGATTATGACAACAGGTGGGCTTTGGCAACCATTCGAGCAAAAGATCGCACGGCTATTACTGGACTACCCGAAAGTATCTATTATCCGGGGGAAGTCTACGGTAGAAGAAGAAACTAAGATATGGGATACGCTGTATTCCAAGTACGGAGCGGGGACACTCGACATCATGGACCCTCCTGACAGAAGCCCGTTCACCGACGGTTTAGCAGTATTCGTAACGTACCCGAATAGTTCGTCAGAGCGCATGTTTCTAGCAGCCGCACCTCGATACGGAATCAGCATTAACAAAAGACTACCTCAGGTTCTCGAACCTCTAGGGTTAAGAGCCACCCCTACGCCCTATGACATCCCCGGTGTAGACACATCCCGGTTTGTTCGGAGCAGAGCAGACCAACATCGGATGCAAACACTTGTTGACGGGTTTGAATCGATCTATGGGCAAGTCCATTATGGGACCCCCGACGATGAGACTAACCCCAGTAACGTGGATATAGATGCTTTGATGGCTGCCTTCAGAGAACAGGAATCCGGGGGGGATTACAAGGCGATAGGCCGCGAGGTCGAAGGAATGGGATCCGCCGAAGGAGCGTACCAGTTCATGCCATCGTCTTGGGACTCATGGAGTTCTACTTATAACGAATCTCAAGGCCGAACAGGGGCAATGGAGATGACAGCGGACAACCAAGATGCTGTGGCGAGAATGCAAATGTCGAAGTATTTGAAGCAGTTCAACAATGACATAGGTGCGGTGGCTGTTGCTTGGTATGCCGGACCGGGGAAAGTCGATCAACTTTATTTGAAGAACAAGGATAGCGATAGGAGTACTTCCCACCCGGAGGAACCAACTATCATGGAGTATGCTAAATCGATTATGGGCAAGTACAGCAGGTTGAAGGGAACCGTCCCTGAAAAGCCGACCGTACCGATGGCAAATCTTTCTTTATCTCAACGGACTCAAGGAGTCCCAGCGGCTTCTGCTTCTAAGTCTTTGATCGAACGGCGACGCAATAACTTGGGGAGAGGCTAATGAGTACTGACTGGCTGGCTGACTTTAAGGACGAGTTCCCAGGATGGGCTTGGGCTTTGTCTAGTGGCGGCGATCTTTATAGTGTGATCGAGAATTGGTGGCAGGCAGAGGATACCGATCTTTATGATTATGCTGAACGCTACACCTCGTTGTTGCAGGACATTAAGGGTTCTGAATGGTTTAGAGAAACAACGGAATCAGTTCGTGAGTCTATTCTTTTCGAGGCTGAAGACCCTGCTACTTATGGTTACAACGTGGGGGTCAACATTAGCGATGCTAAAGATCTCGCTCGCGGTCTTGGATTTGCTTTCGAGGACGACTATTACGAAGAGATCGGGCATACCGCTGAAAGATTTAATTGGACAGCGGATCAGATCACTCATCGGTTGATTAATGATGCTTACTCGTCTGGGGCGGAGATCGGTCAAGGGCTTATTCAAACTACGGTTGATGAACTTTCCGCTTATGCGGCGAATCAACTTGTAGAGGTAGATGGTTCCACTCTTTTAGATTTTGCGTATCGTATCCAGCAGGGTGAAGACACGCTTGCCGATGCTGAAAACTTTATTAATGCTGCGTCTCAAGCGCAATGGACGTTCTTCGATGTTGGGAATGCTTACTCGAATGGGCTAACTGTTAGCGACTCTCTCGCTTCTGTCAAGACCCAGATCGCCAGCACGCTGGAGATAAATCAAGATGACGTTGATTTATCGGCGATGGGTGATTCTTTGGTGGCGGGGGACGAAGGGGCGCGACGATTCATTTCTAAAACCGAAGCCGATGGATGGGCGCGGAAGCAAGACGCTTATCAAGGTACAAACCAGTTCAAAGATAGTGTTCATAGATTGGGTGGGGCGTTGGCCCGAACCTTTGGGAGGCGATGATGGTTGATTATAGTAATTGGACAGACAGGGATACGGATGCTTATGAGAAAGCGGTAAGGGATCGTACCGAGCCCGCAGAGGTTGACTTCAATGAGGCTATAAACAACATCGTAATCCCCGGAAACGAAACAACTACGGGACCTGTCGGTGAGACCGGAGATAACGATAACGGTACGACCTTTGTTCCCATAATCCCTGACCTCGGGAACTCAGAGATCACCCAGCCCACTCCAGTCGATGTCGATTTCGATGACGAGAACACAGGGGCTGTTCCAGAGTTCGACACCGAAGAATCCCGCGCAATCTTAGAAACAGAGTTAAGGCTCTCAGGTTTCGACGATGAAGCGATCAAAGAGATGATCGACGAATGGATCATTCCGCGCTTAACAGGCACATACGAAGACCCTGCAAACGCTGGGGTGATGCTGCCGCCGGTCTCCAACATCGACCTACTATTAGATGAGGTTTACGAACAAGACGCTTTTCAGGAACGGTTCCCCGGCTACCATGCACGGATAGAAGCCGGATACAACGCTATATCCATAGACGATTACTTAGCGTATGAGACATCTCTTAAGTCGTTGTTCAATCAGTATGGTTTAGATGTAACGGGGCGTAACACCAGAAGGATCGGGGCTTTAGATCGACCCCACGATGATGGCACAGGAATACTACTATCCGATGCGGTTATTGCGGATCTGATTAGTAGCAACATCTCCATCGATCAGGCAACCGAACGCATAGAACAGGGTGTTAACGCTGTGCTTGAAGCCCCGCAAGAAGTAAGAGACCAATTCAATGAGTGGTATGGTACTACCGGCGATACGTCTTTATTGATGATGTTCCTAGACCCTGAAGAATCGTATGTTGATTTACAAAAAAAGGCAGGAGCAGCGATGGCCGCAGGCTACGCCGAATCGGTACTTGGTTCTATCTCTACTGTCCAGCAAGATTTAGCAGAAGAGATCGCCACCTTAGGGTTATCCTCCAACCAACTTTACGCAACATACGTTGATCTTGCTTCGAAGGAAGCACTCTATAAAGAGAAGATAGGGGAAGAAGATTTTACAATAACAGAGGAAGGAGTCTCGGCTGCTTTTGGAGTCGATACTGAAGATATAAGCAAGATCGAAAATCGTAGGCAAAGCCGGGTCGCTGCATTTAGTGGCGGTGGTGGAGCATTTATCTCCGGTGAAGGTACCGGATTAGGGAGCGCGTAATGCC
>ERZ1046148.722-NODE-722-length-18653-cov-7.801108_pt1 | contig 18653 bp, 10 predicted proteins | sample MGYA00383090_ERZ1046148 | MGnify/ENA primary metagenome ERZ1046148 (study PRJEB29581, sample SAMEA5548360) | metagenome | biome: marine; feature: coastal; material: water | depth 25 m | study: Short-term variability in the microbial, nano- and picoplankton... | reverse complement strand
GCGATGGAGATGGAGTTGGTGATAATGCTGATTTCGCACCGAGTGTCGCTAATGAATTGTTATATGCAACTGGTGGAACAGTATTACTGGTACTTGCCGGATTATTGCTATTTTTCCTAAAGGGCGGTATGGGCGGTAGTGGATTAGTATCTGAAACAAATCAACACTGGGATGAGGACCGTCACAATGTGATGCAAGATGAAATGCTCGGAATGAATGATTCAATCGACAAAGATATTCCTAAACTGGATGGAATCGATTCTACAAATCCAACAGATCAGATAGATCCAGTAGTATTAACGCCTTTTGGTGAACAAATTACAAGTTTTGAGCCACAAAAGTCTGCTGCCCAGAACACTGCAGCATCAGAGGCCTCAAGTGAATTGTTAGGAACCGATTCACAGCAAGCACCGCAGAATATCAATAAAATCTCTGAAGTACTAGATGACTTATTCGATTGAATAAATTTCACTCTAGACGTTTTCCGCCAATACGAAGTTCTGTCTTCAAAGGCATTTGCTGTTCCCATGCAAATTCCTTGACAATTCTCCAACCTTTTTCAGAACCTTCGTAATCTTTGACTTCAATAATGTTATTTCTTGTATTTGCCTTGAATGCAGCGACTGGTTCTGCATTCTTGAATACTAGGTATGCTGAACCAAATCCAAACTTCTCTTTCAAAATACCTGAGAAGTATGGTGCGATTGGGTCGCTAGGGGGTAGAACGAAATCACGAATTGGAGGAATCATATTCGACTTTTCAAGAAGTTCCTTACGACCCCAGCAGACTTCATGCAAGTCTTCAATTAGGAATCCTTTGATCAGAGTTCCATCCTCTTCAAAGGAGTTCAGAATCGCTTTCAATTCTTCCGGCTTGAATGGAGTTCCTGCTAAACGCAGTAATTGTTTCAATGTAATAACTGGGTATTCCGCGACAAGTTTTCGTAAATATTCTCTCCGCAATTCAACACGATCGACATCCTCTCTCTGAGTGACAGTTCTATATCCGCCTCTAAAGTCTTGTACGATATGACCAGATTTGACCAGCGGTTGCAATAATTTTCTAAATTGTGATTGGGTCAGTGCATGTCTCTCTTTGAAGATTTTGGGGTCCGAATTGACAGAGAAGAATTCTACAACATCCCATAATTCCTCATCAGGTGGTAATCCTCTAATTGTCAGCAAATCTTGGAAGTGTTCGTATGTTGCCCAAACCTGATGGCTTCGCATATTGATTCCTTGGTGCAGACGGTGTGCACTCGCCATGCTCTTAAGGTCAACACGGTAAACAGAAGCCCGCCCTCTTAATGCGAAGTCATCTCTAACTTCGGGAACATTTCTCAGTGCAGCAATTTCATTTTCTAATCTTGAGTCCTGGTGTAAGTTATGCTGGTGGAATAGTACTTTTTCTGCAACCTCTCTGGGTTGGGGGTCAACAATTCCACCGCGAATCATTCTTTCACCAGCTACTTTGAAGCCGATTGCTTCAAGTGATTTTCTAGTATTTTCATCAATAGATGAAACAGGTTCACTATTGAAATTGGATAATACCGCAACATCTACTAACTGGTCTGAATGGTTTTCCAGTAGTATTCTAAATGCTTCACAGAACTCGTCTAGGTATGCTGTTGGAACATGTAAGTCCTTGATTTCGAGATAATCATTAACTTTGAACATCAAAACCTTGCCCACAGGGTCAACTCCCTTGAACACAGGTAGATACCAACCTCTGTCCAGTACACTTCTAACCTCCCAAATAAATCTAGAAACATAAGGATCTGATTGTGTCAAAATTCTCATAGTTCTATCTTCTCTTCTAGGCCGTTTTAGTAATTGGACTTCGTCTGGCATGCAATAAAATGCCTCAGGGTCTGGAACCAATGCCATAACCTTAGAAATACGCCCTGACTTTTCTAGATTCATCAAGGCAACAGTCAAATCTTCATACGAGCGAGTGACATAGAATCGCAGTGTATTTGCTTTAACAGGACCCATTCTTCCTATGACATCAACTAACGAATCCTCGAAGTCCATTGTCTCGTATACATCATGTACGCGATGGAATAGAGATAGTCTTCTCCGTCTCCCTATAACATCCTCAAATTGTTTTACTACCATCATCTGGCGCTCAAGATTAGAAATTGCATTTTTCAAATCTCTTTGAAGAGGTTTGAAGTCATCACCCTTTGGATAATTTTCTAGTAATTCAATTCTAGTAATATTCTCATCGATTGGAACTTTGCTCAAGATTTCATCTTCCATTGGACCAATCCATGGTTCAGGCTTCAAACCGAGTAACATCGGAATAGATTTTTTGGTAGTGTATCCAATACGATTATGCAGCAAACGACCCATAATTACATCAGAATCAAGTTGAACATCCGTCCAATCCTTAAAGTTGAAATCTTTAACGCGATATAGTAATTCTTGCTGCTTTTGGAATAATACGTGAGAATTGAAAGCATCAAAACAATTGTCATATTGTTTGAAGGACTTTTCCAAAACCATGTTTTGAACCCAACGGTATTCAACAACATCTTCGGAGCCACCAGTTAGTCTATGCTCATCAACTTTGAGAATATATTCTGCATCATCGGTTTGGCGATAGAATCCAACTGAGATAACATTCCGGGATTCGAGTTCATGGATAATTCTGTCAACCATCTCTCTAGGGAATGGCAATCTTTCATCCATTTCATCTCCAGTTTGTGGACCTTCAGAACCTAACATTTCAATTATTTTGACTCGAAGTGCTTCATGAGGGTCGCTCAATTCCCTTTCTTCCCATTCAATTGGTTTACGGCCATCAAATTTAGTAGCGTACTTGTAGGTGATTCCACGGGTATGAATTTCCCGTAAATCATCAGCATCTTCTCCACCATTTGTAGATAAGCAACCGAGAGTACCATGTATTTCAGCCATATATGGGCTGAACCACTTCCCGTCAATATCGCAACCAGTTCCGTCAATTTTTGTTATTTCTCCGGATTCAACTAATTCTTCAACCCAATTACGGATCTGGTCAAGATCAATATCTTGTAATTTTTCTTTATACAGGGGATTCTTAAATTCTCTATCCAATCCTCCACCATGGCTCATTAGATTAAATAATTCCCGTGCATTTGTAGGCACTGGTGCTTTGTCCAAGTAGTACCTTCTTAGTTGTTCACTGGATAATTCAGTTGCAAGAGAACGAGTACCTAGCAAACGGCGTAAAATTTCAGGGTCGATATCTTTGACCAAAAATGCACGAGTTTTCATTGCCATCAAGTCCTCAAATGCAGACATGTAGAGGGACATTCCCAATCTCGAAGGAACAGTAACCTTGTTGTGAACGATTCTTGCATCACCTGTTACACACAGTTCTAAGAATTCGGTCAGGCTTCTGAGATCAATATCTCCAAACATAATCTCATTCTTTGCCTCTCGCATTAACAAACTATCATCCATTGTTCTATGCTTCTTTAACAGCGCCTCAGCCTTCTGCTGGAATTGCTGTGGACTGACCTCTTCGGAACCAATCCGGCGAGGTATGATCATTGAACGTCCTGCAACTTCTCTAAATCTCTTGGTAAATATTTGAGTGTTGGTAATATATCTTTCAATTACTTCAATGTGATTATTTGAACTGAAAGCTTCGTACATAACTCCAGGATCAACTTCCCTTGAAGTTTTCAAAAGAAGTCCATTCTCATCATAAGATAATTCCAGAACTGCAATACCGTTAGTTTCTGCTAATCCTGCCATAAAGTAACCTAGAGCGGTATTGAATCCACGACCTCTACAAGTGGTTATCATGTAGGTTGGTTGCCCTCCCGATATTACTTGTTCAACTAATATTTTATTCGGGTCTGGAACTTGAAATGAATCTATAGAATGCTCTTCTAGGTGACGGGCTATTGCATTTGCAACATCTGAACCGAGACCGTATGCATCTTGTAGCAATACTCTTGGGTCCTGTTCACGGCGTAGAGCTAATGAACAATGACCGATTAAATCTAGAAGTGATTTTGACAATTCTCTAGACCTAGACCTTGCTTCTCCAGACCATGAAGGAACTGTAGGGCGATATCCTGTGACCGATTGAACATTTACTCTAGTACCTTGGATATTTGTCACCCGATAGGTTGAACCACCTAGCAAGATTACATCTCCTCCGCGTAGATTGGAGACGAATGAACCTGATAATTGTCCTAGAATCGACCCTTCTGCATTGAATACTAAGAATGAATTATCCATCGCGATTGTTCCAACGTTAGTATAGTAAATCATTCTTGAATATCCTTTCTTTCCGTATAAATTATCTTCCCAGTCTATCCACACTCTCCGTTCCTCTTCCAGCATATCAAGAACATCAATGAAATCGTCATAGGAGAAATTTCTGTAAGACCAAGCATTGGTAATTATTTCAAAGGCCTCATCAATATCAATTTCATTGATAATAACTAATCCTATCATAAATTGAGCTACAACATCCAAACAATTTTGCGGGAAATCAAGAAGATCCATATCTCCCGTTTGTATTGCTGCTTGTAATGCGGCTAATTCAAGCAAGTCATCTACGCTTGAAGGAAGGAACCTCGCTCTTGGAATGCCTCCTACATGGTGTCCGGCACGGCCAATTCTCTGCAAAGCGGTTGAGATATCACCAGGGCTTCCAATTTGCAGTACTAAATCGATTGAACCGATATCTATTCCCATTTCAAGAGAAGAAGAAGTTACTACGGCACGTAAGTGCCCATGCTTCAATTTCTTTTCCACATCCAATCTCATTTTCTTATCCATTGAACCATGATGGCCTGCAACTAATTCGCCTAGGTGCGGGCGTAGTTTGAGAACAATATTTTCAGTCATTTTTCTGGTGTTGGCAAATACCAGTGTTGTATTGTGTGCCGAAATTAAATCTGCAACCGCCTCAATATTCTTCTCAAGGATTTTCATTACCGAAAGGTCACTGAATTTTGGATCTGTGATCAGGATGTCTAAATCCAATTCTCTAGCCCCAGAGATTTTAGCGATATTGACTTTTGTACCTATACCGTCTTCGTCATCACCACTTGAAACGAGATACTCGGCAACAGTTTCGAGTGGCTCCATCGTAGCAGAAATACCGATTCTTTGTACTGGAATGGTCAGTAATGTGTCCAAGTAAGATAAAGTCAAAGCGAGATGAACTCCTCTCTTCGATGGGACTAGTGAATGTAATTCGTCAATAATCATGAATTCTACCGCATTTACAATCGGTTGAAATCTCGGAGAAGTAATTGCTATTGCCAGCGATTCAGGAGTAGTTATCAGTATGTGAGGGGGATTTCTGAGCATTTTTTGCCGTTCACTTTGTGGGGTATCACCAGTTCGCAATCCAACCTTTACCTCTTGAGTCCCATCTGGCAAATAATTATCGTATATTTCCTTCAGAGGCCCGAGTAAATTTCTTTGAATGTCATTAGCAAGTGCTTTAATTGGAGAGATATATACGCAGTAAACCTTTTTCTGTAATTTCTTTTCAAGGGCTGCTCTTACTAAATTATCAATCACTGTCAAGAATGCAGTCAAAGTTTTACCTGAACCTGTTGGTGAACATAGCAGTAAATGCTCTTTAGCCATAATCGCAGGAATTGCCAATTTTTGCGGCCTTGTGAAGTCATCAAACTTATCTTTGAACCAGTTGCGAACGGGTGGACATAATTTCTCCATCAATTCCTCTTTGCCTAAAGGATTCTCAATGTAGTGTATGTCCGCCATTTTTTTAGCCTACCCGATGGGTCGATTGCGGGGTGAAGAGCCTATCAATGCTTCGCTTATTAGAAAATACAAAACATCACAATAATTGGTTTTACTTTCAAACCAATTGAAACATTTTTTTCACAAAAAGGGGCCATTGTAAGCCATTTGGAATCTATTCGAAAAATCAAGCAACACCCAATCCACCTTTTTTCCACCGATTTACAATTTCTGTATCTTCCTGTTTTGTTGGATTCATTAATAGCGATTTGTTTGCGCTTTCTGGAATCGCTATTTCGTACAAGGCATCAGTTGGGCAAGAACCGATACACGATAAACAACCTACACAATTGCTTTCAACTACAATTACAGGTCTTTTGCTATGTTTTCGACCTTGTGGATTTACCGCCAGTGGCAACAATGCTTCAAATGGGCAATGAGCAATACACAGATCACAACCGGTGCAATCTTTCTGCGTGATCGCTACCATCGATTGGCCCATGAATACTACCAAGTGTCCATCTTTCAAAAACAATACCTATGCTAGAGCCAAATTATTGTCCATTAAAGCATAGATTTCTTTGCAGTTGTTAGGTGAGGTTCAAAGGCTGGAGACACCACCGCCCAATTGGTGAAAACTATGGCTGATGCAGAGGAAGGTCGTCTAGAACGTCTAACTGGGATGCTAAAGCGTCGTGGAATCATTTTACCCGCGTTTGAAATACACGGCGGAGCGAAGGGGTTGTATGACTTTGGCCCAGTCGGTGGCCGTCTTAGAAATAAAGTAAATCAAGCATGGCTTAATCATTGGATTTCTATGGGCAATATAGTCGAATTATCTTGCCCTACAATTACACCATATGCTGTTTTGGAAGCCAGTGGTCATGTTGGAGAGTTTTCTGATTTTATGACAAATTGTAACTCATGTGAAGAAGCAAGTCGGGCAGATACAATTCTCGAACCACATCATCCGAATCCGGATTCTCTAACAAAGTCAGACTTGCAGCAATTGTTGAGTGATATTAATCCACAATGCCCTGCATGTAGCGCTAGTGATTGGAGTCAAATAGAAGCTCAAAATTTGATGTTTAACACCACTATTGGAGCAGGCAAATCTGGTAGACCAGGTTTCCTTCGTCCAGAAACAGCACAAGGTATGTTCACATCATTCTCTTCATTGTACCGACATAACCGTGAGAGATTGCCATTTGGAGCGGTACAAGTGGGTAAGGGCTATAGAAATGAAATCAGCCCTCGCCAAGGTATGATTCGATTAAGAGAGTTTAACATGGCTGAATTGGAATATTTCATTGATCCTGAGGTTGATCTTGAACATGATTTTTCACAGTGGTCATCTATACAGATGAATTTGCTATCAGAAAGCGATGGCGAGATTACAATGTCGATTAGCGATGCTGTTGCGAAGGGAATAATTCGCCACCCAACCGTTGGACTATTCATGGCAAAAACATTTGATTTCCTGAATAATATTGGGATTGACAGTTCCAAATTGAGATTTAGACAGCATGAAAGCGATGAAATGGCTCATTATGCAAGCGATTGCTGGGATGTGGAAATACTTGGTTCATATGGTTGGGTTGAATGTGTTGGAATTGCCCACAGAGGTTGTTATGATCTTGAAGCGCATGAGAAAGCAACTGGAAAAACACTTCGAGCACGTCGTGAGTTTGATCAACCAAAAATCGTAGAAATTGATGGCTGGACTACTGATGGAGCAACCGCTGGCCCAGCGTTTAGGGCACTAGCAGGTGCTGTCAAAAAGGCTGTACAACAATTACCTTCTGCATGCGAATTCCCTACTCAAGTAACTTTAGAAAACGGAGAGTTAGTAACTGTTGACTCAGCGCATGTAAAGCGTGTTCAGATAACTGAAACCATATCTGGAGAATGGTATATACCACATGTTGTAGAACCTGCTTTTGGTATTGATAGAATCATTTGGCACTTGCTGGACCACGCTTATGATGAATCCGGAAAGGATGGCGAAGAATACGTTACTCTAAGATTGAATGAATCTATCGCACCTGTTGATTATTGTGTATTCCCTCTATTCGAGAAAGATGGGATGGGCAAATTAGCAAACGAAATTCATCGGTTACTATGTTCTAAATCTGGAACTGTTTCTATCTATGATGCTAGTGGGTCAATCGGAAGACGTTATGCCAGAGCAGATGAAATCGGAGTTCCGGTCTGCATTACAGTTGACCATCGATCATTAGAGGATAATACAGTTACTCTAAGGGATAGAGATAGTGGCAAACAATCAAGGATTTCTATCTCAGAATTGTGAATGTTGAATAACCATCGGTGATGGCTGTATGTTATGGGTCAAGTGAGTGATTGGACTGAACGTCACCGTCCGGTTACCGAAAGGCAATTGGAAGGTAATGAGGTCCAACGCCGTAAAATCCGTAAATGGTTGGACGATTGGCAATCTGGCACACCTAGTAAAAAGGCACTACTCCTAGTGGGGCCACCCGGTGTTGGAAAAACAAGTGTCGCAAGAGCAATAGCAGCTGATATGGGCTGGAATGTGATTGAACTCAATGCTTCCGATGCAAGAAATGCTGCTGCAATTAGAAAGGCTGCAACCCAAGGTTCAACACATCGTTCTTTATTTCACGACCCGAATCTGAAAAACCAAAGAACTCTGATTTTATTGGATGAAGTCGATCATCTATCCGGAGGTTTAAGAGCGGTTAACCAAGAAAAGTTGGAAAAAGCCATGATGGGAGATGAAATTGGCGGTAAGGAAATAACTTTCAGTGGAGATTCTGGTGGTAAGGCTGAATTGTTGAGATTGCTAGATGCCACCATGCAACCAGTGATTCTAGCGTGCAATGAGGAGATGGGATTGTGGGGTAAAGGTTCCACATGGAGAAGTACTAGGGATCGCTTTTCAAAGCACTTGCAAAAAATAAATTTTGAGAGAGCCAGTGATGAAGCCCTTAGAAGAATTGCAAAAAGAGTACTGCGTGAAGAGAAAATTGAATTCGATGATTCTGCGGTTGAAGAACTGGTTAAAGCCAACCCAGGGGATCTACGAGCATTAGTTCGTGATCTGCAGGTAGTTTGTGTTGACAAAGAAGTAAAACTGACTACTGACACTATACGCATGCAAATCGCCGCAGGTCAGAGAGATATTTCGATTGAAGTATTCCCTGGCTTAGATACTTTGTACAGGAGTCGAACTGCTGAAGAAGCATCATCTATTTCTCGCTCTATAGATAAGTCACCCGATGATTTGATGAATTGGGTGCATTGGAATAATGCATCTTTGTTTACAGATCCTAAGGGGATTGTTAGAGGTGCCCATTCCTTAGCCCAAGCCAATAAAATGTTTTATGGCAGATTCTTGAATACAGCACATCGTTCTACTTATTGGTGTTCAAACCTCAGTGCGCTATCGGCCAGCATAGCCAATCCGACCTCTCTAAGTGGCCGCATTTTTCCGTCATACCCCAATTATCTGCGCCGTGGTAGTTCATACACGCGTCCAACAATTATTGATAGATTGGCTAGTACATGTGGTGCAAATAAATCAACTGTTAGAGAAGAGATGATGCCTATATTATCAGTATTATTATCTGCCGAAGGAAAGGTAGGTGATGCTTCCGACTTTAGCATCTCATTAAGTCTGGGCTTTACCGCAGAAGAGCATGCTTCATTAGCAGGACTTCCATTATCACGAAGAAGTACAAAAGACCTGATTGCTAATTATAATGAAAGTCAAATCAATTTACTCGAAAAGCGTGATGATATCCAGCCATTACCTCTGATTGAACAGCAGCCAATTGAGCAAGTTGAAGAAGATAAATTAGTTGAGGAAAAAGTTCCTGGTCAAACTAAACTCTTTTGAATATTCATTCTTTCTCTTCCCTTTTCCATGTTCTTGGATGTAACAAAATAACAGCCGTTAGCAATTCCAAACGACCAAACCACATCAATACAGATGTAATTAGTAGGGCACCAGAGTTCATACCTGACCAAGTATTAGACGGGCCAAATTCACCAAGTGCTGGTCCAGTATTTCCTAATGATGATGCAACGATAGAAACTATGCTTTCAAAGGATTGCTCTGGCATAACGATTGCAAGCAGCAATGTCGAGATTCCAAATAGTCCAATCCATACAAAGAGCATTCCCACGATCAAACCCAATTGTTGCCTTTCCACAACTTCACCATTCATTCTGATACGATCAATGCGTCTTGGTTGAGCGATTCTAACCAATTCCCTCATCGCTACCTTGAATGCAAGTGTGACTCTCATTAATTTCAGTCCACCGCCGGTGGAACCTGCACTTGCACCAATTATCATCAACATAAATATGACAATATGAGTTGCAACCGGCCAAGGAATATAATCAGCAGAACCATATCCAGTAGATGTTGCTAGCGATACTACTTGGAACAAACTATCTCTAAAAGCACCAGGAGCGCTGTAGTCTCCTGACATCATTAATGCAATGAACACTATGAATAATGCAATAAATATGTAAAAGATATAATAACGTAATTCCTCATCGCGTAAAGCCTTCTTGTATTGTCCATCTTTGAACATCCAAAGCAGTGTAAAGTTTACTCCAGCTAAGAACATAAATAGAACTATTATCAATTCGACTGCTACCGAATCAAAATGAGCAATGCTGGCATCATAAGTAGAAAAACCACCAGTAGGCAAAGTGGTTAGGGCGTGATTTATAGCATCAAAAGTAGATAATTTGGCGATGAATTTTAACATTAAAAACTCCGCTAGAGTTAGGAATACGTACAACCCCCATAATGCAAGTGCTGTTTGCTTAAGTTTAGGCCTTAGACGTGATAATGACGTACCGGTTAATTCAGCTCTTGCAAGCGCCATTCCACCGCCCATAACTCGGCTCAATAGCATCATGCCCAACATAATTATTCCCATTCCACCAAACCATTGGATAAGTGAGCGCCAAAGTAGAAGTCCACGCGGTTGTGAGTTGATACAATCCATTGGACCAGGTATACAGTTAGGACTCATATTGTGCGAAATAACAGTTGCACCAGTGGTGGTGAATCCAGACATTGATTCAAACCAAGAGTTGACAGCACCGCGCGCAATATCTACTAGAGTTGCACCATCTGTAAATGGTCCAACGAACATCCCCCCTAGCCAAAAAGGTAAACAGCCTATCAAAACTGCTAGTGGCCAAACTAATGCTACTGCAGCAAAGGCTTCCTTATCTCTTAGTCTCTCGCTAGTATTGGTTCTTGTCCAAAGAGTAAGCATGGTAATTCCAAGAACTAGAGAGATAAGACTAGGTATTGCGAATGAGATCAATGCTAACTCAATAGAATCCAAAAAAGCTGTCGCTATACCAGATGCAGCAAGTGGGAGTGATAAAGCAATTAGCGTCCACCCCAATATCATGCTCAATACATCAGTTCGCATTACAATCATACCTTGAATCGTTTTTCTAATTCTGCAACCCTATCTGGGCTACAGAACATAGTCAAGCGGTCACCTTTGATAATTAGCTTATCAGGGGAAGGCCTCATATTTTCCCATTTGTTGACACTGAACTGCCTTTGTATGAATGCAATTCTCATCCATTCAGGGAAATTGGCTTCAGATATTTTCAATCCACAGAATTTTGCAGTCTCCTTTACAGGTAGTGAAATACCAATTATTTCTGGAATTGTTGATAATAATGCATATGCGCCAGTAGTCTTTGTATGGATTAGCGCTAATAGATTATCAACAGCCACTCGTTTCACATCAACTGCAAAGGTAATTCCCATGCGTTGAGTAACCTTGACTAAATCAGCATCTTGTAGCATTAAACCAGTTCTTTGGACGCCCATATCGCTAGCCAATAATGCTGCAGCGATACAAGCGTGGTCATCTTCTAGTGCAGCAATCACAATGTCGTGTTTAGAGATTCCAATCTCCTTCAACATTTCTCTGTCTAAGTGATCACCATGAATTACTTCGATATTATTATTAGCACCAGTTTTTGTTCCTGAGAAATCATTGGCCGTTTGTAAGTCTCTTTCAATCATTGTCACCGAAGCGCCCGATGAAAGCCATTTATCTGCAACTCTTTGGCCGATTTTATTAGCACCAATAATCGCTACCTTAGGCGCGGAAGTGAAGTTTTTTGGCTTATGTCCAAATATTTTCAAAATGTGGTTAAAACTCGAAGTTCCAGTGGTAGCGACCGCGATTTTATCGTTTGGGACAAGAACGAATCCCCCATCTGGGACGATACTCTTCTCGCCTTCTCGCTTAACACCGATAATTAGGGGTAATTCACCGCCTATGTTTTGAGCAGCTTCCTTTAGACTCAAGAAAATAACATCGGTTGCATCATTGGTAACATCCAATTCAATTACGAAGGCATCATGTCCGAAAGGTATTGCTTCTTCAATTCCTGGAGTTCTTAAACCTAAATGTAAGCGGTCAATCGCACCATCTAGTGGATTTACAACATGGTCGACCTTAGCCCACTCTGTCAAATATCCTTGTTCTTGTTCCTCAACAAACTTGTTATCCCTAACACGGCATATTGCAAGTAAATCTTTACCGCCTAATTTCTTGCTGGTATGTTCTGCTAAGATACATGCTAGCACATTTCTCTCATCAGAATTAGTTACCGCGATAAATACTTCAGACTCTGCGATTCCTGCTTCGACCAATTTCTCTCTTGAGATAAAGTCACCATGTATTACCAAAGCATCCAGATTTTGAGCATTTTTTACTGCACGTGAATCAGAATCAACTAGAACTACATCCAAATCTTCCGCTCTCAATGCTTTGGCCAAATCAGTACCGACTCTACCTGCACCACCTATTATCACTCGCATATTATCACCCTAAAGTTTCTCAGGGTACATTTTAACCTGATATGTACCACCAGTTAATTCCAAATTGGAGCCAGTTGCATAACTTCGTTCTCTTTCAATCCCACTTGTTTGTGTAACTGGGTGGTAGAAATCATTCAATTTAGTCGCGCTATCATCTGCCTCTTCAACCCAATCAATATATCCAGTTGGTGTATTCAATAACCATTTATTATTGACGACATCAACAGCACCATTTACGAAACAAGAATTACGATCAATATTATTGTCATCACACCATTGATCACTCATTGGTAGTTGAATATAGCCCCAAGCATGTGCCTCCCAACTAATATAATTTGCATCTGTTAATGCGCCGAAGACAAACCAGCCTGGTATTCCCTTGACCCGAAGCAGGCTGAGGAATGCATTGGTTTGTTCATCGCAATCACCTTGGCCGTCACTAAGACACGAAGGACCACTTCTTGCAACATTAGGGGCAAATTTGTCATAAGCAATATTTGCGTGAAGGTAGTCAAATGCAGCCCTTGAGAATGCATAAGCATTATCTTGTAATCCTTCTGGCAAACTTGCACTAATCAATTCTGCAGTCGATAGAACGATTTCGGCCTGTGAATTAATTGCGTATCCTGCAGGTGAACCTCTATTATACCACTTATCATCGGAAAAATCAATGTACTTTCTCCCATTATCTCTACTTGAGATATCGGAAAATTCTCCGCTATTATCGACATTTATTCCTAAATCCTTCCCGGATATCCTTGAATCGACCCTCATATCGTTATGCCATGAATATGATGTGGAGTGAACTCCAACTGAATAAGTAAAACTAGTGGATTGACCAGGTGCTAAATTGACTAGTACCTTGACGCAATTGCTGACTGAGCAAAAGTCAGAACCTGTTCCAACCCCAGGCCACCAGATTTCATGTCCACCAGAAGTAGATAATTTTTCAGAAGCAGATTTAACTGGTAATCCATTGACAGGCACTGGGTAATTTTCATTTCCAAAAGAGATGCTAATAGCAGTTGTTATTTGAATCGAAGTTGGAGATTCAGCAGGCGTACCATCTGTATACTCAAATCCATAAACGGAACCTTGCGCGGAACTAACGGCAGGAGGTATTGCCAAATTCTCTACCAGATACCCCTGTGCTCCAGAATTTGACACGTGTACTGTTTTTTCTAGCGTATATGATGCTTCAACTGGATATAGGTGATAAGGTGAAACAGCATCTTGAATGTACTCTTGAACGCCAGCCCATTCAGCCAAGAGATGTTCTCTAGCCTGTGGAGATAACATGATGAAGGCTACTAGAGAAAGCATTACAACACTGCGAAAACGATTCTTTCTTCGTTTTAAGATGTTTTTAGATCTTCCAGTATGAGTTTGGACCATGCCTTTTTGAGTCGGTTTCGGAGTCATTTTGTAAGAAGACGCCAAGCTCCCCTGATTGAATTGTTGCTCAAGTCTAAAATTACTTGATTTCATATTGGCAAGAACCCGACCACATGAATAACAGATAGAATCTCCCGATTCGGTAGTTGCTTTGCAATAAGGGCAAGAACCCATATCTTTTGGGCTAAGCGGGGGTTGTATAACCATTGCTAGCGGAAAGCCCACAAAAGCCCTTATTTGCTATGAATTGTAAATTCATCAAAGTATTATTATCAAGGTGCTTAGTAGATACATACTTACTTGGAGTGATTGGAAAATCTTTCATTCTTCTTCCGCGAGAGACTTTCCAGCCCGTTTTTCTCTCTCATTTGAGGCCCAAATTCTTCTCAATCTTCGCCTTGCCGGTTTAGGGATGGATGACCAAACCCAGTCCTCTATTTTCGGGTCTACAATCATCATCATCGAGCCAATGAAAATCCATCCAAATGGATTAACTATCGAGTAGGGGATCATGACCAATAATCCAATCCTCCAAGTGGTTGATCTAAGTACTGCTCCCCATTTCCTCCCATTTAGCATCATAAACCCTTGATGAGCGGTAATCATTGCTTCACATCTTGGCGTAATTATTGCAATTGCTGCAATAGTTAGTAATATTTTTGCTGAAAATATTGTATCCTCTGTTTGTAAGAACCTGAAAATCAAAACCATTGAAGTCATTCCACCGATTGCCAGACCCAAAGCCCAGCCACTGGTTGGATGTGAGCCACCCTTCCTCACCCTCTCCCTTCGCAGTAGTAGATGAACAGTTACCGACAGCAGTACAGTCAGAATTAACAACGATCCTGGATTAGGTACTTGTGCACCATCTGTTGTTATAAGTTTAAAATATGGAGCAACTAATGAACTATAGTAAGTGGTTGCATAAACCATCCCAATAATAATTCCCCAAAACATCTGAGTCCAAGCCGTTGGTAAATCATAAAATCCTGAATACTTTGTCATTACACCTCTCCAACCGAGAGTCATACCGATTAGAGAAACGAATGTTGCTACCTGAAACAACATGTTCTCACTTAGCATAATATGCTGCAGAAGAGTTCACTTCTTCAATCAATTGATGAATCTGTCTCTATTAGATGCCTTTACAAGATAATTGTTCAAAGCCGTGGTATCCATGCGTATCTTCAAGCATAACCTATTGCTGGCAACATTATATGGCACGATTATTGTTGTTTGGCGGCAAAGGTGGGGTGGGCAAAACGACCACTTCATCAGCAACTGCAGTTTGGCTTGCAGATTCAGGTTTACGAGTTTTGTTAGTCTCTAGTGACCCCGCACATTCTACTTCCGATTCTCTAGGGGTCAATATTGGAAGTAAAGTAACACCAATAGAAGGTGTCGATGGTCTGTGGGGTCTAGAAATGGATCCGGAATCAAAGATATCCGCCCTATTGCCAAAAGTAGGTTCCGCCATGGAAAAAATGAACTCATCGGGCGGTCTTGGTAGTTTGGGTATGATGCTAGATCCTAAGGCTAAAGATGAGATTAAAGACATTAAGGGTGAAATAAAGACATCCGATATGGTAATCCCTGGATTGGATGAAGCAATGGCCTTTGATGAGTTACTACAACATGTAGAAGACCCAAATTGGGACGTGATTGTATTTGACACAGCTCCAACTGGGCATACATTGAGATTTTTGTCATTACCGGAATTAATCGAAGCGTGGTCGGATAGGGTGATTCGCATGATGAGGGTCTCTGGAGGAATCCGTTCAATGATGTTCGGCAGAAAGGAAAGCGATGCTATGAAAGAGGAACTCGAAAAATTCCAACGTCGAGTTCTACATGTTAGGAGAGTCCTTTCCAATGATGAAATTACTTCCTTTACTTTAGTCACTATACCTGAAAGGATGGGCGTCAATGAAACAATCCGCGCTCAGAAATCCTTACAAGAATTCAATTTGCCAATTGGAGGTTGCCTAGTTAACAGATTAACTCCAGAATTCGACCATCCATTCCTAAAGACGAGGAGAGACGCCGAATTAGAAATAATTGAAGAGTTGAAAGAGAGTCTAGGAATTGAAGTTTCTTGTATGGAATTATTTGAAACTGAAGTAGTTGGAATTGAGAGGCTTAGAGAGGTAGGGCAGTACTTATACGGCCCAGTGATAGAGATAGATGGCGGTTTAGGGCCACACTCTATAGGTTCTATTTTGCATCATGAAGTTCATAGAGGAATGATCAAACAATTAGGCGAGGACATAGAAACTATTTTTTTACATTATCCTGGAATCAAGCGTGAAGAATTATCATTGCGAAGTGAGGAAGGAGTTCTTTTTGTTGGACTTAATGGGAGAGAGAAAGAAGTGAAAACATCAATTCCTGTTAAAGCAAGCCAAGTAAATGCAAAATTGGAAGGCGATGTTCTAAGGCTCGACATTCCCTTAAATGGCCAATAGAGAATGATTTTCATTACTCGATAGGCATGGGTTGAAAAGTGGCGGCTTTCACGCTAAGCCATGGCACTCGAAGGCTTATCCAAGGGTATTTTTCGCTCTATTGGGTTGCTGAAGTCTAAGAGAAAGTTAGACGAGGAAGAATTACGAGAAATGACTCGTAGTTTGCGCAGGTCTCTTCAAGAAGCCGATTTCAACGTTCGTCAAACCAAAGAAATCGTTGAAAAAATGGAATCTCGTATCCGTGATGAGGAACTCCGCCCAGGAATTACACTACAAACACATGCGATGAATATCCTCTATACCGAATTGGTCCGCTTATTGGGTTCTAAGCATGAATTTCAACCACATGGTGCAACTTTGCTTCTAGTGGGATTATATGGTCAAGGAAAAACTACTACAACTGCAAAATTAGCAGAATGGTACCGCAAGAAGCACGGCTTGAGAGTAGGTGTGATAGAAGCCGACGTTCACCGACCAGGTGCATATGAACAATTATGCCAATTATTAGAAGACTCTACAGTTGTTGTTTATGGCGAACCAAAAACAAAGGATGCGCCAACCATTGTTCGCAATGGACTGAAACAATTAGCATCATGCGATCTAGTAATAGTTGACACAGCAGGCCGGCACCAATTAGATACTGAATTGGTAGAGGAATTGGAACAAATTTCCGCTTTAACCAATGCCACAGAACGCTGGCTGGTAATAGATGCACAAGTCGGCCAAGCTGCCGGACCAGTTGCAGCATCATTCCATTCACTCGCAGGAGTAACTGGTATTGTAATCACAAAATTGGATGGTACAGCAAGAGGTGGAGGTGCACTTTCTGCAGTAGCAGCAACTGGAGCGCCAATAGTTCACATTGGTGTGGGTGAGAGAATCGCTGACTTAGAGAAGTTTGAATCAGACCGATTTATTTCAAGACTTTTAGGAATGGGGGATATCCAAGGACTCATAGATTTGGCTCCTGAAGACATGGACCAAGAAGAAGCCATGAGGCTAACTCAGAGAATGATGTCTGGTAGATTCACATTAAATGACATGTATAAACAAATGGAAATGATGTCTAAAATTGGTACCATTGACAAATTAATGTCTTTCTTACCAGGGAATATGCTGGGTGGAATGGGTGCTATGTCCAAGGGTCAAAAAGCGGAAATGCAAACCAACTTGGACCGCTATCGCACTATTATGGATTCCATGACCGCATGGGAAAAAAATGAACCTGCAAAGATTAAGGCAGAAAGAATTCGTCGTGTAGCAAGAGGCTCTGGTGTTCGTGAAAAGGATGTTAGAGAGTTGATTGGTCAATGGAATAAGAGTCGTAAGATGATGAAGGGAATGGGTGGAAACCGTAATCTCAACAAGCAAATGCGTAAGATGATGAAAGACGGAGATATGGAAGGAATGGATCCATCATCTTTTGGAATGTGAAGTTCCACTCAGTATGTCTTTGCAAGCAATATTCTGCGCTTTGTCATCTGGCCGGTCATATGACAAGGACGATCCTCTTCATAATCATCAGTAGCATCACCAAGGAAATTCAGAGAAGTTGCTCTCTCGATTACTTCAGCATGAGCATCAGTTCCATCGAAGGCCATTTCGTAAATTTTACCATCTTCAATTTTACCATCCATTACCCATGTACCATCAATTTCTTCAAAGGCAGGTAGAGGTTGAATAACATCTTCCATATGTGCATTGGACCTAAGTCTTAATTCATCTGAAATTTCATTTAATACGGTTCTACATGCATTGACAATATCATCTATTGGCAGTGGCAACTTTCCACCGGTTCTTCTACAGGCAAATGCAGTTCCTTGTTCAACATCTCGAGGTCCAATGTCAAGTCTTAGAGGTACACCTTTGATCTCCCAATCATAGTATTTTTGTCCTGCTCTAATATCTCTTGTATCAACTTTAACCCTGAGGCCATTAGCACGTAGTTGCTTTGCAATATCGTTGGAGATTGCCACTGTGTCAACTTCTGAATTCTTCTTTATCATTGGACATATCACAACTTGATAAGGTGCGATTGCAGGAGGCATAATCAATCCATTATCATCACCGTGCATACCAACAATTGCACCGAGTAGTCTCTCAGACATTCCGTATGTGGTTTGATGGCAATGCTGTTGTTGGGCATCTAAATTCTCATATGTAATGTCAAAGGCCTTTGCCCATTGGTCGCGATAGTGATGGCAAGAAGC
>ERZ1046148.720-NODE-720-length-18672-cov-7.114734_pt1 | contig 18672 bp, 10 predicted proteins | sample MGYA00383090_ERZ1046148 | MGnify/ENA primary metagenome ERZ1046148 (study PRJEB29581, sample SAMEA5548360) | metagenome | biome: marine; feature: coastal; material: water | depth 25 m | study: Short-term variability in the microbial, nano- and picoplankton... | reverse complement strand
TAAAAAAGCAATGTGAATTAATTGAACTTCGAAATGGCGTCGGTTACTAGGGCAGTTACCCCAACTTTCAACATCGCAAAAATACGGTCAAAGTACTTAGACCTGCAACTGATGCATTAGTTATCGCGCGTTAAGCGCGTCGAGCGCTTCTTCCGCTTGCGTTTTCATGCCGCGGGTTGAGACTCCTCTTTTCACCCGCTCAAAAGACTGTATGGCTTCCTCTGTTCTGTTGAGTCCGCGGTAGATCTTTCCAGCAACTAATGCCGTTTGTTCTTCGCCAGGATCGTTCCATGTCTTATCCCGCTTTTGGTATTGCTCTAATGTTTGCAGCGCCGCTTCATGATTTTCTTGTGTTAAATACAGATTGGCTAACATGAGGACCGGAAAGGCCCGCTGTGGTATACCACTGATCGCTTTTTTGAAAAGCTCTTCAGATTCTTCAAACTGTTCTTCTCGGGCGGCGATGGATGCTCGTGTCAGATCCGCCCATGGCGCGCTTAGCCTTTGCAAATCCATGATTTTCTCCTCGCCTAGATTCTTATCCCCACCCACGATTGCTGGTGCAGATGAGTAAAAACTGGCAACACCATACAGCGCTTCTGCGTGTGAGGGGTCAAGCTCAACGGCTTGCTCCCAAGAATTGACTGATTTCTTAGCGAGACCAGCCTTGCGAAAGATGTTGACCTCCGGCACCAATGACAGCTGCACCGATCCCAAAAGGTAATGACTTTCAACGTGATCAGGGTACGCTTTCAGAGACTTTGTCAGCAGCGTTTGGGCAGTTTTAAGTTCCAGCTTCCGATACAAACTCCTGGCGAGATAGAAAGTCAGGTCAGGGTCTTCTGGAGATTCTGAGTGCAGTGTACGGAAATCCTCAAGTGCTGCATCATATTGGCCGTTTTGAAAATTCGACAAAGCGACGTCCAGCGGTGAAGTGGCGAGCGTAACTCTACTCAATATCAAGAGTATGAATAACAACGCGATGCGAATATGAAAGTGCTTCATCATAAAGACTCAATCCCTCTTAGGTAATGTTATGTTTTCGTTATCCTATCACTTGCAGGTCGTTGGTTTGAATACGGTCTCGAGAAATGTAAAGTTCAACCTACTTTGCTTTCGAGCAAAAAAAGGGTGACCAAATTGACGATTTAAACGTCGGGCAGGCTTCCTGCTTGTTGTTATCCGTCGGCGCGGCAGCTCTATCCCTCGTCACAGATAGTAAAAAAAATCGACCCGACAGGACACCTCTTTAACCTATTGATTTTTTATCGTAAAAAAGATAAAAAAAGGTTCACTAACGATTCCACCAAGACACTCTCCCAAGCATGAGAATATGCCTTAGCGCATCAACCACGATAGAAATGTACCTGCGAAATCTTCTTCAAACACGTAACATTTAGCTATGCACAGAATTTATCGGTTTTTATTTTTTCTCCCCTTCGCTTCCCTGAGTCTCTTTTCGCTCGCCGATCAGCCAATGACGGCATTAGAAAGGCAAGGAACACAGTTTCGTCTGTCTGGCGATTTTACATCTGCTAAAGTCATCGAAAACGAACTGATTAAGCGTTACCCACAGCCTGCTGGACACGTGTTCGCGTTAAACACCATTATTACCCAACTGACGTGGGACGAAACGCAGACAGCGTATGACGAAGCGTTAGTCAACCACGCTGCCACGACACTTGAATGGTGTGAACCACGCATAGATGATGAAGAACTCAGTGCAATAGCCAACTATTACTGTGGTCAGGCAAATTTTGTTCTCTCATTTCATCACGCGCTAAAAGGAAAATATTATCAAGCGGGAAAACGAGGCACCGCCAGTATTGACTACCTCGAAACCGCACTGTCGATCGATCCTTCGATGATTGACGCGAAAATGCACTTAGGCGTTGGCTACCACGTCGCCGACAACTTGCCACCCTTTATAAAAATGTTCAGTCGGTTCTTATGGTTCATTCCCACGGGTAACTCAGAGAAAAGCCTTCCTTATCTTCTCGATGTGATGAGAGACGGCGATCAGTATCAGGACGTGGCACGCTACCTCTATGGTATTTTGCTGCTCGAGGATCCTGCGCTCAGACCTGAGGCAGTTAAACAGCTAACCTGGTTGGTATCGCACTATCCCGCCAACGGGCGCTTCCAATTAAGGCTGATATCGCTCCTCCTTATCATGAACGATTTCGAGGGCACTTTGAATGCTATCTCTAATTACCTTGAGAAAGGTCATCGACCAGCAGAGCCTGAACTTAGCATCACCAAGATCTTGAAAGCCCGTGCCTATTTGGGCTTGAACGAAACAGAATTGGCCGCAAACGCCTTTAGCGAAATCAACAGTGTCTTTCTTTCGAAGAGAGACGGAATACCTGACTGGGGCGTTGCTTGGTATCTTTTAACCGATGGACAAGTAAATGATCTCGCCAACCGCCGCGATCAAGCTATCGCCGCTTATCGCCAATTGCTGTCTATGGCAAAAGAAACCTCTGTCAGCGACCCGCTGATAGAAGCGGCGCGCGCAGGCCTTTCTGAACCCTATCGGCTTCGCTCTGACCAGTAAGTAATCAGAAACGCCTTTGTCATTCCAATGAACATCAAGCTCGTTGACCTCTAATTTTCTTTTTTTCCTTGATACTCGCACGGTCGATCACAACCGCTGAGTTGATTTCAATTACTCATCCTTTAGAAAAAAATCATTCAGTAAATTTTTATCGGCAATGCTCGATCAAACAAAGAAAACTTTTCTTACCCGTTACCTAGGCATTTAGGTCACGTCGAAGATTAAAAAAGTGTAAGGTTAGTCGGCAGTTTTGGGGATCCTTGGGTAACCCCTACGTGCCGAAATAATCAAATATTAAATGAGGAGAAACCATCAATGGATCTTGGTCTGGCAGGAGCAAAAGCCGTGATATCTGGCGGCAGTAAGGGGATTGGCTTAGCTGTAGCGAAGGCGTTACTAAAAGAGGGAGCGAGTGTTTCGATCGCTGCTCGACATCAGGCAGGCATCGATGTCGCGCTTGCAGAACTTTCTGCGCTTGGTACTGCGCATGGCGCCATATGTGATGTGTCAGATTATGACGCGACAGTTCAATGGATGAAGGAAGCCGGAGACAAAATGGGTGGTCTTGATATTGTTGTCCACAATGCAACCGGCAGTGGTCAAAGAGAGACAGGACCCGAACCCTGGCGCAAGAATTTTGATATCGATGTGTTAGGTATGGTTGGTATGAGCGAAGGTGCGCTGCCGTTTCTCGAGAAATCCAGCCAAGCAGCGCTGGTACAGATTGCTTCGATTACCGGTATAGAGCATCACGATATGCCCATCAGCCCCAGTTATGGTGCGATGAAGGCTGCTTCGATCCGTCACATGGCGCAACTTGCCCAGCAATGGGGTCCAAAAGGCATTAGAGCCAACAGTGTGGCTCCCGGGCCAATCTACATCGAAGACGGCGCGTGGAATCAGATCAAGGATCATGCAACAGCGCTTTACGAGCGAGATCGTGACTATCACCCAGCCAAGCGCATGGGCTCTGCAGAAGAAGTTGCCAACGTTGTTGCATTTCTGGCAAGTCCCGCCGCAAGTTGGGTGAATGGCACTAACGTGAGAGTTGATGGCGCCTTTACGCGCGGTGTTGATTTCTAGCGAATCACGCCGTGGACGTGAGTGGGTTTGATGCGAATGATGACGCGATCCTGAGCCTCGAGCCACTCAGGCAGGTTTTCTGGGCGTTCGTAGCCAGAGCCAGTGATATTCTCAAAAACACGAATCGTATCCTCTTCAATATTGTCCCGCAGCACGTAGGCCTCACCTTGCACAGCAACAAAATTAAATGGTTCCTGGTTGCTTATAATGCACAGATTCACCATCGGTTGCGCCTCAATTGATCGCGCCTTGAACGCAGGCCCTGGCGTTGAGATCACTAACTCGTCTCTTGCTCTCGCATACGCCACGACCGAGCTTGAAGGCCCGCGTTTGCCGTTAGTCGTGAGCACTGCCCACCGATGTTCAGATATAAACTCATCAAATTGCTTGTCTGTTGAGATCACTGCTAGTCCTGCTATTTGGCTGAATTTTATGGGGTGCTGAATTCTTGCACTGAGAAACTCACGCGACTACAGGCCAGATCTTGGTTTGACTAACAGCTTGCCCAAGTTGCCCCCGTCGAACATAAACTGCAGCGCTTCTACATACTTTTCGATGCCTTCGAGTATCTCCTCAGGCATGGTTATTGAACCTTCGCGCAACCATTGCTCAAGCTCGACGGTCGCTGGGCCAATACTTTCAGGAAAGTGAAAATATGCGAAACCCTCCATTGACGATTGTCGTTCTGCAAGGCGCAGGTACATCGATGGTCCGGTGACGTTGTCCATGTCATCGTATTGCGAAATAGCACCGCAGATAACCACTTTGGCGTGCATCGCCAGGTTGTCAAGCACAGCATCTAGTACCGCACCGCCAACATTATCAAAAAACACGTTGACGCCATCTGGCGCTAGTGACTTTAACCTGGCGTTAACATCTTCATTTTTATAATCGATGGCAGCATCAAAACCAAGCTGATCAACGAGATAAGCAGTTTTTCTGTCGCCTCCGGCAATGCCGATGACCCTGGCACCTTCCTTCTTTGCGATTTGACCGGCTATCGAACCCACGGCCCCGGCAGCTGCAGAAACAACAAATGTGTCTCCGGGTTTTGGACAAGCGACGTGACGCATACCAATCCATGCAGTAACGCCGGTTGAACCACCGAGCACGCCAAGATGAGCACTCAAGGACAACCCGGGCAAGTCGTCAACTTTTTCAAGCTGCGAAGTCGGCACTGTGGCAATCGTTTGTGCACCCAAGCCGCCTCGCACAGCCTGACCCTGCTCCCAACCATCGGCGGTTGACTCGATAACTCGTCCAATCCCACCCGCGTGGATAGTGCCGCCAAGAGGCACCTGTCGATGAAACCCTTCACCACGCAGCATGGTTCGGACGCCTGCATCAACAGAAACATATTCCACCTCAACCCGCACCTGATCCGGTCCGAGCGGCGCCAGAGGCTCTTTAACAACGTCAAAACAATCTGGTGTCGCTGACTGCTCTGGTCTTTTCTTGAAGATAACGCGTGTGTTTTCTAGTGCCATAAGGTGTCCGTATTTGAATTGCTGATTAGCCCCCTACAATGCCACAAATATTTAATGCGCACACCTCATGTGCCAGTTTTTAATCGCCTTATCGAGCTTGATTAATCGCACAAAAAAACGAACCCTGTTTTATGCGAACCAACGTTGAAGCCTTTTTGTGAAACCAAGTAAATAACACGCACGAAAGATAGTTTTGTCGATAGAAAATAACCGAGTGGCGCTAGTCGCTTAAGTCGATTAACACTTCGGTCTCACTATCATCCCCAGCCCTGGCCACAACCTTCAGCTGCCGTAGCTGATTATCCTTGTTCGATATTTCAAAAAAATAGTTGCTCAGAGCCTTCACCTTCAATTCTTCTTTTCCCGCAAAAAACCTGACTTGCTTAAAAGCTGCTGACGAACCGACTGCAGCAATGATTAAACGTGAGCTATCAGCAGGTTGTGGTTCTGCCAGACCGATGAAGCGTTTTCCCGTCTGCTTCCATGCTGAGTACAATTTCGCTTCAAACCCCTGGAACAAACGGTAACCGCGTTCGTGGACACTCGCTGGTAACACCCAGCGCATACCTGACAGCGCACCGGCGGTGAGATGTTGAACGCCATCAATCGTCATCGCACTTTTGTAATGGGTGTGGCCGGTCAGAACATAGTCGACGCCATATTTTCCAAACATGCCTAGGTCATCAACCTGCTGATCATTGTCAAACGGCCAGCGTTCATCGAAGTGAAAGGGTTCGTGATTTAACACAACAATGGTTTTGTCTGCATGGATATTGAGTTCGTTTTCAAACCATCGCTCGATGTCCTCGGTCATCTTGCCGAAGTTCCAATAATCCGGATTGTCTTCCTGAGGGTCCGCGCTGTGAGTATCAAGGGCTATGAAATGATAACCACTTCTGTCAAAACTAAAATGTGTTGGACCGAGATAGTGACGGAAGAAATATTTGCCAAACCTCGCGTCGCTCGACGTAAAGTCCTCTCGGCCGGTGCCAGCAATCTCATTGTTACCTATCGTGTTATATACCTTCATCGGCAGGTCTTGCATTAACTCACCGTAGTATCTAAACCAGCGATCTATTGCCTCTGGTGAACCTTCGTTGCTTTCAAGCACAAGGTCGCCAGTATTGATCACAAAGTCAGGCTGAAGCCCAGCAACTTCTTTTAACGCGGCGCGTATCTGTAAATCCAAGGGTTCAAAAATGCCCTGCTCGGCAGATTGTGCCTCTGCATAAGCACTATAAACTTCGCTTGCAGACATACCATCCAGTTCGCCAGTGTAGCCATTGGCTATGAGCGCGGCCTTTAATTTACCGACCACATCATCGCCATAGTTTTTTTCGAGCAGGCTTATTGTTATCCAAGGAACAAGAAAATCTGGGATAAACCAAGGCACAGACGGGGATGAAAACTCTATAAAATCTGATTTTCGATCGTAGACGTGCGTATCTGACATCTGGATAAAAAAGGTGCTTTGCGGGTAATTCTTTGGCTGATCAACCTCAAAGTCGACAACGGTCTCACTGCGAGTTTTGAACCAAACTTCCGGGTCCACCTCCGCTGTGCGGGTAAGATAGACAAAAGCGCCATGATCTGGCAGAACATAACGCCCCTGCTCATCCGTGATCGTAATATCTCTGCCATTGCTCACAGCAACCTGCGGGATACCAGTCCCTGAACCGGCATAAAACACCTTTCCTGTCACATCACTGATTGCTGAGAGAGAAAAGCACAGACCGAAACAGAATAAGATAAAGTTGCTTTTTAGCATTAAGCACGACCCGTCAACAATTGTGACCTAACCCACAACGAGGCGATAGTAGTTGTAAAGATTCAGACCCATCACTTTCTCAAGCGCGTCTTCTGAGAGTCCGCGTCGTTTCAAACCATCCCAAATTGTTTCCATTCGGCGCGGGCCATTCAATTCTTCAAAATAGAGTGGACCATCACCAACCTTCATGGCGGACCCCTCTTCTTTATTGAGCTCCTCAAGATACGCTTTACTCTGTACCAACCTGCGATGGTCTCTATCGCTGCCGATACAAACATGGTCCACGCCACATACATTAATCGCATGCAGAATATGATCGAAATAGACCTCAAGCGCATTGTCTACTTTCTCTGTCATAAAGGGGCGCATCTGAGTCACGCCGAACAAACCACCCTGCTCGGCAAGCGCTTTTAAATTTCTGTCCGAAATGTTTCGTTCGTGCTTAAACAACTCAAGACAGCATGCGTGTGAAATGTGCACCGGTATTTTAGAGGCGGCTATCGAATCAGCGATCGTGCTGTCGTTCGAATGGGACAAGTCTACAATCATGCCCACCGAATTCATTTTCTCGATTAGCGCATGGCCAAACCGCGTCAACCCGGAACCGTTAGGTTCCTGACAACCAGATCCTGCCCAATTTTGGCTATTATAGGTAATCTGACTGGCGCGAAGACCTAGCTGATAGAACACATCGACATTGTCCAGGTCTCGCATAAAGTGCGTTGAGTTCTGCGTAAGATAGAACACAGCCATTTTGTTTTTGGACCGAGCAAGGTCTATGTCCGCGACTTCTCTCGCTGGCATGTAGTATTGTGGTTTTGATGCCAGTAACCGGTTGTAAGCAAGAATCCCCTGAATAGTGTGATCATAGGCAGCTTGCCCCTGAACTTTGGGATCACAGAGCGTGATCGCAATCGCACGCATTCCTGCATCTAGCATTTCCTGAATTAAGTCATCGGTATAAACATCCCGCAACTCACCCATTGCGTCAAAAATCAGCGCATCACGGGCTCGACTCCAAGGTTGTCCAAGTAGCTCAGCATGCACGAGTGACGGTGCCAAGCTAAGCAGCGGCAAACTACCCAACGTTTTTAGCATATCGCGTCTTAACATATTTGACCCTCCTGATTTGTAGTTCAGCCGGATGTTGAGACTCACCCTATTAAGAACCGAACCTATAACGAAGTTTTACGATAAATGCGTCGGCAGTGGGGTCCTCCCAGCCTGCCTGAAAGATATCTGAAAATGAGTTGTCTTGAAGTCCAAGTCCTTTATCTGCACCGCGAATATAGACAATAAACAGGTCAGAGAGCGGCGCAATTTCCCAACGATAGCGCAACTGAAAAGTCATCTGGGACTTACCAAAGCTGTCTGAGGGTCCGGCAGGCTTGGCAACTTTAACCAAGGCACCCGGTGACGACGGAATCTCCCAAAACTCATCCTCCGCTGCTTTGATACCCACCCACTGCAGCGTGGCTTTCAACTGTTGCTTTGCCGAGAAAAAATAGTCCATGTTCAGCGAAGGCACCCACTGCTGAGCCTTGAAGGTCGTCATGTTGCGTGCTTCCTGATGGATCAACCAGCCGTCTCTATCTGCCCAAAAATATCGAAGACGAAAAGAGAAGCGATCATTAGGTCGCCAGGTCAGTCCTCCACCTACACTGATATGACGGCCACCGAGCATTTCTTCACGCCAACCGATGCCGGACCCGAAACTCCACTTGTTGGTATTGGGTGATGAAAACCTGATGGCGACATCGCGGCGCAAAGCCGTTCTATAGGTGCCGTTACCAAAGCTGTTGAGATCATCAAAGGCTCTGGGAAAGAAACCGACCCTAAGAAGAACGTTGGATAAATTATTAAGTGTCAGACTATCTGACAAAAAGACAGCGGCGCCTGTAAACAGGCCGTCGTTATTTTCCTGTACATAACCACGAAGATCGAACTGGTTACTTTTTGCCCAGCCTAAACCCGAAGAAGTTCTAATATGTGATGATCGAATGCGAAAACTGTCATTACGCTCCAGAAAACCGAGATCATTGATATCAAGATCTCGGTCGAAATACTCTATGCCTACTCGTTGCACAACGCCTTTTTTGATCGCGAATTCACCATCGATAAATCCACCATAGCCACGTGATTGACCATCGATATCCGAGGTCATGACCTGGGCATCCAGCTGGATTTTTCCATCCGATGTCAAATAATGCCCATCTAAACCTGTCACCAACGCATCGCCGCTTTCATGCAGAACCGCGGTCGAGAGGATGCCAAAAGCTCTATATGCACCGGCTTTACTATCTTCATAAATCAGACGCGCGACACCGTAGTCACTGCCTGTCTGGGTAAACTTAACTGGCGTGCCCGCTTTGGTACCACGGATGTCCACGTCTTCTTCGAAGGCACTAAACAAACCATAACGCAGACGGCCTGTTTGCCCCGTCACCTTGAGCGCACCCATTAGGTCGACTGGCAGATCCAGTTCACGGTCGGTGATATCTTCATCCGCGGCAAGAGACAGACTTCTCGGCTTACCACCAATCCTTCTTGTGTTCACCATCGTGTATGGCGCACCGCGATTACCGACCCCGCTACCGCGCGTGTCCGCTCTCGGGGAAGCAACAAAAACCTCTTGTCCTTCGACAAAAAACAGCCGCTTTTCCGGAAAGAAAGTTTCCGTAGCACTCAGATTGATTACAACATCATCAGACTCAACAGACCCAAAGTCAGGGTTGACGGTGCCTGAAAGCTGCAGATTGCTGGACGGGCGCCAGAAGAAGTCAGTGCCCACCCGATATCGGGTTTCTTGATCAACCCTGTTTCGACTTATCGCTGAAAACGGGAAGAATGCATACTGCTTTTTAGGGCTGACCCCACGTACCTCGATGGGCTGCAGCACCGATAGAAACTTGGATTCCGAGGGCAGCAGACCTGGCCAGCTCCAGCGCTCGTCTAAGTAGCCGACCTGACGAGACATATAGAATCCCAGTTTTCTGACCGCTTGTTGGTCCTGCCCGCCGGCTGGCATCGATACGGTGCCCCAGGGCACAAAAAACTCTGCGGTCCACCCAGTATCAGTTTGTTGGCTGGCACCATACCATGCACCATCCCAGTCACTAGAGAATTTGCTTTCAGGTAACACCGTGCCATCCTGTAGCGAATCCCCCAGACTGACGCTAAACCAATAGCCGTAACGCCCCTCCCCAGAGGTATCCAGTGTGACGCTGACAGTATCACGGGTAATATCACGCTGGTCGCGACCGGAAAGTCGTTTCATTAGCGTTTCTTTCGATTGCTTTAAGTCTACCCCGACATAAAACCCCTGATCAGAATAGGCAAGTCTGACCAGCGTGGCATGAGGCACTTCACCGAGGGTTTCCGGCGTGGTAACGATAAACTCGTCGTAAGCGGGCAAAGACTGCCACAGGGGCTCATCAAGATGACCGTCAACTTTAATGTCGGTTTCAAGATCAAGTTTTTTAATAGAGAGCGTTTCGCCGTTTTTAATATCGACGAGAAGATTTGAGCTTCCAAATGTGGGGATCGCACTGCAAAGAAACAGCGCGGCCACTGACAAAATCAGACAATATCTATTCAAATGATCCCCCTACCAACCTACACTTATATCGTAGATCGATAGGAAGAAACAAGTTTCTAGAGAGGGTCGACCGTAATATCAAGCACACTGATGGTAGATACATTGCCGTTAATATCGGACACGCGATAAAAAACAGTCGCCATCGAATCACTCGTATCTAACGAAACAGAAATTTCGCCAGTAACAGTATCTACTGTTGCAACCCCGTCACGCGGTTGGACCACTATTTCAACACTAGCAAGGTCAAGCGCACTGTCGCCTACAATGTCGTTTGACAATACATCGAAGCGCCTTGTTTCACCATTAACGATTGATCCACTGTCAGCCACGGTGATGGGTGCTTGCCTATCATACGGCGTGAAATTAAAGACCGTTGGAAAGTAACCTACAGTATTTATGACGGTTTCGTCGCAATCCTGACTCGATGTCGGTGGGACGCCGCAGTCATTGTTACCATTGGCAACAAGCACTGCAATCTCGCCATTCGTTCGTTCCTCAAACAAAGTATGCGTTCTCACAAAAGACACATCCGCGAATATTAAGCTATCACAATGAGACACTGACGGCTGCAGACTACCCTGATAGCGGGCATCTCGATTTCTGGTTCTATACCAGACCATGTCTCCGTCAATCACTTCAGCGCAGATACCAAATGAGCTATTAGACCAACCCACTGTCTGACCTGTGACTCGATCAATATCCTGAAGTTCAAGAACACCGGTATTGTCTTTGTTAATGATATAGCGAGACTCAGAAGTGACGACGGTACCGTCTTCGAGTTTCTCCGAGCCAATCGTCGAGTAGATACCCGCGAGACCGCCTTCGACAAAGCCGGGCGTCCCCTGTTTGGTAAACGATAGATCTGAACGCGCGCGCACATCTCCACCAGCATACTGGTATAACAGCGCGACTAAATCCCCTGAATCTTTCGCTTCAAGCTTGAAATAGCTAGCAACATCTCCGCCATCAAATTCGACTTGTAGGTGTCCGTCAACCGCGACACTCCATACGAAGGATTCCGCCTTGAATCTCGCCGTACCGGTACCGTCTGCAGCGAAAACAAGCTCATCGCTCTGCAGCGCCGGCGCATCTCTAATCGTTGTCACGGCTAAAGACACGTCAGTCGGCAAGCTCAAGGACACGCCTCCGAGGGACGCATAAGGTACTTGATCTACCGGATCATAGATGACACTCTTTTGATTATTACTTGAAAAAACTGGGCTCAAGGGAACGCCGTTTGTCACATCGAACCTTTCCTCTTTGCTAGACACATTCACATCTACAGAATCTTTACCCTCTTCGTCGAGGTTAAACAACAATTGGGCACCCGTATCAAATTCAGTCACCCTCACTTCTTCTTCGCCGGTGATCCCATCAACATCTTCGAAAATTGTGTACGACCTACTTTCTGCTCCGCCGCCGTTATTGCCGGTGAAATCCAGAACCACCGAGCCTGTGCTTTCGGTCCAGTCCAATAAGTAACTTCCAGAACTTTGATTGATAAAACCGGTGCCGTCCTCGTTCAAACTAACAATTACCCCGTCAACAGAAACATCAATACCAAATTGGATAGGTACATCGATATCCTCTGCAGCAAAGAAAGTCATGGGGATTGCTGCTGGCAGTGTTACGTTGACAGAATCAAAGTCAACATTGCCGTCCTCGTCCTCAATCTGAAGTTGAAACTCTAAAATGGTTTCGGAAAGCGGGAAACCACTCGCTTCAAAAGTTGGCGTTGCACTATTGGGGTCCGTCAAAAACTGAGTCGGGCCGGACAACTGAACCCATGAGTAGGTCAATGGACCCAAGGCGCTACTGTCAGTACCATCAAGCACCACAAGCTCACCTGAGCGAGCTAACACATCGGCGCCAGCATCAGAAACAGCATCAACACTGATGATCACCGGTGCATAAGATGACTGCGATCCAGCCCCACTGGTGCCTGAGACCCGATAGAAAAACACATCATCACCGGGGAAGTCTTCACCCGGCGTATACGTAATCAACCCTGAATTGCCATCGACCGTAACCGAACCGAATTGCGGTTGGGTTTCAATCACCACGGTTGTTGAATCAATAGGGCTATCTCCCGGCACATCATTCGCCAGTACATCTATGTCAAAGCTGCTGATCAAATCCGGCGCGGCAGCCTGATCTGCGATGGCATAAACGGGCGTAGATGCTAGAGCAACTCTATTGCTGATCGAAAGATAAATATCTCTGAATTCTGTTACCGAACAGTCAGAGGGTGAACCCTGATTGCCAAGACACACCGACTCTTCCTCTGAAAAATGACTGCGGTAAGTGTTTTCTTCAATTTGGTAAACAGACAAGACATTGCGAATAAATGGCGTGAACTGATCCAAGGATGCCAGACAGTCTTCAGCGCCGGTGTTAATACCATCTGAAAAGGTGGTAATCACCGTCAACTGGTCGCCTGACGCCTCCCAACATAAACCAAAAGGCGAATAAACAGGATTACGGCGCCCTGACACCGGGTCGATAGTGGTTCTTTCCAGCTGCGCCGTGCCATTTGGATACAGTCGAATTACTTCATTCTGTTCAACGATGGAGCCATCGTCAAGATCAAAGGTTTCCTGCACAGTGTAGATGCCCGCTACGTTTTCGATCGTCAAATCAACACTCTGCTGTTCAACAGAGAGGAAACCATCACTAATCACATCGCCATTGAGCTTGGTGTAAATCACACCAATTGAATCACCATCAGGCAATGAATTGAAGTTAAAGTAGTCCGCAATTTCTCCATCTGCAAAAACGAGCCTTAGGTGCCCATCGGACTGGATCGTCCACTCAAAAGTCTGGTTCTTAAACTGGGCAAAGCCTGTACCATCAGGCTCAAAAGACACTCTGTCATCATAGAGCTCATCATCAAACAGAGAGGGAGTGCCGGTTCGGGCCGCTGTGGGTAGGATCCTTGGCGCCAAAGGTGCTGTAAATGGGATATGCACTGATGCATCGTAGACGGCAACATCTTCTGTGTCGGTCACAGACTCATCGGGGAGCTGCGTATCAGCAAGCACATCAAATCGTTCAATTACACCCGATATGGTCGCCGTTACACGTTCACTGCCGTCGCTACTGTCTAGCAGAGCAAACTCAATTGAATTGAGTTTCTCTGTCACTTGAACTTCTATCATTGAGTCTCCCTGACCGAAGGATCCTCCGATAGTTCCGCCAAAGTCAGACCCCACACCCATACCGTTTGCATTGCCGAAGTCAGTATATTGGTCTTCTATCAGCCCCCCGATACCAGAGAAATCGATAAAGATAGAACCGGTACTTGTTTCACTCCAGTCAAACGCTCCTACCCCTTGGCCGCCAAAAAATAGACCCGTACCGTCAGTATTGAAGTCAAGTTTTGCGCCGCCATCTACCGGGTTACCATTTTTTATAAATTGACCACTGTCTGATATGACAAACAATGATGAACTGAAGGTTGAATTGATTGTGACATCGACGGTATCCGTCGACGTGGTACCAACGCTATCCGTCACTGTGAGTTCAAATCGGTGAGTAACCCCGGCAAACAAGCCCGCTTCTACGACAAAAGACGGCGTTGCTGTATCAGCCCCGGTGAGCGTCACAGCCGGTGATGCTGAGATCTTCTCCCAACTGAAAGACAATGCGAGACCTTCAGGGTCCGCACTCTCAACACCTGACAATGTCACCGTATCTCCATCAGACGCTGTTTGGTCTGCACCGGCATTCGCCGTGGGCGCTTCATTAGCAATGATATCGACGTCAATGGTATCGGTTGACGTAGAGCCAGCGCTGTCAGTTACCGTTAGCTGAAAGGTGTGAGTAAGACCAACTAATGTCACAGTTTCTACGACAAATGAGGGCGTTTCTGTATTTGCTCCGATAAGAGTCACCGTTGGTGTTTCTGATATTTGCACCCAACTAAAGGACAGAGCAAGATTTTCAGGGTCGACGCTTTGCGAACCAGATAATGTGACAGAATCATCCGTGTTGGCGGTTTGGTCTGCGCCAGCATTCGCCGTTGGCGGTGCGTTTGCATTGATGACGACATCAACGGTATCGGTGGACGTAAGGCCAACGTCATCTGTCACGGTCAATCTGAACCTGTGCGTTAAAGCCGTCACCGAATTGGTTTCGACGGCAAAAGATGGCGTCTCCGTGTCAGCCCCGGTCAGAGTGACAGTTGGCGATGCTGATATCTGCTCCCAATTAAAAGCAAGCGTGCTACCTTCCGGGTCGGCACTCTGCGCGCCCGAGAGCGTGACAACCGTGCCGTCTGTTGCGGTTTGGTCTACGCCAGCATTCGCTGCGGGCGGCGCGTTAGAGAGACTGTCGCCGCTTGGCTGGGGGAGTGTGGTTGATGAAAACGCATCAAAGTTATTGTTCCTAAACCTCGCCAGTTCCTGGTTAAAATCGACACCGCTCGGCAGTGGAAGCGAACCCCCTCCTGCTTGCTCAATGACGATTGGGTCGCCGAAATATTGTCCATCCAAATTGCCATCGCTCAAATCTTCTGCAACCGCTTGTATTATGTCGAACGTGGGTGTGGCTTCACCTAACTGCAAGCTAATGTTGTTCAGCGCGTTTGCAAAACCACCCAGGAGCAGTGCGTATTGCATCTGTGCAGCAGTTGCTTCGGTGGCAGGGTTAACAGGATTTGCCGGTATCGTGCTCAACACATCAATTCCGAGTTCTTCATCAATCAACGACTGAATGATGCCAAACTTTTCGCTAAAGCCCCCTGTCTCTGCAGCTTCGTTCTGCGCTCGCCTAACCAGTATATCGGTAAACGGCGTGATCGCCGCAGTCGAACTGTCAGCGCGAATCAACGACATAAAACCTTCGTCTGTGCCGAGGGTAATTCTTCGTTTTAATGCCAGATCCGGTTCCTGATCCGACTCATCAATGAACACGCCACCACTGGTTTTTAGTAGCAAATCAGCCTGTGATTCCACCGAGAGGGAAAAGGCGCCGTTATCGTCCGTCTGACCGGTAGCAACAGCACTGCTTAATGGATTTCCGAAACTATCGATTTCAAAAAGCGACACATCTGCACCGGCTATGGGGCTTTTAGAAGCTAAACCTGTGACCGTTTTGCTGCCATTCGTTGTGGTTGGCACCGGGACAGATGCACTGCTACCCACTAATGCTTGCTGGCTAGATTCGCCGCCACTGCCACCGCCACAGGCTGTTAAAAACAAGACGAGCGAGAACGCAGCAGACGACTTCATCTTATTCAAATTTGTCGGCATTTTAATGTTCATTTACTTTTACCCTACCTCAATCTTTATTAGGCGCTTTACTGTGAAGTATTCACCGCCGAGCCTGCAGATGTGGTATTGAATACTGCCGCTCCGCTGACTGTTCTGCTGCTGTTAGTGAGCTGATAACTCAGACCTGCCGCACCAGGTACACCCGATGCCGAATCACTAAATACACCACCAAAGGAACCAGAGGCACCTGAACTGCCATTCACGGTGACTGTGCTATATAAACCATTAAACAGATTTGAGGTAATCGCGCCGCTACCAGAAGCTGTCCAAACCTCACCCGCGATACCCAGCTGCACATCGCTTTCAACTATTGAATTCGTGAAATCCGCTAAAAGGCTTGCGGAACCCAATACACCTCTATTGCCAAGGTCATCGGTTGGATCCGTGTTGCCTACCAAGACGTACTCAGCCGAACCGGTAATGACTCGATCGGGATTTGTGCTTAACGGCGCAATGACCCAGTGCAAACTGGACTCAGTCAAATCAATATCACTTGTGGTGGTATCGGAATCGAGTGTCCCTGCACCTGCGGCCCATCGTCCCCATCGCAGAGAACCTGTTGGGTCGAACCCCGTGTTGGTAATCGAAGCGGAACCCACATCATAGATAACTGTGGCGTCAGATGAGTCAACGTCTGAAAACCTAGCCAAATTATTATCTTCATCAAATGCCACCTGATCGAAGTCAGTATTTATGCCGCTCGCGACGCCCCCAACACTCAGCGCCAACCCAGCTGTACGGGTAACGACATTCTGCCCGTCAGTAATATCTACCACTTGACCGCCCGCACCTTCAGCGACGATTTCTCGCTCAGGCTCTTCAGGGGCTGTGGTCGTATTAGCGGTTACGGACCCCGTTGCAGGCGCCGCAGGCACGGGCGGCGTTCCACCGCCAAATTCTGAAGCGACTTCCTCGTATCCTGCGCCAGCGCTGCCATCAACTTGCCCACCATCATCCGAACCAGATTGATCCGCGCCACCTTCACCTGAAGCATTACTGTCGGCGCCAGCGTCAGCGTCGCTCTGATCCGGGCTACCTTCCTCGGTGCTACCTCCTTCGGTGCTACCTTCTTCGGCACTGCCTTCGTCAGCACTACCTTCGTCGTCAGATCCGCTATCCTCGGCGTCGCTGTCATTGGATTTGTCTTCGTCAGAATCACCATCGGCATCACCGTCTTCAGCATCTCCATCATCCGAACCTTCTTCGTCGTCATCGGAAGCTTCCAGAGAAATCGAGCCTTCCTCTTGCAGACTGGCTGGAGGTGACAGGAGTCGTTGCGGGGGCGTGTTAAAGTTTTCCGCGAAGCCGTAGGCATTCTTTGGAATATCAAGCTCTCCCCCGCTATTGGTCAAAGTGGCTGCACCTTCGGAAACACCCACATAAAGTCCATCGTCACCCGAGCCACAATCTCCCGCACAAAGCCGTGTGGAGTAGTTGGTGCCGCGGACACCAATGATAGCTGCTGGCGTAGTTACCTGGTAAACGCTTGGATCTTGTTGCGCTATTCGACCCGTTAAGGTTCTAAATCCGCCTTTCTGCAACTTAAAACTGGCCTTCAGAGTGATGCCTGCGCCCACTGCCGGCGCCGTTGCCGTTGCAGGCATCTCAAGCGCTTCAATTTCAAAGCTAGAATTGGGTCTGATGGCAATTTTTGTACCGTCGTCTAATAGCAACTGAACATAACCCTTGGGACCCGTCACAATCACATCGCCTTCGTCAACCGTCGCACCTTGGCGAAGTAGTCTGGCATTTACCGAATCGACCGTGACGTTGCCGTACTTAAACAGGACTCTTCCGACGCTAGCTTGTGCCGCGCTCGAAAGCGGCCCGGCTATCAAGAGCAGGGCCAAGATACCGGCGGTCGTTAATTTAGCTAATTTCATGATATTTTTTATGCTCATATCCGCCCCCTAATCCAGCACTTTACGCAGCGTCACGCCGACTTCTAACCGATCAAACTCGTATAGGCTTACCGTTGAATTTTTCACACTATAATTAAGGTTTAGCGTCGTGACCCATCCCTTTGAAGGGAACTGAGACCAAGCGCTTCCGAGGGTTATCGCATAGAGATCATCTTCTCTGTCCAGACCAAAAAATTGAGTGTCGTACTCTGTTTTTGTTGCACTGGCATCAAAGAAGATGACGCTGCCACCTTTTCTATACCAGTTATTAGTAAATCGGACACCATAACCGTCGGCAGAAAATTGCTCCCCAGCATCAACGGCATCATCAGTATTCCCTGTTAAAGAAATGCTCATTTGCGCACTCTTAAAGTCTTGGCTCAGACTCAATCCATAAAGCACCTGATCTACATCCCGAATCTCTAGCGCTGGCTCTTCGAACCGGATAGCCCCGCCACGAACGAAGCCTGTCATAGTCCACGAATCACTCAGCTCTCGCGCATAGGTGCCCATCACACCGATATCTCGCTTGTTGTATTCACCATCCAGCGCGCTGAAGAGCGTGTTAGCTGCGATAGAGGCAGCGCTTTCACCTGACTTCCAGCTCCAGGCAGCACCCAGATCAATGTTCGAAGCATCGACAAAATGCGTAGAAGGGTTAGCTCGGTGATCAACCCGAGCATTGAAGAGAACCTGAGAGGAAGGAGAGATCGGATTGTTCCACAAACCACCCAGCGTTACTTTAGCAAAGGCTGATGATTGCTCGAGGTTTGTTGGATTGAGGACAAAATTGAGGAATATGTTTTCATCTGTCGACGCAGGTGCGTTGCTATCGTAGCCGCCGCCCAACTCGATATAGTACTGAGCGCTTGCCTGATATTCTCGAGACTTGATTTCAATCGCCGCCATATAGTCGCTGACGGTTTGAGCAACGTTAGGGGGTGGATTTTCACTTTGGACTCTCGCGAACTCGATCCGCGCTAGCTCATTATCACCAACATCGTA
>ERZ1046148.719-NODE-719-length-18686-cov-6.133863_pt1 | contig 18686 bp, 12 predicted proteins | sample MGYA00383090_ERZ1046148 | MGnify/ENA primary metagenome ERZ1046148 (study PRJEB29581, sample SAMEA5548360) | metagenome | biome: marine; feature: coastal; material: water | depth 25 m | study: Short-term variability in the microbial, nano- and picoplankton... | reverse complement strand
TCTCTGCATCTCTAGATCCTGCAAGTGCAAAATATGTAGAAAACGTTTTCAGTGGTAACCCACTTTCAGAAGTGGCAAGCACTGGAGCGGCTTCTCCTTTTTACTTATATAAGGTGTATAAGGGGGCGGCAACTACTATAGCGGCTGCTTCATCATCTGCAAACGTAACCGCATCTGTACAAACGATGAATTACGCTTCAGATTACACTAATGCGTCAACACCGTACGTAACTTCTCAGAAGATAAACGGTAGCACATCTGATCTTTTTAAAGTGAAATTAAGATCGCATGGAGAAGATACTAATAATAAATTTAAAATTGGTGTCTTAAACGTTAAAAAAGCTGGCTCAGTTGCTGGTTCAGATTACGGTAGTTTCTCAATTCAAGTTAGACAAATTGACACTCAAACTTATAAACCAAGTGATGATGTCATTGTCGAACAATGGGATAACCTAAGTTTAGATCCAAATGCTGCTAACTTTTTTGCTCGTAAGATTGGTGATCGATATGTTACTATCGACTCACAAGGTAAATTGACTTATAACGGCGATTGGCCAAATATGTCAAAGCACATTTATGTTTCCAACTATGATGCCATTAAGAAAGGAACAACTGCAGTAAGTATAGTTCCCTTTGGTCATGGTGCAGTTCAACATGCAACAAATAGTGGTTCAGCAGGATGGGAAATAACACCAGCATCTTATATAGCAACTCAAACCAACACTTCAACATCAGAGTTTGATACTACTGTTTTCTATGGCTTCGATTATACAAGTCAAGATTCAAGACAGTATTTATCTCCTTTAACTAATGATGCTGCAGTTGGTACAAACGTAACATTCAGTCTTAACGATATGACCGGTCATGCTTCAGCTTCTGCTGGAGATTTTGGTGGATCAGCAACCTTCGTAACAAGTTCACAAAATTTGGCATTATCTGCGTCTAACGTAGCACAGCATAAATTCTTTGTTCCTTTCCAAGGTGGTTTTGACGGAATGAATCCTGCAAACGAAAGAAAAACTGGCACTGCGATCACAGCGACAAACCAACAAGGGTTTGATTGTTCTACAGCGGCAGCTAGCGGATCTGTGGCATACAAAAGAGCTATGAATGCGGTAAGTAACCAAGACGAATTTGACATTAATATGTTAGCTACTCCTGGTTTAATCTACACACTTCACCCGAATCCTGTTAATCACGGTATTCAATTGTGTGAAGATCGTGGAGATGCATTCTATATCTTTGATCCTTCTGCAATAGCAGATGGAATAAGTGCAACTACGACAGCAGTATCTACATTGGATTCAAATTACTCAGCTGCTTATTATCCATGGGTGAAAGTTCTGGATGATAGCATTAATTTGCCAACATGGGTACCACCTTCAGTTGTAATTCCAGGAGTGTTCTCTCAGAATGATAGAGTAGCACACGAATGGTTTGCACCAGCAGGTTTAAATCGTGGTGGATTGACTAATGTTCTTGAAGCAAAAACAAGACTAACACACGCTGAAAGAGATTTACTCTATGAAGATCGTGTTAATCCTATTGCTTCATTCCCAGGTCAAGGTGTAGTAGTTTTCGGACAGAAAACATTACAAGCTAAACCTTCTGCACTCGATAGAATCAATGTACGTAGATTGTTAATTAGAATAAAGAAATTTATTGCTAGTTCTTCACGCTACTTAGTATTTGAAAATAATACAGTAGCTACTAGAAATCGTTTCTTAAACATCGTTAATCCATATCTTGAATCAGTTCAGTCCAATTCTGGTCTAACTGCTTTTAGGGTTGTTATGGACGATTCTAATAATACACCTGACGTAATAGATCGTAACCAGTTGATTGGACAGATATTTGTTCAGCCAGCTAGAGCGGTTGAATTCATTGTACTCGATTTCGTAGTACAGCCTACAGGAGCTAGTTTCCCTAGCTAATTTACTTTAGGTATAATATAAAAAAGCCCAGATTTTATACGCTGGGCTTTTTTATTTAATTGCTCTTTTTTCTTTGTTATTGATATTTATTATCGAATATAAAATAGATTCTTTAGGAGAACTAGAATGCCACAATTGATCGATCCGAATGACATAATGTTCACACAGTTTGAACCTAAAACACAAAATAGGTTCATCATGTACATTGAGGGCATTCCTGCTTACACCATTAAAGCCGCATCTCGTCCTAGTATTGAGTTCGAAGAAGTTGCTTTAGATCATATTAACGTTAAGCGTTATGTGAAAGGTAAAGGGGAATGGCAAACATTAGATATAACACTATATGACCCAGTTGTTCCATCGGCTGCACAAGCAGTTATGGAATGGGTAAGATTATCACACGAATCTGTAACCGGTCGTGATGGATACTCTGACTTTTATAAGAAAAACATAACTTTTAACCTATTAGGTCCAGTTGGCGATATCGTCGAAGAATGGCAACTAGTAGGCGCGTACGTGCAATCAGCCGCTTTTGGCGATCTAGATTGGGCAACATCAGACCCAGTAGAGATTACATGTACACTTAGATACGATTACGCTATATTACAATTCTAATAACTTCACAGTTTAGAAGTTAAGTGTTTTCGGTCAAGTTGTGGCATTCTTTGTCCGAGAACTAAGGGTTTAATATAATCTACAAAATAGTTACCTAACGACATATATATATTTAAATGGTTAATACTAAGGAGTTATAATGCCTGAAAGCAAATCAAAACCGAAGATAGATTCGTCTGCTCCGGCATCACATCAAAAAGAAGCACCTAAATTTCCTAGCGAAATTATAGATCTTCCAAGTAAAGGGTTAATGTATCCTAACGGTCATCCTTTGAGTAAGGGTACTGTAGAAATGAAATACATGACCGCAAGGGAAGAAGATATTCTTACATCTGCTAATCTTATCAAAAAAGGTATTGTCATTGACCAATTACTTAAGTCTATGATAATATCAGATATAAATTATGATGATTTATACATTGGAGATAAGAATGCAGTTATGTTATCTGCTAGAGTTTTAGGTTATGGTAAAGATTATTCTTGTGATGTAGATTGTCCAGAGTGTGGTGAAACTGAAAAAGATTGTACATTTGATCTTACTTCTTTTGAATATAAAGATATTAAAGATGATAAGTTCTATAATCGTGAAAATCAATATGATTTCACACTACCAAATTCTGAAAGACATGTAAAGTTTAGATACTTGACACATAAAGATGAAGAAGCTATTACTCGAGAAGTAAATAGATTACAAAAAGTTTCTGGTGGAATTTCCCCGGAAATGACAACTAGACTTCGTTATCAAATTGTATCAGTAGATGGAGATGATTCTACAGAAACAGTGGCAAATTTTGTTCGTAATGAATTATTCGCTGCAGATTCTAGAGCTTTAAGAGATTATATGGCAGATCAAATGCCAGATGTTGATTTTGAAAGTGCGTATGTCTGTCCTTCTTGTGGAGAAACAAGTGAGATGGAATTACCAATATCAGCAAATTTTTTTTGGCCTTCCCGATAGCACCGGAATATAAACCAAAAGTACACGAATCTATATTCCAACTTTGTTACTTTAGTGAAGGAGCATTCTCTTTTGCTGAGGTATACGATATGCCTATCTACTTGCGAAGATTCTATACGCAAGAACTTGTAAAACAAAAAGAGAACGAGAACAAAAAAGTTGAAGGCAATAAACGCACAAATCCCCCAGCTCGTCCAGATATAAATCTTAAAACAAGCCGTTAAACATAATTCCATTTAGGCGTATTTATACCTGTATTATAATATGCAATTTTAAGGAGTTATCCATGTCAAGATCTAAAAAATTAGTACGAGAATTTAAAGGTACATTAACTGGTGCCTTAGCAGGTTTTATTTATAGATCTCTTAAGGGAGATCGAGCAGGAGCAAACAAAATTAAGGACGCAGCTGTTGACCTTGCTCCATCTGTTGAAGCTTCATTTAGAGATTTAGAAAAAATGGTAGCTCAACATGCTAAGAACTCAGAAAAAAGAATAAAAAAGTTATCACCAGAAAGACAAGCACATATTAGACGTTTAGCAAAACAATTTGAATCCAAATACGTAAAATAACTGGGAATTAACTGATGCCTCCAGTATCAAAAGAACAATTAAAAATAAATAAGGAATTCGTTGAGCTTAAGAAAGCCGAAACGAAGGCAACTAATGACCTTCTGAAGGCAAATAAGGAAAATGAAAAGGAATACAAAAAGCTCAAAGCTGCGTATACTGCTGCGACAAAAGCAGTTAATGATTATCAGAAAGCAATAGGAAAGGTTGTAAAAGAAGCCGATGATTGGTCTCAGGGTATGGCTGACATGACCAAGAAAATGGCAAAAGGAATTAATCAAGGTAAAGGTTTTGATAAATTTTTATCACGAGTAGCAAAAACTGTTAGTTCTAGTAAAAATAATTTTGGTGAAATTGCAGAGGAAATGGGAAATATGGCAAAGACCATGGGTTCCGAGGCTTTATCAGGTAATAAGGTCTTTCAATCTCTCAAAAAAGTAACAAAACAATCTGAGCTTATTTTGGCAACAGCTTCAGATAGAACTAAATTTGCTGATGCTGAATTAGATACTATGATTGAACAAGCACAAACAATGGCAAATACTTTAGATATAACAGAAGGAATATCTGATGCTGCGAAAGAAAGAGTTCGCGAAGATATTAAATTATTGAAGACGATGAAAGCTCAAAAACAAGTTATGGAAAAAATGGTTGAGGCCGCAAAACCATTTGCTGGAATTGCAGAAGGAGCTAGAGATGCGTTTGCTCAGATAAAATCCAATCCTATAATGGGAACCCTTTTATTGTTAATGGGTGCATTGGAAAAAATGGTAAGTGCAGTTAATGCAGAAGCTAATACTTTAAATGATACTTTAGGTATTGGATTAGTAAATTCCGTTGGAGAAGCTACAAAACAAATGGCAGATATGCCTGCATCTTCAATGTTAGAGACGATGGGATTGGCACCTCAAGTTGCAAGTAGGGCAAGAGAAGCTGCGAATCAAGCTGCGTTAGCAAGTGGTAATTTAGACTTAATGCATAATACAGTTATTGGTATAAACGATGCAACTGCTGCGTTAGATTACGGAATGCAAGTTAGTCAAATATCTGAAATGGCAGATAGTATGTCTGTCGCAACAAATTTAACAAGAGAACAATCTTCAGCTGCGATAAATGCTGCAGCTGCGTTTGCTAAACAAAATAAAGTTGCACCTAAAAAGGTTCTAGAAGATATGGCAAATAATGCAGGTGTTCTTGCAAAGTATTCTGATGGAACTGCAGAAGGAATGGCAAGAGCAGCCACTCAAGCGGCAAAATTAGGAATGGAATTGTCTTCAGTTGGCCAAGTTATGGACGGATTATTAGATCTAGAAAGTTCTATAGCTTCTGAATTCGAAGCATCAGTATTATTAGGAAAAGATTTAAATTTAGATAGAGCTCGTACATTAGCATTAAATAACGATATTGAAGGTGCTATGAATGAGATTGTTAAGCAAGTTGGTACTGAAGCAGATTTCCAAGCAATGAACGCAGTACAAAGACAAGCGTTAGCAGATTCTGTTGGTGTTAGTGTAGAAGATTTATCACAGATGATGGCTAAAGGTGGAAAAGCAAAATTAGATGAAAATTATCCAGAAGCAACGTTAAATCGTACAGAAGATTTAGTAAAAGCTGCAGGAATTAGGGATAATTTCTTAGGAAAAATTGTATCACTACTTACAGGTGCACTTGCGTTTTTAGGTACAAGTGGACTTTTAGGTAAAATAAGTGATATGGCTATGGCATTTGGTAGACGAGGTCGAGGTATGAAGGTTGGTAGGGGTGGAATGACATCCTTACAAAGATTAAAAAAGATGCGTAGATCTGGTCGTAGTGTTGGTGGTATAAAACCAAGTAGATTTCAAACACTCAAAAATTCCGGAATGGATAAATTAAAAAGCATAAAAGGAAGAATTCCTGGTTCAAAGATGGTAGGACAAGGATTAAAAGCCGGAAGAGGTATGGTTGGAACAGGTGCTAGAATGCTTGGTAGAGTTGCTTTGCCATTGGCTGCGATTGCAGATGGAATGCATTTGTTTAAAGAATTTAATAAAGAAGGTGCAACTACAAAATCTAAATCCGGAGCAGTTGGATCTGTTGCAGGAGGATGGGCTGCTGCAGCTGGAGGTGCAGTACTTGGAGCTGCGCTTGGTGCATTTGGAGGTCCAATAGGTGTTGCAATTGGTGGTGTACTTGGAGGAGCTGCAGGTTATTTTGTTGGAAGTAAATTAGGAAAAGCAGTGGGTGAAGGTGCTGCTGATGTGGGCGCAAAGGTAAAAGAAAAAGCTGGCAAAGCTTGGAATTCAATGAGTGCTAGTGCATCGGCTTTTGCATCAACTGCAAAAACAAAAATTAGTGGTTGGGCAACTGACGCATCTACAAAATTTACACAATTTAAAGACAAAGCTGGACCAGTTTTAGGAAGTATAAAAGATAGATTTATTGAAGTAGCAAAACAAGGTGGTCCATTAGGTATAGCAATGACAAAGGGTAGAAACGCTATGCTCAGTATGGGTAAAGCTGCAGCTACTAAAGTATCAGCAGGATTGGATAAAGCCAAAAATGCATTAAATTCATTTGCACAAAGTGGTGGATTAAAGGGTTTCTTTTCTAGAGTTGCAAGTGGAGCTAAAGATCTTATTGTTGGTAGTAAAGAACACGGTGGTCCAGTTGGAAAATCTGGAACATATTTAGTTGGTGAAGCCGGACCAGAATTAGTTAACCTTTCTAGAGGATCTAATGTTGTACCGAATAATCAATTACAGGGTAAATTAGAAAATGGTGCTGGAGCTGGTGATTTAATTGGTTCTATTAACGCATTAAGAACAGAATTAAGAGCAATAAATACCAACACAAAACGTGGAGCTGAAGCTGCAGAAAGAACAAAAGTCGGAGCTAGAGTATAATGGGTTTAAAAGATTTTGATCTCAAAAAACGAATAAAATCGTTTCCGTATACAGTCGACGGTAAGCCACAACAATTTCAAGCAAATGGTGGAGTAGTTGAAGGTAAAATTAAAGGGAACCATGGTGGACTCTTACCTAACAGTGAGCCGCCTCACCCGCAGACTAACTCAGCTCTTGATGACAGCGTGGGAGCTAAGGGATCTCCACAGTATGCAAACGTTAAAGCAGGACCGGCAGGAACAATTCCATTTCCAGAAAATTATGATCCAAGTAAAGGTGGACTTCACGGTGGAACTTCAGCTGAAACTCCTTCTCAACCTCCTCATCCAGATGATCACACAAATCTAGATAACGCACCATTATATGATTCAGTTAAGGCTTCTCAAAATTTTATTTATAATGGATATAATGTATTAGGGGTTGCAACTCCAATAGAATCAAAATTTATAGATGGAGATTGGCCTTCTCAACTTATGATACCTGGAGATGTTGCTGGAAGAACTGTATCTCAACCAGAAGGTGTAGGTAGTTTAGGAAATCCTCAAGAATTTACAATAACACACGCAGCAGGTGAAGCTACAATTACTGGATTACAGGGAGAATTTAACATATCAGAATTGGATTTGTTAGCTGAAAAAAGTCTTCTTATGAAAACATGGAAAGGTTCAGTAGAATTAGATTTAGAAAATTTTCCAGCTCCTAATTTTTACAATCCACCAGGATGGCAATCTAGTGAAACTCATGGCACTAATTTTACATGGCCAACTTATAGGGGACTTGGTACTTCATCACCAACAAAAGAGGGTTTTAGATTTGGTGGAGGTCATGCAAAACAAGGATTTACAGTTAATTTATTTGGAGCAAGAACTATAGACGGTCCTATAGTAGAAGACGTAGTCGATAACTATACACGATTGGTAAAGGGTTCTGGATTTTGGGGGAATTTTGTTAATAAACAATCTAGTATGCAAGAAGATTCCATATACAAACAAGACGTATTTACTGAGTTTGATGGTTTACTTTTTGAAATGGGTTTTGAACCGGGAACTAGAGCTGTTAGAATAGGAAATGCATTTACACCAAATACAAAGCCAGCATATACTAATGATGTACCAATTGGTGGAGGCGGCGGTGTAGGTTTACCAATATTATCAAATAATAAATACAAAGATCTTAAGGGTGTAGGATACAATTCTCCAATTGATGTAGAAGCTGGTAAATTTGAAGGTGACATGGATTATGATTACGATAGTGTACCAAAACTGTTGTACTTGTACGATAATATGATTGTTGGAGATGGTGAAGTAAGTCCAGTTAAAGGATGGCAAATTAAGAATGATTTTAATTGGAGACTTCCAGGTGCAAGTGGTACAATAACTGCTGAAGCTTTACAAGGTATGAGTGATTCTGCAGCTAGAGCTTGGCAAAGTTGGGCATCAAATGCAATGCAAGGATATGATTATCCAATAATACCTTCATTCAATTTAATTAATTCTACTCCAAATTATGCAGCGCATACTCAAGCAAGATATTTTACAAAAAAGACTATAGAAGAAGATAAGACTGGAAATCCAGAAACAGAATTAACAACAAATGTATTACAAGAAGCATCTCAATTTATAGGAAAGGATCAAATAACTAGTGGATTTTTTCAAGACGGCGCATTAGGGGAAAAAGCTCCTAGAATGGCGTTCTTATTAGACACTATTATTTTCGCCGCTAAAGATTCTGCAGCTTTTTCTGCAGCGTGGGTAAAACACATGGGAGCAAATAAAGATGAATTATCTTATATTTCTCCACCAAAATCTTCATTAGCAAGTCCACACGGAACCTCAGCAATGGGAATTCCAATACATGATTCGCAACCACATACTTCGGATAGACCATATATTGAAAAAACTCAATGGTCAGATTTTAAAGATGAACAAGATAATAGAGCAAATCCATTTTATTTTTATTCAAAAATGGGTGATACTTCAAATGGAATGGGTATTCAAGATGGTGAAGATAAATTACACCTACAAGCTCAATCTAATTTTTTTGGAGAAGATGAAAAAGATAAAGTTGTATCACTAAAAGATCCAATAGGACCACATTCAAAACAAGGACAACCCACTATAAAGGGTTTCATGACTTTAGATTCAGAGGGTAAAACTGAAATAACACAAAAAATTCCTAGAATAGTTGGTGGACTAGATGTAAAAGAAGATGAAACAAAACCAGATACAGATACTACAAAAATAAACATTCCACCTAATCAAGAAACAACAGATACAACTGGACTTCTTCATAGATATTCTACATTGGCTTATCCTGCATTGGGTGCAGATGATTCTACTGATGGAATTGATTCGGGTGGAGCAAAATCTTTATTGTATTCGGAAACTTTAAGATCTCCATCAGAAATGAATGAAACGATTGTCGCAAAATACGGTGGAAAGGGTGGTTCTAGACCAGACTGGTTATCTGCTCTTAGTGGACCAGCAAAGGACGGCGCTAGAGATCTTGGTAAGGAAAAGATATATGCAATAGGAAGGCAAGGATTGGCTCCTATACAATATGAGGATTCTGATAAAGTAGTTTCTGCAGATGGTAAAGCTAGTATTAATAAAAGTGCAAACGGAAAATACTTATTAGGTAATGATTTTGTTGATAAAGTCAATGCTATTCCATACGGATCTAGAAAGCTCGGCGAAACAGATGTTGAAGATTTAGATTTTGTTCCTTTAATATTTTATGATATGTGGAATGAAAAAGATATAGTTTTTAGAACTAGTAATTTAGGTGCTATTACAGATACGGTTACTCCAGAATGGACAGATCAAAATTTTGTTGGAAGAAGTACTGGAGCTTCAACATATCAAAAAACAGAGAGAAAGATTTCATTTGATTTTGACGTTTATCCAAAGACTAGACAAGAATTTCCAATACTATTAGAAAAGGTTAATTATTTAGTTGGACTATGTTATCCAAATTTAGATAAGTTTATGAGACAATCTGGACCACTTATTAAATTAACAGTTGGTGATATTTTAAGATCTCAAATGGGATTTTTAACAGGATGTACAGTAACATTTCCAGATGATAGTCCATGGGAAATAGATAAAGGTTTGAGATTTACAAAACGAATAAATTTATCTATTGATTTTTCGTATATTGGTGGATATATTCCTGTTGCTACTGGAAAACATTATGGATTAAGTTGGTTAGATGGTACAACAATGGGAAATACTGGAGTTGGATATGAAAATTATCCAGGTAGAAATAAGGGAGTTGTAAACCCAGATGAAGATGGAAATAAAATACCCGGAATTAATAACTTATTTGCAGAATTAGGTCAAGAATAATGTATAACAGATATAAAGAAGCAAATCAAAAAACACATCCAGATACTAAAAAGAGATATTATAAACCTTCATTGTATCCAGATATAGAAGAAAAAGATACTGATATAATCCACACAGTTAGACCGGGAGAACGTTTAGATTTATTGGCATACAAATATTATGGAGATGTTGGATTATGGTGGGTGATAAGCAGAGCCAATAGGTTAGACCCTTCAGATATTGGATTAGACGCTTCTACTGAACTAAGAATCCCAAAGGAAGTTGGAGAAGTATTGCGTGCGTATAAGTCTTTAAATTTGGGGTAATTAAATGGCAGGTTTTAGAAAAAACATTCATAAGAATATTCAAGCTGGATTAAATGCTAGGCTTAAAGCTTCAGCCAAATACTCAACCGAAGATGGACCAATTTCCCCATTACTAGGATCTATTAATACTGAAGAAGATTTTGAATTATCTTATGAAGCTCAAACATCAAAAAGTCCGTATATTAGATTAATTTCCCCAGGTCAAACTGCTACTCAAATTTTATATGGTACATTTAATGCATCAGTAAGTGGAGATGAATTAGTAGACGGTGGACTTTCTTCAGGTCAAGATTTACCAGATTTTTTTGAAAGTGTACAAGATAGAATTGGTCCAGCAGATACATCATATTATAATTTAGCAGATAAAGATAAGAAAAATTTTAATTATGGAAGACCAAAACCTGGAATTGTAGATGCAAAAATAGATTTTATAAAATATGGTGGAGCAGTACGAAAAGCTACAGTTAATTGGGTATGTTTTACTTTAGATGATTTACAAATGTATACTCAAGGATCCTTTCTATCTGCAGGAAGAAATGTTATATTAGATTGGGGATGGGTTAGAAGTGGTAAAGGTATTGAACAAGTACCAAAAATTTTATTACAAGAAGGCAACAAAATATCTTTAGATAGTAATTTGTTTGCACCACAATTAGAAATATACAATAATAATGGTAAAAATAAAATAATGAAAAGTCAAGATTCTGCTTGGGATATGTTATGGAAAAACCATTATGGAGATTGGGGTGGAATGATTGGAGTAGTTTCAAATTTTAGTTGGACAATAAGAGAAGATGGAGGATTTGATTGTATGACAGAGATTATGGCAAAGGGTGCTAGCGTTTTTGATCAACCAATTCCAACTCCTAAACAAGAACAGTTAAGTGAATTACCATTAGGACAAAAAACATTTGATTCCTTTATGAAGGAATTAATGATAGATTTAGCAGATGGTAAGGGTGAGGCTGATTCAGATTTATTAAAAGGTCCAGCACTTAATATTAAAGAGCGATGTAATACTTTAGATTATGAAATACTAGTAAAATGTTTTGATCATATTTTAAAAGCAAAAGCTTCAATTAGACAACAAGTTCAAACTGCTCAAGATAATGCCGAAGAAGTACCAGAAGATTTTGGAGAAGTTGATAACATAGAATTACCTTCAGTTCAAACTGCTGAAAATGGAAATATAGTTGTTATATTAAGACCAGCAAAGGGTGGTACATTACCTCCTCAAGCTGGTGGAGATTTGCAAATAGTACAATATTTCGATGAAGATCCAGATACATTAGAAATTGAAAAAGCCGTTAAAAAATCTGGTGAATTTGCTACTGATATATGGGTTAGGTGGGGATGGTTTGAAGATAATATTGTTTCATATTACGCAACTGAAAGAGCTAAAGAATCAAATTGCGCCGAAGCCGAATTTAGATCTATAACAAGTAGAGATGACGGAATATTACAATCCAATATTATACACAATTCAAGTAATTTATACACAATAGATCCAAGCGTTTGTATATTACCAGGACAATATCCAGAATCTTGGCATCAAAGAGTTCCTAAAGAGGCAATACCTGAAGATGGAAGTGATTATTCAGCAGTAGCAGAAAAGGAAATTTATTATACATTATCAACAATTATGAATGCAGTTTGTGAACCATTTGCAGTTGACGATGATAATTGGAATGCTGGTGGGTATCTTAGAAATATTATGGTAAATTTATCCCAAATACAATCTGCATTTAGTGGTCCTGGGGAATCCATTCAAAGTGCAATGCTTAAGTTGGCAAACTCGTTAAATTCAGGAGTAAAAATTTGGGAATTTGATGTAGATAAAACAGATCCAGGACATGGACCAACGACTGCATTAACAACATATTATATTCATACACCAGAAGGTGGAGTTAAGGATGAAGATCAAACAGAAGATCGAGATAAGCCTGAACAATCTTATATTTTTGAAAATTATGGATTTAATTCTTTAGTAAAGCAAGTTAATATGTCCTCTACTCTTCCAGATAAATTTGCGGTTATGGCCGGATATGGTCAAACTAGGGCTGAAGAAGATTCTAAAGAGCAAAAAGATGATATTATTAGGGGATTATTACGAGATAGGGGAGATTCATCTAAAGAATCTAAACAAGCAAAAGCTATGGGAGAATTTTATTCCAATCCTAAAAATAAACAAGTTATAGGTTCATTAGTTAAATCTCAAGAAGATTACCAACAATATGGTCATGTAGATCCGGGTAATGATATTGGCGAAATAAGTGAAGAAGGTTTGGCTGCTTCAAAATGGAATCATAGTTTTAGCAATGAACATTTAGCATTAAATCCAACCTCTAAGGGTAATTTTGCAAAGCAATTTGAATCTAAATATATAGATTCGGTTTCAGCTGGTCAAGCCTCTATTGCAGCGACAGCTGGAGGTAAAATAAAAGATATAGACAAACAAAAAGATTTAAATATAATGGCATTCCCGTCTGTAGATCAAAATGATCCACTAAATAAAAATTTAAGATTAGAATTTAAAAAACCATACGATCAACATGGAAAATTAAGATCACATTTTCTATCTACAATTAGATGGTATCATGAAGATTCACCGCTTACTAAAGCTGGAGCAGATGTAAAAACATTAGCATTGCCAATAGAATTGAGTATGACATTAGAAGGGTGTTCTGGACTATTTGCCGGAAACATGTTTAGATTAACATATCTACCAGAAGAAATGTATGGTCAAACATTTATGAATGCTATAAATTCTGAATCTCCTCCAAAATCTTATTTCCACATGAATAGCGTATCACATACAATCAATCAACAAGGATGGGATACAACAATAGGTGCAACTTTAAATAAGTATAATCCAGAAGGTGCAGATCAAGAAACTGAAGAAAAAAATAAAATAAGAGATTGGAAAAAAGAAAATGCTGATAAATTGCAAGCAAAGTTTGAAGAAAATTTACGTAAGATGGCAACTGAAGATAAGGTAGATGGATAATGGCAATAAGCATAGAAAGATCTGAAGGACCATTTACTACAACATCTGGTGAATTTGTATATGCTACAGATACCGAAACAATTGTTAGGAAAGATCAATCATATCATATACACTATTTAAAGAGTAAAAAAGTAATTTACGAATTAGATGTAAATAGAGAATTAATCTCTAGAAAATTAAGGGTACCACAAGAAATTTATAGTTCTGTACATAATACTCAAAGGGATGAATATCCGATTAAGCATTTCCCAACTGCAAAGGATTTATCATTTAAAACAAAATTTATTAGTAGAACCTTTGCACAATCTAAATTATTTCCAGAAGCAGAAGTTATGGAAGTAGTAAGAAAAACAAGAACAAATTTATATAGATTTGCTAACATTAAATGGCAAATATCGGGTCCAATTAGTCAAGCTAAATTGCACAATAAAAAACAATTGTCTAGGATTATTGGAATATTTCCTACATTAGCAGAACGTATACCATTAGATCAACTCCATCAAAGTAAATTAATTAAATTTGAAACATCATTAGAAAAATTATTAAGAAATCCAGATTATAGAGAAGGTCAAACTAATATGGAAAATCAAACTAATATGGAAAATCAATCAAATACTGGAGAAGAATCAGCATTTAATTAGTTTTTGACACCCAATGGTTATATATATTAATAAATGGTTATAGAAAATAATAAGCAATATTCTAAGCTTATAGATTTAATACGTAATAAAGATGTTGCAATAGTTGTAATTCGAGATGATTATAGAATTCATCCTAAGAACTCTAAGGCTATTGTTGCGTCGTTATGTTGTGGATCTAAAAAGTATGATGTTATATTCTCACATTCTGAATCTACTGCAAATTTAGATATTCAAAAATTAAAGGTTGCGCGTAGATTTTGGGTTGATGATGGTAAACAATTTTATCATTTAACTGGATTTACAAATTTTTATGATGTAAGAATAATGAATTGGGTAAATGATAGAGAATATTCAGACATACAGTTACCGAATGTTTTTGATTTTGTGTATAATAAAACAAAAACTAATGGGAATACAATAGTTCCATTAATGAAGGTTTTAGAATATTCTAGAGATCGTTTATTTAATTTGGGTAAAATGTCTGATGAATTAGATATTACAAAAGCCTCTTTAAAATATAATAAATCTTCAATGTATTTGGCTAATATAGAATCAGAGGGAATACAAACCACATCAGATTATTGGTACACTAATTATAATATGTATACATCTACTGGACGACCTTCAAATACGTTTGGTGGTATAAATTTTGCAGCGTTACCAAAGGATGATGGAACTAGGAAACAAATAATTTCCAAACACAAAACTGGAATGTTAGTAGAATTTGATTATGATGCTTATCATTTAAGACTATTGGGAAATATTTTAGATTATAAATTTCCAAAAAATAAATCAGTTCACCAATATTTTGCAGATGAAGTTTATTATTCTACATACGAGGAAGCAAAAACAACATCATTTCAAATATTATACGGAAACCTACCAATAGATGAAAGAAAAAATCCATTTTTTTACGGTGTAGATAGATTGGCTCATGCTATACAAGATGAGTTTAGTAAGCACAAATGCTTCAAGTCTCATATTTATAAGAAACCGTTTGGAATGGGAAACGTAAATGACGTTAATAAGAATAAGTTACTCAATTACTTTACTCAATCTTATGAAACTGAAAGAAATATGGAAGTCATTGGTAAAATCCAATACTATCTAAGGGAGAAGACCACGAAAATGATTTTATATACTTATGACAGTTTCTTATTTGATTTCAATATAGAAGAAGGATTAGATATTATTAAAGATTTAAAGGCGATATCAGAAGAAGATTCTTTCCCAGTTAGAATAAAAGCTGGCACAGATTATGATTCGTTAAAGGATATTACAGAGAGGTTATAATGGATTTAAAATCAATAATAAATAAAGCAATTGATGATGTGTCATATAAGACAACATCTGGCATGGTTAACCTTAACGATGCATATCATCTTCACATGGTGCAAGAAGAATTAAAAAAACATATAGATCCAAATGTTGTTAATATGTTATTCGAAGCCGATGATAGTCCAAAGGAATTATCAGATGCAGATAAAGAAAAAATTAAAAAAGAAAAATTAAAATTTATTCAAGGATCTCAGCCTCCAAGTTGGAGTAAAGATGGTAAATTACCAGCAGTTTATATAAATGATGATGGTAAATTGGCAAAACCAAAAACCGCTGATGATGGGGATAGTCAAGAAAAACAAAAAATGGATTTTACAAAATCTTCAGATGCTGATGAACAACCACCAGAGCAAAATCAAGATTATGATCCTGCAAACAAAGATTGGAAACCAGAAAATACCAACCAAGAAAAATCAGTACAAAAAACTGCTGATAAATTAAGAGCGATAGTTGGTCAAATTCCAGTTGATGAAAATGAAGAAAAAGCAATTCTTAGAGTTATAGATGCCATAGAAAATAGTACAGATCCAGATCCAAACGATGTAAAAATATTTAATAACTTTATTAGAATTAAAGAGACAAGTGGACAATCAAATCCTGAGTTTGCATTTTATGTGGCGAATTCAGTTCCAGGTGATTTTAAACAGGGAAGAAGATTAAAGGTAAAATTGGGAACTGGTCAAAACGGTCACATGGTTAGAAGAAAATTAGAAGCTCAAGGCGTACAAGCTGCGAGCGCTTCTACTACTGCTGGAAAAGTTCCACCAAAAGTGGCTGGAAAAGTTATGACAATGACTAAGATAGCTGGTAATAAGGGTGGTGGAATTGAAAAGCATAAAGTTAAAAAGAAAAGAGATAAAGATGGAAAACTATCTGAAGTAAAAATTGGTAAAAACAGAGTTTTAAAGAGAATACCTGTTCCAGATAACGAAACACTAATGAACGAAATAATGGATAGATTTTTAGAAATTAGAGATGAGAATCCAGGAATTTCAGATAAAGATGCTAAGAAAAAAGCAAAGAAAAAATTAGCGATCATTAACAGAAATAATGCAATGATAGATCAGTATGAAAATATTGATGAAGTTCAAGAAGCACGATTAGTTGAGGGTGCAGATTCTAGTACTCCAGAAGGAAGGGCAAAGATTGCTAAAGAAGGTCCAACAGTCATGGCTGATTCTATTCAAGAACACATGGAAAAAGTGGGTCCATTAACAAGAGACGAAAAAGAAATGTTGGATAGGATGAGATCTCTTGGAAATATTAAAGACGCTGCGGCATACGAAAAGGAAGCTATGGCATTGTTAGCAGATATGCAAAAAATTGAAAGTATGAGAAAGGGTGTTCCAGATATAGCTGAAGCAATTATTATGTGTTGCATGAATAAAAAAGGATTAGATACTATTGCACCAGCTGGAGAAACATATAAGGTTGCAGATTTAATTGTGTTCCCTCCCCCAGATGATCCAGAAAATCCAAATTCTGCAGAGTATATCGTATGGTTAGAATCTTCTGGTGGATTAAGTGTTAAGTGGAAAGGTGGAGCCGCTAGTGGAGCAAGAGCAAAAATTGAAGTTTCAGCATTTAATGACCCTGAAACACAAGGAAGATTGACAAAAATATTAGATTTACATAATAATTTTATGGGTACATCAAAGCAACCACTAACACGTAAAAGAATTGATGAAGGTAAAGCAGAATTAGACAAACAAGAAGCATGGGCTAGACAAAATGGACATTTAAGTGATGATGACTTTGATGATAATGGAGATATGATTATTCCAGGTGCAAAAAATAATAGAACAACTAGACAATGGGCTGAAGATTCTATAGCAGATTGGCAAGCTAAGGGAAAACTACCTCCAGATTGTACTCCTACATTGGTTACAGCTGGAGAACCATGCTTAAACGATGACAATAAAAAATTATTAGAAGATTCACTGGATCAGTATTGTAGGGGTGGAATTATGTTGGCAAAAATACATAACAGAGATTTAGAATATCAACCTTATGGTAATGCAAACGGAACTGCTGACGCATTGGAATTATCAAATGGAATTGATTGTGTTAATCACATGCATTTTCAACCAAATCCAGGGTTTGATTTTAGAGAATATGACGGACAATTCATTGTTAGACCTAACGCGGTTTATGCTGGACATCTGGAGAAAGTCTGTGATTAAGTTAAAGGATTTATTAATGGAAAAGAAAGTTTGTGATACTGCTGGAATTATTCTGTGCAATGAAACATCAGGAATAGTTTTATGTAAAGATGAAGAAAAATGGGGAATTCCAAAGGGTAAAATAGATCCAGGTGAAACACCATTAGAAGCAGCAGTTAGAGAAGTTTTAGAAGAAGTTAGTATTTTAGTATCTCCAAAAGGTTCCCATCTAAATGAACCAATTACGTTAGAAGCAACAGTTAAAAATAGTAGAGGAGGAGACTTCTATATTTTTAAAAGTTATCTTAAATTACCTGTGGTACCAGTTAAAAGTCATGAACATGAAGCTGTAGGTTGGTTTATGAAAAACAGAGATTTACCCGATAACATAGATCCACGAATTAGGGGATTAATATAATGAAGACTCAATTACTTTGTACCTTTTGTAAGAAATACGATTTTGAAGATACCATAGATTTGATAAAAATGGCTGCAAATATTGTATTTGAAAAAATTTACGTTTTTCAAAGTGTAGACGACTTAGAATCATTGATTTGTACGTATAATGTAGAAAAGACAGATGATTTTATTCAGAACAATAAAACTATGGCAATCCATAGGAAAAAAGAAACTAATACTTTATACACAATCAACGCATTAAATGAAGCTATTAGGAAAGACAATAACGGAATACTAGATAAAAAGTTCTCATTAGATTGGGCTCAATATCAAAATAGTTTATTGCTAACTAATGATACTGGCCTTAATGTGGTGCGAACAAAATTGTATAAAATAGTTAACGTTTAAATATTTATACTCAAACAGGAGACCTTCAGTGTTACTTAAAGAATATTACAGATTTTTAGTCGAAGTCGATATACCCGATGACGAAATGATAAAATATAAGCAGGATGGTGAGAACAAAG
>ERZ1046148.718-NODE-718-length-18690-cov-39.264878_pt1 | contig 18690 bp, 19 predicted proteins | sample MGYA00383090_ERZ1046148 | MGnify/ENA primary metagenome ERZ1046148 (study PRJEB29581, sample SAMEA5548360) | metagenome | biome: marine; feature: coastal; material: water | depth 25 m | study: Short-term variability in the microbial, nano- and picoplankton... | reverse complement strand
AAACATAGTAGTCATAATTTTCACCTTCTCTTTGAAGTTAAAAGGTGATTTAGGTCTTTCAACCTTATCAGATGTACCAACATAAACATTATCCTTACCGAACTTTTTGACAAGGTGTTGGTAAGTACCAGCATGTCCTTTATGCATAGGTTGAAACCTACCCACATAGACAACTACGGTTTTTTTAATAGGATTCGCATCCTCCATTATACTCTCTACGAGAAATTTGGAAAGTTTATTCATATTCGGTACACCTTATCAGTATATAAATATGGTAGAATTTATAATTAAAGATTTTTGAAATAATCTATCACGAAGAGTCTCCCAATTCTCTATGGTCAAAATACTTAAGTTTTAGTTCTTCCCACCTACTACATTTAAATGTTCTTTTGTTTTCTTTTATAAGTTTGTTTAAAATTGGAATCACAGAAGGTCTAACTATAAAATTAAGTCCAGTTGGGTATGGATGAAAAGTATAAGAAGTTTTTATCTTTTCTTTCCATATATAATAGGCAATCTGTGAATGTGGTTGTGTAAAATATGGTAATTTTTTTACAAATGGAACAATAACATCAGGTTTACCAAACCACCAAAGGTCATTAATAGAAAATACTTTATTTAAAAAATGAGCAGGGTGTTCTATTCCCTTATTTTTATTAAGTGTAATTTCTTTATCAAAATCAGTTGATTTCATTAAGGGCTCACCACCTGAGTGAAATAAAGTATTTTTTACATCTCTCAGTTTATTTATATCTTCTTTTTTTAAGTGAAGAAGTAAATCTGGTCTTAATAGTAAAATATAGTCATATTTTATATTTGAATTAACAACCATATCCATACCACTTTTCATATGCAAGGTTTGGTCTGTATTTCCCTTAGAACTATATAAACTGTTATGTAATTTGATGTTACAATTAGGAATTTTTTCTCTAATCATTTCTTCAGTTACTTTAAAATATAATGGAGTTTTATTGGTATTTTCTTTTAAACCATATGGATAGTCCTGCGTATAATTAATTTCGTTTATATCTTTGTAAATAAAAGCTCTTTTATCAGAAGATGTATCCCATGTTGAGAAGTAATAATCACAATCTACATCAATGTTCCAAAATGGAAAGGTGTAATCAAAAGTTCGATATTCTCCAACTATTACAATTGCAACTTTCATTAGTGATTTTTATAAATAAATGGGTCTCTTTTACGAAGTTCTGCAAGTTTCTTTTTATAAATTTTATCTTGCTTTCTTTTTTTGAAATAATCTTTTATAATTTTTATTGGATTCCACATATTAAATAAGTTTTTGATTACGTTGATTATAAATAGTGTTTACATAAGATTTTAAAGAATTTATATAATCAATTTCTTTTTGATTCATATAAGGACCTGTATATTTAAACATAACTTCTCTATTATGTAATAATATTGGTTTAATCGAGTTATACCATTTATGTAATTCTTCTTTTGGTAAAGAATCTAATCTTTTTATTTCATTATATATTGCAGTTGCTCTTTCTTTACCATTTTTAATAGTATCATATGATTCATCAATAAATGGTGAGAAAGTTTTTAATCCTAGTTCTTTTAAATACTTTAACGAATTATAATAATTTATCATAATAAAAGGTTGTAAATTTATAATTGGTTTCCAAGTTTTTTCTGAAAAATAAACTCCTGGTTCGTAAAAGTTTGTTTCGGAAGTTAAATGAATATAGCTATCCATAAATGGTCGTTTATCTTCACAACCAAATCCTACTGTTTGAAAAACTTCTTCAAAATCTATTACAGACTTTGGTTTGTTTGCAATTATATCTTTCATATTTTCCAAACCATATTCCCAATATTCTTCATTTACCCTATCTTCAAAGAAATGAATATCTGTTGCATCATGACAATGTTCGAAATCATAAGATATATAATTTTTATTTATAAAATCTCTACCAAATAAAGTTATAAACAAAACTCTCTGGTCTCTCATTCTTCTATTAAACATTAAAAATGTTTTATTTCTAATAACATCTTTAGTATCTTCCAAATCTTGTGGCATTACAATTGTTGATTTTTCTTCTGTTAAAAGATTTACTCTCCTATGACCAGAATCATCCTCAATAATTTTTATTGCCTCATCTACTTTTTCTCGTATTGACCAAGTCCAATATTTTACAAAAATTCTTTCGTTTTCAGGTATCTTTTTACTTTCACAATATTCATTATGTAGTTCTTCTAAATCTGCACAAGCAATAACAAATATTAATTTATGATAAGGTATGTGATATCGTTCACAAATATTATATAAGTAATCAAATACATGACCTGTAAGAGTTCCCTCGTTACAAAAGTTAATTACACAATAAAATTTATTATTTGGGTCTTTTAAATATGATAATGCCGTATCAGACATATATTCAACAAAAGGATTTTTATTGTAGGTATGTTCTGTTCCTAATATATGGTCTATGTTTGCAAATGCCTCAACAGGATATAAATAAACATCATCTTGATTTATTTTTTTATTATCTAATTTATTTATAGTTGTTTTTTCAAATATATCCCAATGAACATTTAGATTTTCTACCATAACAGGTATCTGTACATAGTTTTTGAAGTAATGTTCCATAACAATACCATTTACTCTACCACCTTGTTCAAATATTATATCAGTAGTATCGTGATTTAAGCAATTAGGAATATAATCATCCCCACCCTTAAAATCATAAACTAAATAAAAATCTTCTATCTTATTGCTCATAATATAATTCAGGATATTCTACTATTATATGAACACCACCCTCAGATAATGCTTGTTTGTACGCAGGTACAATCTTTTCTACTTTATCCAATTTATGAATAGTACAATTTGTAACCATTTGTTCAAATGCATCGGTATAATCTGCTTTATGTTGATGACCAGGGTCTAATGGTTTATCAGAACCTTTACCAACTCTTACAATTACGTTTGGTTTCCATTCACCATCAGACATTACTTCTAATTTATCTAAATGATTAATTAATTGGTTTGCTGCAAGAATAACGAAATCCCATCTTGGATAAAAAGTAACAACTTGATGACCGGTCATTGCCAATCCCATTGTCATTCCCATTTGGGTTTCTTCCATTACTGGTGTTTCTATCATTCTTTCTTTTGGTAAACCCTCAATTGTTTTACTCATTGGATTACCATAATAAACTATCTGTTGTCCGATGAATATTGTTTTATCATCTTCCATTGATAGTTTCATTGCTTCTGTTAAAGCATCTAAATAAGGTGTGTATTCTGGTTGTGCCATTATATTAATTTTTCGTTTATTTTTTTTAGTATAGAATCAGAGAGCATTTTATGTCCTTCTTTATTTAAATGTATATCATTTCTTTGAAATCCTTTTAAATAATAATCATCTCTAATTGTATATTTTTTTTGTTTTATATTTTTTCGTGTTCCACCATCATCTATTAAATCTAACCAAACTGAATCTTCATCTTCCTTTACTACTCTTTCAGCTCCTCTAAATAATATTTCTGATAAACTATTGTGTTTTGATTTTTCAGTATAAATTTTTACATCTCTCTTTTCAAAAAACTTTTTATAATAAGGATGTTCTATTAGTTCTGGCCACCACGATAGTGTAAAAACCTTAACTCCTCGTTTTTCCCATTCATTACACATTCTATCTATAAAAAGTAATTGTCTTTTACATTCTTCATCAACTATATCAAATACTTGGTCATCACTAAATAATTCAAGTCTTTCATATCCACCTGGAAAATCTCTCAGAGGGTCAGTAAACTGCCATACAAAATAATTAAAATCAGAATATTTTATTTGTCCTGCTAAAAGTTTATTATGTACACAATATTGATAATGGGCTATATTTGCTCCTCCATTTCCTATATCACTTGTATATTCCCAACTATCTAATTCATTGGCAAGTAATCGTGGCCACCTATACTTTTTTCTGTAGCAATCGTACACTTCTCTCATTTCAGATACATCAAAACCATGATTACGTTTTAAAATATCATCTGCTAATCCGCTATAGAAGTATAGACTCTCACCCCAAGTAAATGAACAACCTAAACAAAGAACACCCTTTTCCATTTATGGTTTTGAGTTAGGGTCAAACTGGTCTTTATTCTCTTTGTACCATTTTAGTGCATCTTCTAATCCACTTCTTAAATCGTACTTAGGTTTCCAACCAAGTTTTAATAATTTTTCATTTGATAGTAATCTTGTAGGAATCATCGGTGCTTTATTATTTACAAAAGCGATTGGATTATCGTTACCTTCGATTTCTTTGATAAGATTAAGAACTTCCATTACTGTATGTCCTTTACCATAACAAACATTATAGATATCATATTTATCAACTTTCTCTGCAACTGTGATGAATCCACTTACCATATCATCTACATGAATAACATCTCTTACCTCAGTTCCATCACCCCATAGTGGAATTGGATTTAATCCATCTGCTACTTTTCTAATATTTGCTGGTGTAACATGACACTTTTCAAAATCATATTTATCATTTGGCCCGAATGAGTTAGAAGGTCTAATAATAACACATTGCATCGGGTCGTGAATTTGATTAGAAAAGAACTCACATAAAGTTTCTCCATATCTTTTCATCCAACCAACTGCTTTATAAGCAGGGTATATGTTTGGAGTTTGTACATTCATATCTTCGGTACAATACTCTCCACCAATATCAGGATAAGTTGTATTAGATGAAATAAAAATAAACTTACGAATTTTGTTTCTCCAACTTTGTTCCATAAGGTTAGTATTCATTTCAACATTTGGAGTTACATGAAGTAATGGATTTACTTTTGTATCTAATGCATTTGAAGTATTTGCAGCGGCATGAAAAACTACATCTATACCTTGTGAAACTTCTTCACAAAATTCAGCAGTTCTTAAATCACCTTTTAAAAATTCTACATTTTTACAACCTTCAAAGTCATTTCTTAAATCTCTACTCCAAGAAGTTGCTCTTAGATTGGTAAACCCATTCTCGTATAACATCTTGATTAATCGTGAACCTATAAATCCACTTGCACCTGTAACTAAAATTTTATCTGTTTTTTTCATAATATTTGTATGTTTGTTTTATTCCTTCTTCAAATCCAAGTTTTGGTAATAATCCGAATTCTTCTTGTACCTTAGTACTCATCTTTCGTCTCATATCACCATTGGGTTTGGAAGTATCCCAATTAATTTTTATTTCTTTACCACTTACTTTAGCAACAGTTTCAATCATTCTCTTAATTGATATCTCTTCACCACTACCTAAGTTAGTAGTTATATGTAATTCGTTCTCTAAACAGTTTATACAACCATCAGCAACATCACCAGCATAAATAAAATCTCTCGTTGGTGTACCATCTCCCCAAGCTTCGATTTCATCAGTTGCATCATAAACTTTTCTACAAGTTGCACCAATTACAGTTGCACCTTCACCAAAGTTATCATATTCTCCAAAAATATTTGCTGGTCTTACGATTGTAAACTTCTCATATTTGTGTTGAACTTTAAATGCTTCTAAATACAACTCTGGTATTCTCTTACTCCAAGATGGAAACCAATCGTTTGGTGATGGTAGTGTTTTCCAAACTGTATCTTCTACAAATACTTCTGCTGGTTCGTAAACTCCTACTGAACTCATAAATACTAACCAACAATTATGTTTGTGTGAGTTTTCGATTATGTTCGTGTTTACTTTAATAGATGGTTCTAAAAAATCTAAAGGTGATTCTTTTGCTCTAATTGGAGAACCTTTGATTCCAAACGCGTTTATTACACCTGTAAATTCATATTTCCAAAATAAATCATCAACTGATTTTGATTCTCTTAAATCTATCTTGTGAAATTGAAAAGTATCGCTCTCAGGTAATGCTGGTGAATATTTTATATCAACACCAACTACTGAGTATCCCTTTTCTTCTAATTTGTTACATAGATGAGTTCCTACCAATCCACTACAACCTGTTACTAATATTATTCCTTTTGTTTTCATTAAAATACTACCCATTTACCAGTACCATAATGTGGGTACTTTGATTCATACTTATAAAAAATTACATCTTCTGGTATTTCTCTTTGAATATTATTCCAAGTTGCACCAGTTGGTGTATTTGTACTTACCCCATTATCTTCTACAATAAAGTGAAGTGGTAAGTCATAATTTCTTGCATATTTGTGAACTTCATAAAAGATTCCACTTTCAAATGCCATATCTCCCAAAAATACCCAAACTTTTTCATCACTATCTTTTTGTTTAAGTGATTTTGCAACTCCTAATGCAATTGGTAAAGTACCGGTAACAATAGCTGAAGCATAGAATTTAGATTCTTTATCTACAATTGTAATTGATTTACCATCAAGTATTTTTTGTTTAAGTTTTGATTCTTCTACACCATGTAAAAGTGCATGATAATGAGACCTCCAAGTTGAGAATACCCAATCTGTTGGAGATATTTTTTTGAACACTTCTATAAGTTGTTCTTCGTTTCCATTTGATAAATGAATAGGTCCTGTGATTTCTCCAGCTTCCCAATGTGAAATTATATCATCTTCAAAATCAATTAATTCTTGTTTTGAATAATTCCCATCAGTCCATCTATCTTTATGATAGTCTAAATTAAATATTTGTTCCATTTAAATCTCGTTTTGATATTATAGGATTTGTACAAGGCCAATCTATGTTTAGCTCTGTACTATTCCATTTTACTGTTTTTTGTTTATCTACATCGTTAAATTGGCCTTCATATGCCATCTTATAACTAAAAATACTATCATCCTCAAATACATAATGTCCATTTGCAAACATTGGAGGAACTAATACTTGTGTTGATGTTTCGGGTGAAAGAATAAATGATTCCCACTTACCATAGTTTGGTTGTTTTTCTCTTAAATCTACAACAACTAAATAAATCTTACCATGTAAACAACTAACTAGTTTCCAAGTTTTATCATCATAATGTAATCCTCTTAAAACATTCTTTTTTGATTTTGAAAATCTATCGTGTTTAAATTTTAAACCATTGTTTCTATCATTTGCTGGTAAAAGTTTATCATAATAATCAGAATGATATGTTGTAGAGATAGAACCTCGTTGTTCATGATATACTGAAGGCTGAACTACTTTTATTTGTGGTAATTTAGTACCATTATAAAAATGAAAATCATCCCAATCTCTTTGTTTGTAAAATATACTACGTCCTTTTGCCATAACCTAACGGAAAATCATTTCTATACTTTGAACTTAAATCTTGAATAAGTATTGTATATGTTTTTATTAATTCTTCTATACCATCATCTAATGAATATTCTGCTTTAAATCCTGTTGATTCTACTTTTTCATTAGATACGATATAATCTCTTTTATCAGGGTCTGAATAATAATCTGAATATGTTATTGCGAAATCAGGAACATATCCTTTTATTTTTTCAACCAATTGTTCTTTTGATAAATTAGCATCTGATAAACCTACATTGAAAACTTCTCCACTATGTTTATCATAGTGTTCAACCATAAATGTAAATATACTTGCAACATCTCTAATATGAATATAATTTCTTACAAAATCTTTTTCAAATATTGTGATGTATTTATCTGTTAGGGCTTTATAAACAAATTCGTTTACTAATAAATCCATTCTCATTCTTGGTGATGTACCAAATACAGTTGCCAACCTTACAGAAATTCCTCCTATACCAAGAACTTCTCCTTCGGCCTTTACTTTAGTTACACCATAATGTGATATTGGGTTTAATGGACTTTCTTCGGTACACTCTCCACTCTCTCCTATCCCATACCCACTATTAGTATTTGGGTAAACAATTTTTGTATCTGTACCTTTAACTAACTCACAGATATATCTTACGTGCTCGTAATTAACTGCAGTTGCTAAATCTTTATCTCTATCACACGCAGGAAATCCTACAATCGCTGCAAGTGGTATAATTACATCAAAATCAAAAACTAAATCTTTTAGTAAAGATTTGTTTCTAACATCTCCGTAAATGAATTTGAAATTTTTATTATGTGAATAAATAATTGATGATGTTTGATTATACATCAAATTATCTAATACAGTTACTTTTGCTCCTTTTTGTAAAAAGTTTCCTGTAATTACAGAACCTAAGTAACCGGAACCTCCTGTTATTAAAATTTTCATACTAAATCTTTTTTATAAACTTTATTTAAATTATCAACAATATACTGAATAGTATTATTATTAAATATATCAAAATCTAAATAACTCCATTCAGTATTCTTAAATGGTTTGTTTTTTGATATAAATAATACATTTTGTTTACTTATTTTATTTTTAACTCTAAATCTTCTGAATTCTTCTATTGTTTCTTCGGTTACAATTGAATCACCGTTATCTACAATAACAATATACCAAATTGGTGTATGTTGCATTGCCTTGATATATCTTTTACTTATATTAAGTTTATTTTTACCAAAATTCTCAACCAAATAAATATTTGTACTATCTCCACCATCCATCATATATACATCGTGATAATGAATAAATTGAACGAGTGTATTTTTTACTCCTGCATCTTTTTGTTTTCCTAAAAAATAATCATGAGTTGGATTTGAGTAAAATTTACTATCTTTTTCTTTTAATGATTTTTTAAAAATTTTTGATAATTCTTTAATATCTATATTATTTGTTAATATACCATGTGGTGTGAGGTATTCATGTATTAAGTTAATACAATGAACCATTTCATGTCCCTCAAGGTATTTTCTCATTTCATTTTCTAATTCTTTATCTAATATCATTTTAATAAATCTATTAAGTCATAAAAACCTTGTGGTGGTTTAAATAATGAGTTAAATTGTAAAACTTTTGCGTTATATTCTAATTTAGGTCTTAACCACTTAAACCATTGTAATTTATTAGGATTTGATTCTAAGTTTTTTATTACATCTGCTATATAATTAAATCTATGGAAACTTGATTCTGAATCATATTTTTCATCGATTAAATCATTAAACGTTTTGTAACCAAGTTTATGTAATTCTTTTAAAGAATTTTTATTTCCTAGTATAACAAATGGATGATGGCAAGCAATTGGTTTAAATACTTTTTCACTTAAAAAAATAGTTCCTTGTTTATCTTCATATTGAGCCTCACTTACAATAGTAAACCAAGAATCTAATGTTGCTTGTTCATTTAAATTATCCATATAAAATTTAAACTTTTTTATTTCATTACTAACTCCATATGCATAAGTTGGTAAAGTTTCATTTGTTTCAGGCAACCATTTTTTATCAATATTCCCATCATCTATTATTAAATCTTCATCATCATTAAATTTGTTCATACTTACCAATCCATGTTTTAGTAAATCCCAAACTCGTAAGTTATGATAAAACCACGCTCTATGAACTCTTGGTTTTTTATTTAAGAAATTATAAATTTTAATTTTATCAAAGTTTTTTTCTTTATAATTTAATTGGTCTTGAAAATTAGGTACTTTTACTTTATTATTTTCTGTTCTATTTCGTACAACTTCTCCAATATCAAATTCAAAATGTGAATATGGAATTACTCTTGGAGAAACTTTACCAGTATTAACTTCTTTCCATTCATCTAATCTATCTTCTATTAAAGAATTTCCTGTAACAAATATTACCTGAGATGGTTGAATGTATCGTTGAACACATTGTTCATAAATCCAATCAAAAACACATTGGTCATGATATCCCTCAAGTGATGAATCAATTAAGAAAAACGCTTTACCACTTCTTAAATCTTTTAAATATTTTTTATTTAACTTATCAAATAAATTTTTAAACTTAGATTCAGGTGAACCCTTTTCAGCATAACCACCACCTATCCATTTTCTTGGATTTTCATTAACTCCAATAGATATAATATACTTTTCTGGTATATCCTCATCTGCTCCATAAAAATTAATCTGAAAATTCTTTTCGTAAAATTTAATTAGATTATCATCTAAACTACCATTTACTGAATTATAGTATTGCCCTATTTGTCTTAATCTGTTTACATAAGGAGATAATACAACTCGTGTAAGTCCACCAATTTTTTCTTTTGGTGAAAATAGATTTTGCATTTCTTCTTTATTTTCAAAAACGAAATTAAGCATTATCTTTTTAAATTAATTTTAGTCCAATTTTTTTTATCACTCAATATGTTTGAGTTTTCATCATTCCAAGTTGGAACACCATCTTCTTTTTTCTTTTCAGCATCTGGTTCATATTCCTCTACTTCGAAGTGTGTTATATGACCCGATGTTACAGAAACATCTGCAATAGTTTCATCTATTTCAATTGATTCATACCATTCTTTTAATTCAGGAAAAGTTTCAACAAAGTTTTTATTTCTTCTTTTATCATATTGTTCGTAAAATGATTTAAAATCATGAAAATGTAAATCCTTTTCATCTTCTGTTTTAACATGACCTTGTTCAACAACTTCAATATAATCAATTAACCTTTGTATCTGTGCCTTTTCGTGAACAGCAAGTAAATCATTATTTTTATTTATTTGAAACCAATCAAATAATTTTTTATGAAGTTTTGATTTTATATCATTTGGTAGATTAAGTGGAGACATAAATGCTGGCCATCTTAAAATATTTAAATCAATAAGTGGTTTATTCCATCCATACTTAGCTTTTAATTCTAACATATCATCCATAAATTCTGTGATAGATACTAAACATAATGAATTTATAGTCATCATACAAATTACTTGGTTTACTTTAGCTTCTTCAATAATTCTTACTAAGTTTTTTCTCCAAGTAGGATAGATTAATCCATCTCTAATATATTCTGAATGAGCTCCTAGTGCTTCATTCGATGTATATAAATCAAATCCTTTTACATCAATTTCATGAGATGTTTTAATTAACTTATCAATTAATTTATCAGGTACACCAAGATTTGAATTAACCGCCAACATCATTTGTGGTGCTGGATATTTTTTTACTTCTTCTAAGAAGTTCCAAAAGTTAAATGATGCAGATGGTTCTCCACCAGTAACTCTAACTTCTTGTAATTCTTGTGATAACTCTGGCCACCATTTTAAGAAAGCATCTACATATGGATTATCTTTACTATTTTTACCAAATGGTTCTGCCCAACTTCCATCTGCATAATAAGCTCCTGCTGAAGAAGTTTTAAATTTTTGATATGCTCCATTTTCTTCTATATCTTTACCCCAAGTTGTAGAGTAACCACTATTACAATAAGAACAAGCAAAGTTACAAGTTCTATCAAATGATATTTCAACTGTTTTTAATAAAACATCTTCTTGCCATGGTTTATTTTTTAATGCAGCTAAATCTTCAGGTTTATATATTCTTGATTTGTAAATTCTATCAGCAATAGAATCTCTACCAATATCTTCAACTTTCCAACAATAAGAACATTCAGCGGGACGTGTTCCCTCTAACATCATCTTTCTTGCAACTTTTTTCTGTGGTGTATTATGTAGTGCTGATGGATTTTCTTTAATTTCTTCTAAATCAATTGGATGTGGTAATGGTAAGTGACAGGAATTAGTATATCCATGTCCAAGATGCAAAGATGCATTATACCATTTTGCTCCACAAAATGATTTACTTACTGTGTTGAGATGTTTATCTCTCCATTCTGCTAATTCGTTACTCATAGTTAAATTTTGTGTATAAAGTTACAATTCTCTGTAAGGTCAAATGATTTATCATGAATGAATTTTTCAAAAGTATGATGAGATATTATTTCATCATCTACTGTAAGTTTAAACTCATGTAAATCTATATCGGTATAATTTAAATTAAAGTTATTTTTAGGGAAGTTACCTGCTCCAAATATGATATGTGGACTTTCACTATAACCTAAAGTTTTGTTTTTCATTTCAACTCTCACTTGTATATTATTATCAACAGAGAATTCTATACCTTTGTTATAAATATATTTAAATTTTATATTTGTTTTTTTATTAGGATGAACCAAATTTGGTAATACTTTTGTGTGTGTTTTCTCCCCATCATTGTACAAAAAAATATCACATCCTTTATCACAATCATATCCCGAATACATTGGTAGAAGTGAAAATATAGTTTTCTTACATTCGGTATCATCTAACAAAGTAAAATCAATATCTAATGTAAAACTGAATTTACCATTTAGTTTTTTATTTGCTGGGTCTAATGGAAAGGTATCACAGATACTACTTGGCCAAAATATCCAAGGATTACCCTTTCTTATTTCTAACATAAAATTCTTTTAATTGTGGAAACGTTTCTACAAAATTAGTACCTCTTCTCTGGTCATATTCATCAACAAACTTAATAAAATCTTTTCTATTTTTTTTAACATCAAATAATACACTTACACCTACCGCATAATCATATATTCTTTTTATCTTTTGAATTTCTACATTTGAAAAACCATAGTTATCGTGCTTATATGTTTTGATTCCATAGTACAATGCTTTTTCTGCAGATTTTAAAATAAGTTGTTTGTGTTCATTATCTAAAATTTGTACTGATAAATGTGATGGCCATCTAAGATAAGCGGTATCAAGTTGTATTGCAGATACCCAATATCTTTGATTATTTTGATGTTTCTTTTTCATTTCAAATACTTTATCAATTAACTCACCATAAGTGAATACAGATAATGCATTAAAAGTTGCCATAATATTTACAGTAATTTTTGGTAGTTCTGTTAAAAATCTATCTACATTTTTCCAAAATGTTTCATAGTTTAATCCGAACCTTGTATATTCTGCCTGTTTATTCGTTCCCTCTACTGATGTAAATATTATTAATTCTCTAACTTTATTATTGTTAGATAAATCATTACATAAAGTAATAAATTTTTCCATTAATTTTGTAGGAACATTCATATTAGTATTAATCGCCAAAGATAAATTAGGATTATCTTCCCAATTATCTCTAATATATTCTAATACTTTAAATGTATCTTTAGAAAGTAAAGGTTCTCCACCAGTAATTCTAAATGTATGTAAATCTTTATACAAATCTGGCCACCATTCCCAAAATGCTTCTACATATGGATTTTCTTCATTTTGTTTAAATGGCATTTCATCTCTTTCCCTAAGAGAATCAATTTGATTAAAATTTGTGGAAGTTTTATATGGCCCATGTTTTTCTATTTCCTCTACCCACTTAGAAGAATACTGAGGTCCACAATAAGCACATTTAAAGTTACAAGTATTAGAAAAAGAAACTTCAACATATTTTGGATTAAAATCTGTTTTCCATGAAGAATTTGTAATTTCATCAAAAGAATCTATTGACCAAGGTTCTGATGATTTAAATACTCTATCTGAAAATGAATCTGAATTATCTTCTACATTCCAACAGTAATTACATTCATCAGGTCTTTTTCCCTCTAACATTTCCTTTCGTTTCATTTTTTTGAAACGAGTATTATGAAGTGCAGATGGATTTCTTCTAATTTCTCTTAATGGTATTTTATGTGGAGCTGGGTGATGACAAGAATGTGTCATACCTGTTGATAAATGCATTGTTACCTGTGTCCATTTTGCCAAACACATTCCACATCCTACTCCATCTAATTTATCTTTTACTTCTTGTGATGTCATAGTTTAATGTTTATGAATTTTGCCTTAGGTGTTATTTCTTCTACACTTACTAATTCGTATTTCAAAGAATTCATACCATCTGATTTATAATCCCATTTACCTTGTTGCATTTGATGTACAAATCTTTTTTCATTTCTTGCCGTTGTTTCTCCTTTTGCCCAAACTTGTTTTCCATCTTTTTCTACAAGGCCTTCATCTTTGTGAGGTAAACAAAACATTTTACCAGCAACTCTATGTGGTACAGTTGTATATGGGATTTGTATTTTTTCAGTTATTGTTTCACAATTTGTTATAATACCATTATTATCTAATTCACTTTTATCTTCAACTAATCCATCTTTAAAATCATAATGTAAAATCAATCCATCTTCTTCAACATCTTTATGTATATTAGATACTTCGTGTTGAGTTAAGGCTCTATTCCACATTCTTACATCTGCAATATCACCTTTAAACCACTTAGATGGGTCATCTTCTCTTACTGATGTTGTTGTACCTAAATAATAATTTACATTACCATATCGTTTTAACATTCCATCAAAATGTAATGGAGATGATGTACCAGTTCCCCATCTTGCATCTGATTCTTTTCCATTCATATAAAAATGAATATCATTTCCATCTACAACTATGGTAATCCATGCCCATTTGTTTTCATATTGCTTCATCCAAGAATATAAATGTTCTCTTTGATTATTCCACATCTGAGAAGTATATGCTCTTGAATTATTATAACTCAAACCATAATCATATCCTGGTCTACGAAGTATTGGATATTCACAAAATCTTCTGTCCATATCACCAACTAACCAAATTGGAACTTTTTCTTCTTGTTGATGTGCTCTTACTAATACTGAAATTGTATGAGAACGAGATGTTAAATTTCTTAATGGTCTTGTACATGGAATTTCTACATATGAATTCTTACCATTAAACGAGAGAAACGATTGGGGCGTTTTCTTGTAATCCATAACATTAGTTTTAGTGTAACCTTCTAAGACACACCTCCAGAAGAGGTCGTCATCTTCCATACCCCAATCCCAATAATCATTACTATAACCATTGGTTTTCTCAACTTGTTCTTTGGAGAATAAAATAGCTCCTCCGAAATATTCTTCATACTTTAATTGATAATTCATTTGTGAAATCTGAGTGGCAATATGTCTTGGATTATCTTTTGGAAAAGTATAATCTGCTCCACCACCCTCTTCAGGTATCATATCAATATCGTGATACACAACATAATCACATCCTTCTTTGAATGCCCATTCTGCTGCAATGTTTTTTGTTGCTCCTCTATTGAAAAGTTTATCATCAACTTGATGTCCAAAATAGATACAATAATCTATACCCTGTCCATCAAGGTATTTACCAATCTTTGGTATAAACTCTTTTAAGTGAGCTTCTCTATTTCTATATGGAACACAAACTCCTAACTTCATAGTGTATCTGCAATTAGTTTTTTAAATTTGGTTGTACTCCAACCATGGTCTCTGTTTAAGTAGTGAATTGGTATATCTAATTCAAAACCTGTATATGTTTTACCTCGATAATCATCTCCTAAAAATCTGATATCTGGTGATAAGCTTTTTATCAAATCTACCAATTCTTTTTCATAAGTATAATATGCAATTCCATCTATATACCTTATTGAAGTTAAAACTTCTGTTCTTTCTTCTTTAGTAAGAATTGGTTTTAACTTTTCTGGTCTTTCTATTGATGGGTCTGTATGTAATAAAACTATAAATTGTTTACAATAAGATTTACATTCTTTAAACATCTTAATATAGCCAGGATGTATTACATCAAAGTTACCAGCAATTATTCCCATATTATATAATGATTTCATAACTCTATTGATATTTTAGTTACTAGTTTGTTTTCTTCTTTTTTTATTTCGTTAAATCGTAAAGTATTCAATCCATCAATTCTAAAATCAACTATATCTTGTCTTACTTCATTATAATACTTTATTTGATTTTTTCTTGTTTCTTTATGTACCCATTTATTACCAATGGAAGAATTTGTTTTATGTTTTAAAGATTCAAATCTACTTAATCTTTTATATGGCTTTGGTAGAAATGTTTTGAAAGATTGTGTATCTTTATATAAATATATATCATTTAAAGAAATCTCATATTCTCCACCAATATCAATACAAGAATTTTCTGATGATAATGCTGGATTTATTTGTGAATATAAAAATTCATTTGATTTAAAATTATCAAAGTTTCTTAATTTAAGTTTATTTGGGTTTTTAGATATATCTTTTATTTCATCATCTGTTAATGCAATATCAAATATTTCAATATTACTAATCAACCCTTTAAAGTATTCATCGTTTGTTTTATCACCATTAGATGCCCCAATAAATATTTCATCAGAGGATAATTGTAGTATTTCTTTTTCCATATCAATAACATCTACTAAATCACCATTTAAATAAAAAGAAACTCTCCATGTACTTGAACCATTTAACATTGTTGGAATTTCATATTTCATTGTAAGATGAGACCAAGTTTCTCCTAGTATTTCAGTTGTAGTTGAATATGGTTTTTTACTTTCATCGTATGTTTGGCAAAAGAATCTTCTAAATGAATTGTAAAATAATCCAATATTATGACCTGGTATAGAAAAAATAGGAAAGTTATCATAATCTTTATTTTGATTAATAATAACACCTTGTGGTTTTACCATAACCGATACAGTAAACTCATCTTCTAGTAATTGTTTATTTTTACCCTTAAGTGAAATATAAGATTTATCCCCATCAAACTGAAATGATTCAAATGTTTTAATATCTCCAAAACCAAACGATTCTTTATCTATTTCCAAATCAGATTGTACACATCTAATCAGTAAATCATCATCTTCAAATCCCCATCCCCAATATTCATTAGAGAATCCATTGATAGTTTTGAAATCTTCTTTGGTAAACATAGTTACTCCACCAAAGTAATCAAAGAATGTGGTTTCGTAATCGTGTTCTTGTAAGTGTGTTGCTAAATGTAGAGGTTTATCTGAATACGAATAATCTACATCTTCAGGTAACATATCAACATCATGAAATACAAAATAATCGCACCCTTTATCCAAGGCGTACTTATATCCTGCATTCAGAAGTTTACCTCTGTTAAAAGGTTTATCATCTGATTGTTCAATGATGAAGATTTCGTAATCAATATCCTTAATATAATCTTTCATATGAGATAAGAACCTTTTCAGTTGTTGTTCTCTATCTCTATATGGAACTATTATACCAAGTTTATGATTTACTTTCTTCTCCTTGAGTTTCTGTATTCTCTTGGATTCTTTCACTACCTCTTTCTGGTCTATTTGTTGTTCCTACTGTTTTTGTTTTTGCGATTTGATAGAATTCGTTTAGATACCATTCTAACCTTTCTTGCCACATATCTGCATCTAAGTCATATATCCAATCGTTAATTTCACCAATTGATTTACCAATTGATTCAAGAGCCTTTACTCCTCTTTCTTCAAGACTCTTATTTTTGTTTGTCTCTGCCATAATTGTAATTTAATTTATTATTTTCTACTAATTCTTTTTTTAATTTTTCAAATAACCACCCCTCGTGGCCTTTTTCATCAATTTTAAATGATGGTTCGTTTATAAAATCCTTTAATTCCAACGGTCTATATTTTAAATCCTTGAGTTCCGCATTTATCATATCTATTTTATGTTGTAGTTTTGATAATTCAACTCCTTTCATTTTAATATCCTCATTATAATCATCTATATTTCTTTGATTATCCCAATATCTTTCAAGATAATTTCCTATATGTGAATTGGGATGCTTTATATTTTTTAACAATGATTCTATAATCATTATTATTTTATAAAATATAGCATTACTTTCCATACTTGGTTCAGTAATATCTTTTAGGTCTGTATCTATTTTTTCTAATAGCCTAACTACCTTTTCGTTATGTAACAATTCTAACAAGTTCATATTCTTTTTTATTTTGTATATCTAATATAGAGTATTTTAAAGTTGATAACCCTATTGATTTATAATCTAATTTATTTGGTATTATATCATGAAAGAAAATATCTGAATTTTCATTTATATCAGGGTCATATGAATAATATTTTTTTATAATATCAGTATCCCCCTCATGTACTAACGAATTATACTCACCATCTAATCTAGTAGGTAAATAAATTTCATTCGGTGTATCTGTTTCATTATTTACATTTAAATTACCAAAAACTTTTAAATGATTGTGATTTAATCCATTATCAAGTAAAATATCATTTTTATAAATTGAATTATAATTTAGTTTTATTGATGGAAGTAATCCATATTTGTTTTTTATATCATCAAGAACATTATTACCATTTAAATAAAGTAAAGAAACACATTCGGAATTTAAAACATCATTATAGACTAAAATTTCTGATATTTTTATTGTAGAATTATCATCAGATATTTTTATGCAATGATTTTCGTAATCATATATTTCAAAAGATTTATTTAATTCTATTTTATTTTGTTTATTGTTTATATAAAGTTCTAATGTTTTATTCTCATTATCAAAGTTTAAAACACAATGATTCCATCTATCTCTTGCATAAGATGAAATAATTTCATTATGTTTTTCTTTAATATTCCATATTTGACCTATTAACTCATTACCTTTTGATAAAAATAAACCGGTATCACATCCCTCAAAAGAAAAAAGATTTTTTAAATCTTTTCTTTCTGTATCATCTTTGAATCTAAATGAAATACTAAAAGAACCCTTTACTAATTTCTTTGTAAGTGGATTTAAACTTCCATATATCTTAGTTTCTTTATCAAAATTATTGTAATTTATTTTTTGTATTTTATTATCAGATGCTAATTTTACATTTTCAATTCTATATGGTAAAACATCTAATTCATCATAATTAGAGTAAACATTATTTAAATCATAATACTTTTCAAGATATGCACCACTTCGTTGTAATCTATAAAGTAAATCTAAATCCTGATATCCATATCCCCAATATTCATTTGAATATCCATTTGCAGTTTCAAAATCTTCTCTACTGATTAAAACTACTCCACCAAAGTATTGTGGATAAGG
>ERZ1046148.716-NODE-716-length-18754-cov-7.235895_pt1 | contig 18754 bp, 17 predicted proteins | sample MGYA00383090_ERZ1046148 | MGnify/ENA primary metagenome ERZ1046148 (study PRJEB29581, sample SAMEA5548360) | metagenome | biome: marine; feature: coastal; material: water | depth 25 m | study: Short-term variability in the microbial, nano- and picoplankton... | reverse complement strand
TCAATCAAAAGTTCCCTGGTCTGCAACACATCTTGAGGTCTTAAGTCGACTAGGAGTTGTGATTGATCCGGGTGATGATGAAGTTGCAGGTCGGCCGGAACCGGCTATGCGAGTTGTTGTTAAAGCGTGATTATTATATGCTGACTCCACTACTTCCTAGTGTCCAAGAGAGCTTGACGGCTATGACCTTAGATCAATTTGATCTGAATCCAACCGACTGCGGGGCACGGACAGCCCCGCAGTCACGAGTTGATGAAAATGGGATTTATAGACTTCATAAAATCTATACTTAGCCCCGCTAATGTTAGTGGAAATTCCAATTCATCTCAGCGGGGTGAGGTAAGTAGAGGAGGGATTCCCTGCACTACACCATCCTGTGATCGGATGACAGTAGTAGCCTCACATACCCTTTGCCATTCCTGTTACACGATTGCAAATCCTCTCGGATCTCCACCGGCAAGGTCTCGATTAGAAGGTTACAATCGCCTGATTGATATTTCTGGTGTCGCACCCGGTGGAAGTGAAGCAGAATTGCGAAGTTCCTTGCAAGCATTTGGACTAGATAATTATTGTATAGATCCACTAATTTCTTCACCAATATTCCGCTCCATGATGAAATGGTAATCGGAAATTACGAGCAAGACGGAAAAAACTGATGCTAACGTAGTGGTCCCCGCTCCCAGACTTGAACTGGGGACACCCTGGTGTCTGCTGCGACGTTTGTTTCCAACTACAGCCAGGTGCTCTACCAACTGAGCTAAGCGAGGTCTGATTCGGCCACATGCATTGGCTATTTAATCCTCATCGAGCGACTAAAGGCTTGGAAAGTTCCGCACAAGGATACCTCAATACATTGGGAAACCACCAACACACCGAATAAATGATAAAGAAAATAGCAATCATAGTCGACGGATATTTGCGAGACTCAAGGACGTAGTTCAGATGCTAAATTAGAGCAATTGGCACCTCAAATCAGCAAGAGAAATCGCTCTCTTCACAGTCTGCGCAAGGGTCAGCGTTAATAATGATAGAAAGGGCGTTGCTAATCCGGAGGCGTATGGGATGGGACCCGATATATCACGCACAGAACGTGCGGCTGACAAAGCACTAAACGACATGGTGACCTCTCTTCGTAATGAGGCTGTAGAAAAGGGCACTACGGCTCTATTAGACGATGCAGTAGGCTCTTTTGGCGTGCCAAATCCACGCATTTTAATCGTCGGTTGCGGCGGTAGTGGAAACAATACTCTCAATCGAATTACGCATCTTGGAGTCGAAGGTGCAATAACGGTCGCAATCAATACCGATAAGCAACATCTCGACCATACTAGAGCACTACAAAAATTACTGGTAGGGCGGCATATCACTCGAGGCCTCGGGGCAGGCGGCGATCCAAGTACTGGACGTCGATGTGCTGAAGCGGGTCGTGAGATGATCAAGCGTATCGTTACCGGTGCAGATTTGGTATTTATCGCAAGTGGACTCGGTGGAGGTTCGGGGACTGGGATTTGCCCAATCGTTGCTGAAGAAGCACGTGCCGCAGGTGCATTGGTAGTCGGAATTGTTACCACTCCTTTCCATGTCGAAAGACGGCAGAGAATGAGTAGAGCCTTGGAAGGACTAGAAAGTCTACGAAGAATCGCTGATGCGGTATTGGTATTGGACAATAACCGATTGTTGCACTATGTTCCGAATCTGCCATTGGATGAGGCTTTCTCGATAATGGATCAACTCGTTGCTGAAATCGTCAAGGGTATTGTTGAGACCATTACCTTGCCAAGTCTAATCAATCTTGACTTCGCTGATGTCCGTACCATAATGGCTGATGGTGGAGTCACTATGATGCTCTATGGAGAAAGTGATCGAGGTCCTGAGGAAGTGGTTCACGAAGCATTGAATCATCCGCTATTGGATGTCGATGTATCCGGAGCTACTGGTGTGCTAATTCACGTCACTGGTGGCCAATATATGACTTTGGAATCCGCTTCTCAAGTGGTTGATTTAATGACTGCTAAAGTCAGTGAAGATGCAAATGTGATTTGGGGTGCTCGTCAAGATCCTGGCTTTGGAGATACCATCAAAGTCATGGCGATAATTACTGGAGTGGGCGGTACCGATTTACGTGATGCCCGGATTACTCCTGACAGGTTGGGCGATGCTCTAAAATTGACTAGAACCGCCAATAAAGGCAGTAGTAATATTGATTTCCAACGCTTTGATTGAACTACAAAGACTCGCAAGGGTGATATGTATGCATTGTAACGGCGTAATATGCGAACAAGTCATTTCGTTGCTATAATGCTGGCATTGATGATTATCGTCCCAGTTCAAGGTGGCGATGTTAGAACTATGCAAGCCACCCAAGATGACGGAGAACAACCCGATGCAAATAATACCACTCTACGCTTGTGGTCAGATGGTAGTAGTAACGAGTGGTCTCACTTTGGAGCAAGCGATGACATGCACACTGAAGACAACATTCTCGAAGAGGAGCGCGCCAGTGGCTTAATGACAATCGACCTCAAATTCACTATGAAACCTGCTCTTTCCAAGAAACTCAATATGACACTCGATGGCGAAATTCGAGGTCAAATAAAAATTTATATTGAAGGTGATTATAAGAATGGTGATAATGACGGCCCTTGTAACAGTGATTGTGAAAATCTAACTCTTACCCTAAAGGCGGGTGCAACTGAAATTTGGAGTAAGGAATACGGTGATATTCCACTGGAAGAGGACCACCAAGTCCTATTCTCACATCGAATCGAAGAAGGCCAGACGCTATGGGATAAATCTACAGCCAATCCTTCTCTTCATGTCAGTATGAAATTAAAAGGCGAGACAAACAATGGACTCTTTGGGCTTGGCGAAGATAGTCCCGCTATATTCCGCATCTACCTTTCTGGCGATAATTCTTCAAAGATTGAATTGCCAATCGACCCTACTTCCTGGGACGCCGCTTTCCAATCTGATGAAATGTTGAATCCACCGGTTGAAACCCCTGGTTTCACCTTGGTCGCTGGCACTGTAGCAATGGCAATGGCAGCAGTATGGTTCCGCCCGAGTAAAATTGAACAAGAAGACTCACAATGAAGCGATTATCGCTTCTGCGTTTAATTCGCATTCAACTTGTTGACCGTTTTGTAAATCCTTGACGTTACAAGTTCCAGACTCGAGGTCTTTTGGCCCGACTATCAATGCATGGCTCGCCCCTACAGCATCAGCCCATCCCAATGATTTACCCAATCCTCTCGACTTGAGTTCGACCACAACTTCCTGTCCGGAATCTCGTAAGGATTTCACAAGTGCTAGAACTTCACTGGCTTCGATCTTAAACGGAATTACTGCAAGAGAACTACTTCTGTTTTCGCCCGGGACAACCTCGTCGCTATTTTTCGCTGCAGCCTGTGCTTCAAGAGCCAGTAAGACACGGTCAAAACCAAGACCAAAACCACAACACGGGTCGAGATCTGCTAGGCCGAATAGATGAAGCAAACGATAGGAGCCACCGCCAAGAATCTGCCCTTCGCCACCAAGGCTATCCACTTGAATTTCAAAGACCATTCCGGTATAATAATCCAATCCGCGTGCCACTGTCAAATCTACCTTGAGAGATGGTGGCGCTGTGGCCAAGTTGCTTAATGCCGCTAACATCTCACGCAATTCTCCAAGACTATTGCCTTCGACCCCTAACTCACCAAGGATTTCTGCGGCTGCTGGTAAAATCTCACTACCGCCATCGAGTTCTGCCAATTTTTGTAGTGAAGATATCTTCTCAGTAGGAATCATTTGTTCTAATCCCTGCCAATCACCTTTGTCGAGCAGTCGCATTGCTGATTGAACTTCAGACTCGGGCTCACCCTGATCTGAAAGGCCGATTCCCGTTAGAATTTCATGCAATATACCGACGTGCCCGATACGTAATTGCCAATCCTCCAATCCTGTTGCATGTAACATCTCAAGAGAAAGAGCAACTATTTCTGCCTCTGCAAGGGGGCCTTTGATGCCAATCGACTCGGCACCATATTGGAAAAATTCACGATAGCGTCCTTTCTTTGATTCCTCATAACGGAAACATTGTCCATAATATGAAAGTCGTAGTGGTTTGGTTACGACACGCATCTCATCTGCGACCATGCGCATAACTGGTGCTGTAAGTTCTGGCCGTAGAGTCAACGCTCTATCGGACTTGTCTTGGAATGCATACAGTTGTTTGACCACTCCAGGTCCTGACTTTGCAGTGAAAAGATCTAGACTCTCAAAAATTGGTGTTTGTACTCGGGAATAACCAAAACTTCGGCTACATTGCTCGAGAAGATTTTCAAGTGCCAATCGCCGTTTCATTTCAACTGGGGTAAAGTCCCTAGTCCCACGAGGTCTTTGCACCATTATTTGCTCTCGAGTGCCGACCCTCTATCATTTCACCGGAAGATTTTGTCCTCTAATAGGGGTTCAGTGTGCGTGCCCAACCTATCCTAACTGATTTCTCACAATGTTGCCATGTATTCTCCATACGGCTCACTTCTTGCCGCTTAGTCATCGTATTGTATGGGTTAAAAGAAACTGAGGGGACTAAATAGGGTGGGCAAGCGGAGCGATTTATGGAGCAAACGGTATCCTTCTCAGACCTCGGTCTCAGCGATGACATCGTGAATGCCTTGTCGAGACAAGGGATTGAAGCTCCTTTTGAGGTGCAGAGAGAATCGATTCCCGATGCCATGTTAGGCAAAGATATCTGCTGTCGTGCGCCAACTGGGTCTGGCAAAACCTTGGCCTTTGGCCTACCACTAATTGCTAATTGTCCGGTTGCTGAACCGCATTATCCTACGGCGCTTATCCTAACTCCAACAAGAGAATTGGCTGAACAGATAACAACTGTACTAACTCCAATTGCTGAGGCTGTCTCTCTAGAAGTCATTTCAGTATATGGTGGAGTTTCATACAATAAGCAAATGGATGCATTGCGAAGAGGCACAGATATTCTTGTCGCCTGCCCTGGTCGTTTGCTGGATTTAATTGACAAAGGCGCTCTAGACCTCGATGATGTCGAGATGGTAGTTCTCGATGAAGCGGATAGAATGGCTGACATGGGATTCATCGATCCAGTCTGTGATATTCTCGATATGTGTTCCTCTATACAGCAAACAATACTCTTCAGTGCAACACTTGATGATGAAGTCGGGAAACTGATTAAGGATTACCAAGAGGATCCAGTTACTATTGAAGTAGGACCAAAAGAAGTGAGCATGGAATCGATGAAACATCTATTCTGGCTTACTCAAGGGATTAAGAGATCTACTGTCGCTGCAGAAGCTATTGCAATCGGTGGCAAATCTATCGTCTTCTGCCGAACTAGGAGAGCCGTCGACAAACTGGGTGATGATTTAGCAAATCTAGGATTAGATGTATCCACTCTACACGGCGGCCTGACACAGCGCCAGAGAGATAGAGCAATGTCGCGCTTTTCATCCGGTTGGTGTGAAGCATTAATCGCAACCGATGTCGCTGCCCGTGGCATCGATGTCCAAGATGTTCATTGTGTAATTCACCTCGACCCTGCTGAAAATGGTAAGGCGTACAAACATCGTAGTGGAAGAACCGCACGTGCAGGGGCTAGTGGTATCGTAATCTCAATGGTTCAAGATAACCAAAGAGGAGTTTACAATCGTTTACAAAAGCAAGTTGGAATTAAAGAGAAATATACCAAACCAGATCTCAATTTACTACCTGAGCATGGAAAAGGTGCCTTAGAAAACCGTGAACCAAGAAAGCGCAGACCGGAATCTCGTCCATCTAGAGATGGCCGTAGAGGCGGCTCAGGCGGTGGAGGGAATTCACGTTATGGCAGGAATAAATCCGGCGGCCGCAGGGGCGGTGGCGGCGGTGGCGGCGGTGGCGGTGGCGGCGGCGGCGGAGGAAATTCACGTTACCGCGGAAATAAAAACGGTGGCCGTAAAGGTCGAAATAATCACAACGATAACCCCTCAAAAAAAGGTAGGAGATCAACTAGATATTCAGCTTCAAATCGCTAAAGTCATCTGCGAATTAGCGATTGACTTCATTGTTTGTAGTACTCTGAAGTCTGATACAGATACGCTGAAAAGGTAAGTGCACTCGCAAGCAATCATGAGCGAGGTGGCAGATGTTGAGCAAAAGCTTCGCATCGATTATGTCAATGCCATCTTCCTCATTTCCACACCAATACTAGCCATTGTTGGCATGGTATGGTACTATACAGAATACGGTGTTTCTTGGAAAGAACCAACTATTTTCGCTGGGATGTATTTTGCTACCGGCCTTTCGATAACAGCCGGATATCATCGATTATTCAGCCATCGCACTCATAGTGCATCTTGGCCATTACGCCTATTTTACGCTATTATGGCTGCAGGGGCATTTCAAAACTCTGCGATCAAGTGGTGTTCTGACCATCGGCGGCATCATCTTCTAACCGATTCTGAACATGACCCATATTCTACAGTACATGGCTTCTTCTGGGCGCACATGGGTTGGGTTATGGTCGAAGAAGGTGGAAAAGAAGTCGAAAAGGTCGAGGATTTGCAGAATGACCCGATTTTGGCTTGGCAAGAAAAACATATTTTCAAAATCGGAGCATTATCTGGAATCATTCTTCCTGGAATCATCGGATACTTCGTAATCGGAGGCTTTGCTGGATTTATGGGTGGCCTTGTATGGGGAGGATTATTTCGCTTGGTATGTGTTCACCACGGCACTTTCTTGATTAATTCGGCTGCACACGTCTGGGGCAAACAACCGTATTCCCTTGAAAATACATCCAAAGATCTACACTTTTTGTCCCTATTCACATTTGGTGAAGGGTTTCACAATTTCCATCACACCTTCCAAGCAGATTATCGCAATGGACACAAATGGTATCATTGGGATATTTCCAAATGGTGGATTAAGTCTCTATCATGGGTGGGCATTACCAAGAACTTGCACAAGGTTCCTCAGCAAACTATTGAAAGTAGACGGATGAAAACCACTTTTGAAAAGCGGGAAAGGATGCTTCAAAATAAGGATGATGTCTCTGAATATCGTAATGGTTTGAGGGATTGTGTTAAGTTATTACGTGCTTCGATAAAAGGAATGAACGAAAAGCGATTAGAATACAGAGATAATCGAATAGATGCTATCAAAAATGAGATTACCAAATTTGAAGCCGGTATAAAGCAAGCGTGGGAAGATTTTGCTAAACTACTGAACAGTATGGAAACAGGACAAAAGATGGCTGCTTAGTCACTCTTTAAAGATCAATATTTCCGATATATCTTTACGTTCCAAATCAGGAACTGTTGCCTCATCTGAGGGATAACCTACCGGCATCAATAGCATTGCAGATTCGTACTCAGGTCTTTCGAGTATTTCTGCTAAGAAACCCATAGGTGATGGTGTGTGAGTTAGACAAGCGAGACCCATGTCATGAATTGCCGCGATAAACATTCCAGCCGCAATGCCGCATGACTCTTGAGAATAATAGGTCGGTGACATTGAACCGTCCTTTCGTTGGCGCTGACTGTGACGGAATAGAATCACAATCCATGGGGCATCGGTAATGTGCTCTTTGACATGATCAGTGCCAAGTGGAGTCAAAACCTCTTGCCATGCCTCAGGTATTCGTTGATCATAGAAGCGCTTCTCTTCATCTTCGGCAGCGATTCTGATCTTCTGCTTTAATTCAGAATTAGAGATGACAACAAAGGTCCAAGGTTGGAGATGAGCCCCCGAAGGTGCTGTTCCTGCGCTGCGAACAGCTAACTCAATCAATTCTTTATTCACTGACCTTTTCGAAAAATGACGCGTTGTGCGGCGTTTTTGTAATTGATGATAGAAGCCTCTAGCGCGTTCAAGCATATCGGATTCCGGTAGTTCAATAAATTGTAATGGGACAAAGTTCGGTTCATCGGCCATGCTTTGCCATAGCGCATCTGGCAATCAAGACTTGGGGTTACTCACCAGACTACTTCTTGCCAATCATCTTCCTCATCCGGTTTACGTTGACGGACCGGTACTGCGAAATGTTCGATTACATCTTTTTCGACATCTGTATCATCATCTGTATCATCATCTGTCTCATCATGTATATCATCATCTGTCTCATTACTTGGTTCAACTTCTGAATCAACATCGCTAATCGAAACCTCATCTTCAGGTGATATTACTGGGAGATCTAGCATCTCCGGCACCGTAACCTTTTCTTCGCTCTCAATCGTAATCTCTTTTTCTTCTAGAAGGTCTGATACATCAATCTCTGATTTGGTGCTTATGATGATTGGTTCATCGACGCCAAGCGCATCCCATGCTTTGGACGCACTGACCTCGTCAAGTGGTTTTGCTTTAACCAAAGCAACGGCTTTTGCCATCTGAATTTCAGCCCACTCATGCTTCTTTGCTACTTCAGCCTCGATTTTTGCTTCCATTGCAGCCCATACTCTGGCTTCGGCTGCTTTCTCTAACTGTTCTTCTTTGTGCGCTATCATTTCTGGTGTTGGTTTATCCCAACGTTTCCAAAACCAACGCACTAAAGGTAAACTTACAATTGCAATTGCTAGCCCAATCAATAACCATTGCACCAAAGGCATCATAGTAATCCCGTTCTAGATTATTCGGGGCTCACCGAATATTCCTTCTCTCCCAAATGTTCCCATCCTGGAGGATAGTCGCCAACTTCTACGATTAGTTCGTCTTTACCGCCAGGTAGCATACTTATGTCCACTTCCGCGCCTTCTGGAACATTTCTAAATAATGGCCTAGCGACAAGTAATTTATTGATAAACATGAATATTATTGCTACAACTGACCAAAATGCTAGAATTATACCTAAACCGTGTGGATTTGTTGGGTCCCATACATTTTCGGTATTCGCTATCATATCGCCAAAGTAAGAGACCATTAGTACTGTGAATAAGAATGGGAATGCAAGATAAATCAGTAAATCCCACCAGCGACCAATCCATAGATCATTGTCACCTGTATTGATGAAATCATCGCGGAAGGCTGAAACGCCAATTCCAAGATAGCCATTGAATCCTGGTGCAGCTGTGCCATCCTCAACAGCAGCACGCCATTTGAGATAGCCATACTTCCAGATGCTAAATGCTATGAATAATCCACTAAACATTAAGCCATAGCCCCAGATGTGGTCCTGAACTTCTAGGAATTCAGGGAAAGCAACACCTTCTGCATCGAGTCTTATCCATATTAGGGCAGATGGTAAACCAAAAGCAAAAATCGTAATCGTAGTTATTAGAACACTCTTGTTACGTGAGAAACCGTGATCTACGAAATTTCTCACACATAATTCAACAGTCGATATCATCGATGTGATAGCAGCGAATGATAGAGCCAAGAAGAATCCAGTCATCATTATCCATGCTCCAATTCCACCACCTGGCGCTTGAGCGAAAACCTCGGGCAAAGCGAGGAAGGTGATTGCACTAGAACCACCGGTGACAACACCCAATGGGTCTTCAGATACTGCAAATATTGCCGAAATAACTGCTAGACCTGCGATGATTGAGATGCTGTTATTTGCTAATCCCATTGTGAAGGCGTTGAGTGTTGTATCCTCATCTTTGCGCATGTAAACCGCATATGTGATGGCCATACCCATCCCTGCAGAACAAGACCATGCTGATTGTGAAAGGCCATTAATCCAAATCTCAGGGTCGCCTATCTGATTCCAATCTACTGTGAACATGAAGAGGAACCCATCAAGCGTTCCATCTGACATATCCATCCACAATGAAAGGCCTAAAGTCATGAATAGCAAGATGAAAAGACTAGTCATCAAGATGACATTGGCCTTTTCAATTGCTTTTGCGCCCTTCCAAATTGCCAGTAATGTAATGGAGATAATTAGGAATTGATAGAATATTACTTCTCCTGAATTTTGTAGGAAAGAATTCCAAACCTCGACAGTATCAACATTCTCACCGACTAGTCCGTTGGTAACTCCAAGACGAAAGTAGTTGATACACCATCCTGCTACAATAGCGTAATAAAAACCGATAGCAGTTGAAATCCATGCTGTCCATAATCCCATCCAAGCAAATTTCTTACCAGCAAAAATACGGAAAGTTCCGATGGTTCCTGTTCTACTTCTCTTACCAAGTGCGAATTCAGCAATAACTAGAGGGATTGACCAAGCAAAAAGAAAGAATAACCACGGTACGAGAAAAGTTCCTCCGCCATTTGCTCCAACCATACGAGGAAAGCGCCAGATGTTACCAGTACCAATCGCTGCCCCTATGGCTGCGAAGATTAAACCAACTCTACCGCTAAATTGATCTGATTGTCCTTCACTCATACTGAATCACTCTCAAGAGTTGCATCTAGCATGACAGCTTCTTCTTCATCATCCATCATCATTCGTAAGCAGACTCCAAGTCCACCCCAAACGAGAACAGCAATAACGCCGAATAATGCAAGTGATGCAAATACCCCGCCATATGGTGCCCGATATGAAAGATCTAAGACATTGTAATTACCATTAGCAGGATATTCGAATAGTGTCGAACCTGAGAGAGTTGACAGCATTGCTTTGTAATGTAATTCACCTGTAGTGACATCAGATACAGGGGCCATTGCTCTTAGTATGGTGCCATTAAAGTCCCCATTTCTCAACACACATGTTCCCTCGACTTCTTTGAAAGGAAGCATCTCCCAATCAGTAGTAGACCATTCTCGCGCACCGTAATCGCTTTGTTGACGCGTTGGCTTTACGGTCCTCCACATCAAATGTGTGTTCTTGGTTTCTAGACTGTAGGGGAAATTTGGATCTAGGCAAACATCGATTGGAATGTTTCCGTATTCAGGAATATTTACTTCCGAAGGTTCTTGAATAAATTGCTGTGAAATCCCAGAGAGCCCGAGGTTTGCTTTCTCGCGTGGATTATCTGCAATCTCTGCCATGTAGAATGAAACTCCAAGATTACGTATTGCAATGTGCTTGACATCTATTTCATTCTGATGGAATGCAGTTCCTATTTCCATTGTGTAGCAATAAGAGTCATGAACACCATATTGCCAGTCACAGAAATCACCCGTAGTCGGATAGAGGTCACTCGATTGCATGTTAGTATAATTTGTATATTCTCCAATGACGTCGCCATGATAGATTAATTGTTCATGGTCTGGAGTCTCGCAACCGTTGTTGCAATGGCCCCACGGATAGAGTACAAGTTCAGAGTAGGAATGCCAGGTCAGAGTGGCTTTGAATTCACTCGCACCATTCCCCGTGTCATCGTTCATTTCTGTCATGTCTTGGATGAATTTTGTCTCTGGTTCGGAATTTCCGCCCCACCAGTCTTCATCGGTGAGGCCGTCGCCATCGTCGTCTTTACCATCAACATGGTCTTCATTTAATCGGCCATCGTTATCTTGGTCGACTGTATCAACAGGACCGTTGTAAACGTCGTTATTTTGCCCTGCATAGCATGCACCTGGGATCAGTGGTCCTGTGGCACCAAGTGGGGCGCCCCATTCGAACTGATAATTACGATTGAGGTCGACCCCGTCGCATCCTTCATCAACGGATTCGTCAAGGTCTGGAAGTGGCGTCACACCTGTGACGGTGTTGTCGCGGAGGTTCTTTCTCCAACCAGCCGCCGAGCAATCCCAAGCTTCTTCATTAGGGCATTGGCCTGGCATGTAAACTTCACGATCGTAGATGTTGCCATCCGTGTTCAACATTGGAATGAGATAGATTTCACGGGAGTTCACAAGGTCTGTAATCCACTGTTCACTGAAATCTTCATCGACTCCTAAATCTCCAGGTCCGCAATCATCACCGTCACCATTACTATCACGAGAATCGTTTTTTAGAGAAAGACAATCTCCATCGTCATCAAGGATTCCATCGCCATCAGCATCGCCCCATGGATCTTCATCCACTTTACCGTCGCCATCATTGTCATAACCAATATTCTCATACGAGAATGCAACGTATTCCATGAATAATAGTGGCACTGTATAGGACATCCATTCCCTAGCATGATGATTGCCGACCATTAGTACATCTGGCCTATCATCATAATTACCAGTATCACCAACGAACGAATTGAGCTCCCCTCCTGAAACGTCTTTGGTTATTTTCAACCAAGGAGAGGAATGACCGTAGTACCATCCTTCGTATGTATCTACACTAGTTGTCTCTCCTCTCTTGTTAACGCCGCCATTCATTCCTTCATGAAATTGGAAGATGTTAGGGTTTTCTTGGGCAAGGCGCTGCATACGCTCTTTCATCGATTCATAATCATGATATTCATTGAATTGTACGCGCTCATCGCCGCCCCATGGTAATACGCTATCCACGTAATCATCAGACCACAAATCACTCGGATTATTGCCGGGCGCTTCTTGTGCTGTAGCACTTATCATTGGCGTAAGTGACAACAACATCAATGATGAAATCGAAGTAAAAAGCATAATTGCACTCCTTCTAGATGTCATGGCCATCAACTGTGCGACTAGTGTCCAGTTCTTGAAACCCTCGCGGCCACGGTTTAGGACTTCACCTCGGATTATGTTGATAGCCGAAAGCGATACAACGAGGAGCGGTGACGGGTGAGCATGGAAGAGATAGTTAGTGTCATTCCCGTCGGTGACTCTGAAATACTTGGATTTAACCTTGCAACTTTAGTTGCCTTGGGTGTATTGTTCGCCCTACTGCTAACCATTAGACAGAGTGTTCGAATCGTTATGCCACGCTTTCTCACTGGTATAATAAATGAAAATAAATTCGTGAAAAAGGTTGTTGCTGATGCTGCGAAACCATTGGGTACCGCAGCTGGTTGCGCAATAACCTTACTTTTAGTTGGAGACCTGAGCGGCCCTAGTGTATTGATGCCTGGATTAATGGTTACTTGGCTACCAAATATCTTGAAATTGGTGATGGTTGTTACTCTTGTAATGTGGGCTTACAAATTAGTTGGAATCGTTCATGCGGTATTTGGCTGGCTTGACGATGATGGGGAATTAGATGGTAGTGAGAAGACGTTGATTACCGCTGTTGAAAGTGTATTGCGTTTCATCATCACTATCTTTGGAGCGGTATTCATTGCTGATGCCCTTGGATTCGACCTCAACACAATGATTGCTGGCCTAGGAATTACTGGCCTTGCTCTAGCCCTGGCTGCCAAAGATACCATCTCAAACCTGTTCGGTGCAACCGTAGTTTTACTCGATAGGCCGTTCAAGATTGGCGATTGGGTCGTAATAGGTGGGGTTGAAGGTGAAGTAACCGACATCGGTCTACGAACTACTTTGATTCGTACGTCGCTTGATACCGTTGTCACAATGCCCAATGCTAATTTGACTAACACTCCGGTTGAAAATTGGGGTAAGCGTCGTTTCCGTCGCTGGCAACCTATTATCAAACTCGACATCAATTCCGATCCATCTGATGTCGATAGTTTCTGTAATGGCGTTATGGATTTGATTAATGCAAATAGTGCAACTATGAAAGAAGAGTCTTCTTGGGCCCAAGTATCAGCATTAGGCCCTGAAGCCATCGATATAGGCTGTAATATCTACTGGGATATATCATCGAGCAAAGTTGAGCGTGAAGCGAGAAATAAGTTCTTACTGGAAGCAATGAACCTAGCAAAGGACCACGGGCTATCATTCCATGATGGCCGAATTAGGCACTCGGCATAATCAGCGCCAATCCGGTTCTAGGCGCCATTCAAGGATGCGCATCAATAACATTAGTGGGAAACCGACTATCAGGGTCAAATTACGATCTGCTGTTGTTATTTCCGCTATATTCCATAGCATCAAGCCGAATACGATTACAACTGCAGATGAAAGAGAAATCATTCGACAAGTGCGCATTAATCCTAAACGCGCTTGTACACGATCGACCGTTGAAAGATGCTCACGCAACGTTCCAACTACCTCATCCAAACCAAATGCTGTTGCCTCAGCCAAGCGACAAAGGGTGACATCGTAACGCAATATTGCCAAACCTCCAGTAGATGTCTTGAATAGATTACGCACCTTACTCTTCGATTCTTTTGCCAACCATTGGCGTAAGGTATTGCCGCTCTCGATAATGGCTAAATCTCGTAGATGTGGTAAACGATCTCCATCATCCATTAGATATTCTGTAATTGAAATCGGTTCGCCGCGAATAACCGTTTTACCCTGATATGTGATAAAATTCGTGCGTTCTACCCCTAATCTAACAGATGCTAGCATATGTTTGCTTTGAGGGGCGCGCCAAAGTGTATTTGTTTTCAGACACCCCTCGATATTCTTGAGACGGTCATTCCATGCTCGTTCCATATTTGGAGCCGATAATCCAGCATTACGCAAGGCATCGTGAATATCATAGATTATACCGCCATCACAAGGCTGGCTACTAATATCGTGATGAGGGAAAACCAATACTCGATCCCCGTCATTGCTCCAACCACCAACTGCTAACAACATGTATTCGCTAAGTAATTTTTTCAAAGGAGGGGAACGTGTTAGGCGAGAGATATGTTCGCCGGAAGGGATTGGACAAACCCTTGCTATGTGAGTACCTAAATCGAGTAGAAAACCGCGCTGATCTTCTTCTAACACGACTACTTGCTTGACTTTTGTTGGCCATTCACCCCATGAATCTGAAAAATCGTTCCACCACTGAGGAGATAATACGCCCTCATCCCACCAGTAACCAGTGCTACCCCACATGGTGGACAAAGTGTCTTGAGAACGACTCTTGACAATGGCCGCTGGCCACCATGGCCTTTTCTCCATGTAGACGGCCAAAAGGTACCTGATGAGAAGCCTTCGCACGGGGATGCACTCAAATCCGAGAGGCGGTTCCAGCACTTGAGGCCGAGCGATGGGTATCAGCAAGCGTATGGGTGATGTTCTCGGGCAAGCGCTTGAGGCAAAACTTCTACGTGAAGTATTAGAACACGAAGAGAAAGTAAACCATCTAGCAATAATTATGGATGGAAATCGCAGATTCGCTTGGTCTAAGGCGATACAGACAAACATTGGTCACCGCCTCGGAAAACAAAAATTGGAACAGGTGTTAGACTGGGTCCTCGATATGCAAATTCCTTATTTCACCGTTTATGCACTATCTACTGAAAACCTTCTCAGTCGCGATGAAAAGGAATTAGAAGCATTATTCAAACTCTATGTTGAGGGATTAAATGATATTTCAGAGGACCCTAGAATTCATGAGAACCTAGTCAAGGTTCAGGTGATTGGGCGTCGTGATTTACTACCGAAAAATGTCATTGCCGCTATTGAAAATGCTGAAACTAAAACCGCTGAATACAGCCAATTTACGTTTACCATCTGTTTGGCTTATGGCTCACGTGAAGAGATAATTGAAGCGATTAAAGGAATTGCTTCCGACTATGCAACTGGTGCAATAAAATTGGAAGATATCGATGAGCCTCAAGTATCTGAGCGCCTATACACTAGTGACATGCCAGACCCAGATCTTGTCATTCGGACTTCGGGTGAAGAGCGAATATCCAACTTCCTACTTTGGCAAATGGCCTATAGCGAGTTATATTTCACCGACGTATATTGGCCATCTTTCTCAAAGAAAGAAATGCTCAAGGCGATTCAGACATTCCAACAACGTCGCCGTCGTTATGGTGAGTGAAATGACTGGCCCCTGTGACAAATGCGGTCGCTGGCCAGCGCCAAAACTAACAGTCGATGCAGTGGTCGAAAAGAACGGAGAAGTTCTTCTCATACATCGTGGCATGGAGCCTTTCAAGGGCATGTTAGCCTTACCAGGGGGTTTTGTTTCAGAAGGAGAAGACCCCCAAGACGCTGTTCTTCGTGAATTGAAAGAAGAATGTGGTTTAGATGGACGTGTTATTGATTTGATGAGTGTGAAGGGTAAGCCTGGACGCGACCCGCGAGGTCACATAGTCACGATTGTCTATCTAATAGAGGCTGAAGGTGACCCGGTTGCTGGTGACGATGCTGCTCATGCTGCTTGGTATAATCTCGATGAAATAAATGAGCCAATAGCTGGCGATCATTCAGATATTCTCGATGATTTGCGCCAATTGTTGGCGGGTATTGGGCCACTCTGAATCTGCTACTTCCGGTTGGTTGAGAAGTTCTTTGAAGGCCGAGAAATCATTTCTAATCAACAATTTACTTTTTGCTAATGCATCCAAAAAGCCACGCTGTGCATTGGATACTAACAAAGTTGGGACACCTAGCAGTACGGCTTCACTGGCTAATGTCGTAGATTGAGTGATCACTCCATCCATAGATGCAATCAAACTGTCTAATGACCATGGGTCCCCGGTAAAATCATCCTCATCAGCCGTTGTAATTTCAAAAGATGAAAGCCAATCATCGGGAATCGTTTTGAGTTCATTACCATCATGCACCCCTCCTCCTTTCAGTCTCCTCAGTAAAATTCGCGGTGGTATACTAACGGATTTTGGTCTTAATGATGGCCGAAGATGGACATGGCCGTGAAGACCTTCGATGCGATGTATTCGAGCTTTTGTCTTCAGCAATGGACCGCACAAATCCTCTCGGAAATGAGTGGGGATTACAATATCAGTTGCCTTATTTCGTGCTAACTTATGCGCCAACTGGTTTACTTCGGTGTCAGTAATGTAAATTCTCTGAGATGATTTAGGAGCCGCACGTATCTCGATAGCAGCACCAATGGAGATTACTTGGTCGTAACCTTTCAATGCTTTCTTCGATTTGAAAAACCGATTCAAACCCTTTCGATAACGTCTCTTTCCAACCGCCCTCGGTACCCAAACCGTTCTCCTACGCGGAAGATGCCCATCGCTATGTTCAATCATCGCTTCTACCTCTTTTCTCTCGCAGGCGATGATTACATCTTCTGTGCCTGCAAGTTCTTGCATAAGTGGCGCTAATAGACGCGCATGAGCGGGATGGTCGATTACCCAAGCCCGGCGCATAACTTTGCGAAAGGGTGTTCATTCAAGACAACCGCTATCGGATGGCAGTGTTTAGGGAGAACTATGAAGGAGATGATTGAGGTTGGAGATTCAAAAAAATATGGCCCATATTCACCCGGGATTAAATCTCGTGGAATCGTATGGCTAAGCGGACAAATTGCTCCTGAGGCTGGCGTTGATATCAAACTGCAGACCAAAGCCAGCCTCGAAAAAATCGACCGATTATTGGCTGCAGCAGGTATCGGTCGCGATGCGGTGTGTTTCGCTCAGGTGCTATTAGCCGATATCAATGACTTTTCTTCTATGAACGAAGTTTATGGCGAGTGGCTCGATGATGTTGCCATCAAACCAGCTAGAGCCGCTTTTCAAGCCGCAGCACTTCCAGCAAATGCGCTTGTTGAAATTGTAATTCAAGCGGTCGACCAAAATTATCGTGAGTGAGAACAATGCCCGGCTCCCCTTATCTTGAAGAGCCACCACCCGGTTTGACCACTTGGCCGAAATTGTTACTTCTTGCGGCACCTGCAGCATTAGCCTTCAGTGCAGTTGCACTTTGGCAAGGTCTTCTGAATGAATGGTTGACTTTACTAACAATCATCCTTATACTGACTTTCTTACTAAGACGATGAGATGAATTGAAATCTATTAGGCCGTAGGCAGGGATATGGAGTGGCCAAGACATTGCTTCAAAGCTTACGATATCAGAGGTTTCTCTGGTAGTGAAATAGATGATAATTTCGCCTATCGTCTCGGGCAAGCCTATGCAGAATATCTTGGTTGCAAGACTATTGCTGTTGGCCGAGACATCAGAGATTCAAGCCCAATTCTCGCTAAAAGTCTGATTGAGGGTTTAACCTCCTCTGGCGTCAAGGTCCTCGATATCGGAATCGTTTCTACCGGTTGCCTTTACCACGCGTGTTGGACACTACCGGTTGACGGTGGTATCATGATTACCGCAAGTCATCTGCCAATGCCGACTCATAATGGTTTCAAAATGTGTCGCGGAAATTTACCGCTTGCTGGTGAAGAAATTCAAGAATTAATGCAGATTTTCCTTGCTGGAAAATTCAGTGAAGGCGAAGGAGAGCATGTCGATTATCCTCATGTGTACACCTATCTAGATGCGATAGTTGCAAGCACTGGGAAACCATCGCGTCCAATGAGAGTCGCTGTTGACTGTGGTAATGCCGTTCCTGGAAAGGCCATGGTTGAACTTCTCGACATGTTAGGTGTCGAGCATGTTGATCTCTATTGTGATTGGGACCCTACTGAACCAAATCATGGTGCAGACCCAACTCGGCCAAAGAATATGGTTGACCTAGGTGAGGCAGTAGTAGAGTACAGTTGTGAGTTCGGAATTGGAGTTGACGGTGACGGTGATAGAATTGGCGCGGTTGATGAAAGAGGGCGTTTCATCTTCCCTGACCGACTAATCGCACTACTAGCAGATGATGTCATGGGTTCAGAGGAAGGTCGAGACCTTGTGATATACGATGTTAAATGTTCAATGAATGTTGAAAAGGCTATTGTCAAAGCTGGCGGTAGAGCATTGATGGCTAAAACAGGCCATTCATTCATGAAAAGAGCACTAGCAAAAAATCCTGATGCGATAATGGCTGCAGAGATGAGCGGTCATATGTTTATGGCTGACCGCGGATGGTATGGCTTTGATTGCTCACTTTACAATGCTGCACGGTTAATCGAATTGTGGAGTCGTCACGACCCAAGCGAGGCTTTCAGCGATGCTCTTTACAACTTAGCACCAAATCTACCAACAACCGGAGAAGTCAAAATCCCTTGTGCTGAAGATCATA
>ERZ1046148.715-NODE-715-length-18770-cov-5.543040_pt1 | contig 18770 bp, 14 predicted proteins | sample MGYA00383090_ERZ1046148 | MGnify/ENA primary metagenome ERZ1046148 (study PRJEB29581, sample SAMEA5548360) | metagenome | biome: marine; feature: coastal; material: water | depth 25 m | study: Short-term variability in the microbial, nano- and picoplankton... | reverse complement strand
TGTTTAACTTCGACATTACCAAGAAACATATCTTTAAACTGATTCATTCCTGCATTAATAAACATTAATGTTGGATCATCTTTAACCACCATTGATGAAGATGCTATGAATTCATGTTCTTTATTTTTAAAGAACTCTAAAAAGCTTTTACGTATTTCTTTGGCTGTCATAACCTTATTTTAATATTCATTAACACTAGCTCAAACAGTACATAATTTGATTACCCAAACATTTGGTTATCTTTGTTTATTACTCCTAGCCATTTTTGAGAGGCAAAGGTAATAAATTATGAGCAAGACTAATTTTAAGTTTAACGATAAAACACTCGAATACGAAAAAGTAGAAGTTTCGTTGAGAGCCCGACTAAAAAAAGTAGGGTTACACTTGGGCGTTTCTATTGTTTTAGCCTTAGTGGTTATTATTGGTTCATACCCTTTAGTATCTCGATATAGCCACCATGAAAAGATGCAACAAATTCAAACTCTTGAATCTGAATACGCATTAATGAATCAAAAAGTAAAAAAAATGGCTTCCCAACTACAAATTCTGAAGTTAAGGGATGATTCTGTTTATGCCGGTATTTTTGGTGTTTCACCAGTATCAAAGAGTTTACGTCTAGGAGGTACTGGTGGAATTGATGAATTTAAAAAGCTAAGAGGTTACAACAATAGCGAATTAATGTTAACCTCAGCTAGACTAATAAAAGCCCTTGAAACTCAAGTGAAAATTCACAAACAAGGATTTGATCGTATTACTAACCTTGCAAATACGAGATCAAAAAAACTTTCGCATGTACCGGGTATTCAACCTATCCACAACCATAATTTAATTAGAACAGCTTCTGGTTTTGGTATGAGAATGCACCCTGTATATAATGTACCTAAATTACACTCAGGAATCGACTTCACTGCTAAAACAGGTACCGAAATATTCTCTACTGGAGATGGAGTTGTTGAAAAAGTGACAAAATCTTACACGGGTTACGGAAAACACGTTGTAATCAATCATGGTTTCGGATACAAAACCTTATATGCTCATATGAGTGCCTTCAAAGTTAAGAAAGGGGAAAAAGTAAAAAGAGGTGATATTATTGGTGCTGTAGGAAATACAGGAACTTCAACTGGGCCACATTTACATTATGAAGTAATTCGAAATGGAAGAAAAATAGATCCTGCTAACTTCTTTTTTAATGATTTAAATTACGACCAATACCAAGAGATGCTTAAAATATCAACTCAAATCAACACTTCTCTTGATTAAGATTCTTCATCAAAAGAAGCATGCACTATTGAATTAACTTAATTTCTTTATTATATTCGTTGTAATCTTAATTTACGCACTGTGGCTTTCGAAAATAACGATTCTTTAAAACTTTACTACTCCATTGGAGAAGCTGCTGATATTCTTAACGTTAATACTTCCTTAATTCGATTTTGGGAAAAAGAGTTTCCCATTCTTAAACCTAAAAAAAATAAAAAAGGAAATCGTCAATTTACAAAAGAAGATATTGAGAATTTAACAATGATTTATCATTTAGTAAAGGAAAGAGGTTTTACACTACAAGGTGCTAAAGAAAAACTAAAAAAGGGCAAAAGTACCACGAAGAAAGAAGTGGATATCGTAGATTCTCTAAAGAAAGTAAAAAGCTTTTTACTAGACCTAAAAAAGGAGTTATAGTTTTTAGTTTAGCTAAAAATGGGGGTGTTATATCAAGTAAGCCCTAAAAATTATAGTTGTCATTGTTTTTGAATACTCTTCGTAATTCAACAAAATAAAAAGTTCCAATTTTGCAATCGAAACTTTTTGTTCTTAAATAGAAACACTTTTAACATTTAAAAGCAGCATTTTTGTAATGCTTAATTTATTTTAAAACAACCCGTTTATTTGGGCATCGATTTTAGAAATGACTTCTCCTAAATCTTCTTGATTAGTTGGGAAATGATTATTATCCACATCGATGATTAAAAGCTTTCCTTCATTATACTCACTGATCCAAGCTTCATATCTTTCATTTAATCTGTTTAAATAATCTAAACGAATTGAAGTTTCGTATTCTCTTCCTCTTTTTTGGATATTATCTACTAAATTAGGAACGCTAGAACGCAAATAAATTAACAAGTCGGGAGCCTTTACAAGGCTGTTTGTCAAATCGAAAAGTTGAATGTAATTATCAAAATCTCTTTTCGACATTAAATTCATTGAATGTAAGTTGGGAGCGAAAATATAAGCGTCCTCATAGATAGTTCTATCCATGATTACATTTTTCCCACTCTCGCGATAACGCATTACATTATTATATCTGTTTTGAAGAAAATAAATTTGAAGATTAAAAGACCATCTTTGCATGTCTTCGTAAAAATCGTTTAGATATGGATTATCTTGGGTATCCTCAAAATGAGCCTCCCATCCGTAATGTTTCGCTAAGAGTGACGTTAGCGTTGTTTTACCTGACCCGATATTTCCAGCAACTGAAATTTGCATAATCTTCTAATTTATAAGTCCAATGATAATCAAAAAGTAATTGACTTTAAAAGCTAAGACGATAAATATAAAACTTTTCTTTAGTAAGCAAGAACATCTTTTGCTTGTAATAGGCAAAATCAACAATATTTTTCACATCTAAAGCTTGTTTTTTCTCATCCTGAAGAATTAAATCTGTGACTATTATTGAATCGTTTCGAATAAAAAGAATGTTTTCTCCTTCAATTTGAAAATCTCCTTTAGGTTTAATTTTTATCGTTCTTAAATAACTTCCAAAAAAATCAAATTCTAATATACCTTTATTAGAGTCGCATAAGAACACTTTGTTTCCATATTCCTTTAAACTAGTTATGTCCCAGTTCTGGTTTGTTAAGTTTATCAAATTTCCGGAAGACGAAATCAAACTTAAATTTTTATCAAACTTTTTCAATTCCTGATTCACTGCATCAAATATCCAAAAATTATTATCTCTACTAACTCCCACAGCTTTAGTTAACTCATTACCTAAATCATCTAAATTTATTGTTGGTGAGGCTTCAGACAGTGTTTTGTCAAGAAATTGAATAGAATTTAAACTTTTACTGAAAACCAGAATTTTAAGCATATTTTGAGGCGCCACTAAATCTACCTCAATCACTTTACTATTAAAAGTAAATAAAGTGTCCAAGTCACTGTTCAACTTTAATAAATGTCTTTGGCTGTTAATGGCGTAAAGATTACCTTCTTCGTCCAGTTCAAAGGATGAAAAGTTTGTTGGTACAACTTTTTCTTCTTGCATAACAGTTGCCTGAAATACAAAAACACTTGTAAACAATGTTAGTAAAATTAATTTCATGATTTAGAAAAATATAGTACTCCTTCAACGTATTTTCGATCGTTGTTTAATCGTGGAACTTTATGCTGACCTCCTAATTTATTTTTACTCTTTAACCACTTATAAAAAGTTCCTTTAGGTACAATTCTAACAATAGGCATTCCAAGAATCATATTATTAAACCGTTTGGCCTCATAATCTGAATTAAAACTTTTCAAAGCATCATCCAAAGACGCACTAAAAGAATTCAAATCGATAGGCTCTTTGTCAAATTCAATGATCCACTCATGAAAACCATTTTGATTCTCTCTTAAATAACTTGGGGCAGCTGTCCATTCATTTATTACTGCATTTGTCTTATCACACGCAATTTTAATCGCTTTTATTGCATTATCAATTACAACCTCTTCTCCAAAAGCATTCATAAAATGTTTTGTTCTACCAATTATTCTTAATCGATAAGGGTCAACTGAGGTAAACATTACTGTATCTCCTAATTGGTAACGCCACAACCCAGCATTAGTAGAAATAACCATTGCATATTCCTCACCAATTTGCACGCTTTCCAAGCTGAATACTTTTGGGTCCTCTCTTTCCCATTGATTTTTAGGAATAAACTCATAAAATATTCCGTAATCTAACATCAACAGAAAATCAGAAACACCCTTTTCATATTGAATTCCAAAAAAACCTTCACTTGCATTAAAAATTTCAAGATAGTTTAACTTAGGTGCCATTTTTTTAAATCGCTCCTTAAAAGGATCAAAATTTACAGCACCATGAATATACATTTCCAATTGAGGCCAAACTTCATTTAAATTATTAGCTCCGGTCTTTTGTAAAACTCGTTCAAACAATATTTGTGTCCAGGAAGGAACTCCAGTTATTGATGTGATTTTTTCCTTAATAATCTCTTCAGCCATTCGTTCGATTTTCAGTTCCCAGTTCCCCATTAACGCTACGTCATTGCTTGGGGATTGTTGACGGGTAACCCAAAAGGGCAAGTTCGAAATCAGAATAGCAGAAAGATCTCCTACAATAGAGCCATTTATATTTGGATCCATCTGACTACTCCCACCCATTAAAACTGTTTTACCAGTAAAAACATGAGTATCATTATGCCAATTACAATATAACGACAACATGTCTTTACCTGCTTTATAGTGACAATCAAACAAGGACTCTTCACTTACAGGTATAAACTTACTTTTATCTTCGGTTGTTCCAGAAGATTGAGCAAACCATTTAATATCTGATGGCCACATGATATTTTTCTCACCTTTTTTTGCTCGAAAAACATCTGGCTTTATACTTTCATAAGTTTGTAATGGTATTCTATTTTTAAACTCTTCATAGCTATTTATTGACGGAAAATCATATCGTCTTCCCCATTCTGTATTGGAGGCTATTTTCAAAAGGTTACTCAAACAATCTCCTTGAACTTCATGAGGAAATTTTAAAAACAACTCCATTTGATGGAATCGCTTCTTCATTCTCCAAGTTATTAATGAATTTAAAAATGCCATAAAGAGATAATCAGATTAAAAATAATCTAATTTTATTTGACAATTACTACTTAATTGAAATTACAAAAGGCAATCGGACCTGGGGTGTATGAAATGTTTTAAAAAAACCAGGATTTTGAATCATGTAATTGTAGTTCGCAAAAGGCTCAGGTAATCTAACCTCTTGATTAGAGAAATGTTTTACAACTTGCTCAATAGGCGAAAGAATCTTTGGTAATTCAACGAGTTTATATGTTTTAATATCTGCCGCTTGTTTTGCAGTTTCAATCGCCATATTAAGCCCTCCGATAGAATCAACCAAACCATTTTCTTTTGCTTGGTTACCTGTCCAAACTCTTCCTGAAGCCAATCCCTCTACCTTTTCTATGCTTAAGCCTCTACCTTTAGCTACTCTATCAAGAAAAACATCGTATACTTTATTTATCCCCAATTGAACCCTAGTTTTTTCTTTACTTGTTAAAGAGCGATCAAAAGATGGGAAATCACTCATTTTATGCGTTTTCACTTTTTCTACATTTACCCCTATATTTTCGGTCAACTCTGAAACGTTAAACATTAATCCAAACACACCAATGGAACCAGTTATCGTGTTGTTTTCCGCAAATATTTTATCTCCAGCAGTTGCCATATAATAGCCTCCTGAAGCAGCAACATTCCCCATACTGATAATAACAGGGACTTTTTCCTGAATTAATTTAATCTTTCTCCATAATTCCTCCGATGCCTTGGCACTCCCTCCCGGAGAATTAATCCGAAGAACCATTGCCTTAACTGATTCATCTTTTAAAATGTCATCAAATATTTTTCCGTATTGAAAGCCACTGATGTCAGATTCTGAAGGCATATCTATGATACTACCTTCAGCGTTTACAATAACAAGCTTATCATCAGCAAGTGAAACAGATGAATTTGCATTGATTAATTGTTTTACTGATATGTATTTCTCATTGCCAAAAAACAGTTTTTTAAATACTTTTTTAACTTCATCTTCATATTTAATTGCATCAACAAATCCATACTTTAAAGCTTCTTCTGAGGTCAAAACACCTAGATCATTAGCTACAAACTCCAGAGATTTTTTAGAGATCCCACGGCTTTTTTGTATATCCGAACAGATATTCATCCAAACATCATTAATCAGCTCTTTTACCTGGTATTCATTTTCAGTACTGATTGAATCCATAATGAATGGTTCTATGGCACTTTTAAATTTACCTACTCTAATAGGTTCCGCTTTTACTCCTATTTTGCTAAGCATTGATTTAAAATAAAGTAACTGCGCGCCAATACCTTTCCACTCGAACCCAGTCATATTTCCAAGATAAATTGAATCTGCAACGGATGATAAGTGATAACCGATTTGAGACATTGAAGTAGAATAAGAAATAATCTTGCGTCCAGATTTTTTATACTCTAATAAAGACCTTCTTAAGCTTTCAATATTTGCCAAACTTCCATCAACAGCTCCAACCTCTAAATAAATGGCTTTTATAAGCGTATCCTTAACAGCAAGTTGAATCGCTTTTTCGATGGATTTATAATCCGATTGGCAATTTGCTTCTTTAAATATTTGTGTGCCTTTTGATTGGTCTTTTAAATCACCATTGACTTTAATGTGCAATATAGAGTTGTCAGTAACCTCAAAATCATCTCCGACTGAAAGAAGCGAAATCAGGACAACTAAAACAGTGATTACACTAAAAACTATTAAGCTGACAAGATTCGCAAAGAGATTTCTTAAAAAATGCATGTTGAGAATTTTAAACAAAATTAAACTTAATTGTAATTAATACATAGTAAAATTACACGAACGGTTTAAACAATGAAAAATCAGGTATACTTAGGCTTAGGAACAAACCTTGGAAACAAACTAGATAACCTTACGAAGACGATTGATGTCCTCTCTCAAAACGTGGGAATTATTACAAGTAGATCGTTAATATACCAATCAGAGCCCTGGGGTTTCGAAGCAAAGGATTTATTTTACAATATGGTAATTGAAATAGAAACTTACTTTTCTCCTGATCGACTTTTAATTGAAATTCAAAAGATTGAAAAATTAATAGGAAGAAAAGTTAAAACTAAAGTTGGCTACGAATCAAGGTTAATTGATATCGACATATTACTTTATGGCAATGAGGTGGTAGAAAAGCCTTCATTAAAAATTCCTCACTTATTTAATAAAGAACGATTATTTGTTTTACAACCTTTACTTGAAGTTTTAAACTCCAATTCAATTTTTAAAAATGAATATGAACATCAATTAAAAACAGTTTTTAAACTAAAAAAACTCAAAAAAGTAGAACATTTGTAACAAAACACCGTATTCTTCTTCTTAAAAAAGAAAATAAGTGTTTAAGATGTCGAAGAATAGGTAAAATCTATTTATTATTGCATTAAATTAGAAATAAGACAATTTATATTTTATAACTATTATGAAAATTACAAAATCAATTTTTGGATGCGGAATGGCACTAGCTCTTTCAGCTGGTGTTGCTAACGCTCAAGACGATTCTGCTGAGAAAGCTCAGCTTCCTGTATGGATGGAGAATGTATACTTAGGAGGATCTATAGGTGCTACTACAACTATTACGGATGTAAAGCAATATGATCTGTACCCTGTAAGAAAATACAGAAATGAGATTGGTTTTGGAGGCGAAGGCTTTATTGGTTATACAATTAATTCAGCTTTTTCTGTTGAAGGACGTTTAGCTGGTATAGGAATTAACGGTACAAACAGGGCCAATAAAGAATGGTTTACTGGTGGAGGTTTTGAGCCAAGCTTAAATTTGAAAGTAAATTTCACAAACTTATTTTTCACAGGAGCAAAAAAAGGATCAGGAAAACTTGCAGTTAGCGGTTATGCAGGAGCTGGCTTGTTCATGTTTAGATCTAGGCTTTATAATCTTGACTCAGGGACAAAACCATCTGAAAGTGTGAAAGCTGTAAATGGTTCAAATGTTGGATTTGAAAACGACTATGAAACTAAAAATGACCGAACTCAAGAAATTTCTATCCCAATAGGAATTCAAGTTGCGTACAAATTAACCAGCCAAGTTGATGTTTTCTTTGACCAAAGAATTGGACTTGTTCAAACGGACAAATTAGATGCAAAAATAGGTGGTACTTCTCCTGGGGAATTTTACACTTATACTGCCTTAGGATTAAATTATAAATTATCTGACAAACAATGGTTAAGACCAGAAGACGAATTTAACGACAAGCTTGCTGTAGTTGATTCAATATTAGAAGGTTTCGTTGACACTGATAATGACGGTGTAATGGATAGCTACGATAAAGACAACAAAACTCCAGAAGGCGCTAAAACTACCGGAGACGGAATGGCAATGGATACCGATGGTGATGGTGTTGCTGATTATGTTGACCAAGAAAGATTATCTATTTGTACTGAGGTTGATGAGAATGGTGTTGCTTTAGATTCGGATGGTGATAATGTTCCTAACTGTAAGGATTCTGAACCAAATACTGAAGCAGGAGCTCAGGTTGATGTTACAGGAAAAGCTATTTCTGCTTTAGCTGGATTAGCATCAAGCGACAACTCTTCAGTTGACGCAGGATTACCTTCTGTTTATTTCGCAGTATCTTCTACAAAGTTAGGATACGAAAACTACACTGCTTTGACAGAAGTTGCTAAATTCTTAAAGAATAACAAAGGGGTTAAATTAACTGTAGTTGGTCACACTGACGCAACAGGTTCTAAAGATTTCAATAAGAAATTAGGAACTAAAAGAGCACAGGCTGTTATTGATCATCTAGTTAAGATTTATGGTATTGATGCTTCTAACTTAACAGCATCGTCTGAAGGTTCTTCAAACGGAATAGCATTAGCTAAAGCTGCTAAAGCTAATAGGAGAGTTGATTTCTTATTAACAAAATAAGATTAATGATTTAACATTAAAGCCCTTCGAAATTCGAAGGGCTTTTTTTTGTTTAATGCTTTCCTTTAAAAAGCTCAATCAAATTAGAAAAAGTTACCACTTGTTTAGGAAACAAGTGATTTAAACAACAAGCCTACACATAACTTTTTTGAAACAAAAAAGGAAAAAAATTATTAGTACAAATCTTTCACCCTAAATACTATCCAGGCAAAGGTGGTTTCCCCTAAAGACAATGTTATAGAAGATTTCTGTAATTTTATGAAAGGGGTCTATGCTCTTTGAAAGCTTTATGTAATAAAGTGAAGAATTTGACGAAGTAAATTAAAAAGTATATAATTTTAAAAAGCCCATATTAACTTTTAAATACTAAAAAATAACACTGAAGGAATCTACAGCTAATGGGTATACTTTTTCAAATTTATTTTAGAGTTGATAATAGTTTAAATGACTCCCAAATTACAATACCAGCACAAACGCCAACATTTAAAGAATGTTTAGTACCAAATTGGGGGATTTCAATACAAGCATCACTCTGATCAATTGTTGTTTGTTCTACTCCAGAAACTTCATTACCCATAATAATAGCCAGTTTTTTAATCGGTAAACTTGCTATTTGATGGATATCAGTGGAACCTTCTGTTTGTTCTATTGAGCCGATAAAGAAATTATTTGCTTTCAGTTTATCTATCATTTCTTGAGAAGTATCAAAATACTCCCAAGCAACAGATTCAGTTGCACCTAAAGCTGTTTTTTGAATTTCTCGATGCGGTGGCTTTGCAGTTATACCAACTAGGTAAATAGCCTCCACTTTAAAAGCGTCTGAGGTTCTAAAAATTGTTCCTACATTATTTAAGCTTCTGATATTCTCTAGCACAACAATTAAAGGAATCTTTTCTTGTACTTTAAACTCTGAAACTGAAACTCTATTTAACTCATCTAGCTTTAACTTTCTCATCATAAGGTTTTTAAGTAACCACTTACCCTGCAACGTGTTTTCAACAACTGTGCATATCTATTCATCTTAATTAACTAGCTTAATCGTGTCATTTCTTACCTTTAAAACAAACTTTTTTTTGTGGCTATAAAATCAAATAAAACAAAGTCTAAAGATACGCCATTGATGCGTCAATTCAACGAAATCAAAGCAAAGTATCCTGATGCTATGTTATTGTTTCGAGTTGGGGATTTTTACGAGACCTTTAATGACGATGCCCGTAAAGCCTCAAAGATACTAGGGATTGTTCTTACTAAGCGTTCGAATGGATCTGCAGATGATGCATTAGCAGGGTTTCCTCATCATTCATTAGACACCTATCTACCTAAATTAGTTAGAGCTGGTATCAGGGTAGCAGTATGTGACCAGCTTGAAGATCCAAAAGCAACTAAAGGCATTGTAAAAAGAGGCGTTACTGATTTAGTAACTCCAGGAATTGCCATGCATGACCAAGTATTAGAACGAAAAGAAAATAATTTTTTAGGTTCTATCCATTTTGAAAATAAAAGAGCAGGTATAGCACTTTTAGATATTTCGACAGGAGAGTTTTTAGTAGCAGAAGGGACAATAGAATACATTAAAAAGATTATTAACAATTTCTCCCCTTCTGAAGTTCTTTTTGATAAATCGAAATACAATTTATTTTCGGAAAGTTTTGGTTCCAAGTTCTATACTTATGGTTTAGATGAATGGGTATTTAACCTCGATTTTGCAAAAGATAAAATACAAGATCAATTTGATCTTAAATCGCTAAAAGGTTTTGGTATTGAAAAGTTATACTTAGCCACTACAGCAGCGGGAGTAATTCTTCATTACCTCGGAGAAACATTAAACAATAAAACTTCTCACATACGTGGAATAGCTAGAATTGAACAAGACGAATACGTATGGCTTGATAACTTTACAATAAAGAGCTTAGAGTTAGTATCATCCGATCATCCTGACGCAATAACGCTATTAAATGTGATTGATCAAACAATCACTCCAATGGGTGGAAGAATGTTAAGAAAATGGCTAGTACTACCTTTAAAAGACATTAAAGCGATTCAGAACAGACATAATATTGTAGAAGGATTTCTTAACAACAAAAAAAGAATGCTTCCTATTCAAGAATTACTTTCTGAATTTGGCGATATTGAGCGAATAATTTCAAAAATTGCAGTTGGTAAAGTGTCTCCAAAAGAACTAATTGTATTAAAAGATTCTATTGTTGCCGCGAATAAAATTGTTGAAATAACAAAAACCGACAAAGTCATAAATACCCTTACAAAAGACATTTTCTCTTTGGATCAAGTTGTTCGAAAAATTGAGAAAGAGATATATCCAGATGCCCCAGCTATAATAGGGAAAGGACGTTTAATTGCTGACGGAGTTGATGTTAAACTTGATGAGTTTAGAGAAATTTCTAACAACGGAAAAAGCATTCTGCTAAATCTTCAGAAAACTGAAAGTGAAAAAACAGCTATTCCTTCTTTAAAAATTGCTTTTAACAATGTTTTCGGATATTATTTAGAGGTTCGAAATGCACATAAGGACAAAGTTCCTCAGGAGTGGATAAGAAAACAAACTTTAGTAAATGCGGAAAGATATATTACCCAAGAATTAAAGGAATTAGAAACTAAAATTCTATCCGCAGAAGATAATATAAGTATACTTGAGGCTAAGGTATTTAAAGCTATTGTAGAATTTATTTGTGAATTCTTACCTCAACTACAACATAATGCTAAAAAAATTGCCGAATTAGATTGTTTACTATCATTTGCTCAAATAGCTGGTGACTTTAAATATTCTAGACCAATCATTAATGATTCACTAATAATTGATATTAAACAAGGGAGACATCCGGTTATTGAAAGAAATTTACCTGTTGGACAAGAGTATGTTGCAAATGATTTATATCTAGATAGTTCTACCCAACAAATAATAATGGTAACCGGACCCAATATGTCCGGTAAATCAGCTCTTTTACGACAGACAGCCTTAATAACGTTAATGGCTCAAATGGGTAGTTTCGTTCCAGCTAAAAAGGCAGTTTTGGGTTATGTTGATCGTGTTTTCACAAGAGTTGGAGCCTCTGATAATATCTCTACAGGAGAGTCTACTTTTATGGTAGAGATGAATGAAACATCTAATATATTAAATAATCTTTCTGAAAGAAGTTTAATCTTACTCGATGAGATTGGTAGAGGAACCAGTACTTATGATGGTGTTTCAATTGCTTGGGCGATTAGTGAATACTTGCATGAATACCCTTTATTTAAAGCTAAAACACTTTTTGCAACACACTACCATGAGTTAAATAAAATGACGGAGCAATTCCCTCGAATTAAAAACTTTAATGTTTCTGTAAAAGAGGTCGCTAATAAAATTTTATTTATGCGAAAACTTGTTGAAGGAGGAAGTGAACACTCTTTTGGAATTCATGTTGCAAAACTTGCTGGAATGCCAAATAGCGTTGTAAATAGAGCGAATGAAGTATTGGCCGTTCTCGAAAATAGTAGCAGAGGAGAAAATCATTCGAAAAATCAAAAGAAAGAAATCAAAACAAGTAAAAAGGCACTCTCTAAAACATCCGACAAAGGCGTTCAATTAAGCTTTTTCCAGCTAGACGACCCGGTTTTGGAGCAAATCAGAGATGAAATAAAAAATTTAGACATCAACACCCTTACACCCGTAGAGGCATTGATGAAGCTAAACGAAATTAAAAAGTACGTTGGAGGATAGTCAAAGTAATTATTACTTTCAACTCATATTAACATTTGAATAAAACAAATATTAAAAAGATGATTATGAAAATAATCTCCCTAAAATACAAATGTTAAATCAATAAATTCTGTTATATTTTTAACTGTAAATTATCATTACAATAACGATTCTTAAAGTCCTATCTCCAATTTCTATATTTTCATTCATCTTTTTTAAATAGATTTTATAATTAAGAAAGTCTAACCAAGACTAAGTAATGATAGAATGACAATAATCAATTGAAAATATTAATTTCACTATTTTACCACTAGTTTCTGACTAATATTATTAACCCTAAGTATATAAAATCCAGCAGGTAATTGAGAAACATTTAACTTGTGGATATGATGTCCAGTATTTAACAATCCTAAATCCTTTTGCAATACTAAAGTGCCTAGCGAATTATAAATTTTCAAGTCAACTTGATTCGTCTTCATTAGTTTGAAATTTAGCTGAGTTGATTTCCTAACAGGATTAGGAAATATTGCAACACCTTCTATAAAACCATCTATTTCATTAACTGATAAAGCTGTTGTTGTTAATTTGTAAACCACTTGAATGTGCTCTATAGGGAAGCCAGGATTTTGAATTACTCCAGGAATCAAACTTGAAGCAAATAAACCAAAATTATATCTTGTTGAAACATCATTTATATATGAACAAAACCCTGCATCTTCAGACCAAATCATTTTAGGTGTTTCTCCTTTAACTTGTTCTCTTGCTAGCATCATGAACTCGTTATAATTCGAAAGTGTATCATCATTAGCTTTCCATTCATAACCTGGATTAAAGCGAATGTAAACACCATATCTATTACCAGCAGCTACAGAATCATTAACGTCAATAATTAACTCTTTAATCTTTACATCATAAGTAGAATCATTTACAGTTAATAATATTGTATCGGTTCTAAAAACTTGATCACTCACGATAGCATCTGTTGTCCCGGTATGTTTAATCGACATATGCTTAAACTCTCCATCATCATACTCACTATTTCCGTTAATATCAAAATAAGAAGTTAAAGGTTCACTTTTTAAAAAGTCTATTAAAACCGTATCAACAACAGATGTGTTAGAGTTTCGAACATAGAGGTAAGGGATTAGAATCGAATCCACTACTGTATTTCCCCATTCATCTAACCAACCACTTGGTGTTCTAGAAGGATTAATTACATCGGCTAAACCATGTATGCTAGCAAATATAGGTTGGTCAGAAAGTTGATCAAAATCCCAAATTATTGTTGAATCTGGAAAAATAGAAACTGGAAATAAAATTCCATTTGGAATTTCACCAATCTCAACTAAATTAGAGCTTAGATTAAACCACATATCACCATACGATCTGATTTGCAATTGTCCTGAAGGCTGAATCAAATCAACTTCTAAGTCTTCCCTAATTGTTAAGTTATTAAACTCTAAATTCAAAGGAACTTGTCCAAACGTTACTCCTGTAAAAAGAACCAAAACTAAATAAAGTCCAAAGTTTTTCATAAAATAGATTGATGTATAATACAATGTAATAATTTAAAAATCAGTCACTAAGGATAAATAAAGCTGTCGACCTTGATTCACGCCATCTTCAACTCCCCAAGCCCAATCAACACGAATGAAATAGCCCATTAATGAGCTTCTAAGTCCAATCCCATAACCTCCAACTATAGGTTCTTTATTAGTTCTTAATGTAATTTCTCCAGTTCGAGCTTCTCCTCCAATTATTAATTCTTTTTTATTTAGTGAGTTTTGCTCCGAAAATGGATTACTTCCTGACCAAGCTGTTCCAAGGTCTCCGAAAAAATTCAACTGAAAATGATTTATGAAGTCAGATGAAAATGGTCTTGAAAATAAATAAGAGACAATTGGCCATCTAATCTCAGAACTTAGCAACATAAAAGAAGTTCCGTTTCTTATATTTTGAGTAAAACCTCTCATATTAGTTGCTAAAGTTTGAAAAGCATAATCTGATTGATCTGGAAGTTCACCTGGGTCTAATTCTTGGTTAAACTGAGGAGTCGCCCATGAGTCCACACCTCCCATGTAATACATTAATCTTTGACTCCCTAAAGACGATCCTCCTGAAAAACGATTTGCCAAGATTAAAGAACGATGTAACTTAAGGTAATATCTAAAATCAGCTCCGTATGTTAACATTTGATTGTTCCATTTAGGAGCTCCTTGATAAACCTCAGAGAATAGTTTAAATCTTAAACCCGTAAATATATTCTTTCCAAGGTATCTTGTATTATCGAATGTATAGTCAACTCTTATGCTTGGCCAAAACTCTTGTTTTATTGGAGTTAACATTAACTCTTTACTTGCACTTAATGGAATAAATTGATCATATCGTAACGAAAATGTTGTAGAAAATCTGTCAACAATAGATAAAGGGTAAGTCAGCCTATAAATTCCCTCATACGTTATATTTTTAAGATAATTAGTAGATTCACTTACGTCTGTATTCGTCCCTCGATATAACAAATACTGCTTATCCAATCGCTTTTTCCGATCACTATAACTTAAGAACAACTCATTACTCAATAAATCAGCCATTCGGATTCCTCCAGTAATTAAATGATCTTCCAGTAAATCAATAACAGAATACTTCATAAAACCGTTTATACCTGGCATTGGATAAGTTGTTCCCCCTGAGTATCTTTGGTATTGAGGGTTTAAAAAACGATTATCCAAATCTAACGAAACCTCTGCTGTTTTAAATGACAGCTCATAATTTCTCATTTTTGCCTTTCTGGCTATGGAGTCTGATGTTAAAAATCCAAACTTAGAGAGCAATTGAAAAGATGAACTATAATTTGGTTTGTCTACCTGAATCACCGAATCTTTTAGACGCCCTTTTATTTCATCTTGGAACAAATAAAAATCCGTGTAAACAAAGTCTGGATTTTTATTTATTCTATTGCGAATACTATCTATAGTAAATACTTTTAAACTTTCATCTCCTTTTTGAACTTCAACTTTTTCGGCACCCAAAGTTTTCTTAAACTGAGTTGGAACTAAGTTGTATTGTAACTCCCCAAATGGATTAATATTAAGTTGATTCCGATCTCCATCCTTAAATATTCGAGCAATTTTACTTCCATTTGATGAATGCCATAATATATTTGAATTTACATTGGAGGTCGCCTTTAATCTTGAGAAATAACGATAATGAATCACCGTATCAACAAATGCTACCCCACTATCCAAAATAGCTTCCCATTCATTGTAAATACCATTCGCATCACTTAAATACCTGATTTTATTTTCACTTAACTCTAATGGCATTTTCTCATTAGCCAAAGGTGTTTTGGTTATCCTACGAAGAATCTGCGGGGAGTAATAAAAGTTTTTCTTATTGCTATAGGAATACATAAATAAATCACTAGTATGTGCATAAACTACATTCCTATCTCCACCTACCTCCATTGAATTATCAACTCGATTACTCGAAAACACAATATCTTTTGAGTTATTAATAAATATTGGATATCGATCATCGAAATAATCATTAGTTATTTGCTCTTGCGAACGACTGCTTACATCTAAAACATAAATATCGGTTTTACCCTTAACAACAGCAGATAAAGCAATTTTGAGTCCATTACTTGAATAGTTTGCGTCCAATATTTTTTCGAATTGAAAAAGTTTCGTTTTAATTTTCTCTTTGGTCACTATGTTGTAAGTCATCCAATACAAATCGCCTCTATACTCGTAAAAAACACTTAAAACATCGCCAACCGGATGCCAACATATTACTGGAAAAGAATGATCGGGAACGACATCTAATTTTTGACCAAGTGTTAAGATTACCTTTTGATTTTTTTTATTCCCAATTTCAGTAACAATAACTTTTTGCTGACTTAATTTATTAGTTGTGAAAGCAAGGTGGCTTTCTTTTGAGTTAAGACAAAGTCTATCATATCGTTTTAATTTTTTTATTTGAACAGGAACACTTTTGTTGTGTTGAATGATTTCTTTTCCTTTATTATCTGATATAAATCTTGATTTAAAATAGTTCTCCCAATCTGTCACCAAGTTATCAGTACTTTTTCCAAGTATAAAAAGTAAACCATCCGAGGTATTTCTACTTACTTTCGACATATACAAAACATCAGATACTGCTTGCTCTCCATACACATCTGCAATATAATACCAAATTGAGTGTCCAGCATAAATAGCCTCTTCACCAGCAAGCCAACTAAATTTCTTAAACTTATTCAACTTCATATAAGACTTTACTTTATTTTCAGTCTCTGTACTCCACTTTTCACTTAAGTAGGATATTAATCCATCTTTAAACCAAGACGGGAAATTTATAATTGCTCCATTCTTTATCTCATCAGATAACTCATCTCCGTAAATAATCTCATTTACTAAAACTTTGGCAACCCCACTTCTTATTTGTTTGTCAAAATTCTTATGATTTCCATCAAAATAAACAAACACCTTATTTCCTGATATCCGAGCAAATCCCCCAGTATTTGAATTTTCATTTGGATAATTTCCGATATTACTTTCTCTAGATTGATTCTGTGTATTATAAATTACAAATTGAATTTTTCGTTTTAATTTATACTCAAATTGAGTTTCTAGTGAAGAAAGTTGAAGGTGAGCTGATCGAGCCAGATAATCTGCTATATTCTTTCCTTCTTCATAAAAATAAATATTGAATTGCTCATATTTATAATGACTCCAAAGGTAATCGTTAAACTGAACGCGGTTTTTTCCGAAATCAACCTGAGACCCATTATAAAACTGCCCCTTCGATAAATTCCCTAAAAGAATAAGTATGATAATTATATACCCTTTTGACCTCTGCATAACAAAGTCTAAAGTAACAAATATGTTTTACAAATATTGTTACCAATTCGTGTAATTAAGAATTAACTTTAGAGCATGATTACTATTAAAAAATTCACATTTAATCCTTTTCAAGAAAACACCTATCTTCTTTTCGATGAAACAAATGAATGTGTTGTAATTGATCCAGGATGTTATGGTCCTGAAGAAAAGGCTCACCTTGTTGATTTTATAAAAGAAAATGGTTTAAAACCTGTTAAACTTCTTAATACACATTGCCACATCGATCACATCCAAGGAAATTATATTATTTCCAAAGAATTCAATTTGAAGCTAGAAGCTAATAAATTGGAAACACCTGTATTGAAACAAAGCCCTACATGGGGATTACAATATGGAATAAAAGGGGATTTATCTCCCGAAATAGAAGTATTTTTAGATGAAGGTGATCAAGTGAAATTTGGGAATTCTATTTTGGATGTCATTTTCGTACCAGGCCACTCACCGGGGCACATCGCGTTTATTTCTCATGAAAATAAATTCATAATTAACGGAGATGTTCTTTTTAAAGGAAGTTTTGGACGATACGACTTACCTGGAGGAAATATATATACACTATCAAAAAGTATTCAAGAAAAACTGTTCTCATTACCCGATGAATATTTAGTATACGCTGGACATATGGGAGAAACAACTATAGGTGAAGAAAAAAGCTCCAACCCTATTTTACAATACCCAAAAGAAGGTCCAACTAATTCTTAATTTTAAAATTAAACATCATGAACAAATCAAAATCATCCGAATTATATAAAACATCTTCTAAGTATTTCCCAGGTGGTGTTAACTCTCCAGTAAGGGCATTTAAAAGTGTTGATGGAACTCCTGTTTTTATTACAAAAGGAAATGGGGCTTTTGTTACTGATGCTGATGGAAATGAATATATAGATTTTTGTGCTTCTTGGGGCCCGCTTATACTTGGGCACAATAATAAAAAAATTAAAGATGCTGTTATTTCAGCAGCAGAGCACGGCTTAACTTTTGGAGCCCCAACAATTCAAGAAAACGAATTGGCCGAGTTACTAATTAATAAGGTTTGTTAGTTCTGGAACCGAAGCTGTAATGAGCGCTATTCGACTGGCAAGAGGTTATACAGGAAGGAATAAAATAATAAAATTTGAAGGATGCTACCACGGCCATGCTGATCACCTGCTAGTAAAAGCAGGAAGTGGTTTAGTTACTTTCGGTTCTTCCTCTTCTGCCGGTGTTCCTGAATCATTTGTAAACGAAACACTTGTAGTAACCATTAATAACAAAGAAGCTGTTTTAAAAGCTTTTGAAGACTACAAGGATGAGGTTGCATGTATTATTATTGAACCTATTCCAGCAAATAATGGTTTATTACTACAGGACAAAGAATACCTTCAGTTTTTAAAAGACACAGCCAAAGCTAATGGAGCCCTACTTATTTTTGATGAAGTAATTTCTGGGGTTAGAGTTGGATTTGAAGGTGCTGCA
>ERZ1046148.705-NODE-705-length-18974-cov-5.231460_pt1 | contig 18974 bp, 6 predicted proteins | sample MGYA00383090_ERZ1046148 | MGnify/ENA primary metagenome ERZ1046148 (study PRJEB29581, sample SAMEA5548360) | metagenome | biome: marine; feature: coastal; material: water | depth 25 m | study: Short-term variability in the microbial, nano- and picoplankton dynamics... | reverse complement strand
CGGTTTCCCTCCCGACGCATCAGGATTCCAGTTTTTGCCGATTGACATTGGAAACAGCACCGGAATCAGTTTCGGACAAGGGTACGCTCAACGGGCAAGTGGATGGCAGTTGGACAACAAAATAAACACCGGATGCAGTGGATTAAACACCGCCTCAGGCCCCAAAAATTACGGTCTTGCTGGCTCCTCAACATACGCCCAAAACCCAACCGGGTGGGCAACACTTGCAGTTGATTTGAATGATTTCATCGGTGATTATGTTCAAATTCGTTTTATTCTGGATCACAACGGTGTCCAAGAAGCAGAGTTTCCACTTGATGACAACATGTCCGGATGGCATATTGATAACTTCCGTCTCGGTGATGTACTGCCCCAAAATGCTAGCATGACCGTTCGGGGTATTTCTCCGTCTGTGTTCGGAGGAGAAAATCATCCAAACGGCTACGGTTTACTGAGCATTGAGGCCTCAACGTCAATTTCCGCACAGCTTACTGTTGATGTATTGGATGCCAACAACCGAGTGATCAACGACACCTCCGGTGTGCCGATGGTCGGGCTTTCAGGAGACATCATTGAATTGTGGGATATTGACACATCAAAGTATTTCTCAGTCAACCTTCGTTTCAACTTTGATTCAGGCCCTGACCGCCTCTCAACTGCGGTCATGCATGGATTCAGTATGGGTACAAGAGTGGGAACTGTATTCAACGCTTCATCTGGAGCCATCGGTTCTGTTTCCGATGGAATATGGTCAACGCCAGGAGCGGGAATGCCTATGATTTACACTCCAGAATTGATTCAAGAATCGTTTTCAACCAGTGTGGAGCGAAGTAAATTCAGTTATCCAATCACGTCGGTAACACCCTACATTCAGGATGACTGCAGCGAATCTCCCGATGTGAGCATCATACCTCTCGGGCAATCCACGAATGTTAATCTAACAGCAGACGTAAAAACTGACTTGGATGCACCGATCCTTGGATTTACTTCAGTGGTATCCTACATGGGTTCATGCGAAGTGAGCGGCATTTGGTTTGACTTGGAATTTGGACACCATGCTGAAAACTTACGAATTGACGTTGCCAATGATGGCGATATTGACTACGGTTTCACCGAACCGGCGTTTGGAATGTTTGGGCGGCAAACAAATTTCATCCTCAACAAGGTGGACAACATCAACTATGCTGCAGATGATGCGAGCATGACCTTGAACGTTAACGGTGAGGCCGAAGGCGCCTTTTTCATGCTTCCAGCAGGGTCCGAAGTTTCATCGGCCGATGTTTCGTTTGATGACATTACCATTCATTCAAATTCAGACATGAATGAAGGATTTGAACTGTCACTTATGGCTGGCACACAAACCGTTTCTTTGGGCGATATGCCCAACAGAAGCATCATTCTCAGCGAATCGCTTTCATCCCCACTGATGCTGAAGGACGCCCTCAACAGCCTCTTGACCAATCCATCGGTCGCAGGAAATCATGAAGACGAATTCGGACGATATTGGGTCACCTTCCGATTTGCAATCAGTTCACCTAATGCCTCATCAGGGACCTCTTTGAATGCAGTTGGTCTTGATGTTGTATACAACTATTCTACCACCATTAACGCTCTTGATGGATTGGATATCGAACTCAATCAAGGAGTTGCATTGTGGACGGGAGGAGGCGCTAACGCTCGTGTCCCGATCGCCGTTCATTCCGATACTGGAGGCGGCGTGGAGTTCAGCGCATTGTCTGTTTCTTCGAGTACAGGATACGCCAACACGCTTTCGGTGACGGACAATCCTGCCGGACTTTATCCAAATGGAGAAATCTATGAAGTGATCACAACTCACGCCGTTGACCCGTTGACCGGAACAGCGCTGTCCGAGGCTTGGGTGACGTTGGAGTCCCCAACGGATTACATCAAACTCACATGGTCGGACTTCATGCAATTTTCTGAAGCCAGTGATGAACATGACCTCATCACGCTTGAATCCACATCTACCGTTTCAGAATTCACCAACGGAAAGCAAGTGACCTGGCATTTCCGTGTTAATTCCAATTGGGATGACACTGAAGCCGTCCGAATGTATGCAGGGCTTACAACAGCAAGCAATGTCAACGGCCTTCCAGACGCTCTCTTGTTTGACCCGAGCGTTGGTAATGCTGTTGAAAACGATGCTGGGATTACAACCTTTGAGTTGCAAAACAGCATTGGAGTTGCACAATCTCTAACGGATGCAGAATCCGGTCAAGACATCAATCTTGTAGGCGAAGTTCGACTTGAAGACCTTCCATATTCCCCTGACCCTGCAGCTTACTTCCTTGTTCTGGAACTCAAGCATGTCAACAATACCGATGGAAACATCACCACTGAATGGGAAGAGGTTGCTAACCGCTCTGGAACCATTGGTGGCGACTTTAACTGGAATGTCGACCTTGGTACTGCTGCTGGTGTTGAAACGTATCGTTTCGCCCTGCGCGGATATGAAGGTGGCGACATTCTTTGCCCGCCTACCATGTACAATCCCGACGAGACATGCGCCATTCCATTTGACATCACCATTGATACCTACGAACCCAATTTGCTGGATATTGAAGTCTTGAGCCCCGGAACCGACGACGATTGGCGGCTCTTGCTTGACGATACATGGGTGGTCCCTCAAGAAACTCAAGAGATTCGAATGAGCAGTCAAGATTTGCCCAATCCACCAGCAACACTTGACTTGCATTACTGGGTCCAACACGACCACGACACAAACAGCGATGGAATTCCAGATGCTTCGGAGTACGCAACCATCACCCTCCAAGGTGACGGAGAGGCTCCAACGGCAAACTACACGGGAGAATACAACGACTATGCAAACGTCGGACAAGACCCTGCTGGAAAGGTCTCCCTTTGGATTGAAGGCTACGACTTAGCAGGTAACCCAATCGATGGTGGTGCCCCTGGATTTGAGAACGACAAAGTAACCTACGTTTCCATGTCGTCCGAAAGCCCTGTTATTCGCAACTTCTTCGTTGAAGATGCGTCCGGAAGCAGTTTCCTCAACTCTGCCTCAATGCAATGGGAAGGAAAGTGGAATCAGACCATGTATGCTGGAAACACGTACCACCTTCTTGCAGAAGCAAACGACGATAACGGATGGAGGGATGTTGATTACTTCAAGATCGTTCTTGACAAAACACGTGACGACATGACCGTTTGGTACTTCCCTCGTAACGATACTGCATGGACCGACAGCCCTTACATTGAAATCGTTCAAGAAGACGATGATAACGAAGGGCCAACCTTGCGTGCAATGGATGGAACCGCTCTTATCGACCCGTTCGAATATGACTTCATTCTTGATATCCCAGTCCGAATTGATTGGGGCGTTGTTGGTTTGACTGCTGAGAGTACGCCAGAATTGTTTATGCAAGACTTGGACAACGCTCTCTACCGAATGCTTCCATCTCCTGGCCGTTACATCCAGAAGTGGTACTACAGCGACGGAATTCGCCTTGATGTTCGCACAGACCCAGTGAATGACTTGATGATCACGCCGTACTTTGAAGACATGAGCGAACCTTACACACAAGATATCCGGCAGGGATTCATTTACTCCGGTGACACCATTCACTTCTCGGGCCAATACGCTTACCAGGACGGAATCTTCAACAGTGTATACGTCAATCCAGAAACTGAACTCACCATGGAAATCACACGTTTAGAAACTCTTGACAATCAAGAGAGCAGGGACAAAGGATACGTCTTCCAGGCCAGCGAAACCACTTATCACAACTTCTCCGGTGGAGTGTTTGAAATCAACATCACGGCACCTGTGTTCACAAACGAATACACCTATGAATTCAAGCTGGTTAATCTCCCAGCCGGTGCAGAGGATTTCACCAACGGTTACTGTGAAGATTCGTCTGTTTATGGATGCAGCAGCTTCAAGATAAAGGTTGACCGAACCGCACCAACAGTTCTCGCAAATTCATGGTTGGCTCAAAAAGGTGCAACGGGTGATATCATCAGCGATGTCTTGTCCACTGCTACCTTCCACTGCGTCGACATTTCAGTGACTGTGGCGGAGCCTGAAGCCATGTTCTACGGTGATTTGATGGTCAACTGGAAATTCTACGACGACCCTCAAAATGACCTTCCGTGGAGTGAATATGTCACTGCTTTCGGAACGGCAGAACCAATGAGTGCGGCTCTTGAACTCGGGACCACGCCTGGAGGATATACTGGCTCGTCCACTTGTCTCGACCTGTGGCCATTGAGTGATGGACAATTTGACCCTCCTCAGAGCCAAATGGGTGGCGTTGAAATTGTCATGTGGGTCTCTGGTGTTGACTCTGCCGGGTCCGGTGTTCGCCTTGGTGGCGGGCCTCAGGACGACGGTTCGATTTCACCTATCGTGTCAAGCATTGCTCAGCATAAATCGATGTATTCCTTCATTCACGAAGAGGCTACCTTTGAGATTTTGAACGTCCGCCTTAATGACGATCCTCGTGTTGGTGATACCATGACCCTTGAGGTTGAAGTTCGCAATACGGGGACCATGGCGGGAGGAACACAGCTTACGGTGAAGTCCGTCATGAACGGACTGACTCCTGCTTCGGAAGGAATCATTGAAGTTACCGAACTTGGTATCGGAGAGAAAGCATGGTTCAAGATTGTACTCGAACCCTTCGGCGAACAAACCACCGGGATGTACTACGTTGTGTCCGTGAACGGGACAGGCGACGTTTTGTACGACGGTAACGATGCCAACGATGCGTTCAACGTCAAGGTAGCAGAAGATGACGACTCCTCAAATTTCCTCCTCATTGTGACATTGTTGGTCGTGGTGATTGGCGTTCTGGGTACATTGGTTGTCGTTCTTGCCCGAAGAGGCAGCAGCGGAGAATCCATGCTCGATGACGAATACGAAGACGATGATGACTTTGGTGGAGATTCAAGCGGGAAGGTTCTTGCAGAAATTCCAGCAGATGTTGACCCAACAATGGCTCAAGCGATGAAAGAATTCCCTCAATGGACTCAATCTGAAATACAGGGTTACTTTGACCAAGGATGGGACATTGAAGCCCTGCATGATTGGGTCAAAAACCAGTGAGGCACCGCATGTCTTCCCAGCATACCTGGGCCGATGAGGTCTGGACCGACCCTGAAGGGGGCAAGGTAGTGATTCATGGAACCCTGCCTACCGTGGTTTACCCGAACGCTATGCGACCCCGAGGCACATGGCATGGTTTGGCGATTCTTGAATCCCCTGATGTTGTCGATATGTGGGTGCAAGAGGAAATAGACGAGGCGGAATCCCACGGAATTAACATGACCTATGGTCTCATTTCTGGAGGTGCTTTCTCGAAGTATCTTGAAGGAATAGACTCACTTGAAGACGTTCAAGGGGGGCGCTTCCCTGACCCTGAACCGAGAAGGTTACAACGCAATGCTGACCGCCATGAACGAGATGTATTCTTCATTGAACCCCTTGCTGACGATGAAGATTGGAGCGACTACCTGACCCAGCAAGCAAAAGCAGTTTCTCATTGGCGGAAATTATTGGGCATGGTCCGGAGTGGAAAACGATGGAAACGGTCGGTCAAAAAGAATCTCTTCTTGGCGCAGCCTCCTCCAAAGGGACAATCAAACGACCTCTCCTCTGTCAGTGTTCTTGCATCTGCATGGTGGGAACTGAACGAATGGTTGAGTACGCCCGAACTGAACCAACGAAGGGACGTTCGTTTTGCACGTCGGATCCGTGGCGCATTGCATTCTATTCGCACAAAACATGGCGATGAAGCAGTGCTTCTTGTCGTCGCCCATATGCCGCAACGACCTCTGATTCTGGAGGCATTGAAGGGCCTTCCTGAAAAAGAGGAGATTTCATCAACAGTGACTCACAGCGAAGGTTCGGAGGAGGAGTGAAATGGCTTCAGGTTCAGTCGATGTTCGGGTAGAAAATCAACTCGTACGTTTCGTATGTCCTACTCCAATCGACCAAGAAAAGGTCGTCCAGATGGTTGGAGGGCAACGTAACAGCGGCGTGGTCATCAAAGTCTTGGACCGGCCTCGGGCGACTCTTGTCATCGACGAAGAAGGGAGAATCGTTGTTCACGGAACCCATCGTGTTGAGGCTGCGAGAGCTGCAGCGAAGGAACTCATGCTTCGTCTTGGTATGGACGATGCGGGTCTTGTTGCTGAGTTGGGCCCTGTTGTCACTTCGTTCAAATACGAGCAATCCATCAATCTTCAAGCCATTGCTGGCTCGTTTACATCCGGGACAACCGAATACGACCCGCGCCTTGGATGTACCATTCTTAGCGATACTCGGCACAAGCTCACGGTGCAAATATGGCCGAACGGAAAATGTATTGTGACGGACGCTCGGCATCCAAACATGGTCGCCATGGCTGCCGTTTATTGGAAGAATCAGTTCACTGAACGTGGTTATTTTGTTGACCAAATATGAGGGAAGGCCATGACGTATGACGGTCCAATTTTGGACAATCATTTCCATCTCAACCGCAACGGCCGATTCTTGGATGCTGCGACGGACTTTCAGCGTGCAGGTGGTACCGACCTCGTCCTTGTCCATTGCCCTGATTTCGCCAAACCTCCCGAAACACTTGCAGGCCATCGTGCTGCCTATCAGGACACTATTGACATGGCTGCTAAGGTTCGTGGTGAAGTTGGACTGGGAGTCCGTGTTGTTCTTGGGCCGCATCCCGCTGCTTTTGCACACCAGTTTGAGCGGTGGGTCGCAGAGGACGTAGTCTCTGGTGAAGAAAAGGCCATCAACAATTACCGGCATTCCATCGATGCTGCATTGGAGTTTATCGATGAAGGGGAAGCACACGCTGTCGGAGAGGTAGGGAGGCCTCATTGGCCTGTAGAAGAGCGGATTTTGGAATTGTCAAACCAACTTTTGGATGAAACCATGCATCTCGCCGCACAGCAAGGGTTGCCTTTGCAGTTGCATGTGGAAGGAGAAAGTGAGGCGACCTATCCCGACCTTGCTCAACGCGCAAAGAAACAAGGGATGGACCTCGTAAAACTTGTACGCCATTATGCTCCGGCGAATGTGGATGCATCTTCGACTCACGGTTTAACGCCAAGTGTCCTTATCGGAAAAGGAGCCTTGGAGGAGTTGATGAGTACATATGAGGCTTCCAGCCATGGTTTTTTCCTTGAAACCGATTACATGGATGATTTACGCAGGCCAGGGGCGGTATTGGGTCCAAAAACAGTCCCTAAACGTACACAGCAACTCATTGCGGCAGGACTCCCAGAAGACATTCTTTGGAATACACATCAAGAACTTGCTCAGCGTGTTTATGGTGTTTGAGTCACTCTGGAACTCATCCTTAGAAATTCAACAATCTTAGGACCGTTCATCCATCACATTCATGAAAGGGAGAACCTACCGATAACCGGTGAGCACCATGTCTTCGACACGAAAGTTAACGCTTTTTGCCGTTCTCATGCTTGCTATGTGCTTCCCGCTGACAGCGTCTGCACAAATTCCAACGGCACCCGGCGTGGAGATTGATTGCGATGAAAAAAGTCCTAAAATTGATGTTCGCCCACCCGCCAGCAATCCTCAGGTGCAAATCACATGTACCTTGACGAACCCTTCGTCGTTTGAGGAGCAAATCTCAGTTGACAAAGAATGGGATGGGGTAGAGGTTGAAATGACTCTTGAGGAAGACACATTTACACTCGCTGCTGGGGAGGAAGAAGACTTCACCGTTACCTTTTCAGGAAACAGCAGGGCATCGGCTTCCTTGGAGTACGATTTCACATTGGTTGCTCTTGTCACAAACGTTCAAAGTTTGGATTGGCCAGAGCAATTGACCTCCAATGCAACTGTTGATGGAGTGTTGGGTATTCAGGCCTTTGGAATGGTTGACCTAAGCGTTGCCGACAAGAGTACTCGGGCCATGAATTCTGGTGAAGAAATCGCCATTGCGTTCCAAGCCCAAAACAATGGAAACAGTGACGACGACATTCGCGTTATCGTCCTGAATCAGGATGAACTTGAGGAGGCAGGATTCTCGTTCCCAGGAGGAGCGACTATGGTCTTGGCTGCCGAAGACGGCGGTACTGTTGATGGTGAATTTACCCTCCGTTCTCCGTCAGAAATCCCCAAAGACGCCCGCTACCAAATCACCCTCCAAGCATCGAGCGTCAATGACGAAGACGCAACCCTTAGCGAGACGACCCTTAGCATTCAACTTGAAGCGAACACTGGAGCTGGTAGTCTTGGCGGAGGTTTAGAAGAATTCAGCAAGGATGACGCCGTTCTCTACGGTGGAATCGCTGCTGCAGGTCTGTTCGGTATCATCCTCGTCGTTGCGCTGAGCAAGGCACTTCGAAAGCGAGCCAACTCACAACCAATGTACGTCCCGCCCGTTGAGGTGGCCGACGAAGAAGAATCTGAAGACGAGTTTGACTTTGGAGATTTGGACGACGATCTTGACAACATGCTGGATGATGTTGATGACTTGGACGATGTCTTTGCGGACCTGTAAATTCATCAAAGCTCCCGGCTTACTCAGAAAGGTGACCAACTGGCGCTCTAAGCGCCGTTTTCAAAGGCAACACTCAAAGGCTTGGTGTAGCGGACTACACCTGTTCGTCACGGAGTGTTTTCATGCTGAGTTTAGAAGGGAAAACAGCGTTTGTCTTCGGTGTCGCTAGCGAAGACTCCATCGCTTGGGCTATTTGTCAACAACTTGCTGCGGCCGGAGTGACGCTTTACCTGGGGTACCAGAAGCGATTTATGAGCCGTATTTTCCAACTCAAGGACCAACTTCCATCAATCGGGGGGTTCTATCCGCTGGACGTTGCAGCGGATGCAACAACGCAGGAGTTTTTTGATGCATTCGCTAAGGACCACCCCGGGAAAAAGGCAGACATCCTCATTCACGCCATCGGATTTGCACCAAGGGCATGCTTTGACCGCCCGATTCTCTTTGTAGAGGGAGAGGACATCAATACGGCCATGACCATTTCTGCAAATTCGTTACAACGCTGCTTGAAGCACGCCCTCCCCTACCTGAATCCGGGTTCATCAACCGTGACGTTGACGTATGCAGCCGCAAACAGGTATGTTCCGAATTACGGCATCATGTCCATGGCAAAGGCTGCATTGGAATGCTGGACGCGGGAACTCGCCTGCCATCTCGGCCCCGAAGGTCACCGAGTGAATGCCATCTCATCCGGGCCAATACGAACGATTGCCGCAGGAGGTATTCCTGGATTTGACCGAATTTTGGACCATGTCGAAGCCAATGCTCCTCTCCGAAGAAACGTGAGTCAACAGGACGTCGCTGGAGCAACACTGTGGCTCTCAAGCCCACTTTCCTCAGGAGTCACGGGCCAGTGCATTTACGTTGATGCAGGATATTCGATTACGATGGTGCCGGAAAGCATCATGAATTAAGGTGAACAACATGACGATTACCACTCAAGACGGCAAACCATGTGAGGGGCTTGAACAGGGCCCATTCGAACCGATCGCCGTCGTAGGTGTGGGGGCCTTGATGCCTGATGCTCCGAGCATCGATGTTTTCTGGCAGAACATCATAGAGAAAAAAATCAGCATTGCACCTCTCCCTGAGGGCAGATGGCCAGGGCCAATGGAGCACTTTTGGAAAGAAGGCGGTCCGGGCCAACACACTGAAGGATTCACATACTCGAAAATAGGTGCGCTCGTCAAAAGTGATGAGTTTGATTGGCGGCGATGGCGTCAACCACCAGGCACACTCCCCCAAATCGACCCGTGTCAGTTGTGGGCGGTTTCTGTTGCGGCCGACGCCATAGAGCATGCCGGTTATGACGGTGATGTGAAAGACATTGACCGAACCAAAACTGGAGTCGTATTCGCCAATGCACTGGGTGGAGAGAACCGAAACCTCTCCAATATCCGAGTCTGGTCAAACCACACCAAAGAAACCGCAATTTCTCATGGAATGCCTGCTGGAAATGCGGAATCTTTTGTTGCTAACATCAACGAAGGAACACCGCGTGTTGACGAAGACACCATGCCTGGAGAACTCGCTAACGTCGTTTCAGGACGAGTCGCCAATCTCCTTGACTTGCAAGGACCGAATCACGCAATGGACGCTGCCTGCGCCTCATCTATGGCCGCTGTCTTGGACGCATGCAGGTTGCTTCAAACCCGTCAAGTTGACGTGATGCTTGCCGGCGCAACGGACCGAACAATGGACCCTGCTACGTTTGCTAAATTTTCAGCCATTGGAGCCCTTTCTCCCACTCATTCATCCCCTTTTGATGCCCGTGCGAATGGATTTGTCATGGGTGAAGGCGCTGGGGTGCTGGTACTCAAGCGATTGAACGACGCTATTGAGTCCGGTGATGAGATTTACAGTGTCATCAGAGGTATAGGCGGCTCTTCAGATGGACGCGGTAAAGGAATCACTGCTCCAAGTCAACGGGGTCAAATCCAAGCCATCGCACGAGCCTACAATCAAGCGGGTTATCCTGCCTCTTCAGTTGAATTGGTTGAGGCTCACGGGACCTCCACAAAGGTTGGAGATGCTACAGAATTGTCGACCTTGTCTCGTTTGTGGACGGGCCTTGGAGGAACTGGGAAGGTCGCAGTCGGCTCGATCAAATCTCAAATCGGCCATCTCAAGGCAGCAGCAGGAATTGCAGGCATCATGAAAACCGTCATGGCTTTGCACCACCGTACCATTCCGCCAAGTGCGAATTTTGAAACTCCAAATCCCACCGTCGATTGGTCCAATATCCCCTTCTTTGTCCCTACCGAGGCGCTTGAATGGCCTCGTCCAACCAACAATCCACGTCGCGCCGGTGTGTCGGCATTCGGATTTGGTGGAACCAACTTCCACATCGCCTTGGAAGGATACGAACCCGACGTACACCGCCCACTTGCCTCAGAATGGGAGACCCGTTGGAGCGCATATTCCCAAACCCCACCTGCGAACATGGCTCCATCAATCCTTGATGCGAGCGCAACGCCATCAATGAATCACAATGAACTGAAGGCCATTGAAGGAGGGCTCCTTCTTCTCTCTTCAAACGATGTGGGAGGATTGAAGGCTGCTCTTGAGTCATTGGAATTCACAGGGGCACGTTTTGACGATGACCCACATGGGCGAAGACTTTCAGAAGCTCTTCAAGCGGCAAGTCAATCCTACGACCCAAAGGGCGGCGCCCGAATGGCGGTCATCGCCACATCATGGGCAGAATTTGACAAGCGCGTGGGCTTGGCCCTCAAAGCCATGGACGATTCTGAAAAATGGAGCTTCCTCCAATCTCAAGGCGTCCTCATCAGTGCAGACCCATCGCTACCCGCCGAAGCCAAGGTGGCCCACATGTATCCCGGTCAAGGCAGCCAGTATGTCGGCATGACCAACGACCTCGTCAAACGCTTTTCCTCTGCTGCTTTGGTTTGGGAACAAGCCGATATTACGATGGTAGATGTGCTCGAGGGAGAGACGCTTTCCAGCTTTGTGTTGAGGGACACACTGACTTCCGAAGAACGAATTGAAGCAGAACATAAGCTCAAGCAAACAGAATACACTCAGCCGGCAATGCTCACCGCAGACCTGGCGATTGAACGAACTCTGAACGCATTTGGACACCATCCGGACATGGTCGCAGGCCATTCACTTGGGGAATATGCAGCCTTGATGTCTTCAGGGATTCTCGATATGGACGGGGCTCTAAGAGCTGCTGCAGCCCGTGGTACTGAAATGGGCTCGGTTAAAATTGATGATAAGGGCCTCATGGCCAGCGTGACAGCACCCTACGCCGAGGTTGCAGCCATTCTTGAAGCAACGGACGGTTACGTCATTGCTGCTAACAAAAACTCACCAAAAATGACCGTGATTGCGGGTGAAACAGAACCCGTGCGTGCCGCCATGGCTGCTTTTGAAACCAAGGGATTCAACAGCGTTGCACTCGCAACATCTCACGCCTTCCACTCGCGTATTGTTGCTCCGGCAAACGAGCCCCTGCGCCGTTTCTTAGAGGGATTGGAAATTCGTTGGCCGAGTATCCCGATAACGGCCAATGTCGACGGAGCCTTCTATCCAATGAGCGGAGAGGACTCAAAGGCGGGGATCTTGAATCAACTCGCCCCACAAATGGCTTCCTCGGTTGAATGGACCAAGCAAATTGAGACCATGTATGATGCAGGAGGACGTGTCTTTTTGGAAGTTGGACCAAAACGAGCCCTGACCATGTTCGCCATGCAAATCCTTGAGGGTCGGCCACACGTTCCAATCATGTCCAACCACCCCAAACAAGGAGGCATCGCTACATTCCTTACGGCCCTAGGCGCACTCGCATTGGCTGGTCGCCCACCTCAATGGCCGGATTCAAATTCAGACATGCTGACTGAGGCCTTCAGAGCCGGGCCGATTGAAGCACATCATCATGAAGCCATCCAAAACGGCCCGTCTTCAGCCGACCTTGAATCGCTTCGTGTGAGGGCACGGCCACTGCCCAACAATGGTGTTTCTACAAGCGCACCCGCTCCTTCACCTGTACAACAGCCAGCAGTTGACAGCGAATTTGCTCTTGAGCGAGCCATTCGGGCTTATGTTGGCGACCGAATCGGTACGTTCAGCAATTATCCCGCATCTTTCTGTCACGGGCATGTCATGCTCCGTGAGGGTCTAGGCTTGAGTGAAACCTCCATCCAACAAGTTGTTTCAACCTTGGCTGCTGAAGCAGAAACCGACGGTGAATACAACGCAAGTCAGGCCCAAACTGCCGGTGACCTTGCTCGGTGGGTGCGCAAACCGCCTTCATCGTGGACTCCGATGTCGTCCGTAACCGCCCCTGCTCAATTGCAACAGCAACACATCAGGACTGTTTCTGCACTGCAGACTCGTTCCGGTTCTTCAAGGGACGCCGATCCATTCGTCATCACTGGTGTATCGCTTGGATTGCCTGGAATGGACCGCGTCTTTTCCGAGGACACGTTTGAGAAACTCGTTCGTGGAGAAACATGCATCAGCGAAGTTTCGGACAAATACAAACAACGGCTGCTCGATAAGAACATTGTTCGATTGATCAAGGGTCGTGACGGCTCGGTGAATATGGACCAAGCCACAGTGTTTGGAGACATTCCTCAACTTGCAGGGATCAAGGGCGCATTCGACCTTTCAGAAGAATTTGGAATCGACCCGAAAGCGGTCTTGGCTTGGGACATCAGCACTCAATTGTCGGTTGCTGCTGGATTGCTAGCCCTTCGGGATGCTGGAATCCCATTGACTCCGGTTGAACAAGTCGGAAAGGGAGGGCTCCGACTTATTCGGAACTGGCAGGTTCCTCAAATTCAACGGGAACGAACAGGTATCGTCTTTTCATCCTGTTTCCCAGGATTGCAAATGGCTTCTAAGCATGCAAAAACCAACGGAGATGACGGAGAAGGGCGCTTTGACCGACGCTATCTCTTCCAAGCTCTGAACATGGGACATTCACAATTTGCTCAATATACCGGAATTCGCGGGCCTAATACTACTATCAATCTCGCCTGTGCATCAGCTACAGCCGCCTTTGGCGTTGCTGAAGACTGGTTGGAGAACGACCGGGTTGACCGTGTCGTCATCATCAGTGGAGACGATGTAACCGGTGACGACCTCTGGGAATGGATTGCCGGAGGATTCGCCGCATCCGGTGCTGCAGCAACCAACAACGTGATCGAAGAAACAGCCTTACCGTTTGACCGACGGCGTAACGGACTCATTCTCGGAATGGGAGCGGCAGCCTTCGTCGTTGAACGCCATTCTGAAGCCAAGCAGCGTGGAGTACAACCCATTGCTGAATTCCTTGGTTCAACAACTGCGAATTCAGCGTACCACGGAACACGTCTTGATGTGGAGCATGTCGGTCAAACCGTTAACGGTTTCATCACATCCATGGAACATCGATGGAACATTGACCGGCATGAAATTGCTCCAAAAACGGTTTTCTTCTCTCATGAAACCTACACTCCGGCTCGAGGCGGTTCAGCTCAATCCGAAGTCAAAGCACTTCGAGAAACCTTTGGGGATTCTACGAATAAGTTGGTAATTGCGAATACCAAAGGGTTCACAGGACATCCAATGGCCGCGGGAATTGAAGATGCAAGCATGTTCTATGGAATGCTCACCGGCCGCATCCCTCCAATTGCAAACCACAAAGAGAAAGACCCAGAATTGGGTCAATTGAACCTTTCAAGTGGTGGAGATTACCCTGGACTCGAGTACGGTCTTCGTTTTGCCGCAGGATTTGGCTCACAAATCGCACTTTCCCTGGTTCGCCGATGGCCTATTGAGGGGGAGCGCATCAACGGAGCTGTATTGCTGGCTTGGGCGAGGAACCTTGCTGGAACCGATGACGTCGTGATGCGAATCTTACAGAATAAACTCGTAGCCTACGTCAATGGAGATGACAATCTGCATGGCGGCGTTCAAGGGAATGCCTGGCAGCCTACGGCAGACTGGGAAGGTAAACCGTCCCTCCAACCCGATGTTCCAGCACCGGTCCCGGCACAAGCGCCCGCACCTACTGCGGTTGTTGAGCCAGTGGTTCAAACCGCACCTGTGACTGTCGTAAGCGATGCGTCAACCGTTCAAACGGTGATTGATGTGGTCGTAACGCATACCGGTTACCCGTCGGATTTCATAGAATTGGACCAAGATTTGGAAGGTGAACTTGGAATTGATACGGTCAAACAAGCAGAGATCATGGCAGATATCCGAGAAAAGTTTTCACTTCCGGTGGATGAAGATTTCATTCTCTCTGACTATCCAACTCTGAACCATATGATCTCCTACATCCAACAGATGACCGGCGGTGCCGTCTCTGTTGCATCGTCACAAACAGTCGCTTCCCCTTCACCCGTTGCTGTTAACGAGGTAGTTCCCGACACCAAACCTGTGACTTCGGTCGCACCTTTGGTAAACGATGCATCCATGCGAGACATCGTCGTAGAAGTTGTTGTTGAACATACAAAGTATCCAGCGGATTTTATCGAGCTGGACCAGGATTTGGAAGGAGAATTGGGTATTGATACGGTCAAGCAAGCCGAAATCATGGCAGATATACGTGATCGGTTTTCACTTCCAATCGATGAAGACTTCGTTCTTTCAGATTATCCTACCTTGAATCACATGATGGGATACATCCAGAAGATGCAGGGCGGAACCGTTTCAACTCCTGAACCGACGCCTGCCCCTGTTGTCCCAGCGAAGCCTCCTGCGGCCTCTGTAGAGGCTGGAACGCCAGTACAACCACCAATGACAGGAAGCAACCCTGACATTGAAGCAGTTCTTGTCGAAGTGGTTGTTGAACACACAGGTTATCCAGCTGACTTTATTGAAATGGACCAAGACTTGGAAGGCGAACTCGGTATTGATACTGTCAAACAAGCCGAAATTATGGGAGACATCCGGGAACGGTTTACGCTTCCAGTCGACGAAGACTTTGTCCTCTCCGACCACCCGACCTTGAATCATTTCACAGCCTATATCATCAAGATGACCGGCGGCGTTTCCTCTGAAATTGAAGCACCTCAAGAAGCGACAATAGATTCAGCACCCAATCACGATGACCACCATATGAAGTTCATGGGCACCCGTCGATGGCAGGTCGAAGTTGAAGCCTGCGAGGGCACATCTGCCCCGCTTTCAATCGATGGAACCGTGGTCGTTACCGATGACGGGTGGGGAATTGCAGAAGCCTTCTGTCAACGTATGGAAGCCCGGGGCTTGCACGCAGTTCGTGTTGGTTTCGAAAGTCGTATTCGGGACCCTTCCGTCCTTGACGAAGGTGGGCGAACTGTCTACAGAGCAGACCCTGAACAACCCGAGCATCTTGCATGGATTTGCGAACAACTCAAGGCCACATCCATTGGTGCCTTGATTCACATGGCTCCAATGAAAATTGCATCGGCTCAGTGGGAGGAAGATACGACTCCATCTTCACAGATTGCTCTTGCAGGCCACGGGTGGTTTGCTTTACTCAAGGAGTTAAATCACCATCTTTCCGAGCAAAAGCCTGCTATTGTCGCCTCAGTGACAGCAATGGACGGAAGACATGGAAACATTGGTGAACGGTTCAATTCGGTTCAATGTGCCGCTTCAGGTGTGACCAAATCCTACGCCTTTGAGCGACCGGACTTGCGCTGCAGAGCCATTGACCTTCATCCAGAACTTCTCTTTGAAGAAGTTGCGGCTGCTAAACAGATTGAACATGACTTGTTCGAACTCAGTGGAGAAGTTGAGGTCGGCTTGGACCGTGATGGACGCCGTTGGGCCCTCGTTGCCTTCGCAGAAGACCTTGTGGACGAAATCCAACCCTTGACCAAGGACGATACATGGCTCGTTTCGGGCGGTGGTTCCGGGGTTACTGCCGCATCCGTCATCGGGGTTGCTCAAGCCAGTCCAACCTCAGGAGCGCACTTTGTTCTCCTCGGCCGCTCGTCGTTGATCGAGTCCACACAAGCATGGATTGGTTGGGATGATGCACAGCTCGCTGAAGAAAAGAATGCACTCCGAGAACGGCTCGTGGAGGCATCGGAGAACGGCAAGGTTACCATGGTTGAATGGAACAATGCATGGCAGAAATTCACGCGAAGTATGGATGTCTACATCACGATAGACACCATACAACAATCAGGAAATACAGCAGAGTACCGATCTGTAAATGTCATGGACCACGAAGCCCTCCACGCCTTGGGAGAAGGACTGGGGAAGCCCATTACTGGAATCGTTCACGGTGCCGGGTTGGAGGATTCTAAACTTGTCACGGACAAATCCCACGAAATTTTTGACCGTGTTGTACGTGTGAAAGTCGACGGATGGCGAGCCCTTCTTGGTGCCGTGCGTGCTTCAGGCCGAGATTATCCAGAGTTTGCCGCTTGCTTCACGAGTGTTGCGGGCCGCTTTGGTAATGGAGGGCAAACTGACTATGCAGCAGCAAATTCAGTACTTGATGCAGAAATGTCACGACTCACGGCAAGTTCCTCTTGCCGAGCAGTGGCCATTGGATGGACCGGTTGGCGAGATGTTGGCATGGCGACACGAGGTTCCATTGAAGCCGTGTTTGAGGCGGCAGGAATTGAAACGCTTGCTGTTGATGACGGTGTGAATATCTTCGTTGACGAAGCCCTTCGTGGTGGGAAAAGAAGGGTACTTGGTTGTGGTTCTCTCGGCATGATGGACCGTTTTGACTCCTTCCGAGAAGCTCCGTTGAAATTACCTCCTGGTATGGCTGCAACCATTGCCGACCCTGCACGTTTCCCGTTCATCGATAAAGTACTGAATCTCGAGGAAGGGTCCAGCATGACGACCCAATGCACGCTCTCGGTTGAAGACCACCCGTTCCTCACCGACCACGCCATCGACGGTGTGCCGTATCATCCCGGGGTAATGGCCCTCGAAATGTTTGCACAAAGTTCCCTTCTGTTGCGCCCATCTACCTGCTTAGCAGGCTTTGAGGACGTCTCGTTTGGCTTACCTGTGAAACTCATGAAGGGTCCAATGACGGTTCGCGTGGTGGCCCAATTGGGCCGGCAAGATGGCGACATGACGTGGGTCAAGTGTTCTTTGGTGTCGGATCTCACCAATTCGAAAGGAGAAGTGTTCGGGGAACGAGAGCATCATCTTGCAACCGTACGATTGGTCGAAAAATGCGAAGACTTGTGCCCCTTCCTTCAGGGTGAGGTCGACGAACTTCCTGAGATCGGAATACCTCCTGCAGGAGAACTCATCCAGAATCCTGCTTTCATCTACATGCGCTATTTCCATGGGGCGAGATTTCAGTCTCATGGAGGGGTCTTGCAAGGTGTTGGCGATGAAGAAACACCTGGAATTGACGGACTTGCACTGATGCGCCACCAACTCCCAGTTACAGACCAGTTCTCCATTGAAGCCGATGGAGAATCCGTTCTTTTGGAAGCACTGCCGATGCTGATTGAAGCCGGTTTCCAAAACGCAGGTTTGGTTGCTATGGAGTCCAAGGGCTTTAGCAGCCTACCGGTCGGCATTGGTTGGTCAACCATGCTACGTGTTCCAGAGAACGACGAAATCCTTCGTCTAAGGAGCATACAGACTTCCTCAGATGATGAAGGGGTCACGGTCCATGATGTCGTCATTGTTGGCGATGACGACGCACCGGTGTTGGCGATGAAAGGGTTGAGATTGAAAGCAATGGCTCCAGTTGCTGACGAACAAAAATTTGAATTCAATCGTTAAGTGGTGATTCTATGGAGTCCGATGTCGTTTCCATCGATGTCCCTCAATCGTTTCCTGGCCATGTTCGTGTGTATTCAATGCCAGTGCGTTCTTTGGAATTTGTTGATGTTCCGCTTGCAAATGCTGACGAGGTGGCGACTTTTGCAACGTCAAAGCGAAACGACGAACATCTTAGCGGTCGTTGGTTATTGGGCCATTGTCTCGGGCTATGGGGTGTTGATGACCTCGGCGTGCTTGAAATCGCCCGGGACGAGCACCGAGCGCCACGGGTTACGTTTCTGCAAGGAATGTGGAAGAACACTCCGTTGCCCTCATTCTCCATTTCGCACAGCGATGGACAGGTGTTCCTTGCATTATCCGATTCGGAATTCAACGTCGGAATCGATGCAGAACCTGCTCAACGTTCACTTTCCACAAATGCCTTTGATCTCATTTCAAAAGGCGAGGAATTGGAACGCCTCCGCAAGAATCCAGAGTCAGCCATGACGTTGTGGACTTCGAAAGAAGCCATCCAAAAAGCGATGCAGATGGGTATGCACTTGAATCCTCGCAAAATTGAAGTTTCAATTGGAGACTTTATTCAAAATATTTCAATTGAAAATTCAAATATCCAATTGATTAATTGGGCCGTTAATGGCTATCAGTTAGCCCTGGCGATTCGTTCAAAACCTACCGCACTTTTAACCGCGGAGGATCGCCTATTGGAGGAGACGAGAATGGCTATGCTGGACCGTCCAGAGTGGGGTGTTGGATGCA
>ERZ1046148.704-NODE-704-length-18980-cov-7.604914_pt1 | contig 18980 bp, 17 predicted proteins | sample MGYA00383090_ERZ1046148 | MGnify/ENA primary metagenome ERZ1046148 (study PRJEB29581, sample SAMEA5548360) | metagenome | biome: marine; feature: coastal; material: water | depth 25 m | study: Short-term variability in the microbial, nano- and picoplankton... | reverse complement strand
TTGGACTTGAACAACACCGGAGGGGATGCTATGGATGGACTACAGGATTGGCCAATGGCAGGCAATCTTGCAGATGTTGCCGCACAACAATGTCCCCCAAAAATGATTCAATGGCTTCACAATTTGGATTCAAAGTTGCTATCAATTATCAATACTATTGCCGAAGAAGGTGGAGGTGTCTGGATAGTCGGCGGGGCACCAAGAGATGTCATGCTTGGAGAAGATGTCACCGACATAGACTTGGCAGTGGACTTCGATCCCGAAAAAATGCTTACAATATTCCCTGACGCAATAAGAACAGGAGTTGATTTTGGTACATTGACATTGCGAGGTGGTGATTCGATGTACGAATGTACAACTCTTCGTACTGAATCACAGTATGTTGACGGCAGGCGCCCACAGATAGTAAATTGGGGGACAAGTCTAGAACAGGATTTACAGCGCCGTGATTTCACAATCAATGCGATGGCCATAGATGTCTCTAGAATGATATTACATGACCCACACAATGGGGTTGATGACCTTGAACTCGGAGTACTGCGTGCTGTTGGTCATGCATCTCTAAGATTGGCAGAAGATGGGTTGAGAATAATGCGGGCATATCGGTTTATGGACCGCAATGAAGCTGGAATTTGGTATCCCGACAATAACCTTGCTCAAGCATTATCGCAAAAAAAGACAATGCTATCAAATGTCGCACCAGAACGGATTTGGAATGAATTTAAGAAAATTCTTTCAGGAAAAAATGCATCTGTTGTACTTGCTTTAATGCTGAAGGACGGAGTTCTAGAACTCGTTTTGAATAGCGAATGGAACCTAGCGAGCCCAATTTTTGAAGCCATTTCAGAATTCACACTAAATAATACAGATTATTTATCGGTACTTTCAATTCTACTCAGTGAAACAGATCGAGACCAAATTCTAGATTTGCTGAATGATTTGAAAGTCTCTAAATATGAACGTGATCATGTAATCGGAATTGTTTCTCGGATGGGCCATCTTCCAAACAATGTTATTGGGGAAATAAGAGTACATCGCCATGTATTAGGCGAGCAAGCAGCGAATCATTTACAACTAGAATACCTAATAAGAAAGTTTTCAATTGTTCTGCCACAGAGCCCTAGCGATGAATTTAGTCTACAACAAATTGAGCAATTAATTAACAACTCTTCAGAATTGCCTCCACTAAAATCGAATGCTAAATCAATACTAGATGGAAATCAGTTGATGAATTTGACCGCTATTACCCGTGGACCTAAATTGGGTCATTTGAAATCATGGCTACATCGTATCCAAATTGAAAGAGATATTCAATCGGAGCAAGAAATGATTCAGATATTGTCTACTATTGTGTGGCAAAATAGTGAAGGCGATGAGTGGCCTAAGGTACAATTTCCATAAAAATAACTACTCGGTCAACATATCTTAATAATTATTTATGAGTTGTTATTGGCTAGTTTTATCTAATTATCAATACCAACAAGATAATGAACAAAGTCCTTTCAAACTAAAAACATCAACGAGGCTTTTCAATGAGTGGAATGAGTTATAATGAATTACAAGCAATAAAGGCTCAAATTGAAGATTCTTTTGCAAAAAGTCAAGGCCAATTGTCGTCCTTATCCGATAGCCAACTCGGTGTTATTGCGGCCCAATATGGCATCAAAATAGACCCTTCAAACCGCATGCAAACTCTATCTATTTTAGATTCTAATCAATCGATTTCGGCTTGGCGTCAATCTTTCTCCGGAGGTGATGTGGCTGCTGCTGTCGCTGCTGCGAGTACTGTTGGAGTTGCATCTCAAATCAATAATTCAAAGGAAGATCTACAACAAAAAGCAACACAAGGAGCAAGAAATAAAATTGCAAGTGCTTCTTCATCTGTCGTAGAAAAGATTGAAAGTAAAGCCTCTGATAATCCTATGGTCGAAATGATAAGGAAAAATTTCGGACAATCGCTTATTCAAGCTGGATATTCTATTCCACAACTAACACAAATGCTCGATGGAGATGCTAATGGGATCATTGAAGAATCTGAAATAATGCACCTCATTGTCAAAATGACTGGTACACCCCCTCCTCCGTGGGTCGTCAGCACAATCTTTGAGATCTTAGATGCGAACCAAGATGGTGTAGTAACCGTTGAAGAATGGTGGGCGTTCTTAGAAGAAATGGGCTTCGAAAATAATATCGTTACACCAGAACCCTCTCTGCCTGAAACCCCTGCGGACACAGTAATAGAACAAGAACCTGATATTGATGAGATAATTGACGTAGTTGACAACATAGAGGAGGAAATACCTCAACAGCAAGTAGTTGAAATCCCAATACCAGTTCCTGAAACACTAGTTACTGAAGATTCTTCCAGCGTAATTTTAGATGAAAATGTAAATACTACTAATGAAAAACTTATTGAAGAATTGTATTCATCTAGATTGTCATCTGAAGAAAGGGCAATTATTGCTAAAGCCAATAGTAGCATTTGTACCATCAAAGTTGAAAGGATTGAAAGAACTTTGATGGTAACCGACCACTATCGTGGAGGATATTCAATTCTAGGAATACTTGATGGAGGCCCATACAAGGTGACGATAATGATCCCTAAGAGTGAAAATGATGTAGTCACAGCATTCATCAAAGGAGATACCGTTGTTGCAGATGCAAAAATAGTATCTTGGTCGAGCGGTTTGAAAATCGCAAAGTTGGCCGGAACCGATGCCAGAAAAGTATGATTCAAAGTAATGCACGGGCTATTACAATACGTTGTACTTCTTGTGTTCCTTCGTATATTTGAGTGATTTTAGCATCTCTAAAGAATCTTTCAACTGGGAATTCTTTGGTATATCCATATCCTCCCAAGACTTGAATTGCTCGTTCACTGACCCACATTGCTGTATCGCCCGCGAATAGTTTTGCCATGCTCGCTTCCTTGGAATGCCTTGGACCACCATTTTCGTAGTGTTGTTGCTTAGCCCAACTTGCTTTGTACACTAATAATCGTGAAGCATCTATCCTGGTGGCCATATCCGACAAATACGCCATTATCATTTGATGATGAGCAATCGGTTTGCCAAATGCTTCTCTTTCATGGGCATACTTTAGTGCAGATTCGAATGCACCTTGAGAAATCCCTAATGCCTGTGCTGCAATACCAATTCGGCTATTGTCCAATGCGTTCATAGCAATAGGGAAACCATGTCCAACTTGCTTGATCACATTTTCAATAGGAACCTTACAATCCTGTAAAATGAGAGTACAGGTATCCGAACTTCTAATCCCTAACTTGTCCTCCTTCTTTCCAACGGAAAAACCGTCAAAACTCGACTCTACAATAAATGCGGTAGTTCCGCCATGCCGCTTTACGCCGTAATCAGAATGATCAACATCTTTTGCAAACAACACAATGATTTTTGCTTGAGTTCCATTTGTCACCCACATTTTCTCTCCATTTAAGATATAATGAGTGCCATCATCACTCAACTTTGCTTTACATGTCATTGCTGCTGCATCTGTACCAGCACCCGCTTCGCTCAATGAATATGCTCCAACTTCACCTTCGGCTAATCGTGGTAGATACTTCTTCTTCTGTTGCTCATTACCATGCAGTGCAATTGTTTTACAGCATAAACCTACATGAACACAGTACATTACTGCAAAAGAAGGATCGACTCTAGCCAATTCTTCAATAATTATTGATTCAGATACATCGTCAATTGGTGAACCTCCGTACTCCTCTGGAACGGTTACACCTTGGAGACCATACTCTAGGAACTGTATCCACTCTTCGCTAGGGGCGACTTGATTTTGGTCTCGCTCTCCAACCGTGGGCGCCAATACAGTCTCCGCAAAGTCGCGAACTAAGTCCCTAATCATCTCCTGTTCATCGGTTTGTGCGAAATCCATGACCCTACCCGTCAATGCCAAAGGGCTTGCTTTCTTAATCCGTTGCACGACTATTTGGAAATACGATTCATCAATGTCTTGATATAGGAGAATTTGTGCGGCGTTTTAAGGAGAATTGCAGAATGGATGACGATATCATTGAATTTAGCGTTGCGCATAATAGGAAATACTCTACCAACCATCTTTGGTATCAAGAGAAAGACGACAGATTGATGATTGGCGTCAGCGAATATTTGGCTGTTGAACACGGTGAAGTTTTGCGAGTAGTATTACCACAAACCGGACTGGAAGTAGAAGAGTTTGGAGCAGATATGTTCTCAATTTGGACCACCGATGAAAAACTTTCATTCCCATCACCGTTCTCTGGACAAATCGCCGAAGTGAATGGTGAAGTAGAAATCAACCCAGATATTGTTAACGAATCTGCATATGACCAAGGATGGATTATCCTACTTGACCCTCATGAAATTGATTTAGAAACACTATTGGAACCAGAAGAATACATTGAATATATTTCTGAACTTTGAGACAAAGGTGATACCCTACCATCAGTGGGCATCCAATATGGCGGATGCAATGCAACGACTCCGAAGCAGTTTGCAGAATGCTCCAGTTATTTGGAAAGGTGATTACCCATATTTCATTCACCCACTTACAGATGGGGTTCCTAGACTGGACCCTGAAGTTCTATCCGCTGTTACAGATTTATGCTTGGAAGCAATAGATTGGAGTCATGTGGATTTGATTCTTGGAATCGAAGCTATGGGTTTACCCATTACCGCTCCATTGAGTATCGTTTCAGGCAAACCACTAGTGGTGGTAAGGAAAAGGCAATACGGGCTTGAAGGAGAAGTAGTAATAGATCAATCGACTGGATATTCAAAAGGTGAAATGTTCCTAAATGATGTTAAGTCAGGAGAGAAAGTTGTCATTGTCGATGATGTGTTATCAACCGGAGGGACTCTTCGGGCGATTATCAAAGGAATTGAAAAAACTGGCGCTGAAATAATGCACATCATAACCGTTGTAGAAAAGGGACCTGGTTTGAAATTACTTCAAACCGATTATCCTAACATCAAAATTGAATCTTTAGTTCGTCTTGAAATGGACGGGTCCAATATCGTTATTCTTGAATGAATTAACAGTTTTAGAAAAGCATCCTTTGATGAAGGAGGTTATTACCCCCTGCAAATAGGGAACATCATGGACTTAGACCATCACAATTTCGAACTGACCGAGTTAATGGAAAGAATCCGTACCAGTGACCACCGATTAATTGCTCTTCAACTTCCGGAAGGATTGAAAATGCAAGCATTAGAAATGATGGATGAAATTGAAACTGAAACAAGTGCAAAAGTAGTACTTGCAGCAGACCCATGTTACGGTGCCTGTGACCTTGTTCATGACAAGATGAAGAACATGGGTGTTGAGATGGTAGCGCATATGGGGCATAGCCAAATGAATATTGAATCCGGTATGCCAACATTATTTATTAATGTCACATATGATGGAGACCCTGAATTAACTCCGGTGATACCGTTCCTAGAAAATCACCTAGCAATGGCAAAAAATCGTATTTTAGACCAACAAAAAACTGATCAACTCAGTACAGAAGATGCCCAAGAGAAGTTTTTGGATGCAGTTGGCCGCCTATCGCCCCTCACAGGTACAAAATTGGGATTGGTTGGTGCAATTCAACACTTGCATTTATTGCCAGAGTTCCAAGTCCGTTTAGAGAAAGCAGGTTATGATGTAGTAATTCCATTAGGTGGGGCACGCCTATCCTTCCCAGGACAGGTTCTAGGATGTAATTATTCAGGTGACCAAGATGATATTGGGCATTACTTATTCCTAGGCAGCGGTGATTTCCATCCGATCGGATTAGTATTACACACTGGAAAACCTCTTGCAATTTTAGACCCATATAGTGGGGAGGCAAAAGAAATGTCTCTTCTAAGTGTTGAGAGAATACTAAGACAACGCTTCGGACTAATTATGGCCTGTGATAACGCACAAGTCTTTGGAATCCTAATCGGAGAGAAGCCTGGTCAAATGCGTCGCACTCTTGCCCTAAGGATGAAAAGAATGCTAGAGAAGCATGGTAAGAAAGGTTACTTGATGGCATTGGAACATGTCAGCCCAGAATTGATAGACTTCTATCCAGTTGATGCATTTGTTAATACTGCATGCCCAAGAATCGCTATAGATGATGCAGTACGCTATAAAAAACCATTACTAACTCCGTTTGAGTTAGAGGTCGCACTTGGTGAAAAGCAATGGGAACTCGGTTACCAATTTGACGAAATTCCTTGAGTTGAAAAAAATAGAACTCAAAGCAATTTGCTTTTTCCCTTGCTTCAACGCCCCTATGTTCAATAACGGTTGACGAGAGCCTTCCCTTGTTATGAGTAACTACCTTGACCGAATTGGAGCGGGTTTCGTCCTAGCCAATCCAGAGGGTCTAGATTTTGATTACATGCCAGATGAATTAGTCGGCAGAGATGACATTCAGAAGCAATTAGCAAGTAAATTTTCAACATTATCGCATCCAGACGGAGCTGGTCGCGCAGTTATTACAGGCCCTGTTGGTAGTGGTAAAACAGTTTTAGCCGGAACATTTTGTAGAGATATTCAACGACATTTAGCAAATAAAAGGCAAATAAAGTCTGTTCAAATAAATTGCAGGAACGCATCCACTAGCATGCGAGTAGTCCAACGTATCCTTCACAAATTGGACCCTGGTCACCCGGATAGAGGCCTTTCTATGGGAGAATTGTTGATTAGCCTAAGAAAATTGGTTCGAAGGGATTCTGCTCACTTAATCGTTGTACTAGATGAGGTTGACCACATGTTAAGACGCTCTGGTGATGACCTTCTTTACCAACTTCTAAGAATTGACGAGGACCAATCTGGAAAAGGCACATTATCTTTGATAATAATCAGTCAAGAGCAAGTTCTAGACCTATTGGAAACCGCTGTTATCTCCAGAATGGGTAGTACAAATCACATCATGATCCCGCCATATACAGTTGATGGAATTGAGCAGATAATCAACCAGCGAGCACAATACTCCCTAGTAGGTGGGACATTTTCGTCTAAAATTATTCGATTAATTGCAGAAAAAGCCGGGCCAAGCGGTGATGCTAGAAGAGGAATTGAACTACTTTCTTCTGCTGTCGAACGCTGTGAATTTAGGCAAGATGCGCAAAGTGCAAGAGAGATATTGGTTGAAGATATTCATGAACCTAACGATGGGGTCGCATTGCAAATCGGAATCAAGTTAGAAGTTGTCGATGACCTGTCGGCTCACCAAATGTTAGTCCTCCTGGCATTGTGCAGGAGATTGAAAACTGAAGAGGTTATGTCGATGGGAGATGTTGAATCCCTCTATGCTGTAGTCTGTGAAGAATACGAACAGAAACAAAAGAGCCATACAACGATTTGGAAATATATAAAGTTCCTAGAACAGCAACAGTTGATTGATTCTAAGGTTTCAAACGTTAGTGATGGAAGGGGTCGGACGACCCATTTAAGCATGCCACATCACCTACCAGCGGACCTCTCAAGTCGCCTTGAATTACTACTTCCTAAGCGACTAAGACGCTAAATGTACTGTCATGCCTATGCGGTTAGCCTAAATATGGGTCTCTTGTCGGCGAGTTATTCTAAGTGGTGTGAATATGGCAATTGGAAAACAAGGAGAATTCGTCGCCGTCGTCAATGATACAGATCCTGCTAACAATGGCAGGTCTTATTCATTGAAAATTAGTGGAAATAATCATGCTCAATTATTGGGCAGAAAAATTGGAGATACCGTTGACGGTATTTTCGTTGGAGAGGGAGAAAAAACTCTTTCCGGTTTCAAGTTACAAATCACTGGTGGTTCAGATAAAACTGGAACTCCTCTTCGCCGTGACCTTGAAGGTGGTTCTCGCCAATCAATTCTCGTCACTGCATCTACTGGATTCAAGGGTCACTCTCTAGTCTTCAAGAGCAAGGGTGGAGAAAAGAAGCGTTTCCGCTACAAATTAGACGGACTACGCAAGCGTAGAAACTTCCGTGGTAACACTATCACCCAAGACACTCGTCAAATCAATTTGAAAGTAACTGAAGCAGGTAATAAGAGCCTTGCTGACATAACTTCTTCTGGAAGCGAAGAAGCAACGGAGTGAAACCCGAGAGGGATTTCGTAAATTGAGGAGTAGGGAAGAATGGCAAGAACGCTTCCTTCCCAACCTGAAATCAACATTGGCCTTGTAGGTCACGTCGACCATGGAAAAACGACTCTAACTCAAGCTCTTTCCGGAATTTGGACCGATACCCATTCAGAAGAGAGAAAGCGCGGTATTTCAATTAAATTGGGCTATGCCGACACTGCATTCTACAAAACCAAAGAAGGCCAATACTACGCAACAGGTCGAAGACCTGATGGCGGAGATGATATTGCAAATGAACTGCAAAGAGTTGTTTCATTCGTGGATGCTCCTGGTCACGAGACTTTGATGGCAATAATGATCACTGGCGCATCTATTATGGATGGGGCAATGTTGATGGTTGCTGCTAATGAAACATGTCCGCAGCCTCAAACTAGAGAACATCTGATGGCTTTGGAAATAGCAGGAATTAAGAATATTGTCATAGTTCAAAATAAGATTGATTTGGTAAGTAAAGAACGTGCTTTAGAATCTTACCAAGAAGTTAAGACCTTTTTGAAGGGGACTATCGCTGAAAATGCTCCGGTAATTCCTGTATCAGCGCATCACGATGTCAATCTTGATATCCTAATAGATGCCATTGAACAGACAATTCCAACTCCTGACCGTTCGAAAGACAAGCGTTCTATCATGCATGTAGCACGCTCTTTTGATATCAATCGCCCTGGAACACGCCCAAGCAAACTACGAGGTGGAGTTATTGGAGGAAGTATTGTAGAAGGTGAATTCAATGACGGTGATGAAGTAATAATTGGCCCTGGACGTAAAATTGAAAAGGGTAATAAATCTTTATGGGAGCCTATTGAAGCGGTTATTAGCAGTATGCAAGGCGGCGGATTGAATTTGAAAAGGATGCACGCTGGTGGTCTCTGTGGTATGGCAACTAAACTAGATCCAAGTATCACAACCGCTGATAATCTGAGCGGCCAAGTAGTTGCCAAAAAGGGAGATTTACCTGAAGTACGCTCAAAACTCGAAATTTCTGTAAATCTAATGGATACCATGGTGGCTGGAGAAGGCGAAAAACCTGAGAAAATACAACCACTTCGCAATAACGAAATGTTGATGCTAAATGTTGCTACTGCAACATCGGTTGGAGTGACCAAGAACGCTGAGAAAAAGCGTACTGGTCTTGAATTAAGACTTCCAATTTGTGCTGATGTAGGTCAAAGAGTTTCTTTATCACGCCGTGTCGGTTCACGCTGGAGACTAATTGGCTACGGAACGATACAATAACTGTGTCAACAAACGCACATTTCATCAAAGATTGCTGTTCAGCAGTGAAATGTGCAGAGAATAATTGTAGATGCATGCGGCTGGGTTGCCGTTATTGATGCTGGCATCAATATTGATGGGGCATTGATGCAGTTGGTGGGACCAAGCCAACTTCTATTATTGCCCGATGTTGGCAAGGAATTAGAAAAAGTTAATTCTCAGCGCTCTAAGAAAAAGTCACTTTTGCTGCCATTGTTGAAAGCAAAAACGATAATTATCGATGCGCCAGAAGATTCTGGAAACCACCCTGATGACCAAATATTCTCATTCGCAAAGAATGAAGGGATTCCTGTTTTAACTGTTGACAAAGATTTGAAACGTCGACTTTTTGAATCCAGTATTCCAGTAATAGAAGTCGCAAAAAATAAGAGATTAAATCTAATCTAGTTGTCCTGTAGAACTAAATTAAAACTTGAAATCATATACATTTGATAATTGTCGGTAATCAGTTGATATATGAAGATACTAGCGTGCTGGTCATGGAGGAATCTTACAGTTGGAGGGAGACAAAAGGAATTAGTTCATCCAAGCCGTTTCAACAACTACATTCCATCATGGTTCAACTAGGTATTCAAAGTCATACTGCCAAGTGTTTGATATGCCTGCATCTGCATGGACCTTCATCATCAATAGCACTCCAAAAAAATTGTAATATTAGGCAGCCCGATGTCAGTGTTGCAATCGCTGAATTAAGACGCTTAGAAGTTGTTAAATCAGTTTCCTCGACTTCCTCCGGTCGTGGAAGGCCATCGCATATTTACCAACTTACAGGAACTCTTGAAGAATGCATCATTCCATTTATCGTAGAAGCCAATAATAAGGTCTCAACTATTGTTTCAGCGATCGCAACGCTTGAAGAACTAGTTCAAAAGGCTAAGATTTGAGTTTTAAGGCAGGGTGAATAAGACATCATCGCCATGCCCATCTAGTAATCTTAATTTTACGGCTGCGTCTATCCAAGCATGAGCGTAATTTATTGCTCCAAACGCTCTTACTCTATCGCCAATCTTCAAAAAATGATGCGCATCTGAGGAATAATCGTCTGCCATCCTCATCATTATCGCTAGTTGTACGGACTGGTCACTACCTTCTGAATGGAGAGGTGTTGCTTTTTGTCTTGCTCTTTTTGTAACATCAAGATAATGCAATACCCTTTCTTCTGTCAGTTCAATAAGTTCATCACTCATTCGCCACCCTCCTTTTGTCTTTGTAAGAGGCGACGAACATCTTCTTTACGACCAAGAGCACCATACAATTCCACTGCTATCGATAATTTTCCTTCATCTTCTGCATTTTGGGCTCGGATGAATAAATCTTTTCTTTCCTCCCAGTTTCTTGCCATTGCAGCCTCTGCTGCAGCTTCAAATCGCCCTTTGCGTTCAGACTGCGCTAGATGCGGTGCAGACCATTTACGAATCAATCCTGAACGTGTTGCCGTAACCATTGAATCTGGTGTCAGGCCAACGAGTATATCTCCCAAATCCATAGACTCTCCAAGTGTTTCAACTTCTTCTTTCAATGTTCTCGAAAGATGATAAAGACGTCCCTCTATACCCAATACCCACCAGCCATCAGCACTATTTATTCCTTCCATGGCTTCGATTGAGTCTTGTTCAAGTCGGATCAAATCATCCCATCCAAATGGATGAGGAATACCTTGCCATAAACTGCCATCGCTCGATTGTAATATGATTCTGCCATTTACTAATTCGCTTGACCAACTCCAGATTCTATCTTCAAGACACCTTTTTTTGTCCGAACCGGTCAATCTACCGCACCAAATTCTTCCATCGCTGGCCTGCCACATCAAATGCTCTCTATCCAGCCAACCAAGCAATCTCCTGACCATTCCACTGTCCATACGACGGATTCCTCTTCCTTCCTGTGAGAAAAGATGCATGTTTCCATCTCTACCAGATAAGACCCAGCCACCGCCTGGTCTCGCTTTTATCCCAGTAAATCCTCCTGGACTACTTCTGCCTTCGTGGAGTAATGAACCATCCCTCGTCGACATAACATAGAATCCATGGGCAGCTAATACTCCAAGAAGACCTTGACCGCTATCTATTGCATGTACTTTGAATGGCATATCAACAGACCATCTTTCACTGCCATCATGCTCATAGAAAGATAAGTTTAGACCACTACTAACAACTAATCCGCCTTCGCTTGCTGCGATGGTCGAAATAATGCTTGGTGTTTGTTTAGACCAAGTTATTTCCCAAGCCATTAGGACTCACCTCCCATCATATTCCACGCACTCAATTGGGCTCTTGCAGATTGAGTTAATGTGAACAGTCGGCTTTTTCCAACTTTTCTAGCATTGAGTATTCCACCCTTATGTAAGCGGTTACTTATTTGCGACAGTCTAGCCCTTTTTATGTTTAATTCTTGTAACAACTCTTGGTCCGATGGAGAATATTTTCTTTCATTTGCCGTTGCGACAACCACTGCTTCATGGGGTGATAAATTTGATAATAGGCTCGGATTTAGTGGATGGGAAATTCGCTCCCCCGACTTTGGTTGCCTCAAACTTGTAAGAGCATCGATCAATCTCCTTCGGTCAATTGTACCATCTTGTTTTTGCGGTACCAGTAAAGCAGTTTGAAGTGCATTGACTAGATTTGAGAACGTTTTCATGTCGTCTTTTGAGGCAAAGCCAGAATCAAATTCCATGTTCCCTGTATCTTGATAATTACTGTCATCACTCGAATAACTAGTTTCATCTTCGATAGTAATTTCTAAATCGCCATCGATGAACCCTGTTTCGTCATGCAGCATCGCAGTACCATCCCCTTCTAATTCCTCATCGCTTGATTCATCGAGCAGATTAGACCCTTTTGCAACCCACAATTCGGCCCCATCTTCGGCATCTGATTTTTCATAGTCATCAGGATTTTGGACCGATCTCTCTGGAGCTCCTTTCGTTCTACCAAGCAATGAGCCGAACATCCCTACTGATTCCATAGAAATTGGCTTAGTTGTTTCATTATTGATCACGTCACCATTAAAAACATCAAATGGCGTTTCCTTTAGAGGGGCGTCGTTGTCTTTTGAACTGCCCAAATCGTCTAAATTCAAATCAAATCCGAAAAGTGAACTCCCAGGGCCATGTATTTCTTGGAAATCATCATCTTGTGTTGCTTCAATATTCAGTTCATCATTTTGAGGCCTAGATTGCCAGTCGGTAGAAGCATCCATGATCTCTACATCATCTTCCGAAGATTTTATTGATTTTTCGTCCGCTATGATGTATTCGTCTCCTAATCCATCCCCTAATCCGTCCCTTAATTCCCCCATCGCTCCGTCAAAAACATCGTTCTGGTGATTATCGGCCATAGGGACGCCTAATTTCGCATCATCACTGTTTTCCGCAATACTTGACTCGGATGTCAAATCATTAGCAGATAGGTCGTTTGTGGAGGTGAAAATCCCCGTTGTAGATGCGTCGGGTTGTTGTGTGGGTAATATCGCACTCGTATCGAATCCCTTCCGCTCTTGAGAAATGTAATTCGCGCTACTCTGAGCCCCTCGGTTTTGTGCCATCCGATTGTTATCCACAGCATCCCTCATCACCCTGATAATCGATGCAGGAAGCCCGTCGGTTGTAGCCAGTAGGTGCTCAGCATCCTCTTTTAGCAACGAATATGGGGTTTTGCAAACTGAACTTATCCTTATATTAACCAGTTCTTGAACCGATTCAACACTTAGTGAATTCAGAGTATTGACAATCTCAAACCTCTTCGACACCTCTTCGGGTAAATGCACTTTTTGCTTATGGTCCAAGACCACAACCATCAATACTTGCAATCTTTCTATTACAGGCAAAGTATCTCTTAGTGCCACGTTTAGAACTGCAGAATCAATCGTAGGTACATCTATTACCACCAGTGGAAGTTTATCTGTGTAAGATTTACTAGTTTCAACCATTTCTGAAACGATCGCCGAGTAGTGTGAAGGAATATTCGGGCCAACCAATCCACGGTATAATGATTCCAACAGGCTTTTAGCAGGAGTAGATGCATGAATATGGTCTAAGTGCAGCGAAAGTGGTGCCTCATTACCTAAGCACCTCAACAATGAAGTTCGACCAGAACCGACACTGCCTACCATCAAAATACGCCTAGTTGAGCGGAAATGGATGTGCTGGGCTAGGCCATCAAATACCTCATTACGCCCCACTAACAGCCCTTTTTGACCTCCTTCCAGCGGTGCTGTGGAAAATGGATTCTGTAATAGGAGTGGTAGTTCAATCTCCTTACCTTCTATCCGCATATCCCAAGCAACCCCAAATGGGTATTTATTGTTTGACCTAATCAAGTGTCCACTAAGACGTGTTAAGACACGCTAATCAAATCACCAGAGTACCGAGAAATTATCTTTTAGGCTAAATTAACGCACCATTAACGCATCATTAACGCGTTAGGTCAAGCGTTAGACCCGTTAACAAATAGAGAATCTATGAGATACAAAAACAATACATCCGAACCTAATCAAGCGATGTCTTGATGTGATTGAGATTAGTGGCTTAGCACAGAGGAAGCAATATGTCAGTTGAAAATAGTCGCCTCAGTGGTTTTTTCCGACTAACTGTTGCCGAGCGCAGGCAAATCGTAGCCGAAGCAGCAGACCTCAGCCAAGAGCAAATCGATGCACTGGCAGCCCATGGCGAGTTATCTGAAGATGCTGCCAACAATATGATAGAGAATGTAATTGGTACTATGTCTCTACCTGTTGGAGTAGCAACAAACTTTGTTATCGATGGAAAACACTACCTAATACCATTCTGTTTAGAGGAGTCGAGTGTTGTTGCCGCAGCATCCAATATGGCTAAGCGTTGCCTTTCTAAGGGCGGTTTCCGGACAAATAATGACGGACCGATGATGATTGGGCAATTACAGATTCTAGATTTAGATGATATTCCTGCTGCGATTTCTAGTATTGAAAATTCCAAAGAGGAATTGATGAAAATATGCAATGACCGGCCAAGCACGATGATCAAACTGGGTGGCGGCTGTAAAGAAATAGAATTGAGAGTAATTGAAAGCCTATCCGGCCCAATGCTAATATTGCACATTTTAGTTGATACAAGAGATGCCATGGGTGCAAATGCAGTCAATACAATGGCCGAACTAATCGCCCCTGAGGTTGAAAGAATAACCGGTGGAAGAGTCCATTTGAAGATATTATCCAACCTCGCAGCACACCGATTAGCCAGAGTTGAAGCCACTTTTACTGCCGAGGAGTTATCGGATGATGGAACTCGTGAAAATGGATTACAAATAATCACCGGCATATTGGAAGCACATCATTTCGCTATCGCAGACCCGTTTAGAGCCGTCACACATAACAAAGGAGTGATGAATGCCATCAGTAGCGTTTCAGTAGCCTGTGGGCAGGATTGGAGAGCAATAGAAGCAGGATGCCATGCTTGGGCATCGCATCAGTCAGGAATCTACTCATCGATGACACAATGGGTGCAGGATGAGAATGGCGACCTTGTTGGCTCTATTGAGACCCCAATGGCCGTAGGAATTGTCGGGGGAGCGAGTAAAGTGCACCCAGTTGCCAGGGCTAATTTGGCTATCCTCGGCGTCGATTCCGCTCAAGAATTAGCAGGTGTCATCGTTGCATCTGGATTGGCGCAAAACTTAGGAGCGCTCAGAGCACTATCAACCAGCGGAATTCAAGCTGGTCATATGAAACTACATTCCCGTAATATGGCGGTTAGCGCAGGCGCTTCAGATGACGAAATCGGAATCATCGCACAGCAATTACAGGCTTTCAAAGGTCCAAAAACTCAAACTAAGGTCCAACAATTACTTGAACGACTAAGAAATGAATAATTTCATTCTTCTGCTTGTTCCAAAATGGGTAAAGTCGATTGTACTGTCAAGTCGATATCCTCTTCCTCCAGAAGTGCTTCAGCACCGACCATCCCATCCAGCATACCAGATGATTGTACTTGTTCCCTAAACCATGCTTTGACCTTCTTTCTTTCAGTAAATGGGCAACCAAAGGATTCCGAAAATCTTCGAGTGGTAATCAATCTACGAGTATTCCCATCTTTTCTACGATCAACCATTCCCAATTGCGCCAGTTCTCGGACGTAATCATATGCTCTTTGCCCCAATAACTCAACTAATCTTGATTGGGCCATAGGCTGATGGTATGCGATTAGAGCAGCGGCTTTGAGTAACTTTTGAGGAATTTCAGTTCTTGCTTCTTTAGGTAGATGATCTGCAATTTGTGGTTTGACTTCAATAGCCCAACGGTCACCAATTTCCGCTATTTGTAGAGCGCCGCCTCTGCGGCGTTTCAAGGTGGCTCTAAGTGAATGAAGAGAATCTATCATCTCTTCGGCATCATAGCCTAATGATTCCGATAGTTCAGAAATTGCCATTGAACGACCTGCTCCGAACAATGTTGCTTCAAGTAATGATTCCAATGGCAACTCACTCATGTAAACAACTCCTTACTCCACCAACCATTCATGGCTGCCTAATGATTCCTCAACAATTTCAGGATTGCTTTGATCTGCTTCAAAGGCGCCCTCTTGAGTAGTAATATGCTGTACTTGCTCTGGACCCAATACGATTTCAACGGCCTCTTCTGTTTGCGATAATTCAATAGCCTTTTTCAGAGACTTTTCTTCCTTTTGTTTAGCCTTCTTAGCCCGAACTAACAAATTGTCTGTGTGACGCTGTGAGCCTGTAACTTGTTCCTGGATACGAACAGATTCTTGTTCCTGCTCCGATTTTATCAGTTCAATAATTTCAGCGAAATTATTGTTTGGCCTTATATCTTCGAGATAGATTATCCCCTCCGGGACAATATCTTGACAAATACTAGCAATTCCACGATGTGTCAGGAATAAACCTGCAATAAAGGAAGATACTTTGGCTTCATCTTGATATCCCTCTGGCACTGAACCATATGTTTGTTCCAGAATTAGTTTCAATTCCTCCATCACATCTGCTACTGGAACCTTATTGGTCCCTGCTTTGAGACATGCTTGTCTCAACGCTCGCCAGCAACGCTCGATATCACCTTCTAGGTCTTCATTGTGCATTCTGCCACCAATGTCAGATAAGTACTCAGATAATTCTTTTTCGTGAGCAATTCTATTTGCCTCTCTCAATTTCAATTCTTCCGCATCATCTGCAGCATCTTTGAATGCAGATAATAATTCACCGAGAGTCACAGGTCGACCTTCAGCCCTACGTACTCTCTCATCAAATAATGAAGGCAAAACAGAGTCTGCACCACCTTCAAGGACTGCATTGGTAAAGAAAAATGCTTCATCATCATATTCTGCTTCCCAGCCGAATTCCATGTCATCATCCCAATCATCTTCTTCATCAGCACGTTGAACCCTTTCAAACAATATTGCTGCTTGATGATTCAACACCTCCCATGAAAGCCGGATCAATCGGCCACAAGCAGGTAAATCCAACCCGGATGCTTGTGATTTTACCCTTGTAGTAAATACTTTCAAGAATGCCGATAAATCAATATTCCAGGCATCTAGCCCCTCTTCTCTAACCAATGATAGAACTAATGCTACAGAACGATCAAAAGGATCTTCTAAACTTTGATGTTCCGCTTCTTCAGTTTTTGCGATATCAATAATACGGTCACTAAAGGACTGAGCTTCACGACTTTCTTCACCCGACTCCAGTAATTGGTCTATGATGTCCTGCCTGAGGAACCATTTATCCAAAACAGCCTGATGCTCTGCCATTATTCTCACTCCAATGTTTCCTCTTCGCCAACAACTTGTGTTTGCTCGACTTCAGACTCGTCATCTTCTTCATCTTCTTCCGCTAATATTGCTTTAGAAAGTTCTACTCTCTCCTCAATATCTTCGGTCATATCGGCAGTGCGTTCGCTCAAAGAAGCCAGTGTGTTTGATTCTGCACTACTTTCTGCTAATTTATCATTCAAAAGTGACAAAATACCACCTAGTGAACCAGGGGCTTCCAATGAATCAGGAACCAATGGCATCTCGATTGAGGCCGCCGCTGCTTCATCTATACGTGATTGGTTTTGTTCAGATGCTGCATTTGCTTCTTTCAAAGCCCTAGCACCCAATTCCAATGCTCTTTCCTTATCGAAATCAACAATACGACGACTACATCCATCGCCACCGTGAGTAATCCCGATGTGATGGTCGGCTAAGCGCAATGAAACCTTGCGCAGCGTCACCATGATGAATTGCGCCCTCTTTGAACGCTCACTGCACATTTTAGCAATTCTTTCGGCATTATAAGCGTCAAGATTTTGGTCGACTTCATCGAAGTAGTAGAATGGGCTCGGGTCATAATCCTGTATTGCGAAAATCAGGGCAAGTGCTGCCATTGATTGTTCTCCACCCGATAGTTGGTGGCGTGTCACCTTAGCAGATTTGCCACGCGGTTGTGCCCAAAGTTCTAGACCGCCCTTGAATGGTTCTTTTGGATTTTCGAGGAATAATTCACCACGCCCTCCATCGCTTAGAGCATTATATGCGACCTTGAAATTCTCATTTACCTTCTTGAGAACATTTAACAGGCGTTCCTTTCGTTGGGATTCTAATTGCTCTGTGACATCTAATAAATGCTTACGGCGGTTCTGTAATGTTTTGAAATCGTCTTTCATTTCGTTAAGTCTCTCTTGACAATGATCGTATTGCTCAATCGCTAGCATATTGACAGGCCCATATCCTTCAAGACGACGCTCGAGGCCTCTAACTTTCTTTTCTGCATCCCCAACGCTAGGCAGGGTAACATCGATTTGCGCTGGTTCGATACCAGAATCCGACATTTCAGACAATAAATCATTCAATGTGTCTTCCTTTAAGGTCAGTGAGCGCCCGATTTCTTCGGCCATTTGGTTGCGAGAGGTTGCGTCATTTGCTTTCTGAGTTAAATCTGCTCTTAGTGAAGCCCTTTCCTCAACTAATTGAACACGCTCATTCTCCAATCCTTGATTTTCCTCAAGGAATTCTGAACGCTCAATTTCTTTAGCGGCCAACTCTATAGAATCAGTTGCTATGGCTGCTTGCATTAAGTCTATCTTTTCACTACGAGATACAATCGCACTATCAATTGAAGAGATTCTACCATCAAATTCAACAACTCTGCTATCCAATAAATCTCTGTGACCTGAACCACTCGCAAGTGCATCTTGGGCCCTATTCCTCAACCCTTGAGCTTCTAATCGCTTGACTTCAGCCTTGTGTAAGCGTTCCTTAAGATGTGCTGGGCTGGCATTTTCCAGACTTGCTTGTGCCACAGTTCTATCACCCTCAGATTGCTCAAATTGTTGTTGGGCAACATCTAATGCAGCGAGTGTTTGACTCGCTTGGCTTTGCAAAGTACTTAATTTTCTTTCGACATCAGCAACTGCTCCTAAGGATTTGTTGTGATTCGTCCTACTTTGTTTTAGTTCTGCACGCCATTCTTGTTGCTTTGAAGCATGTTCTCCATCAGTGAGTGTATTGATTTTAGCCCTTACTACAGATTGAACCTTTCTAGCATCTATGAGTGCCCCATTTACAGTTTCTGACATCAATCTTAGTCTTTCTACTTCCGCTGTTAGTGATTC
>ERZ1046148.697-NODE-697-length-19071-cov-15.801956_pt1 | contig 19071 bp, 17 predicted proteins | sample MGYA00383090_ERZ1046148 | MGnify/ENA primary metagenome ERZ1046148 (study PRJEB29581, sample SAMEA5548360) | metagenome | biome: marine; feature: coastal; material: water | depth 25 m | study: Short-term variability in the microbial, nano- and picoplankton... | reverse complement strand
ATTTAATCGTTTACAGATATCATCTGCTTTACCTCTATATTTATCATAGAAATATGAGGGCGAAAATGACATTAATTGATTAACTAAATCAACGCCAGCCAAATTAACATATGCTTCTTTCTTATACATTTCTAAAGTGTTAATAGGTTTTTTAGAGAATAGTATGCCTACTCTATGATATTGTATACCAAACATCTTACTAAAACTAAATGCCACATAACCTACTTTACTTAAATCGTATGTCTTCTTTAGGCCACTACCACCTGCCCATGCCATATCTACAAATGTGTTTTGTTTTAGTAAATTTTGTGTTTGTGGGTGTTCGTCTGCTGTGTCATAAAATGGTAGACTGATAAAGGGTGTTCTATTTTTATTCATAATGCCGGCTTTTGTAAGCATTATATACTGAGCAATGTAACCTGGATAATCATCTGATATAACTTCAGGTCTTAAACGGTGTTCAGTTATTGCCATACTGATAGCCTCTGATACACCATTTGTAATATAGACATGTTTAAAATCTCTTAGACCTTTTACTTTAAAATGACCTTTATTAAACCATGATATAAAGTTTTCTATAAATCTATCTTGTACACCGTGTTTATCTTTTATCAAATTATCATGGTTGTATATCTTAGAGTAGTAATGGCCGATTACTCTTTTAACTTCTGGAAATTGTATAGTATATGAAGGAGTTAAATACATTCTTTTATTGCCCTTTCAAATAAATCAAAGTCATCATCATTAATAATGTAAGGTAAACAAAATACGGCAGTAGATACATTCTCTGAACCGTCTTCTAATATAAAACCTTGTTCTCGCATTTTCTTAATAAATGTCAATGATTGTTTTGGTGTTTCAAAGTCAATTGCACCCATGCAACCGAACTGTCTTGTCGCTAAGTCTGTTTGTTTATGATTTAATTCTATCTTATCTAATTCTTTTAATGTTTCTAATGCAGCTGCACAACCAACAGGATGTCCTGAGTATGTAAAACCGTGATTAAACATTTTAATATTCTTTTCTATTCTTTCATTTATTAGACATGCACCCATAGGAAAATATCCGTTTGTGATACCTTTACCTAATACTATCATGTCAGGTTCAAAGTTTAGTTTTTCAAATGCAAACATACTACCTAGTTTACCAAAACCTGTTACAGTTTCGTCAAATATAACTACACCACCTTTTTGTTGATACTCTTTTAGAACTGTAAATATTTCTGGTTCCCAATCATAAACACCACCTGCACCTATAACCGGTTCTATAATCACAAACGACATATCATATAGACCTTTACATATACTTACTAAGTCATCTACATTCTCAAACTTATGTACACTCATAGGATTTTGTATGCCCCAAAATTTATTAATATCTTGGTCACTAGCATTAGCACTTAATATTGTAGAACCATGATAACTATGTTTACCACATACTGCAATTTCTTTACCTGTTAATTTGATAGCAGTTTCTACGGCTGCACTTCCACTATTTGTAAAATAAACTCTACTCATTTTTGTTCTTTTACAAATTTCATTGGCATATTTTTCAGCAATCTCACTATGATAACCAGAAAAGTTACTTGCATATGGTAACTTGACTAACTGTGTCATCATAGAGTGTTTGATATTTTCATTTGAATAACCAAGAGGTACATTCCACAAACCAGACATTGTGTCTTTATAAACCTTACCGTCTTTAGTCAATAATTCATAATACTTGGCTGATATAACTTGTTCAGCCTCTGAATATATCTTACTAAAACTTAATATTTCTTTTGTCGCCATAATAAAAATACTTCCCTATCGTTTATTTTTCCTGTGTCTTTAACTTCAAAACCTAATCGTTTATTAAATTTTAAATACTTTTCATCACATAAAGACCAATTTGTTTTCCATATAATATTACTATCAAGATATCTACCTAGTTTTATACCTACACCAGGTTTACTAGATATCAAATAACCATCATAAATTTCATCACCACTTATATTATACCAATACACACCTTTTAATTCTTTATCAAAGTAACCTAGCCATTTACCTGCACCTCTATAAAATTGTTTAAGTTGAGGCCATTTATTTGCAAGAACAATTAGATGTTTTCTCCATAAATGAAAGTCTTTATGCCATTCATCTTTATGATTTTGTTTCTTAACAAATTCTAATGCCTCTAACTCTGTAATATGTTTTATTTCCATAACAATAAATTGTGTATCTGTTCAATTGATTCTTTGCAACATTTTATATTCATTACTAACATTGTACTATCATCTGAAAAAGAAAAGATAGTATGTTTTTTATTTGTGTTTAAAAAGTATGTATATCCTCTGTTAAAATTTAATAGTTTATCTTCATATACAAAATAAAGAAAACTAGGATTGCATTTTTTAATTGGTACTATTAATCTGATAAACTTTTGTTCACCAAACTTGTAACTATCTATATGTGGTGGAAAGTATCCCCCTTTTTTAAAATTAAGAAAGTGTGTTCTACATAACCATGGTTTCCATGGGTCAACTAATTTTTGAACTTCTTTACTTTTATGATAAACATTTGTTAATGTGGTAAAACTATCTTCATCAATAACCTCACCGGATTCTTTAGATAATTCGTATAATGAATCTAAATCATAACCATCTAGTTTACCGTCTTTACTTGTAACACTTAAACCATATCTGTTAATATCTTTTCTAGGATTATATTTTATCCATTCAAACTCTTTAATCTCTTCTAACAATTTTTTTGAATTGCAAGAATTATTTAATTGTATGAAATCACCGTAAGATAATAAATCGTTATACATTATGCACCTATAATCATAAATCTTTTGAAACCATCACATTGTAAACTACCTTTGTAATGTATCATTTTTAACTTTGTTTTATCTGCAAATTCATTTTCATCTTTTACACAATTAATATGTTCTGGTAAAGATGTATAATTGTTTGATTGTAAAATTACGATAGACTCATCTTTTCTTCTTCTACCAATAAATTCATTTAAGACATCTTGTTCTATGTGTTCACATGAAGTACAGATAATTACATCATGTTTTTTGACACTACGATAATCTTTCATATCATAAGTTTTAAACTTAACTTTAGGATACAACTTTTTACCTATATCAACACAATTTTTATCCATGTCAAAAGACATAACTTCTCCATGGTCTAATAACTTATTTGCCAAATTGCCATACCAACCTGCAGCCACCAAAAATCTTGGTTTCTCAAATAGTTGAAAGTATTTAATTGATTCTGATACCAACCAGGTCTTACTGACCTCTTGGTTAGGATTTAGCGAGTTAACAATAGACTTGACCTTTTGGTCATCACTAATTTTAGATATCGCCTTCAACATACTATAATCAAACATACCTATATTTATAACGGATAAATAATACTGATATGATGAAAGATAATGGAAGTTACTGCCCTCTGATTTTTAACGAAATATACGCTGATAGTTCCGGCGAATATCGTTTATGTTGCCACGCAAGGTCAACTGAAACCTCAAAGAAGTACAAATCTCAAACACATAAACCATTTGAATATTTTAACTCTCCAGAAATGGAAGATAAAAGAGATAAAGTATTAAGTGGTACAAAACTACCAGAATGTGATACTTGTTATAGACAAGAAGAAGTTAATCCTGAAGGTGAATCCTACAGACAAAGAAAATTAAGACAATATCAATATGATATGCCGACTCATGTAGATAAAGTCAATCTTAAATTAAGAATTAATGGCACATATTGTAATTTAAGTTGTTATATGTGTATACCTTACAATTCATCCACTAGAAGAAATGAAATGAATAAAATCTATCCTGAGGGGTGGGATTTCTTTTCATCAAGCAAATTTGAATCAGTCAAACATAAAGAATATGATATGATTGTAAATGATATTATTGACAATATTGAAAAGGTAAACAAAATTCATATCACAGGTGGCGAACCACTACAGTTACCTAAACATTGGGAACTAATAGAAAGAATACCATCTGAACATGCAAAAAATATAGAGTTAGTATATGACACTAACTTAACCGAATTGAGATATAAAAATCATTCTGTATTTGAAATAGAAGATAAATTTAAGAGTGTTATATGGGGTGTATCATGCGACCACTATCAAGATAAGTTATCGTGGATAAGATATCCTTTACAGGTTGAACAGTTTGAAAAGAACCTAAAAGAAATGCTTAATAATGGTTTTAGAATTGATTTAAATTGTACAATATCAATATTAAACATATTTGACTTATGGGATATTTACAAATATTATAGAAATAATTTTGGTCTACATATGAACTTTAATAGTATAGTGAGTACGCCTCGTTTTTTATCTATTAAAAACTTACCAAGAAAAACAAAAGTTAAATTACTAGAATATTATAAAATGCCTTTATTTGATAATAGAGGTATAGATAGATTTCAGTTGATAAGAACACACCTAAAATTAGATGGTGATGAAACTTTACTAAACCAAGCATTTGATTATATTGAAAAGTTATCTGCAAACAGAAACTTTGATTGGAAAAAATTATGGCCAGATTTCCTAAAATAAACCTTGACATAACACATAGATGTACTTTACAATGTCAAAGATGTAATAGAGCCGTATTTGCAGCTAGAGGTCAAAAGGTACCTGGTGAAGATTTATCAATAGAAAATTTTAAAAAAATACTTGCCTTTTTTAAAGAAATTTACTTTTGTGGTCAAATATCAGACCCTATATTTCATCCTAAATTTATAGAATTTTTAAAGTTGTGTAAAGATACTCACAATGTTATTATTCATACAGCTGCTTCTCATAAAAAAGAAAGTTGGTATAAAGAGGCTTTTGAAGCAAATAAAAATGCATTATGGACTTTTGGTATTGACGGATTGCCAAAAGATAGTCACAAGTATAGAATAAATCAAGATGGTGAAAAATTATTTAAAATGATGTGTATGGCTTCAGACATGGGGTTATGGGTAAAATGGCAATACATAGTTTTTAAGTACAATGAAAATGATATTGAAACAGCTAGAGAAATGGCCAAGAAACATAACATTATATTTGAAGTACAGAAATCATCAAGATTTTTTAGTGAAGATGATTTGAAACCAACTAATAGAGATTATTATATTGAAAGAAAAGAGTATGACCAAAATATATCCAAGATGTGAAAAAGGTAGTAATGGTAAAGACTACGCTTTATCTGCTAAAGGTTATCTATTACCATGTTGTTGGTGTGATACAATTACGGTTGATAAAGACCCTCAATTAAAAAAATTATTTAATAAAAAATTACATATTGATAATAATGATAGTGTGGAAGAAATACTATTATCAGATGAATGGTTAGATTTTAAAAGGTCAATAACAAAAGATTATGATGAAGCACCAGATGTTTGCAAAAGATATTGTGGTAATAAAAATCAAATAAAAGGTGTTGTAGATGATTAAAATTTTTACGGTATATTTTGAAGGTAAGTATAGACCAGATTATGTGACAAAACTATATCATAGTTTAAAAAGAAATTGTAAAGTGCCTTTTGAGTTTATTTGTTTAAGTGACACAAAAGAAGTAGAAGCTGATAGAATAATTATGTTGCCAAAGTGGTCTGATATAAAAATACATTGGCACAAATTAAAATTCTTTAGTCCTTTATTTGGTGGTCAGCAACCAGGTGATGAGATTATAGTTATGGACATTGACCAAATTATTGTAGGTGATATTACGGATATGATTAACTATCCTGTAGAAGAAAATGAATTAGTATCTTATAAAAAATGGTGGAAAAAAGGTGACCCTAATTCGGGCAATACAGTCGCACTAAATGGTGGTTGGTATAAATTTAAATCAGGCAGTTTAAGACATGTTTGGGACGAGTTTAGTTATTCTGCAAAAAGTAGAGAAAAATGGCAACTGTATTATTACAACAAAGGTATTGTACATTACAAATATTATGGCGAACAAAACTATGTTGAAGATTGTTGTAAAAGAAACAATGTAAAAATCACACACATGCCTGGCGAATGGGTGTGTAAACTTAATAGTGAAGAAAAAAGAAATACTTTTAACACCATGAAATACATGGAGTTATTTGATAAAGAATATATGGTATTAGATGAACCACATCCTGATATAAAAATTGTACACTTTGCTGGTGCTGAGGAAGAAGATACTATACACGACTATGAAGATAAGTTTGGTTGGATAAAGGATAATTGGCATGCTTGAAGATACAGATAAAATAGCAATTAGTATGTCTGGTGGTTTAGATTCATCACTTATGACATGGTTGTTATGTAAAGAAATATCAGATAAAAAACAAAATACAAAAGTTTTTCCTTTACATGGCATAGACAACACAAGACCAACATCACCAGAAAACATACAGAATATAATTAACTTTTTAAGAAACTCGTTTCCCACGATAGAAATAAACGACATGTTGACCTGGGATAACACAAAAGACTACAAGATACCAAAGAGTAAGAAAGATTCCGACGGACTAAAAAAATGGTGTTTAAAATATAGTATTAAATATCTTTATCAAGGCCGTACAGCAAACCCTCCGAATGAAATATTAAAAGAGTTTGGTGGATTTTTTCAAGAAGAAAGAAGTCATTATAGAGATAAACCTATAAAAGAACTTATTAGGCCATTTAATGCTTATTTAATACGGCCATGGGCAAATGTAGATAAAAAATATATCTATGAACAATATAAGAAACATAACTTATTAGACACACTAGAACCTCTTACTTGGAGTTGTATTGCATATGCTGAAGATACTAACTTCTTTACCGAGCCTTGTAAAAGATGTTATTGGTGTAAAGAGAAATATTGGGGATTTGGTAAATATTAATGATAGATTTAAGTAATGAAAATATAAAAGAGGCAACAAAGATAGCTGTATCACTATCAGGTGGAGCTGACTCAGCAATAATGTTTTATCATGCATGTGATGTATTGCCAGATAAAACTTTTATACCTTGGTCAGGTTATGATACAAGAAGGCCTGATAGTATATTCTATGCAATGGAAGTTTATTCTTTCGTAAAGAAAAGTTATCCTAATGTAAATATATTACCTCATCACACATTTAAATACACTACAATTGCCGGTTCAAAATTTCAAACTACTAAAGAATGGGACTGGACAAAGGACCCTAAAAGTGTAGCTCACCATGATGAAGAAGTTAAGTTGTGGAAAAAACATAAGTTTACTATAACTCTCAATGGTATGACATGTAATCCACCAGATGAAGCAATTAAAAAATTTAAAATGGATGTTGATACAGGTCATGGTATCATAGAACCTAGAAGAAGTGTAAGAGATAGACCACATTGGTTACACTCCACAAACTTTAGAAGTTTATACTCACCTTTCGTACAAGAAGATAAGAGTTATGTAAAAATGATGTATGAAAAATATAGTGTGTTAGATACTCTATATCCTCTTACTGCAAGTTGTATTGGTTTTCCACATGAAACAGACAATGGCCAAAAACCTTGTATGAATTGTGTGTGGTGTAAAGAGAGATTATGGGCATTTGGCGAGGAACATTTACAATGAGAATAATAGCAGTAAATACAGGTGTAAAATTTGGCGAATGGTATGTTGATAATCTAAAACATATGATTGACAATTACTCAGGTCTAAAGTATGATAGTTTTGAGGTAATTAGAGAAGAGAAGTATGAGGGTGTATTTAATAAACTACAAATGTTTGATAAGTTTAGAGATGGACAAAACTTGTATTTTGACTTAGATTTAGTTATCAAAGGTCCTGTACCAGATTTATTAAGAAGTGACTTTACTCTCCTACATGCATGGTGGAGGGCGCCAGAGCACACTCCATTAAACTCCTCTGTCATCTCTTGGCATGGAGACCAATCTTACATCTATAGTAAATTTAAAGAGGATCCTGAGTATTATATGTTAAAGTATAATCGTGGTATTGACCAGTTTTTATATGAAAATATTGAGTATAAAACTTATGATAAAGTTTGTTACTCTATACGAGGTAGAGAATACGATAAAGAAGATACTGATTACAATATCTGTCTATTTAATCAAAGAAAAATATTAATGGAAGATGGTTGGGACGGCTGGTGGAAGAAATATTTTATTTCAACTTCATAACGGCATTCATCACTTCAATTGGTGATTGTGCCTTTCTCATTATAGCTTTTGTTTCTGTATCTGTGCTATTTTTCACAAACTCCTTTTCAAAAATAAACAATTTAAAATTAAATAACATTTCTTTTTGTTTATCATCATAATTAAAAAAGAACTCAAATACCTCATCATAAAATTTGGTACTTAACTCTGCGACCACTTCTTTTACAAGACCATCTTCTTTGGCAATTTTCATCACCATTTTCTTAAAGTCTTTTTGTGATTGTTTTATAAAGTTATGAGTATTGAGATGTATCTCATCTAAATTAGTAATAGCCATCAACTCCTGCCAATCAGGATGCTCAGTATCATGTTCTATGATATGAGATATTACTTTGTCGCCTTCTTTATACAATATCTCTACAATCTTTTTTTCATTATCTGTATATCGAGCAGAAATATAATTTTCTTTAGTTACTTGCATTAATTCACACTCCTATTTTCTTCAATGTATTTGTATAAATCATAATTTGTTTTCCAACCATATTTAGTTAACAATTCTATATTAGCTTTGTTATCAAGTCTTTCATTTTCACCACCTATTCTACCTTCAAAATCTATACCAAAGTGTTTCATTAAATCTGTAATTTGATGTGAAGTGCCAGAACCAATGTCTATAATACCATTTATCTGTCTTTCTGATATTAACATATGCAAGGCGCCAATTAAATCATTGACATGAATAAAATCTCTTTTATGATTGGTGTTTATCCATTGAATATCATTTCTTAATATCTTAGGTATTAACATCTGTTCTCTACCACCAGGTCCATAAGCAGTTGTAAATCTCATACCTAAACTATTAGGTGGTGCAATCTGTTCAATCGCATGTTTACTTAATGCATAAGGATTTCTCCAAGGCTCATATGCTGTACTTGAACTAGCATACATAATTCTTTTACCTGCATAGTGGTCAAATAGTCTTTGACTTACTATAACATTTTGTTTCCAATATTCTGTGGGATTATCTAATGATTGTCTTACGCCAGATAGACCAGCTAGATGAATAATTACATCTGCCTCTGGTAATTCACATGTGAGTAAATCGTTTCCGTCTTTAATATCTAAACCAATGATATTATCAGAAAATCTGGACTGTAAATGATTAAATAGATTAGTACCTATGAAGCCTTTATGACCTGTAATTAATATATTCATGTGTTCTCATAATTAAGATTTATTTATTTTTAAAAAATATGTGCTTATTGTTTGTGGTGAACCGTTTGGAAATTCTTGAGCTCGATAGTCGTTTGCATTAACAAATCGTGTTTGATAATTACCAGAACCATCTAGTCTAGTATCTACCATACCTGAACCTCTATTATTTCCTGAACCGTTAATTGAATAACTGATTGTAAAACCTGAATCATTTACTGCCGAATATTTTACCATATTTTTTAATATAGTTTCAAATGTTGATTCTGGTGATACTTGTAAATGATTGCTACTATCAATTATCATTGGTAATGTATAAGAATTATCAGTACCGTTTATTCTCTGTAAGTAATAAGAATTAATTGTAGTAGGTTGGTCTAATGTTTCTGGTATAGAACCTGAAGTATAAGCACCTGTATTTGCTCTAGTGTCAACAAAAACTGCTGTACTAGAACCACTAACTTCGGTATTGCCTGCTAAACTTGCACTTGTAGATATTTGATATGTTCCGCCTTGGTCTGTGCCTGTGCTAGCATTTGTTAACAAGTCTATTGCCGGATGTATAAATGTATCCAACATATCTTGTTTAGACATTGCTTGAATATTATTTAAACCATCAAGATAAACTGGAAAGGTTTTACCACTATCTGTAGTATCAGAACCACCTGTACTTGTTGATGTTATTTTATCGTATGAAACTGTAACTGTTGAAGGCTCTGCTGTTGTTCCTTCACCTGGTGCCGAAGAAACACTTGTTGATTGAGCACCTGCCTGTAATCTTGTATCTGAAAGTCCTGTTAAAGAACCACCTGAACTTACAACACTTAATGCTACTGAGGGGTCAGTAGAGTATTGATAGACTGTTTGTTGAACAATCTCTGTGACCATCGCTGTGGTCATTTGTTGTAAATTACCTGAGTTGTTATAGAGTGGTGTTCTTACAGCCATTATATATTTCCATTCTTAAGCACCTGCACCGTAGATTGTTTTCAACGGTGTTCCAGATGAGTTGTAAATAATTAATGATACTACAGATTTTAATTCATTTTGTCCTATTGCGTCATTAGCCATCATTGTTTCTGATACAGCGTCTGTTGAACCTGTTGTGATAATTGTACCTGTTTCATCAGGTAATGTAATTGTTCTATCTGCTGAGGGGTCAGCTGCCTGTAAAATTGTTTCACTTGTATTATCTGTTGCGCCTTCAAAAGCAATTAATTGATTTTGAGCTAATACAATACTAGAACCAAATACTGTAAATCCTGTTGATGAGGTTATATTACTTGAACCTGTTGGATTAATTGTTGTAACACCAGCTATTAAAGGATTATTAACTGTTAAAGCGTCATTAATAATAATGGTAGTTGAATCAGTAGACCTGATTGTGTTACCTGAAATTTCTATTGTACCTAGTGTATGAGTAGCACCTGTACCTGTAATCGTAGCACCTGAAATAGTAGCAGATGATGTTATATTTCCACTATTAATTGTACCTGTTGTAACTAAGTTTTCATTACCAAAAGATATTTGACCACTTGAATCTGTAATAGTACCATCTGTAAGTGTTAAGTTTCCTGCAACTACAGTTGGAGATGTTAATTGAGTTGTTACAGTTACACTTGCTGGTAAACCAATTGTTAATGTATCTGTCGAACTTACAACTGCTTCAATTTCATTTGAAGTACCTAATACTGTCAAGGTTTCTCCACCACCAATTAACTGTTGTGTTGATGAAGAGTCTTCTATTTTCCAACCAGCAGTAGATGTAGCAATACTAATCGTTTCATTCATAGCGTCAACTAAATTAGTTGCACTAATAGAAGCTGATAGATTTGCTTTATCACCAAAGTCATTAAGAGCCAAATCGTTAAATGTGGTTCTAAATGTTTCTAGCGTATCTGTTACTGCTATGTTTTTAACTGCCATTGATTATCTCTTTTAGTAAACCTTTTATTTCTCTTAACTCGGTCTTTAAATTATTTATATCTTTTACCGCTGTTCTAATTTGGTCACCGTGTTGTTCTCTTGATTTAATTCTTTTCATATACAATTGATATTCATTTGTATTTGTGTTGACTATACCACTTGAAGAAACTTCTCTAACTAAATGTGTATGTCCTTCAACTTTTAATCTAGTATTCATATTATACCGCCAACGCTATTCCTCTTAAATCTTTTACTCTAGGTGCATGTGCTGAGTTAGTACCTTTCATAACAATCTTAATTTGAAATGCTGTGAAATCTGATATAGCACTTGCACTATATTTGTATTCTTTAAACTGATTATTAGATTCTGCTGGCGCTACAGTAATATCTTCGCTACCGTCACCATTGAAAGGTGTCCAACTTAAATCTTTAATATCTCTAACTTCTTCAGCTGATGTGCCTCTGAAATAAACCTCAACTTCAGCAGAAGCTCTTACATTTGAAGTAAGTCTAACTTCTAGTGATGTAGATGGATTATCTAATACAACTGGTCTTGTACAGTAAATAGCTGCTGATGAAGAACCACTTGATTGTTCATCATCTTTAAAGTCTGGTGTATTACTTGATGTTGCACTATTCAATCTATTTTGAATTGTAATCATACTAATTCTTTGTGTATCAATTACAGGCGAAACTTTTGTATTTGAAGTAGTTAATGTACAAGTTACAAATAGTGATTTATTACCAGACATTTCGTTAGTTTGGTTAATATCACTTGCTACCATATTTGGAGCTTCAAAGTAAATATTATCATTTGCAACTACATTAACTGCACTAGATTTTGCTGTTAATGAGAACTCTGTTTCTGCACCATGAATTGATTTACCACTTGTTGGTCTAATTGAATAACCAATGTTTGTATCAGGTACAGTCATAGACTGAATATTCAACATAGAAACATCATACATTCTATTTTGTGTTGCAACAACTGAACTACCACCCATATCTCCTGATGATGTAGCAGTTGAACTATCTGCAATTTGAATATCATAACTATCTAAAGTAACATTTGAAATACTTGTGTATGTTCCGTTGATAGATGAACCTGTGATTCCGTTATAAGTTGTACTTGCACCTAATCCTGAAATGGTCACATTGTTTGATGTGCCGTGCATACCATGATTTTTATGGAATACTCTAACTACATCTGAACCACTTGTTGTTCTCATAGGATTAGATTTTAATGTTTTACTAGGTAAAGTATCATTTACTAATGTTACACTACCGGTTACATTTTCAAATTCAGCTCTCTTCATTTTAAACTTAATGTCTTCATTCTGTTCAGCAGTCCAAGTAGAACCGTTTTGTGATTTGAATAAAACACCAGCATAAGGTTGTTGAGAGATTGTTCTATCAGAACCTAAATTAGTTTGTCCAACTCTTGACACATAAACATTGTACTCTTGTGAGTTTGCTAATAATACAAATGCATATTCTGTATTTTCTTGTATGAATACAGGACTAGGAAATGTAAATGTTGTAGCAACGCTAGCGTCTGTACTTGTTGTCACAGCTGTTGGATTTATTGATACCTCTGAAAAAGGTAAAATGTTTGTAGATGGATAACCATTCTTAACTTCTCTGATTTGTAGAGTTACTGGAACTTGTGAATCTCCTGTGTCTGGTTTAGACTGGAAATATACATCAAGTGAAGTAACAAATACACCACCTTTATCATCAACTAAGAATGTTTGAGCAAGAGGGTCCCACCAACCAACTTGTCTGTCTGTTCTTCTAGTTGATGTTCTTGCAATTGTTCTATTCTCTGTTGTGTTTTCTCTAACAATTCTAGGTTCTCTTGTTGAAACAATTGTTTCTCTAACTGTTTCTAATGAACCACTTGCTGAGTAATCTCCTTCACCAGCAGTTTCTACCTCTGAATTTAAATCGTTAGTAGATGAACTTGTTAATCTGAATACTCTTGTACCTGTTCGCCATCTTGGATTTGCGTCAACTGTTGGGTCAGGTATTGCAAAAGAACCTGATAATGCACCGTTAGCGTCTGATACTAAATTACCACCTAATGAACCACCTGTTGGTGTGACATAAGATGATATATCAATATTTTCAAAGAATGGATAAACTCTTGTGTTTGGTTTAAATCTTGTACCTGTAAAGTTTACTGTTCTACTTCTAATGAATGGTATAAATGCAACATTAAGAACTCTATCGCCCATAGACCGTCTAACAACCTGTGGTACAAATACACTTCTAACACCTGTTCTAGTTTGATTAACTTGTTGAACGGTTGTAATTTCTTGTGTTTGTAAAACTCTTCTTGGAACACCAAATCTAAATGTCTGTTCTCTTCTTTGACCACCGACACCTCTTGTGCCAGTTTCAACAGGTCTTCCAACCCAATTGTCTTGCCATTCATTCCAAACAGTACCTAATTCTATCTCAGCTAAATTAGGATTGCCTAAATTAGCAGCCATAGTATCAAACATACCTTGTTGGTTAACAACTAACTCTGGTACTCTCTCCGTTTCTTTCCATTCATCTCCTGCTGGGTCTAACTCTAAAGTACCAACCCATGTGAATACATTGAAAGGATTAACATTTAAAAATTTACTTGCAAAAGGTTGGTCAATTAATGTTTGCTCTGAATAAGGTAGAGTTATTAAATCACCAGTTTTTGCATAATTAGCGTCTGTTCTATCAGCGCTCAATATTGTAGTACCGTCATCATCAGCTTCAATTAACTGAACTGAATCTGTTTTACAAATCGGTCTAGCTTCACCTGAAGCCATATCCATAGCAATTCTGTAATCTAAGTTACCAACATCACCAATACCATGACCTGTAAAGTTATCTACGATAAATCCATTTTTAAATCTATCAAAACCATCTGCGTCTTGTATCTGTAGAGATTGTGTTTGTGTTTCTAATAAAGATAATTGAGTGTAGTATTCAATGTTTTCTATTCGTTTTTCTAATCTACCAATATCTCTCATTGTATATCTTCGATTATCAACTGTTTCTATTTCAATCTCTTCGGTTGATAAAGTGTATGGTGCTAATGACAATGTGTATAAATGCATTGCACCATCTAAAGCTTTAGGAAGTTGTGGGTCTAATGAAGACGCACCTTCAACAACTTTAAATGAACCATCTTTATCTAAGAATACTTTATCAATTCGTGATAAGTAAAACTCAAAGTCTGTAGTTATATCATCACCAAATTTAACAACATCTACTGTTGAAGCACCTGTTCCATCAAAACTTCTATCTTGACCACCTGAATTAATTGTACTTGCGTCATCTACTCTAGGTCTAAAGTCTAAACAATCTCTTAATTGAAATGATTGTCCTGTAGTATCTGATTTATATTCTGGAATATCTGCATAGTCAACAACACCTGAATAAGAGTCAACATCAAAGTAATCTCCTGAACCATGTGAGAAGAAATCAAAGTTAACAAGTAGTCTACCTGTTGGCGTTAATTCACCGGTCTTTAATTTAATTCTACCAATGTCATAGAAGTTATCTCTTTGTCCTGTATCTAATTCAAATCTACTTGTAATATCTGTATGACTTGTTGTAGCAGCTGTACTAAAATCAGGTGCCATGTAAATACTATTAATTGTCTTAACATCAGCCTTTGCTAATCCTACAACACCACTTTCTATTGTAGCTTGTGTAGAAACTGCTAAAGTAGAACCTGAGTTTAATGTCTTAGTTTTTGAACCTGCAACTGAACGATTTACTGTTGCAATAATTTTTAATTCTGCGTCTGCATAAGCAGTACCAAAATCTAAGTCAAGTGTCTTTCCTGTAGGAGAACCTGATAGTGTGAATATAGGGTTGCCATCAGCATTGTTACCTGTTAAACTGAGGATGTTTCCGTTAGCACCAGCTGAAGCTGAACCAATAACTTTAATTGATACAGTATAATCTCCTTCAGCCAAACTTCCAAAGGTTTCATTTGTACCTGCTGAGATTTGACCTGAACCAGATGATAACTGTTTGACAAATTGTCTTCTTACTTTAAAATTAGTATCTGTAATACCTGAGTTAGTAGTAGTTTTTAAAGTCTTAACTGCCTCATTAGGTAATTTAAATATAGATACATTTTTATTTGAATCTTGTAATTTAGCTCTGTTTCTAGTTGCAACAGATTTGGTTGAAACATCTGAACCGCCAACAGCAGCTGATAATGTTAAACTTGTATTTGAAACAATAGCTTCTACAATTTTAGTTACTGTTCCACCTGCGTCTGTAGAGATTGTAATTTCATCTCCGACTTTTAATTCTGTATTAAATAAAGTACCGAAACCTGTTACAGCAGTACCACTATTTGCAACTGTGATGTTACCTGTAATCTGTAAACTTTCTCCGTATGACGAACTTCTTGATACATCAGCTGTGTAAGCTGGTGTGCCTGCCATACCAATTTGTTTAGTAGCAGAAAAATCAAATTGTCTAACACCTTTTAGACCAACTGCGTCTGCTTGAATAATAGCTGTATTACTTGATGTGCCACCAGTAATTGTTTCACCTGTAACAAATCCGCCATTTGTACTAGATAAGACTACAACTCCGTGTGTAGCAGTACCGCCTGAAGTATATGATGTGAAACCTGAGCCATCAACCGAAGTTGTGCCGTTTGTTTCATATAATTGAAAACTGTTTGTTGCTGGGTTTCTAACTGTATAAACATTACCATTTAATTCTGTCATACCGCCAACACTTGCAATAGTAACTTGTTGTCCTTCTTTATAAGTGTGACCTGTTGCTGTAATAACTACAGGATTAGCTGCTGTTGCACCTGAAATTGTGGCACTTTTAGCGACTGTTAAACTTTCTACTGTACCTGTAGCATTTGAAGTGCTACCTGTTATAGTTTCTCCAGTTGTGAATGCTGTGTTTGTAGTAACATTTAAATGTGTAAACATGTTAATATCAAACATGTAATGTCTGTAAATTGCACTTGTCAATGATGAACTAGCAAATGTAAATGATGAAGCAGAACCAGTTACATATTGAAAACCTTTTGACTTAGCACGACCAATAGATGTTAAACTAGAACCTGAACCTGTGTTCTCTGTACCTCTTGAACTTGTTAAAGTATCATAAAGATTAATTCTTTTAAATGCTTCTGTAGAACCCGATACAAAACCTACATCTGGAACACCAAATATATTTGTAACATTAACAAAGTTACCTACATCAAACTTTGTAGTAAAGTTATTTTGTGTATCAAAATCTCTAGCCTTATTTAAATCTATAAATGTAGTACCGATTGTTTCAATTTCATAACCTTTAACATATGCTTTACCAGCTCCCATTCCTAATGCTAGTTTAGATTCTAAACCACCGTTAGCCGAAGTGTAAATACCTCTGTTATTGCCTGAACTTAAATGTTCTCTAATATCTAAATCAAAATCTCTTACTGCATAGTCACCACTCTCGTCAAATGTTCTACGAGCAAGTGTATCTTCTAATACTGCATAGTCTGTTGTTCTTACTTGGTTTTGTAAGATACCTGCTTTTAATCTTAACAACTCTACAAAGTTTGCGTCATCTACTGCTGTAAGTGTTTTCTTTGTAAGTGTTAATGCAATTTTAAATCTGTGAGCACCTGGAGCATTTTGATTTGATGTTCCTTGTGCATTATCATTTAGACTACCATCAGCATTTGGTGTTACAAATGATTCAGTAACTAATAGACCGATTCTGTATGATGGTGAATTAGTGTATTTGTCTAAGATTAATGTTTGTTCAGAAACTTCTACATGAAAACCATTAATGTAATATACACCCTCTGCAACATAGGCAGCTGCACCAGTAGCTGTAGTATCTACTACTGCTGAAACTGTTGTCGCTGTACCTGATAAGGTTGTTGCAACTGAAATTGTTTCACCGTCTGTGAATGATGTTGAGGTGTTATTAGTACCTGAAGTTTCGTATTGTACGAATAATGTGTTTGGGTCAGTACCGTCTGTTGCTACTTGATTGATTACTTTTGCAACGACACCTGAAGTTGCACCTGTTAATTGTAGACCAACAAAATCTGAAAGTGTTATACCAACTGCGGCTGAATCTGTGAATGAAGTTAACTTAACTGCATAGTAATTAATATTGTAACCAATCTCGCCAGGAATAACCATTGCACCTTTTTCAAAAAGATGGTCTGATACTCTCTCTACTTGATTTTGTAGAATTGACTGTGATTGTGTTAACTCTCGAGCCTGAACTGCAAATGACGGTCTAAAAAGAATTCTATGAAAATTCTTTGACTCGCTAAAGTCATCATAGTAAGGTGAGAGGTTAAAGTCAGTTGGACTTGGCATTTAACTCTCCTAAAATTCTATTACCAGTTTTATATTCTCTGTTTGGTCAGCAGCTCTTGTAATAGGTGCTCTGTTCTCAATGTAAAGAATATCACCAGAGTCATGGTCAATTTCTGAAGCAGAATAGCCACTTGTAAATGACACACTATCTATAGTGCTAGTTGATGTTGTTGGTGTTCCTGTTGCACCACCGGCACCTGATACAGTATTTGTTCCTGAAAATGCTGTTTGGTTTCCGTTAGTGTCAATACCCTCATCTGTGTGTCTTGTTTGAATGTAGTATAGAATACTGTTTGTTGAATCCCATTCTACAACTTTTCCAACTGCACCTGTTGAGGCTTGTGTAATTTTTTCATCTACAACATAACTACCTGATACTCCGGATAAGTTAATTGCTTTTGTTGCTCTTAGTGTTGTTGCTGAGGCAGCTGAACCACCTGCGTTGGGGTCACGAATTAAAGTTATTTTTCTAAAGTCGTTTGCAACTGTTAAGTCACCTGAGTTACCACTTTCAGTACCCTCTAGTGATGTATTCATCATTACATAAAATCCACCTAATTCTTCAATTGCATTTTTACCGTGTCCGCCTTTTGGTGGAATAATTACATCTAATTCTGCACCTGATAAACTTGTTGCACCAGCAGTTACGATTTGTGCGTTACTTACTGTAGCAAAAGTATAACCTGTTCCAGCAGTTGTTACTGTAACGGCAGTTACTAAACCACCGGCAACTGTAACTGAACAAACACCACCTGAACCATCACCTCTAATTGCAATACCTGTATGTGTTCCGTTTGTACCACCTGAACCAGCAGATTTAATTTTAATTACATCAATTGCACCGTCAATAGAAGCTGATGATACTGTTGAATCTGTTGCAACTGCCATAAAGTCTGTTGATAAAAAGTTTGCTTGTTGTGAAGCAGACAATGTGTACATAAATTTCCATTTGTAACCGTCAGCAGTTGTTAAAACTGTTGTAGCAGTACCAGTAGGTTCTACAGTTGAAGCTGTATTACCATCATTGTCTAAACACTTGTAAACATTTCTAGCAGTTGTTAATACAAAGAATGCTGAGTCATGTAAAGTTGACGCACCACCATTTGCTGTAATAGCAGTTGTAGTACCTGTCGCATATTCTCCATAATCATGTCTGTAAATATCGTATGTTGTTCCTGTTGTCCAGTTTCTTCTTGGAACTGCAAAGGTAACATCTGAAGCTGCAATCTTTTTAGCCGCCATCATATCATCAAAAGGAAAGTGTTGTGCGTTTAAATTGTCAGCAGGTGTCAAAGGTGCTGTATCAGTACCTTCGTTATTTGTTCTAGCGTCACCTCTTGTTGCTGTTGCAAATGCTTGAGGTCTACCAATACCAAGATACATAGTGTTTCCAGAAGTTTCTGAGAAAGCTTCTTGGAACTGTTCACTATTGTGTGTTCTAAATTTGTCTGTTAT